>Ga0081455_10000340_pt1 | contig 61240 bp, 59 predicted proteins | sample TabmetS3T2R1_FD_70207 | JGI IMG/M metagenome (GOLD analysis project Ga0081455, IMG submission 70207) | Tabebuia heterophylla rhizosphere microbial communities from the University of Puerto Rico - S3T2R1 | ecosystem: Host-associated > Plants > Roots > Rhizosphere ...
GGGTGCTCATTCGTTTTCGGGACCGCAGCCAGAAGATTGTCCCGAGCACCACCGCCACGCTGACGACCGCGATAACCGTCCAGAACAATCCATCTTCAAGACTCACACCCATTAAAAACAGGCAAGACTAAACAGGCAAAAGACTATGCACGGGAAAAACTCCTCATATATCTCAGAACCGCCTCTAGCTCGTCCACTGTCGCGCTGCTCTTCAGCATGTTCGCTCGCTGGCTGATGACGCACACATTGCCCTTCACGTATCCTTTTCTTGGAACTATCCGATCTACCGCCGGAGAATTGTCGCGCGCTCTCGCTACGTTGTTCCGTATTCTTATTCCCAGCACTGGACAAACTTCTGGCAGCGTCAAGTCCGAGGCCTCCAGATTGAACGGAATCCCTTTGTCCCTTGATCGCTTCCTGAGAATCATCAACGTGTAAGTCGCAAAGTTCTCTCGTCGCCATTCCTGGTATTTCGCCAACCTCTCTTTCGCCTTCTCCTTCCTGTAACGCTGTTGATATTGCTTGCGCTGGCGATAGGTGCACTGGTGACACCAGCTTTCCAGATACCCGTCGGATCGAACCTTGAAGTTTTTCTCCGGTAGCCTCTCGTTGCACTTGGTGCATCGCTTCATGGCTGGCGTTATACTTGCCCGTGTTCCTCTTTCCAAGATTTTTTCACAGGCACGGGGAAACGTGACCACGACCACGCTTTTCGAATTTGTCGCAAAATTTACCGCCTTATTCGGGTGATTTGTGATTGCTTGGAACCGCGATTGCTGGTGAGATTCGGTTCCGATGCCGCCAACCGTCGAGGATTTGCAAGCTATTTGGCGCTTCACCTACTCGCGATCATCATTGCTCGACGCGAAGAATTTCCTCGGGCAACTCAGCGAGGTCGCGCCGGAACTGGGCGTGCTCACTCCCGAATCGCTCCGGTATCGCGCACTGGTCGAAGCGGCAGTCGTTTCTTACGGGCGACCGTTCACCACGTGCTACCTTCCACCCAAGCGAAAGGTCAAGCCGCTCGGGGACGTGTCGCCACCGCAGCACTTGGCTCAGTTCCACAACGATGCGCTGATTCTCCGAGACAAGATGGTCGGTCACAAGGATGCAACGCCGGCTGAAGGTTACACGTGGTCGCCGAACATCGTGGTGGTGCGCATCTATCCGGATGGCGACTTCAGTCTCAACGCAACGATGCTCGGCCAAATGGAACCCTCCATGAAGCGCGGCCTCACCGAACTCTGTGATCATTTCGTGAAACACTGCGAGGCGAGCTTGAGCGGATTGAGGGGGCGTTACGTTCCCGAGTTGATGAAGAACCCGGTTGGGCAATACGAGTTGGTGATCGCCGAACCACCCGCTGCCTGGCTCACACCCTTTCAGACAAAACACGGTGACGACTTCCGCGTGGCCGACTGAATTACCGCGTTCGCTTAAACAGCAAGATCGTGGAAGAATTGCGACGAATTAACCGCAGTGGGAAGCGCGATGATTCGCGGGTCGCTCGTTCGAGTTCCAGAAACGACGTGAGTTTCTCATCGCTGTGAACGACAATCCTACGTCCATTGTCGCGCTGTGCGTCAGTAATCCAGATTGTCCGCCCCTTGGAATCGATGGCTGACACCCATCCTAAACTCCAACCGGCTTTGCTAAGATTATCAGCGATGATTTCCCAGTACTTCATTGGATCGCCATATCGCAAGTTACAGGCAAATGGTCAGACACATTCGTCGGCGTGATTACCGGCTTTGCAATTCGCATATTCTTACCAAATAAGTAATCAAACGTTGCATCTGGGTAGCCGTGACTTCCGGGATGCGTGATCCGTTGCTCGATCGGAATTCCTTCAAACACGCTTCGGTATCCTGTACTCGTTAGTGTATCCAATGTTTTCTCTGCTGAGAACATCTCTTGGTCGTGATTTGTATTAAAGTCACCCCCAATAACCAAACCTTTGATTGATGGAATTACAGTTCCGATCACATCGTGGATATGTGCCAGTAGCTGTTGAATCGAGACTTCTCGCTTTCTGATGTTCCCTGCTGTTTCAACTTCCTCGCTGCCGTGCGTGATGCGATTGCTTTTCAAATGCAGCGAGTAAACGCCAATGTCCGCACCCCCGATCTTGAACCACGCGAATGCGAAACCTCGCGGCGGGTCAATTCCTTCTATGGACTTCCAAGGTTCAGACCAAGCAGCTTGCGCTGGGATTTTCGCAAGGATCGCCTCTTGCTGTTTGGCTCCCTTAAATGCCGAGCAAATAGCGACTTGATATGCGCCCGGATGAATTGCCTCTCCTAGTCGGGCACAGGCATCGTAGTCACGCATCTCTTGAAGCAGTAGAATATCGGGATCCAGTTTTCTGAGAACATTTGCCGCTGCTTCGATGCGTTGCGCTTGTTTCTCCGGCGTTGTTTCGTGCGGAGATCCGTTTGGAAACCATTCCAGGTTCCAAGTCGTGATCCGAATCTTGGCTGGTTGTGGCGATTGACCGAAGGCGGCGCCAATAACCAAGGACGCCAATACAGCGAGTAAAGCCCGCTTCATTGCGATTCTTCATACCACCTTGGCATTGGCAATATCGAGATTAAAAGAAGCACATATCTCAGGGCACCAAAGCCGTAAACCGCAACATCTCCCAAAGAGGGTCCTCGTACGCCATTAAAACGCAGAGCCGCATCAAAGTGTTGACACGTGTCATCAACGTCAGCTAAGACCGTCCGCTGTAAAGCCGGACGACTCCAATGAGAAGAAGATTCACTTCACAATTCATTTTTTTTAACACGCGCGTCTTGTTCTTTCTCACCTGTTTGCCTTGCAGTTTATCTTTCGTGTTGTTCGCTGTTGCAAAGTCCAATGTGGTGAGTGTCAGCAGCTCCAAGCAGGGCCAATTGGCGCCATCAGTTGGCGTTCAAGAAGAATGGGTTGCCCGTTACGATGATAACAGTGATGATGACGCGGCCGCTATCGCTGTCGACACGGTAGGAAATGTTTATGTCACCGGGGACAGCTTTGGCTCCGCTCAGGAAATCGTCACTATTAAGTACAATACATCGGGACAGCAACAATGGATCGCTCGTTATAGTGGGATCGGCAATGCCTATGCGACAACTATTGCCGTCGATGATTCAGGGAATATCTATGTCGCGGGGTATGGCTCGAATGAAAACTCTGATTATGACTATGTAACGATCAAGTACAACGCGACTGGACAACAACAGTGGCTCGCACGGTACAACGGTGAGGCAGACTTGGACGACCAACCGACAGCCCTTGTCGTGGATGCTTCGGGCAATGTATATGTAACGGGGTTTGATACCAATGCTGGATTTCAAACCGAATATGCTACGATAAAGTATAATGCTGCGGGACAGCAAGAATGGGTTGCCCGTTACCACGGTCCGAATAATAGCTTTGATTTTGCCAGCGCGCTTGCGGTTGACCCTTCAGGCAGCGTATTCGTGACCGGACAAAGTTCCGGCGCCAGCACCTCTGATGATTATACGACGATCAAGTACAACGCCGTCGGTCAACAACAATGGGTAGTCCGCTACAACGGACCGGCGAACAGCAGTGACGGCGCCCATGCGCTTGCCGTCGACGGGGCCGGGAATATTTACGTGACAGGTGCGAGCTGGGGTTCGGGGACTGATGTTGACTACGCGACAATAAAGTACAATTCAAATGGACAAGAACAATGGGTTCAGCGTTACGATGGTCCTTCGTCCGGCTATGACGCAGCCACAGCTCTCAAGCTTGACGGTGCTGGGAACATCTATGTTACGGGGTTTAGCTCGGGTACGGAGAGTTATTATGATTACGCCACCATCAAATATAGCGCAGCCGGCCATGAACAATGGGTGGCCCGCTATAATGGTCCACCGGGAAACGATATTGATGAAGCGGCAGCCATCGCTGTTGACGATTCGGGTAGTGTGTATGTAACCGGCAAGAGTGTTGGCTTGGATACCGACTTTGACTATGCAACAATTAAGTATAACTCGAGTGGGCAAGAGGACTGGACCGTTCGGTACAACGGCCCGGCCAATTTCGATGATACTGCTGCTGCTATTGCAGTTGACGAAGCAGGCAATGTTTACGTGACGGGAAGCAGTTACGTCAGTCTGAACTTTGATTATACCACAATCAAGTACGTGCAAGGGCCGACACCCACGCCCACACCATGCACGGGGAGATGTGCACCCACACCCAGGCCGCGCCCAACTCCACACCTTCGCCCAACTCCGCCGGGGTAGAACGTTTACCTGCTGGCAGACGGCGCAGGCGTCAGATCGAAACTCTGAAAGGCTTCGCAAGCGGAAGCATTTGACCTGTGACAAGATTGCTGGTCACCGAAACGAGTGACGCGGTCTTTGCGCGGACAGTTTGAGGATGCCATTTATATTCGCTAAGGCGAGGCAATGCGCGACAATAAGGGTGAGGTTTACACCGGCCGCTACGAAGCCGTGAATGCGATGTTGCTTAACGAATTTCTAAAAGAGCACCGCATCGTACAGGAACAGGGCGCGACCATTGCGCACCTAAAAAAACAAGTTGAAGCGCTCACTGCAGGCTTGCAGAAAGTGAGCGCACAGCTCGAGGCGAGCAAACCGGCATCACAAGTCGTCGTTAAGGATCGCTAGTCGGTGCAGCCGGGCGCGTTAAATTCAATTACGGCACCCGAGCTAGTCACTCCCGGGCTTTTGTCGCAACTCAGCCCGCGATCAGAGACCGTTTTATTGGCTCATGCACGCTTCGAGAAATCGAAGGCGGCTTGCAACCGTGCAGGCTTTTAAAGCATAATTGCTCTTATGGAGAACTTCCGCGATTTGTCGGCCCTCCATGGCCTTCTTCGCTCGGCATATGAGAAATGCGGCGCAGATGAGAGACGCGCCGCGTTCGCTTACGCGCTCCAAAAAGAACTCGGATTCACCACAGACCAGGCAGATGAAGGAGACATGGCGGTTCAATGACGATCTCACTGATGAACGCAAAATCGAGAGATACGAGTCAGCCATAACAACCGGTCCGTTCTTCCAGTCTTCGTATTCGCGGCCAAATATAAGTCTGGAGCGTGGCATTTGGGCGCCGCCAGATACGACACTCGATGAGCTCACATTATTTGTGATGTCCACCGATGGTTTCACCCGCTCCATCAAGCTTGAATGAATCGAAAAGGAAACGTACAACTACCGAGCCTGCTCGATTAACGGGACGAGATTTAGTCGCGAATGATCGCGAATCGAGTAAACCGGCGAATTTGGCTTTGACTCGACGCAATGCGCTTGCTAGACGAATGCGCGTGACCTTGCGTTTTATCTCACGGATTTTGATCATGGCTTTTCTTGTCGCGACCTGTGCCGCAACAAGCCACGCCTCGGTGTTCTCAGACGGCTTCGTGGTGTATGTGGGCGATCGGCCATATCCGGGCGATTTCGACCCCTACTACAACCAGCCTAAAATTTACCGTCAACCGCGCTATTACGAATCAACAAGCAAGAAGAGAAAAGGTAACAAGGTGTTCAAGACTACAAAGGTGAAGGACCAGTATGGTCGTACGGTTTACAAAAAGACCACCTCGCACAAGGTGAAGAAGAAAAGGAAATAACCGTCGCTTATGAAATTTCCTTTTTTTGTCTTCATTTTCTTTCTAAGCGTGGCGAGCGGATTCGCCTCCGATCTCGATTTCACGTTGGTAAATCAGACCGGGCGAAGCTTTGAAGGTCTCTATATCACGGCCTCGGACAACAAGGATTGGGACGCTAATCTGCTTCTCGACGGAAAAGTGCTGGTCGCCGGAGGAAAGATCCGCGTCCGCTTTAAGAGTGATGCCAAATCAGAGGTTTGGGATTTCAACCTGGTCGACGACGAAGGACTCTCGGTAACGTTTAATAAGGTAGACCTGGCAGGCATTGACACAGTCACCTTGAAAGACGTCCACGGTAAAATCACTGCGGAGATTGAGTGAGTCGGTTGTATCACTCAAGTTTTCAGGGAACCTCACTTCCTCATTTCCGTAGAACAAACTGATAGATGACGGTTCCCCACGCGGGCGGCAATGTGCTGCACATTGCCACCCACGAAAACCCAATCAAATAGAAAGCCGCCGATAAAAACGCACCTACCGACTCGTCGCGATGAGGCCGCGCTCGTGATAATCCTGCTAAACGCTGTAATCCGGGGAGGTTTTTCCGCCGCTTAAGCCCCGCAAACCTTTCAGCTTTTGAAGGTAAGATGGCTCGCTTGGTTCTGAACTGCGAAGGAGTTGGTCTTGTAACGCATGAATTGGTTCGCGACATTGTCATGATTGGCCGTGCTCCATCAAGCCAGATAGTCATTGATCATTCGACGGTATCAGCGCAGCACGCCGTGCTTGTGAAAGTCCGCGACACCTATTGGCTGATGGATTTACATTCAACAAACGGAACACAGATTAATGGCGATTTTGTCAATAACGCAAACCTGAAGGATGGCGACACCATCCGATTTGGTTCCGTGGCAGCGGTTTTCTCAGGACATTACCGAAAACGGCCGTCGACCACGTTACTTAGAAAGTTCTGGACAAATATTTCCACCTAAAGGCGCAGCCGATTGCGTCGCTATTCCATTCGGCTGGCACAGAAGAGAAGACACGTCGTTTACAGCGGCGTTGGTCGAGGATGTGGCGTAGGGCGAGGCCTGGGACTCACTCTGGGAGTGGGGGTAGCTGAGGGAGTGGGTGTTGGTGTAAGTGTAGGCGTAGGCGTAGCTGTGGGGCTTGAAGTCGGGGTAGGGGTGGGCGTAGGTGGTAGTGTTGACACGAGTTCCCAAGTATCGTTGAAAATACCGTTGTTATCCTGACCACCGAAGAGGATCACACGGTCTAAGGCCGCGCTGTAGGTCATGCCAGCGCCCTCGCGCGCGGGTGGCGATTGCCCCGTCGACAGGAGTGTCCAAGTAGCAGAAATCTGATCCCATAACCACGTCGTGTTCTGATCTACACCACCGCTTCCGCCGCCAAAGAGAACCACTCCTTGCAAGCCCGGATCGAACGCGGCAGAAGCGGCATACACCAGGGGAGGCTGCACAGCCGGCGATTGCTGAGTCCATGTGCCGCCATCATAGGTCCAGGTGTTATTCGGGTTAACATCAGCGAGACCGCCGAACATAACAACCTGTCCGGTCAAAGTATTCGTTGCAACGGCCGCGGAAGCACGAGCAAACGGAACTGTCGGCGGAAATAACTGGGTCCAATCGGAACCATCCCATTGCCACATGGTTAGCTGGTAGAACTGGCCGTCGAAGCCTCCAAAAAGATCCGCGCTGCCATTGGGATCGGGAAACAACATCGGACCGGTGACCGGCGTAGGCTGATGATTAGGTGTCGCCTGTGTCCACTGTAATGTCGACCCATCAAAAAGCCATGTGTCGCCCAGATAATTGGTTCCGTCGAACCCGCCGAAGAGGACTACCTTTTGAGTCACAGAATCGTAGGTCATTTGGGCCGCAGAGCGCGCCGGAGGCCCAGACTGTGTGGCGATTTGCGTCCAGGTCGTGCCGTCGAAACTCCAGGTGTCATTCAGATATCCTGCGCCGTCGAATCCGCCAAACACAATGATCTTCCCGCTGACAGGATCATAGGTCATCGCGAGGTATGAGCGGGCCGGAGGTGAAGTAACTGGCGAAAGCTGAACCCAATCCAGGGAGCCAAACTGAGCGGCCGCTGCACTTGCCGCAAATGCGATCGATATGCAGCAGGAAATAAGAATCATCGGCGCATATGAAAAGTATCGAACTTGAGTGAATTTCATCCGGGGTGACTTAAGCCGCTCAATAGAGATTTTGTCAACTCGCCGAGCGTGAGTTTGCGTTGTGCAAAATCGCAGAGGAGTTCATATATGAGCCTTTTATGACTACCGCGTTTGCTGTCTGGAGCGAAGAAACTTACTCGGAAGCGGCTCTCTCGGCTCCGGTGACCCATCTATTTCGCACCAGAGTGCTGCGACTGTTCAAAAACACTGTTGACATGGTCTTTGCATCCGGAGCAGAATCACGCCCGCGCAAAGTTCGTTAGGCCACTCTCAGAAGCTCCACCTGACCCTCTTCTCGCAGGGTTAACCGTGAACGAAAGGCTCGTTCACACAAACACAGAAAACATATGAAAACAGTATCCAGGTTTATTTTTGCGATCGTCGTAGTGATGATTCTCTTGGCTTGCGCAAAAACGGCAATTGAAACGCAGTGCGCGAAACCGACGCTGACTCCTGCAAGCGGGTACGGTCCGGCTGGACAGAATATTACAGTCAAGATAGAGACGAGCACACCGGGAGCGTATTTGAGGTGGACGGATGTTTCTCCTCCGCCGCCGCAATCCCAGTGGCACACAATAACAGCGCCGAAAGGGGACGCCCTTACGGTGTACGGAAGGACGTTAAGAGCGATGGCGTTCAAAACCGGATTGACCGATTCACCGATCGCCGAAGGGACATACGTGGGTCAGTAAGAACCGCCCGGCCACGTTCGTGCGGGTGGTACGCTGAAAGCCGGCCATCGATTTCGCGGCCACGGCAGATTCATTCCCTGTTATTTCGCTCTGCCCGATACGAGCGATTGGAAGCGTGGATCGTCTCGAATTGGATCGAACATCGGATCGAGTCGGAGCAGTGCGGGGGTAAGGGGCACGTTTTGAGCCAGTGCACCATCGTACGGTATCGATAGTAGCTTTTGTAAAGCAGCGATCGCACGTTCTGGTTCTCCCGTCTGCGCCGCCACGCGGGCCAGGAACTCGACGGGGATAGGACCAGCTACCGCGTCTTTCTCGATCGAAATCACGGCCATCGCTTGCTCGATCAGTTTGAACGCGGCAGCTTTGTCACCAAGGCCCGTACTAACCAGAGCTAGAACTCCCATGAGGCCAGAATTCCCAGGCTGTTCCTTGAGAAAAGGTTCCAGTTCGTTTCGCGCCTGTCGCCAACTCTCCTGAGCGGCGGCAGGATCGCCCGCGACTTGTTGCGCCCATCCTAAATAAAAGCGCAGCTCGCCAGTTATGGAACCCAACGCTGGATCAGGCTTTTCCAATATCTCCTTTAGTCGAGTGATCATTGGTGCAGGGCGGCGCTCGAGTATGGCTTGATAAACTTGTGTTTCCAATGCCTGTGGATCGTCCGCCGGCGGCTGGATTGAACCGAGGAGCGCGGCCGCTCGCGGTAGATCGCCCTCAGCTTGTGCGATAGCCGCCTTTGCTGCGAGCGTGTCGATATCGCCTGGCATGATTTCGAGAACCTGATCAAACTTTCGCAGCGCTTCGGGGAAACGACGAAGCTCGATAAAGAGTTGTGCGTACTGCCCGAGCAGGTTTACGTTCCGCGGGTCGAGCCGTTCGGCCTGGTTGAAATACGACTCGCTACGGTTCCAGTCGCCTCGGCGGCGCGCGACAGAGGCTAGCATAGCGGGAATCTGGCTGCTATTCGGCAAATGGCGGCGTGCCTTTTCAAAATAACGCACCGCAGTGTCGTAATCTTTTCGACAGGCGTAGTAGTAATATCCCATTGCAAGCAGCGCCTCGCCCAGCTTCGGCTGAAGAGTAAAGGCTGTTTCAGCTGCCTGACGTATCTCTTCGCGAAGAGCGGCTGTTGGTTGAAGACTCTGTGTGATGTAGCCGCGCGCGCCCGCAATTGATAGCAGCGCCCAACTCAGCGCGAACTTTGGGTCCAAGCGCACTGCTTCTCTCAGATATTTTTGTGCGCCCAGTGCGTTAGCCGGTGTGTATGTCGTTTGCACGTTATAGGCCAGGCCGCGCAGATACGCGTCGTAAGCTTTGGCATTATCGGTCGGTTTCGCAGCGATGACTGCCTCCTCTCGACCGGTCAGATGCAACTGCAACTGCTCGGCTATGGCTTTAGCCACTTCACTCTCCACGGAAAGAAGGTCGGTCAATTTTCGATCGAAGGTATCTGCCCATAAGTGGGAATCGCTGGCTGCTTTGATTAGTTGCACGTTTACCCGCACAACATCGCCGCTCTTTTGGACCCTTCCCTCCAGGATATGCGCGACACCAAGTTGCTTCGCGATTTCAGATATGTTTTCCGGAGCGCTTTTATAATTCTGCGTGGATGTCCGCGAAATGACCTTCAGATCTGCGATCTTCGATAAGCGCGTCAGAATCTCGTCCTGGATGCCTTCGGCAAAGTAGGCGTTGGCTTTGTCTTCGCTCAGACTTTCAAATGGGAGAACTGCGATACTTTTCTGAGAAATCGACTCACCTGTTTGCCTGTAAAAAGGAATTCGCCCAACGATCAGCATTGCGATAACCAACAACAGCACACCGATAATGACGAAATCGAGAGTCCGTCCGGTAGCGCGCTGAGCCGATCGCGCTTGCGCCGGATCGAGATCCTCCGTTCGCACCAGGCCTTCCGGGGTGAATTCGTAGAGCCAGGAGAGCAGCATCGCGATTGGAAACCCGACCGCGAGCGCAATGACAACGAATCGCACCGCGGAATTTGGAATCTCAAAAAATGGGAAAACCTGTGTCGTGAGCTGTGTCAGGAACCATGCAACGACTCCATACGCGACTGCCGCGCGATAAACGTTGCGCCGCTTCAGCTCGGTCAAAAACTTCGTTGGATTCACTCTATCAGCGACTCTTGCTATCATTTTGTCGCTGTTCTGGCGAGGGCAAAAAGCGCTAAAATCTGGCCGCATAAGATCTCTCAAATGGTGTTGACAGTGCGTGAACCTAGCGGGCAGAGTCGTGCCCGCGTTGCGGATGCCCAGCGCGCGAAAGGTCACCTTGATTACCCGTTGTTCTACATCGAAACGCGCGAGACAAAGTTCGAAAGAGGCCAGTAATAAGACTAAGGTCCAATATCGTTGGCTGGCTTAACCCGTTTATTTTGCGATTTGTAACACACTCCTAACGAAAGCGACATGAAAGCATCTATGTCCATGTTTATGTTGCTGCGGTGTCGGAGGATTTTTTGTTCGTCGTTCCTTGTCGCGGCTATTATAGCTGCTGTAGGAGCTTTCGCCTCATCACGCACTATTAGTCAAAATGGATTTCGTGTCTCGGGTATCGCGGGAAACAAGATTGCGCCATGGGTGATGGAACATACTGCCAATGGGCAAAGGGCAGAATTTTTCGTTGTCCTTACCGAGCAGGGCGACCTAAGCCAGGCTTCCAATCTACCCGCTGACGGTGAGAAGGGACGTTACGTATATGACACCTTGCTGAACAAAAGCCGGGTCACGCAAGCACCGATCCTGCAATGGCTCGGCGAACACGGGCTTGAACATCGCTCTTTTTACATTGTTAACGCCATCCTGGTGAAGGGAAGCCGCGAAGTTGCGGAGACGTTGGCTGCTCGACCAGACGTGGCGCGTGTCGAGGGTAACCCGCTAATTCACAATAAACTCCCTCGACCGCTTGCAGCTGTTGAAGCATCGCAACCTCAGCTACCAAAGACCATCGAACCGGGAATCGCTTACACACATGCACCCGACGTCTGGGCACTCGGATTTACCGGTCAGGAAATTGTGGTTGGGAGTCTCGATAGCGGCGTTCGCTGGACGCATAACGCTCTCAAGCCTCACTATCGCGGCTGGGATGGCACAACGGCCTACCACGATTACAACTGGCATGATGCCGTCCACGACAGCCCTGGCAACCCATGCGGTACCGATTCACCAGAACCTTGCGATGACGAGGGGCACGGCAGCCACACCACTGGGACAATGATTGGGGATGATGGGGCTGGCAATCAGATTGGGATGGCGCCCAGCGCCAAGTGGATCGCTTGCCGAGGCCTTGATGGGCAACTGGAAACCACGTCACCGGCTATGTTAATCGAGTGCATGGAATTTTTCCTCGCACCTTATCCGGTAGGTAGTGACCCAACTCAGGGCGACCCGGCCAAAGCTCCTGATATCACAAACAATTCCTGGGGTTGTCCCCCTGAATTGGGTTGTTCGGTTGAGACATTGCAAGCCGCGGTCGAAGCGCAAGCCGCTGCTGGCATTATGATGGTAGTCTCAGCAGGGAACGAAGGTCCGGACTGTTCCACTGTGGAGGATCCTCCCGGGATCTATGAGGCCGCATACACAGTCGGAGCTCTGACCATTAACACGGACCTCATTGCTGATTTTAGCAGCCGGGGTCCGGTCGTAGTCGACGCAAGCAACCGCTTGAAACCCGATATCACTGCCCCTGGCACAATGATTCGCTCCGCTACGAACACGTCCGATACGGCGTATGAGTCTGAAGAAGGCACGTCCATGGCATCTCCGCATATTGCTGGCGCGATGGCGCTGCTTTGGTCGGCCAAGCCGGCGTTCCGCCACGATCTTGCGCGCAGTCGTGACGCCTTAAATAATCGCGCCTTTCACATCTTGGATGGTGCTTGTGACGGCGGGCCCGTGCTGACGCCTAACAATACCTACGGCCATGGGCGGGTTGATATCCTTGCTGCGGTTAGCCCGATCCCGCGACCGCGCCCCACTCCGCACCTCCGCCCGACACCGCCGCAGTAGGCTTGGGTCCGGTTTCGGGTCTCGCGGTGAAGAGTTCATCGCCCAGGCTCGACTGCTTATGGGCGTTGATTTTTGATTCGGGCTACCTGTTGCGTCCGGGGACCGATGGAGCAGTAGGCGTTCGCAGTCGCTGAATCCAAAGAGAGGGAGCGGAAATTTTTCCAACCAAAATGGAGAGATTCCACGATCTATTATCAGCGGATCTCGAACCAGGCAGAGGACTCCACTCCACGCTCGGTTCATCGTCTCGTCCGGGATACCAATCGAAGAATCAAAAGATCGGGAAAGGGGAGAGGAAAAACATGCATCCGTTTATTCAGCTCAAAAGCGCAACTCGCTTAATTCTCATCGCAGGCGCAATTATTTCCGCAGGCAGCGTCGTCACGGCGGCAACACCAGAAGAATTACATCCTAACAGTATTGGTGACGACGTGCTGGCCACGCCGCGGGCCACAGTAGCTGACTTTAACGCTGACGGTCACCCGGACTACGTATTGCGTAACGCCGGGACTCGCCAGACGGCGATCTGGTATCTCAATAACAACATCTTTCTGACTGGCGCCTTCGGTCCGACCATTACAACTGGCTGGCTCCTAAAAAGTGTAGCGGATTTCAATCGCGACACGCGTCCGGATTATGCCTTATTCAATCCTAGTACGGATCGAACAGCAATTTGGTATTTGGCGGGACCGCATTTCATCGTGGGCGTTTTTGGACCGACTCTTCCCGATGGCTGGGAATTGATAGAAACAGGTGACTTTGATAATAACGGTTTTCCCGATTATGTGCTTTTCAATGCGACCACCCGTCAAACAGCAATCTGGTATCTGGCTAACAACATTTTCGTCGACGGCGTGTTTGGGCCAACACTTCCGGCTGGCTGGAACGTGGTGGGGATAGATGATTTCGATCGCGACGGTCATGACGATTATCTGTTGTTTAACTTCGCCAGTCACCAAACAGCGATCTGGTATCTATCAGGGTCAACGTTTATTGAGGGCGCTTTCGGGCCGTCCATTCCCAGTGGCTGGAACCTGGTGGCTACGGCCGACTTTAACAATGATGGGCATCCCGATTACCTGCTTTACAACACAGCCAGTCGCCAGACAGCGATCTGGTATCTGAACAACAACGTTTTCATCAACGGTGCGTTTGGCCCCACGCTTCCCGCAGGTTGGAGCCTCGTTGGGCCCTGAACGAGAGAAGGCTCTGGAGACCACGAAGCGTTCCCCAAAGGTAATCGATCGGCTGTTGCGCATTTGCGAACGGTCTCTTGCCTGCGAACGACTCTAACCGAAACGGTGCAGGCCTAATTTTCCTTTGACGCGAGGAGACCCTCCTGATAGACGAAAAGCCGTGATTTTCCGCTCCCTGCCAATATTGGGAATCGTAGCTTTTCTAATTACCGGCTGTACCGAACTGGGCGATGTTTTGCTCGCCCCGGACGAACCCGTTGTGTATGTGGAAGACCATCCTTACCCAAGCGTCTTCGACCCCTATTACAATGAGCCCAAAATTTACCGGCAACCGCGCTATTATTACGAGACAACAAGCAAGAAGAAGAAAGGCAACAGGGTCTTCAAGACTACAAAGGTGAAAGACCAATACGGTCACACGGTTTACAAAAAAACCACCTCTCAGAAGAAGAAAAAGAGGTAGTAGTTCTTACTCATGAAAGTTCGTTTCTTTCTCTTCATCCTGTTCCTAAGCGTTGCAAACGCGTTCGCGTCCGATCTCGATTTCACGCTGGTGAACCAGACCGGGCGAAGCTTTGAAGGTCTCTATATCACGGCCTCTGACAACAAGGATTGGGACGCAAATCTCCTCCTCAACGGAAAAGTGCTAGCCGCTGGGGAAAAAATCCGCGTGCGTTTCAAGGCCGACGCAAAATCAGACACCTGGGACTTCAACCTTGTGGATAACGAGGGACTCTCAGTAACTTTCAAAAAGGTAAGGCTAACAGGCGTTGATACGGTGACGTTGAAGGACGTTAACGGTAAGATCACTGCGGAGATTGAGTAGATCGGTCTATTCCTGGTTGGTTTCGCGACGCGGTAGCAAAATTACTGTCTTTCATCTCGCAACGGTGCGCGCGATCTTTCAAGATTCGTTGGTGAAAAATAGTTCTGAAGGATCGGTAGGATAGGGACGTGTGCGGCAGTCTGCTGTGAAGATTGTCAACGATTTAAGCACGAGCTAACAGGTCCCCGTTCATGCCCTCAAGGCGTGAACTGGTAGACGCATCCGTCGTTGTTATCGCCTCCGTGGACGGTAGCGCCGTAAAAGTTTCCAAATATATCGACAACCATCCCATTGTAGGCAAAGCCGCCGTCGGGAGGACCCTCAAAGGCATGAACGACAGTCTCGTTCCACTTGCCTCCGCCAACAGGACTCAGCTTGAAGATGGTGCCACTGCCAAGGCCACCTTCGCTGGTCGTTCCAAAGAGATTGCCAGCGTTGTCAATAACAAGATTGCTAATGGGGCTATTGCCGTCCGCTCCTTCTTGGAAGCTGTAAACTACCTCTTCCGTCCATTCACCAATACGTTGTGGAGACAACTTGTAAACGGACCCAATACCATTAGCTCCACCATAATAAGTCGTTCCGTAAATATTACCCAAACCATCAAAAAGCAGCGCGCCGTACGGAAAACTGCCATCCGGTTGACCCCGGAAAGAATAAAGTACTTTGAGATCCCGCTCTCCAACTCCGCCTGGATTAAGCCGGAAAACAATTCCGCTTCCATAATTTCCACCAGCTGTGACTGCGCCGTAGAGATGCCCGTAGCGCAAGATCATCCTTCCCGCGGAGCCGGTTGCTCCGTCTGGGCCACCGCTAAAGGTGTGAATAACGTTAAAGATCCAACCACCATGTGATGTTGGACGGATTTTGTAAATCGTACCCAGGCCGAACTCGCCACCGGTTGGAGCCATTCCATAGATGTTCCCATTAGGATCCACTGTTACTCTTGCGCCTGGTCCAGAGCCATCATTTCCACCGGTGAACGCATGCACTATCGTCTGAGTCCAAGTACCGCCGTTGTTAGTTAGCTTATAAACCACGCCGCATCCGCCTTCACAGTTGCCTGAACCGCCGGTGACCGCGGTGCCGTATAGGTTCCCTTGTCGATCAATAGTAACTCCTTTGTACGGCTCACCCCCATCGGCACCACCTGTAAAACTGTACAGCACCGTGTGAACCCAGCCGTTAGGTGAAGGACTGAGCTGAAATACCGTGCCACCTCCGAAATCGCCGCCGAGGACTGTTGTGCCATAAATGTTACCAGCGCTGTCCGTCTCCAAATCCGTGTCGGCGTATTCGCCTTCATCTTCTTCAAGGCTGAAGATGACGTCCGTCGATGTGGCCGTAGCCGTCGTTAGGGACAATCCCAACACGAACAGTAAGGTCACGGCCTTGCTGAGCTGATTCAGTGTTTTCATCGGTTTCTTCGCTCCTTATCCCGCTTTGTATTGATTTCTGGTATTGCGGGTCCGGACAAGACGAAGAACCGAGCGGGGAGGGGCCTCCGCCTGGATTCAGATCCGCTGTCGCACGGCCAAGTGTCGAAAAAATCTCTCAAGCATGTCAAGGCAATTTTCGGCCGGTCCGTTCCGAATACATATTTGCCTGCGTACCCCCAGCATCAGGCTATGGTCATGCCATATACCTTATGAGCGGGTTCTTTGAGGAATTGCAGCGCCGAAAAGTTTATCAAGTTGCCGCCGCCTACATTGTTGCTGCGGGATTCCTAATTCAAATCGCCTCGGCGGCGTTTCCAGCATGGGAATTGCCAGCTTGGAGTTTGCGCCTGGTAATCGCGCTTTTGTTAATCGGTTTTCCGATCGCGCTCATACTCGCCTGGGCCTACGACATCACTGCGCAAGGAATTCAGATCACCCCGAAAACAGGAGGTCATCGGCGACGAAACCTCATTTTACTTATCATCACCGCTGTCCTTGTCTCGGCGTCCGCTGGTTTTTTTCTCCTACCGCGGGCCGTCTGGTATAAGGTCGACAAATCAGTCGCGGTTCTGCCTTTTCAAAATCTAAGCAGTGATCCTGATAATGCTTATTTCGCCGATGGCATTCAACAGGAAGTCCTGACCCGCCTGGCCAAGATTGCGGATTTGAAAGTGATTTCGCGCGCTTCGACCCAGCAGTATCACAGTAACCCCGGCAATCTTGCCGACGTTGCGAAGCAGCTTGGCGTTGCGAACATCCTTGAGGGTAGCGTCCAGAAAGCAGGCGATCAGGTTAGGGTCAATGTCCATCTGGTTAACGCTCAAACAGGTTCGCAGCTCTGGGCCGAGACCTATGATCGAAAGTTAAGTGACATCTTTGTGGTTGAGAGCGAGATCGCGAAGGGAATAGCGGAGTCTTTGCAAGCGACGCTGACCGGGGGTGAGGCGCAAGCGCTGGCCGCAAACCCCACGAACAATCCGGAGGCTTACGATAATTATTTACGTGGGCTGGCTTTTGAAGCGCGCACCAATTACTCGAGCGATTCCCTATTCAAAGCCATCGAATATTATGATCTGGCGGTGCGGCTTGACCCGAATTTTGCGCTCGCATGGGCACGACTTTCTGGTGCGCACGCGCTTCTTTATTTTAACCGCGGTGACACAACTGTCGCTCGCCGTGACGCATCCAAAGAAGCTTTGGAGCATGCGCAGAAATTGCAGCCGAACTCGCCCGAAACCCTGCTCTTTCTCGGCTACTATCAATACTGGGTATTGCACGATTACGGGCTGGCCAAAGCCACCTTCGCCCGCGTCAGCAAAATGTTGCCGGGTAACAGCGAGGTCTCATACGCCCTTGGGGCAATCGCGCGACGCGAGGGGCATTGGACTAAAAGTGTCGCCTATTGGGAACGGGGCCTCGCCCTCGATCCGCGGAATACTGTCTTGCTGACGGAAGTGGCATTTACTTACGCCGCGCTTCGACAATTCCCTACAGCCATAAAGCTCTATGATCGGGCACTGGACATTCTCCCTGATGAGTTTTACTTGATAGCGTCAAAAGCAAGCATCTACCAAGCTGAAGGTAATTTGCAGGAAGCCGCTAAGTTGCTTGTCCAGGTAAACCCACAAACGAATTCTGACCCAGCTGTTCGGGTCAAACTCACGCAGTTGAGACTTGAACGAAATCGGACTGAGGCCACGCGGTTCGTACAACCCCGGCAAGCTAAACTCCACTTTGCTTCTCCGATGGACAAGGGCATCAAGCAGGTGGGCCTGGCGTTGATCCAGCGTGTAGCTGGGGACACCGCTCAGGCCAAAGCTGTCGCCGAAGAGGCGCGCAATACGCTTGATCCAATTAGAAAGGAGCAGCCAGACAACGCGTTCGTCGCGGCAGCGCTGGCTGTAGCTTACGCCATGCTCGATGAGCGGGACTCAGCCCTGAGGGAGGCGGAGGATGCAATCACGCTTGTACCGAGTAGTAAAGATCGACTGTCGGGGCCCGGGTTCGAAGAAAACCTGGCCTTAGTTGAGACGATTATTGGAGACAATGATCGTGCAATCTCAACTCTCACTCGGTTGTTACAAACACCGTACGGTGGCTGGCTTTATAGCCCAGCGCCCATCACACCGGCACTTCTTAGACTCGATCCGCTCTGGGATCCCTTGCGGGCCGATCCCTCGTTCCAAAAGCTCTGCGATGAAAAGCAGTTGTGAACGTCGGATCAAACAGATGCCTGCACTGGCCCAACTCCTAATCCTCAGTGATGATTCCAAAGAGGCCGTGTTCTTCGTCGGCGATTCCGGCGGTGAAAAAGACGCCGTCGCCCAGCGGGAGAAGATCCCACAGGCCATCGAATTGAAGCGGGGTTCCATCGGCGCGCATCAGTGTTTCGATAAAGGTGCCCGTGTTCGGGTCGTAATTGTTGATGAGACCATCACCGAAATTGCCGACCCAAAGTTCACCTTCCACGAGAGCCAGTCCCCATGGAGAATTGAGGTTTCCGTTCGAGATCAGGCGCCTTAGGAAATTGCCACTGGTATCGAACACATTAACGAACCCATTACCGGGACCGGGAACGTCGTCTTCCCTCGCATGATCCTGGAGCGCGTAGGTCACAAAGATTTCGTCGTTGAAATTTCGGATGCCAAATGGCGCATAATCTGCCGGGAGATTTGGGTCGACGAATCCGCCAGGATTAACCTGATGAAAATTCTCATCATAGGTTTCGACTTTGCCGGTGTGGAAGTCAGTCACAAACAAGAAATTGTGACCATTGGCGACACCGAGGGTTGCGCCTTTGTAGATCGCGCTGTTCCGGCCACGGTTCCGCCCGTTATCGACCGCGATAATCGCGTTAGTCTGATCCACGTTCGGGTTCCACCCTGAGATCGAACCATCTTCGCTAACAAAAATGAAAAAGGCGGGCCCTGCGTTCCCATTTTTTGTTACCTGAAAGAACGGCGTGCTGTTGAAGACAACCCCAGTGGGGTTTCCTCCTTCGCGGTTTCGAGCGGCCGTGGGGATCGTCACCACGAGGGAACGCGCCGTGCCGTCCTGCCCGTAAAGCGTCGAAACACCAGTGCCGTTATCGCTAACCCAGATTGTGCCATTAGCGGAGGCGGCCATTCCCCAGGGGTTAACAAGGTTTTCATCGATGTGCTGTGCTACGCCAGCGATGTCAGACTGAAAGTTTGTCCACGAATAAGTGTCCGCGCTTGCCGGAGCTGCCGTCAGAATCGTCAGTGCGACCAAAGGCAAAGCGATTTTCATATATGAAGAATTTGTTTTCATAGGTTTGAGGATTGTTTGATGTACGCAGAATCGCATTGAGCGCCATCTCGTGACGCATTGCAAAAGTAACGGCGTTGTTACTTTGGAAGTAGCTGCTAAAAATGCTTAATCCTCTTGCTGGCTGGAGGCGTCCGGTGTCATCATTTCAGGCTTGCGCGGGGCTTCGAATCTGAACTCTTTGTGCCGAACACGACCGCCTGCTTGCGCGATATAAGCACCAACACAGAGATTTGCGATACCTAAAACCACGTCGCAATCGCTATCAGCGTGGCTGTTCCTGGCAGGGCAAACTCCGCGATTATTCCGGCAGACAGCGCAGCGACAACATAGAAAACGTAGATCAACTTTTGACCGCGTCGCATATGCTCCTCAAGCCACTTATCTCCCTCTTCATCAACCATGGCCTTCATGCGATCGTATCCAGCTTCGTCATAGGAATACACTGGCCATGCTGATGCAGCGCTCAGCATCACCAGTGCAAGCGCGGTCACGCGAGCCGGCTTGGCTCTCAAACCAAGCGCAATGATCAAACCTGCGAGACCTATGGCCAGCCCGTAAACTGGAAGCGGGTTAAGAAGCACTTACTTAGGTGCGCGATCATCCTCATTACGTGATAACTAGTCTAAAGTAACCTTTTGGAACCAGGCGCCTTCACTTTGCGGACTTTAAGAACGCGACGATAGCGCGCTGTTCCTGGCCGGTAATGTTTGCGCGGAGACGCATGTGATGAACGATTACGTCCCACTGAGCATCGCTGTACATTGTGGGCGGGCGAATATTGTGACAGCGCAGACAATTATTAGACCAGAGCTCTTCGCCACTCAGGCCCATATAGGAATCATTCGACACCGCGCCGCCTGGCTGAGTTACTGTCTGGTCCGATTTCGGTCCACCAAACATATTCCAGTCGGAGCTGGCCCAAATGAGCAGAACCAAAGCTGCGATGCGGCTGCGATTCGTTGTCATATGGTTTCTTCCATTAGAACCCCATTGCGGCCTGAAGAAGTAGAGCATTTTTGTTAGGCTCGCCGTTCGGTTGATCCCATTCATAAGCGGCTTTCACAACCGTGCTGGGACTAAGCCAAAAATCGAGACCAAGGGTCCATCGAGTTTCTTCAGGATCGCCAAGCCCACTCGGTTCACGGCTCAAGTGATCCCAGCGGAAAATCAACTCGAAGTTTCTTAGGAAATCGATATCGAATTTCGTAGGCCGATACGCGAGCTCTGCGTAACCGCCATCACGCTTGGCGGTCAGCGGAAGGGGTCCAAAGCCAAGGGAGCCATCGGGATCATAAACGGCGTGGTCGACGTGACTCCAGGCGTACTGCGCGAACAAATTGATGCGTCCCTTCAGCAGATCGGAATCGCGGGTAACCTCCAAATCAACCGATTGAACTAACGCTTGAACATCATGAAACGTTGTTCCCTGGAAGCCGGGCTTTGAGGTTTCAAAGCCATAGCCGACTTCGACTCCTGGAATAGGGAGAAAACCAACTCTCCCGCCGACTGCCTTATTGTCGTTGTTATCCGTGTAACTATTGAAGTCGAGCGTGCCAGCGGTAGCAGCATCGAAGGTATTAAGAATCGGACCGTTCGAAACATAAAAAGCATAGTCAGCGCGGGTCGGTCCGATTGGAAATCCGCCCCGAACCTGGGCGCCGACGGATATGTTTGGCAGGACGCCATGGTAAACACCGAGTGGGCGATCAGGCAGTTTGTTAATCCATTGCGGCTCGAAGCGTTCAACAAAAACGTTACTCGGACTGAAGAATTCGCCGACACCGAACGCCACATAATCGTTGAGGAGATACGAGAGCTGGGCGTTCACAAGGTTTACATTCGTGCCGGCGCCACTGGGTTCGATTTCAAGCCTGCTGTCGAACAAAAGTTTCGGTGTCAATTCCCAAAGGAAGATTGGATTGAAGGAAGCAGAAAACGTGGAAACCTGGCCGTTGCGGGCCTCGAACATACCTTCGGCCCATCCTGCGATCAGAAACTTGGTTGTCCCGAGTAATGATCCCACCGAGTCGGCGATTGGGCGAGCAACAACGGAAGTAACTTCCTTATGTAAGTCGGCGACGTCTTGGCCTTCAGAGATCTCTTGTTTGGGAGCGGCCTTCGCAGCCACCTGGCTTTCGGAGCTCTCTCGCTTCGGAGCCGCTACTCTTTCTCTTTTAAGAGCATCCAGCTCCTTCTTCATAGCCAGCAACTGGGCCTTAAGCTCATCGTATTCCTTTCTGGTAACATACCCGTCTGTAGTCGTGTCTTGGCCGCGAGCAACCGGCGATGCAATTGTTATGAGAGCTGCTTGAATAATCGCTGCCGAATAACAACGATGTAGCTTCACTTTGTTTTTACCTCCTGACGAGCGACCGAAGGTAGTTAATCACATTCCAGCGATCGCTGGGCGATAGTCGTGTGCCATAATTGGGCATTGGCTTTTTGCCCACGGTGATTTTCCAGAACAGCTCGCCATCTGTTTCCCCCCGAATCACTGGATCTGAGAGTTTGGCTGGATGAATGCCAAGATCCGCGGCGTCGGGCCCATCGCCGTTTCCTGTCTTTCCGTGGCACGCTACGCAACGCTTCAGATAGATCTTCTGCCCCGCTGCAAGTGAGGATTCGTTAATAGCAACGGGGTTTTTCTTTCGCGCTTCTGCTGCTGGAGCGGTCCATTTATCTGTCGAACCTAGTTGTTCTCCACTCACTGTGATGCGCATTGAGGCAAGCAAGGCCACGAGAATTCCGAATGTCTTGACGTGAAAACGAAGGGCATCGGCCCATTGCCACACGGAGAAAAAGGGGCGACTGGGCTCGCACCGTGAACGATAGCAAGGTTCGATCACGGCCCGACCAGGCTCCAGCCTGCTGGAAGAGTGGGTCCAAAGGCGCCACTAACGAAAACATTGTTGTTCAGATACCAGATCGCTGTCTGACGCGTGCCAGGATTGTAAAGCACATAGTCTGGCTTGCCGTTGCCGTTAAAGTCAGCTGTAGCTACTAACGTCCAACCGGTGGTGGGAGTCGGACCGAGCACACCATTAAGAAAAACGTTGTTGTTCAGATACCAGATCGCTGTCTGACGGGAAGTGGAATTGAACAAGCCATAATCTGGATGAGTATCGCCATTAAAGTCCGCCGCGCCTCTTAATCCCCAACCGACGGGAAGCGTGGGACCGAACGCGCCGTTAATGAAAACGTTATTGTTTAGATACCAGATCGCTGTTTGGCGCGTCGCAGTATTACGAACCACCCAGTCGCGGTGCCCATCGCTGTTAAAGTCTGCTACTATCGCTGTACCTGCGCCTGGCGGCGGTGGAGGGGGAGTAGGCGTAGGTGTTGGTGCTGCATTCGATACAATCACCGTGCCTACCATGTTGCAGCACGACCCATGCGGAGTGCAGTAATACGAAAACGACCCAGCAGCGTTGAATGTGTGCGTGAACATAGCTCCCTGACCGAGAACTCCCGAATCCCAGAGTCCGCTCGGGTGGCCCGGAGTACCGGACGTGGTACTGTGACCGGTCGAGCTCCAAGTCCATCTGACCGTGTCGCCTGGGTGAATCGTTACCGATGAAGGCGTAAAGAAGAATCCGCCGTTGCCAACCGTCACCGTGACCGTTGCGCCGTGGGAGACGCCCTGGCATAAAGCCAGAAGCGCGGTGGTTGTCATTGTCGCTGCCATAATCCGTGATAAAGACGTTTTCATTGCACCGAAATTTCAATGTAAAGATTCGGACTGTTTGCCGGTGCATGCGACGCTGAAAAAGTAACGCGTTTGTTACCGTCATCGACTGTCAGAGCGCATCATCAAAATGCAGTCGTTTGAGCGATCAAGCGCTCTGCCTTCTGTTACGTCGACCTTCGAGACTACTTCTGAGCTTCCGACGGTTCGTGGATCGTATAACCTACGTGGCGCACGGTATGAATGAGCTGAGGATCGCTGATCTTTCTCCTCAGGCGTCCTATGAAAACCTCCACCAGCTTGGTGTCATATTCGTGCGGGTGCTCCCATACGCGTTCGCATAACTCAGTACGTGTGAACACACGACCTGGTTCGCGCATAAGTACCTTTAGAAGCATTAGCTCGCGGACCGACAAATGAATATGGCGCAAACCGCGATGCACCTCATGACTTGCCAGATCGAGCGTCAAATCGCCAACACGAAGCTTTAGTAACGGTTCTTCCGGGTAGCGTCGTCCCAGCGCATTTACCCGTGCCACCAATTCCCGCATTGCAAACGGCTTTGGCAAGTAATCATCCGCGCCGAGTTGCAGACCGGTAACACGGTCTTTGACTTCGGCTCGCGCAGTCAACATCAGCACACGACTGGCGAGACGCCGCTCACGCAGATGCCGAAGGACTTCAAACCCATCCATGCCGGGAAGAATAATATCCAGTACAATCAAATCGAACGGCGTGGCCTCTGTTTTATCCAGAGCTTTTTCGCCGTCATGGACCACGATTGGATCGTGCCCGGCTTCTGTCAGTGCCGATGCAATCTGCCGTGCTAAACTAACATCATCTTCAACTACCAGGATGCGCATGAGTTTCCAAAGCAGGGTTAGAACCGTGTTGTAAGCTGGGCCGCGATCAGGTGGTTGTCGCTACCCGGGCCGGTGGTTTCGTGTTGATAGCTATATTGAAACTTCAATTGCGTATGTGATGTAAAGCGGTAACCGACCGCCAAGTCAATCCGCGCGAGATCTTGACTCCAACGAATGCTCCCGTCGAGAGGATTACTAACGTCGCCGAAGAGTTGCTGATTCCAGCGAATCGCGCCGAAGAGTTGCGGCGTAAACTTGTATTTCGCTTCGATGTAGTAGGCAAAGGTGTCTGCGTTCCCAACTCGGGGCACTTGGAAGCGCGCTTCATAAAACTCGACCCATACCTGCAGATGGCGCCACGCAAAGCTAGCATCCTGCCCAACAACAAATTCCCGGTAATCGCCGATATCGCGCCCGGGCGGTAGCGTAGGTTCGGCCTCCTCTCGAAAATACGGCCCCTCGCTCGCCGACAAACCAAAATTCCACGCCTCGTTAGGCCGGAAACCGAGACGCCCACTGAAAGTGGGATTCTCGAAACCATTCTCTGTAACGTTCCAGGATTCCGGACGCGACGATAACGATGCATTCTTCATTTCCACTGCGTAATCAAATCGATCCAGCCGGCCGGAAACAGAAATGCCACTCGCATAACTTGGCCCCCAGATTACCGGATTAAATGCGTACTTTTGGTAGTAGTAGGGCCCGTAGACGAAGTCGAACACGGAGAAAGGCGCGGACTTGTCCCGGATAGCCGTCATGTTTTCGTAAACGATCGGCGCGTTGATAAATGGATTCTCCCAGGAGAGGTGCCGCGGGACCCAATTGCCGACAACCGTCGCGAACTTGCCGATCTGCACCGTCAGGCGGCCATCGTTCCAAGGCGTGACGCGCAGTGCGTATTCGTCCAGCCGAACTTGAGCTCCGTTATCGCTTGGGTCGAAGCCGCGATCCAGCCGCGATTGCGAAAAGAAATAAACATGAGAGCCGAACTGCGCGTCGAGGAAGAGTGTTAGGCGCGGATTAAAAAGCGTGTCGACCTCGCTGTCGATCAGGCCGGGCGCCGGCTGCTCGAAGTTATAAATCTCCAAATCGAGCATGCCGCTCAGTCGCACCCGCAGATTATCTTGAAATGCCGAGATCGTCAGCGCCGTGTCGAGCCGGTCGAAATAATCATCGATATCGAATGCGCACGCCGTGTAGGCAAAAACGCACAGACTGAGGGCGCTCAGCTTCATGCAACTGCATTAACACCGTCCGCAGCAGGAAAGCGCACTTCAAATTCGGTCCAATCGTTTTCCGATCGAACCAGACATAGATCGCCGCCGTGTAGTCGGGCGAGCTCGCGCGCCAGATTTAAACCGATTCCGTGACCCGATGTCGCCGATGGAGTCGAGCGATGATGAAAACGCTCGAAGATATTTTCGCCAGCGGGAATTGTACTGCCCGTGTTGCCAATACTCAGCACAACGTTCGTGCCATTGCCGTGCGCGCTGACTCGGATCAGCCCACCGGGTCGGTTATACTTTCGCGCGTTCTCAAGAAGATTCTGCACAATAAGGGAGGTGTACCGTTTTTCTCCGGCCACAAATAAACCGGCGGTAAATTCCTTCTCGATTTTCACATCGGGCGAATCGGGAAGCGCGCTGAGATCATCAAGCCACTGGTCGACGAGCTGACTGAGGTTCACGGGGGTGGATGCAATTTGAAGATGTCCGGCGTCCACGCGCGACAGAAGGAGCAAATCGTCGATCACACCGGTCAAACGATGCGTTTGATGAAGCAAGCCAGATAACTCCTCGTATACGTCCGACTTGAAACCTTCGCGCGTGAGTAATCTTTCCAAGCCAACCCGAAGGACCGTAACCGGGCTTTTCAACTGGTGGGAGGCATCGGCAGAATATCGTGTCGATCTTTCCAATTCCTCTGTTGTCGATGCAAGTGCGGCCTCGGCGCGTTTTCGTTGCGCCCGATTCTCCTCCGAATCCAGAGCAAGTTTCTTTACCGGTGCCGAGAACCTGAGCGCTACAATATGGCTTGCGATGAAACCGCCTAACAACAGCAAAGCGCCTGCACCACCAATCTGCCAGCGGAGCCGATGCAACTCAGCAATGGAATAGGCGAGGGGATAAACGCAAATTTCGTAAGCGGCTGGAAACAGCGAACCAGGATTAAGCCGCTTATAAAACAATAGCTGAGGCGCGCCGTCGAGATTGACACGAAAGTTGTTTTGCTCGCGATCGGAAGTTGCCACCGCGCCCGCGATCTGGTCGTTGAGGGATTCTTGCGCAGATTTCGGGAGCGAGGGCAAATGCAATTGCCCATTCACCCATACGCCGCTTTTTATTCCCACGCCGGAGTGTTTCTCTTCGAGCTCAAGCGGTTTGAAACCAATGACGAGCGCAGAGATAACGTCACCCGTGTCGCTCGAGAAGATCGGCACAGCTATCACTTCGTCGATCGTACCTCGGCCGGTTTCGGTATTTTCAGGGATGTAACCGATTTGTTGCGTGTAGGGCAAGCTGCTCAAATTCAGTTGCGCCTCCGTTTTTTGATCCAGCTCTCCCACGTCGTGGGGATTGGGGGGTCTGATGACCATGCCTGAACTATCGAGAAAGCGATAAAACCTGGCGTGCAGCGATTGCGCCGCCTGCTCGGGCGGCGGTTCGTCGCCTTCCATTAGGTCGCGTAACTCATCCTTTGCGCTGGGATACAAGAGATCGATTGCATTGTCTTCAATGGCCGCATGGATTCTAGGCTTGGCCGCAAGCACGTCGCAGCGTTCCGCCAGAGCTGCATGGCGTAGTTCTTCCAGCTTGTGCAGCGCGGAAATTTCGGCCTGGAAATTTTCCTGCAAATTTCGCTCCGCGTCGGCGGTAACTTTACGCTGCGCGAGGTAGAAACCAAGAGCAGTCAGCGTCGCAACAATAACCATGATCGTGGTGAACAGCCGAGTTCGAAAGCTTGCCACCCCTTCGTCTTTGGCTTGAACCGCCGATCTCATGGGAAATCAACGTGCAGCGTCTGGCCGTTCTTTAACTCCACCGATTTCTCGCGTGTGGTCCTGCTGTCGATCCAGGCCTTTAACGTGTAACGACCTGCGGGTAGCCCGCTCAAGCGAAAGTGCCCGCCCGTATCTGTCATCGCGAAATACGGAGTATTCAAAATTAGGATCAATCCGCGCATGTGGTCGTGAATGTCGCACCGTAGTGTAACCAGACCTGGTTTATCGAAAACTTGTGTCGGTATGGGACGTTCCTCCGGGCGATAACGGCCGAGGTCGAATCGTTTGGCAGGCGAATATGAAAAGATGTTGTGATACGTGTCGTCGAGATTCGGAAATTCAACTCTGGTTCCAACTCGGATCGGAAGAAGCGCTGGAATAAACGTCAAATCCTTCTGCGCGATCTCTTTCGTTGCCGGCGACGCTGGACGCGGGAAAGCGCCGTCGAGATAAACTACGGCGAGCGGCGGTTGCGTGGAAAGCACGCCGCCTTTTGTGACAATCTCGTAGCGTTTTGCCTGGACAGGCGCCGAATGCGATTTCGGAAGTTCTACCCGGCCCTCGACGACGGCGCTGGCCAAAAGCGCAACCGGCATGATGGAAAATACTGCGTTAAACCACAGCAACCCCCGGAGGCGCATTTTGTCCTCAGTCTAGCAGCGTTTTCTCAGTCGGAAAGTCTTGGCAGAAGGGACACGAAAGGCCCGTGTGATTCACAGGTTAAGTTTTGGCCGGGTCGCGGCCATCGCCGGAAGAGTGAAAAAAATCGTGGCGATCAAGCTCCAGAAAATCCCAATGGCACATGCGATACCAAGACCGGTGAGCGCCGGGTTTTGTGCGATTGCGAGGGATCCGAACCCGCTCACCGCGGTCAAGCCCGCGAGTAAGACGGGCTTCACCACGCCGGCAACGTCATGCTCAATCTCACGAGTCTTTTGCCACACTAGTACGACATATATTCCGTAGTCCACCCCGATTGCCAGAACAAGACGGAAGGAGAGCACATTGAGGAGGTTCAAATCGATATGCAGCAGCTTCATCGAAGCGATCATTGCTCCAATCCCGAACGCCAGTGTGATGACCTGGATTATCCACAAACGAAAATTTCGATACAGAAGCGCCAACAAAGAGATATCGAAGATTGCCATCAACGCGCTGATGATCAGGAGTTGATGACGAGACCACGGCAACAAATCGGCGAGTGCATAGCTCCAGCCCGACAGAATCATCGGAACACCCGGTACCGGCAGCTCGCGTTCCAGATCTTTGCTTTGAGCGTGAGCCAGGATCGGTTGATTCGTTGTAACGAATCCGGTGGTCAACGCTGGATCGTGACCAAAGTAGCGATCAACCAGGAACCACCAACTGGATGATTTGGGCAGCTGGTCGCGCCAGTTTGGCAGAGGCACGCTGGGATCGGTAAGACGTTGCAGATCGTCAAGCAGGGTGAACGCAGGGGCGAACGATTCGCGGCTGAATCCCTCAGCATCCAGGGTTTGGTCCAGCGTCTCGCGCGCCGCTGCGAAATTAATGGCGCTTAGCTGTCGCCGGTTTGTTTCCATCCAATCTGGGGAAAGACAAAGCGCAGCGGGAGTAGAAAAGCCCTTGATCTTCCCTGCCGCCTGGAGTTCGCGCCAATGGGCGACAATTTTCTGCCAGTAATCGTGTAACTCCTGCGGATTCGCGGAGCGCACAATCGCCAAGACCGGCTCCCAGCGAATCGGCATTTCATGCATGATCGCCTCGAGCGCCTGACTAGCGGGAATCTTTTTTGGTTGCAGCGAGCGTGCGCTGGCTTCGAAATGTAGCGGCGGGATTGGCGAAAAACCGATCGCAGTCAGGACTAACAAGAAAACGCTTGAGAAGATAAGCATCGGCATTGGTTTCCGCACGGTCCAGCGCACATACTTTCGCACGCTCTCGAAAAGCCAGTCATGAGGAATTGCCGCCTGTCGCTCGCGAACAAACAAAAACAAAATCGAACACATGAACAGTCCGGCGACGAAAATGCCGATGGCAATTAGAACCCCCAACTCCGAGAAAGCCATTGAGCCGCTCAGGACCAGAGCAAGAAAACCGACTGCCGTGGTGAGCGCGCCGAAGAAAACCGCGCGTCCAAGTTTTGCTATCGATGTTGCGATTGCCTGCGGATGCGGTTCTCCATCGGAGCGCGCCTGATGATAACGCCCGATGGTAAGGATCGCGAAGTCGACTCCAAGTCCAACAAGAATGGCGCAAAACCCGACGCTGATCATGCTGAGCCGCCCGAAGAGAAGTTGTCCTAGAGTTAGAGCAACCAGACAAGAAAGGAGAAGGCAGATAGCCATGCCTAAAAGCGGAAGCCATCGGCGAAAACCAACAAAGAAAATTGTGCCCACCAGCAGAACCGAGCCAAGCAACGTCGCCACGACGTCGTAACGCATGCTCAATGAAATTTCCGCTGCAAAGGCCGAGCGCCCGGTCACAAGTACCTGTAACGGACCGCCATTCCATCCTTCGGCACCGATCGCGCGAAACTTGTTTACCTCGCGCATTAAACGCTGGCATTCAAAGGCGCTGATTGACTGCTGATTCGTTTCCACAAGGAAAACACGCATCGTGCGATCTGGCGATGTGAGTGGTTGCTCCTGTTCAATGATCGTGCTTTCCGCAAAGGGCTTCAGGGCGGGCGCGATCAGACCGAGGGGATCAAACGAAAGCTCAAACTCCGGACGCGGTGAGCCCGCTTCAATCTGTTGGCGCAAACGGTGAAGCCGATCGCGAATGTTTTCCGGCTCCAGGGCCGCGATGGTCTCCCGGAAGGCGTTTGGTTCCAGATTGAGAAGCAAGGGCACCGCGATTGATTGAAGATCGCGAATTCCATCGGGCGTGGACATTGGCGAACCGGCGAGCACGCGCGTGCACCAGGGCTGTTGTCTCAGTCTGTCCGCAAACACCGGGGCGAACTCGTCCAGTTTATCTACGTCCTTTGGTTCGCAACGGAGGGCAAACGTGAGCTCGCGAGTTTGTTCAAAATCGCGATCGTAGATCTTAAGACCTTGCACTGACGGAAATTTGCCCGGCAAAACGTTGAAGATCTCGGAATCAACTTGAAGCGAGCTCAGAAGAATTATGAGGCAGGCGACGGTCAGCACAGCCACGCCGCTCCATACCAGCGCGCGTCGCTGAGTTATGGTGCGGGCAATGAAATCACTGATTCGCATGAACCGCGCTAGTGTTCTGCAACTGCAGTCGCTTTACAATCGCTGCGTCTGCTGTTTACACCGCTCTTCAGGCTGGTGTTAAGTCAGAACCGAAATACGAACGTCTCGTTACCGGTGGCGTATCGCAGAGTCTTTCGATCCGGCGCGCGAAGAAATTGATCTCGCAGCCCGAGCCAGCCACGCAATTGGGCTGGAGCGTTCGTCACAGGCCCCGACCATCCCTGCCGGGCCAATCCTCCTTTGACTTCGGCGAAGGTCGCGTCCTGTCGTAGCGAGAGCAGCGTGATTCCCGGCCCCTTAGAGACCGTTAGTTCGAAGTCGCCCGTTTTAGAAAAGCGAACGAGCGTCTCACCAATGAGCGTCGTATTTGGCGTGCGATACATGATCTGACCATTCTTAGTCTGCCATTCAGTGTTCGGCTCGGAAAACACATGGTGCGAAATTGTTGTGCAACTTGTTACGCAAAAGCAGATAATCGCTAAAATGGAAACTAAGTAACAGCGTTTGGCCTCAATCGCCCGCCCAAAAGGCAGGAAAAAACGGGCGATTCGGTAAATCGCCACTGCCTGCGACATAACACGGAATGATTGAAGCATGTTGACTAGCGTTATGTGGCTTCGACCGATTCGGATGCTAGCACACCGCAGCGATCACACCAATTTGTGCTAACTTTTTCGCCGGAAGATGAAATTGATCGATCGATTTGTCAGTCGCGAGCTGATCGTGAACGTGTTGTTCGCGATCGCGGTGCTGAGTCTTGTGCTCGTGGTGGGAAATATCTTTCGCAGACTCCTGCCTTTGCTGGTGAATCACGATGTGCCGATGGAATACCTGATCACGTTCATCGCCTACGTATTGCCGTTCTCGCTGATCTTCACAATTCCGTGGGGATTGCTGACGGCGATCCTGCTCGTGTTCGGACGGCTCTCCGCGGACAACGAATTGATCGCGCTTCGCGCGAATGGAGTGAGTGTTCCTCGCGTGTGCATTTCCCTTTGGGGCGTCGCGCTCCTTTGCACTGTGATCTGCCTCTGGCTCAATGTGCAGGTCGCGCCGGCCGCGCAGGAAAAGTTGCGAAGCACGATTTTCGACCTCGCTACGCGGAATCCAATGGCGCTCTTTGGCAGCGACCAGGTGATCGATCAGTTTCCCGGCCGCAAGATTTATGTTGGGAAGAAAGAGGGCAACAAGCTCGAGAACATCACTGTGTTCGAGCTAAACCAGAACTCATTGCCGGTGAAGGTGACTTACGCGCGCACCGGCATGCTCGAAGCCGATCTGGCGAACAAGCAAATTCTGATGCACCTATATCAGGCGCGTTATCAGGAGCGCGATCCAAAGGATCCGACCAACATGCGAAAGATTCGCGACGGAATCAATATGGTGGAAGGCACATTGCCGATCAGCCTTGAGGAGCTTTACGAGAAGGAGAAAAAACGTCCAAGCCGGTCTGCGTTGTCGATCGAACAATTGCTGGAGCAGTTGAAGAGTGAGGACAAACGCGAGCGCAGCGCCAGTCGCACCGAAATCAATAAGCGTTTTTCGTTCCCGTTTGCCTGTGTTGCATTCGCAATCATCGGTGTGCCGCTTGGTGTCACGGCCCATCGCCGGGAGACTTCAATCGGGTTCGCCATGGGTTTGATCGTAGCTACGACCTATTTTCTCTTTGTCATCATCGGCGACACGTTGCGCGGAAATCCGCGCGCGCACCCCGAACTGCTCGTCTGGTTTCCAAATGTCCTGTTCATCATACTTGGTTGGCTTTTGTTCCGGCGACTCGCACGTCAATAGGCGAGTGGGGATAAGATTGGTTTCAGGCTTCCTCTGGTTCCGGTCCTAGCGAGAGCGAAGGCGCGCTTGCCGAGCGGGCTGCTCGACGCTGGAGAACCGGGATACGCAACGTGTTCCACAGATAAACAGCAACGCACGCTACCACCAGGACGGACGCATAACCTCGGATGTGTTTGAGCAAATCAATGGCCCAAAGCGTTGGTTCGAGTTTCTTATCGATCAGCATTACATGCACGATCATCGCAGTGCTTGCGCCTGAGATGATGAAGTGAATGATGGTCAATCTGAGATTGATTCCTAACGCCACAGCGCTAACCGCTGCGCCCCAGACAAGGTAGCGTTCGTGCATCTGACCAAGCAGCGCAAACATCAGCAGCCACGGAGCGGTCACTGCAATCAGGACCCGAGAGTCACGATCGCGAACCTGTCGCGCGGCTCCATACCCACACAGTGTCAGTGCGCCAAGGTACAGCAGCCGCAGAGTCCACTGCAGCGTGAGATGGAAATTCAGAGATCCAAGATGAATCACTGGATCCTTCAATGACCACCCAACCTTGGAAAGAAGTGTTGGAAGGTTGTAACACGAACTGATGACAAGGTAGGGGTAATGCTCGCTGCCATATAGAAAACCGACTCGCAACCACGCGAAACTTCCACCTGTGAAAGCGCCAATTACGAATGCGGCGCATCCGATGATTCCGCTAATCCATGCGCCTCGGTAGCGCTCTTTTCGTCGCAATAACAGCAGCAAGCTGGCGGCGCTGACAACAGTAAAAGCGAGCCAGGCTGCCGGTGTGCACAGGAGCCAGGGCGATACAATCAGTGCCGCGGTGGCAGTGAAGCCTGCGAGCACACGCAACGCGCGGTCCCATCTTTTTTGCCACAACGGCCAAAGAATGAAAAACGGCGCCACAAATAACAGTTGTCCCTTAAACATTGCGCCTGCAGCCAACAGGCAACCACACACGAACCAGCGATTTTTCAGCGCTGCCAGCGCAGCGAAAAGATAAAACGGCAGGATCCAGGCGTCCCATTGTGGCCAGCCGTGCGCATCGAGAATCATGGACGGCTCAAGCCATGCAACGCTCGCTGCCGCGAAACCAAAAATCCAAGCGCGATCTTCCCGGGGTAAGCGATTAAGCAGGAACGACTGCGTCGCGCTGGGCTGTCGTTGCAGACACAAGCGGACGAGAAAGAAAATCGCCACTGCCGAAAGCAGTTCGCATAGCAGATTAATCTTTAACAGGGGGTTGACCAGCTTGGGATGTCCGTCATCGACTCCGGGGAATTGATTGCGCACCTCCCTTGCCCAGATCGCCATGACCAGAAGTCGCAGAGGCGGATAGTCGAGACCATAATCATTATTGTACGCCTTGTGCTTCACCCGGTCGTAAAGCGCCAGGTACCCGCGAAAGAATCCCGTCAGCGAATTAGCAGCGGCTTCGTCAGGCGATAATCGGCGAGCTTCCTTCATCGTCTCGCTGCCCCAGTAAAAAGCATTCACGATGTCGTGCTGATAACGCACATGTCTTGTGCTTTCCCCGATCCAGCGGCGCAGCTGAATACCGCCGAGGAAAAGTGTAACGATGAAAAATACAAGTAATGCGCGCCGGGCAGAGCCGCTGGCAAAAATTTTTCTAAGCAGTGCGCAAATCCCCATCGGGTACCCGAGATAAAAGACAGCGATTAAACTCGACCGGTTACGGTACGTGATTTGAAATCTGTCCTCAGCATTCGCGCGTGAGTTTAGCGCTGGCCGCATCAAACCGCTAGTTCACTATGCAAATTGGCTGGGCGACATCATTTAGCCAGGATTTAGTCCTGGAACTTCATTCCGCAATTTCCGTAGAAAGACAAATGAGGACCGCTAGGCCGCCACTTTGGTCGCATGCCCCAAGGTTGAAAGGGGGACTATGGCAGATCGATCTAATTTTTGGAAAATGGTCGACCGCACTAAGCCTGGCAAGCTTCGCATCTTTTCGGAAAGCGAACTCCGGGACTGTGAGGATTATTTCTTGGAAATTCAGTCCGAGTCGAGGCTTCCTCCAAATGAAGTCATAACCGCATCGGAACGACTGGCACTTATACGCAGCGAGATCGATCTAAGACATAGCGACGCGAAGCATCGGCAAACTCAGCGCCTCGCACGCTGGGCAATTGCGTTTGGAATGGTTTCAGTGGCTGTCGCAATTGCCTCTGGAATTAGCCAATTTCTCGCATACAAGCCAGCTCACGAAGCTTCGCCTGCGACTAGAGAAGCGCCAATTGTCGCTACAACCACGCTTAGGGAATTGCCAACCGCTTTGCCAGAGTTTACTGCGGCGCCATCGACCGTCACGCTGGAGCTCACTGGCGCGCCATCGACCGCCATGCTAGAGCTCACTCCCGCGCCAACCATCTTCACGCCAGAGCTCACTCCGGGACCAACGCCGAGAGGAAGGCCACCAGATATCAAACCCAAGTACGTAGAGAAGACGACTCTCCCGCCAAAGAAACCGCAGACCCAAAAATTCACGCCAATTAAGGCGCCACAAGCTGCTGGTCGTCCCGGCACAATGTCGATTTCCACAGCGAAAGCCCTGGCCACTTACGCTCCGCGTCCTCAGTACCCTTATCAGACGCGTTCACGACATATTACAGGCAGGGGTGTGTGCGTTGTCGAAGTCGATCCGGGAAGCGGCAGCGTTACCAGCGCTTCGATGGCATCGAGTATTGGAAACCCGATATTAGATAACGCCGCACTAAGCGCCTTCCGGCAGTGGCGATTTAAGCGTGGGTCGGTTTCAAAGGTGAGAATTCCCATCACGTTTACCACGACAGGCGCCCAGTACTGAAATCCGTTGCACTTTAACGTATGAGAGTCACTTCACCCGTTCCGCGCAAGAGAGTGCGCATTGAGATCATCCCGCTGATCGACATAGTGTTCTTGCTGCTAGCCAGTTTCATGATGAACGCCCCGAATTTTTTTCGTTAGCGAATAGTGGCTGAGTTGCGACAGAACCCCCGGCGACTTGTGCGTTCGCAGATCCTTCTGCTGGCATTTCTCCCAAACCAGTCCTGCCAGCTGAAGAAGTCGCTCACTTTAAGCGGCTTTAAATTTGGCTCCAGCGGTAGGATTCGAACCTACGACCAATCGGTTAACAGCCGACCGCTCTACCACTGAGCTACGCTGGATTTTTTCTTTCGCGGCTGCGAAGCGTGAATTTTGCCCGCGCGATCTGTAACGGCAAGTGCTTCCTTGAGCACAAAAATTGCCGCTGGATACAGCGGCTGCCACAACAAAATCGCTTGCTACGAAAATTTTTTGGTTGCGGGGGCGGGATTTGAACCCGCGGCCTTCAGGTTATGAGCCTGACGAGCTACCAGGCTGCTCCACCCCGCATTTTGAGAATAATTTCAATCTAGAGGTTGTGCAAACCGAAAAAGTAGAAGCGAAGGGGAATAGCGATCTCATTTGCGTTCGCAGCCTGGTGTGACTTGGTTGATGCGTGACCAGAAAATCGTCAGAAGCCGGTAAGATTCTCGTCGGCACAGCCAGTTGGTCGGACCCCGGATTTGTCGAGCGTTGGTACCCGAAAAAGATGCCCGCTGGCGATCGGCTCGCGTGGTATGCGCAGCATTTCGAAATGGTCGAGGTGAACTCGACATTTTATTCCGTGCCGGAACCGAGAATGGTGGAACGCTGGTGCGCGGCAACGCCGGCTGATTTCACGTTCGACGTAAAGCTACACCAATTGTTGTCATTCCACTCGACACGCGCAAAGCTCTTGCCGCCGGAGCTACAGCAACGCGCGGAGATAGATGCCAGGGGAAACGCAAAGGCGACCCCGGATTTACAGGAAGCGCTGCTCAAGATTTTTCTGCGCGCGACATCGATATTTAAGAAAGCAGGCAAGCTTGGGGTTTTTCTTTTGCAACTCTCGCCCGCGTTTTCTCCACGGAAACATGAGTTAGCCGAGCTCGAACCATTGATGGAAACGCTGAGCGACTACGATCTTGCGATTGAGTTTCGAAACCGCAACTGGGCAACTGCCGATCAGTTGCAATCGACAATCGATTTCTTGCAAAAGCATCACGCAATTTTTGTGAACGTGGACGCACCCGCGTCCGAGCATTTCATGGTCATGCCATCGGAGATCGACGAGGTGACGAATTCAAATGTCGCATATCTGCGGCTGCATGGGCGAAACGCAAAGGCTTACATTACTGGCAAAACTGTGGCTGCGCGTTTCGATTACGACTATAGCGAGAATGAAATTACAGAAGTTGCAAAGCGTAGCAGGAAACTGGCAAAGGAAGCGCGCGACTTGCACGTGATTTTCAATAACAACAATCTCGATTACGCGCCGCGCGCTGCGCTTCGTTTACGCAAGGCGCTGGGGCAAATCGTCAGGACACCGGCGCAGACAGCGGAACTGTTCTAGTTTAGGTTCGACGGTGCACGATTTACATCCGGGCCGAAAAGCCGCGGTGGAGTACGACTCACGATTACCGGGCCCGCTTGCCCGGCTTAAAAGCTGGCTGGTAGCGCATCACATGACCCTCATGACAATCGCCGACACGCCGCACTCCATCGCGCTCGGCTCGGCGATTGGGATTTTTTTCGGTTTCACACCGCTATATCCGCTCAAAACCTTGTTGTCGATCGGCACTGCTTGGGTCTGCCGCTGCAACAAGATTGCCGCGGCGATCGCCGTGACCCTGCACGATGTCATGATCTGGGCGATGCCCGCAATCTATCTTGCCGAATACCAGTTAGGCTGCTGGAGTCTACAGCGGCCCCCAGCTCAGCGGGTACATTTCCGCCAGTTTGGACTCCACGATTACGTGCATTGGCATGTATTTTCACGCGTCGTTTGGCCTACATTTTGGCCTGCTTTCGTAGGTTCGCTCTTCCTGTCGATTCCTTCGGCGATCATTATCTATTTTGTGATGAGGTTGCTCGTGAGTCGGGCACGAACGCCGCAAAAAATGGTTTGAGCAAGGCTGTAGCCGCGGGCGCTGACCGCGGTGGTTCCGAGGAGAAAGACAATTCGTGGGCTGCCGAGATCAACGCTCTCGGCTACAACAACGCGATCGTTGTCGTGCGGCGGCCGTTTGCGAATCAGGATGCGTTGAATAAGGTGCTGCGGTTCGAGGTCCTTATGCATTTACCACGTAGATTTCTCGTCGTTTTTTCCGCTTTTCTCGCCAGTGTGGCGGTGCTCCGCTCGGCTTCTGGCGCAGAGGCATATCTCATCGCCGATGCACAAACGGGCTATATCTTGGAAGAACAGGAAGCGAGGAAAAAACTGCAAGTCGGCAGTCTGACGAAAATTGCGACTGCAAGCGTGGTACTCGATTGGGCGGAACGGAGATCGGGCGATCTCAATCAGGCGGTCACGATTCCGCAGGAGGCGTTTGCCGGCACGCTTGAAAACAACATTGGTTTTCAGCCGGGCGATACCATTACGCTGCGAGATCTTCTGTATGCTGCGCTTGTCCAGTCGGATAACATTGCGGCCTATACGCTCGCATACCACGTCGGGACGAAAGTAGAGACGCTTGCACCCAGCGGAGGCGGGTCGAAATACACGCCAGTTGACGCGTTCGTCGCTCAGATGAACGCGCTGGGCAAACAGTTGAAGATGGACCGCACGCGCTTTGTGAACCCGCACGGCATCGATTACAAGGTCAAGCCGATGCCATATTCGACAGCCGAAGACATGGCGCGTCTGACTCGGTACGCAATGAACAAAGCCAGTTTCCGCTTTTATGTGTCACAAAAGGAGCGCCAGATCTCGTTCGATCGAGCCGGGCGTCGATTGAACTACATGCTACGCAATACAAACGAACTCCTGGGAAAGATGGGCATCGATGGAGTCAAAACAGGTCGCACCTCGCGATCCGGTGATTGTTTAATCCTGTATGCCAATCGTCAGGCGGAAGTTGTTCGCCAGGGGCAGATGGAAACGGTGTATCCCCGTCATTTGATGATCGTGCTCCTGGGCAGCACAAATCGATTCGGAGAAGGCACAGCCCTTTTGCAACGCGGCTGGCAGTTATACGACCAATGGGCCGCAGGTGGACGTATGGCCGATTCAAAGAAAATGCTTTGATTCAGCGTTTGCGCAGATGGCGGCGCCAATTGGTGTTTCTATCGCGTGGGACGGCGGATTAGAGATTAATGTTGCTTGAGATGTAAAAATGAAGCCACGTATTGGCGTTCTGACCAGCGGTGGCGATTGCCCGGGACTTAACGCGGTGTTGCGCGGCGTTGTGCTGGCGGCGGAGAAACTTGGGTGGGAGGTAGTTGGCTTTCGTGACGGATTCGAAGGACTGCTTCCGCCTGGTAATCATGTCATCCTCGACCGCCAAAGCATCAACGGCATCATGGCGCTCGGTGGAACGATCATCGGTACGACGAATCGCGGTCATTTTATTGCAAAGGTCGGCGCCGGAAACCGAAGCGTTGTGCCCGCGAACATCATTGCAGATGCCAAGAAGATACTCAACGACCTTCAAGTGAAGGCTCTAATCATTGTCGGTGGCGATGGCTCGATGGTAACGGCCCAGCAATTACAAGAGGCTGGCATCAATTGCATCGGTGTTCCGAAGACAATCGACAACGATTTAGAAGCCACTGCGACAACATTCGGATTCGATTCTGCTGTCGCCGTCGTGATGGACGCCCTCGATCGAGTTCACACTACAGCCACGAGTCACAGGCGAGTCATGGTCGTGGAAGTCATGGGGCGCCACGCCGGTTGGATCGCGTTGCACGGAGGGATCGCCGGCGGGGCTGACATTATTTTGATTCCTGAAGTTCCGTTCGACTACGACAAAATCGCGAGCGTAGTGCAAGCGCGCGAAGCGGCCGGTTATTTGGGAACGGTTGTTGTCGTTGCAGAAGGAGCGCGACCGAAACACGGCGAACAAGTAAAGCGGGATGTGGAAGGCGGCGAATTTCGTCTCGGTGGAATCGGCGAAATCGTAGCGCGTGAGATCGCAAAACGTACCGGAAAGGAAACTCGCTGTGTTGTTCTTGGTCACCTGCAACGTGGAGGGGCGCCCACGACCTTGGATCGAATTCTCGGAACACGCTTTGGCGTAAAAGCTGTCCAACTAGCGAACGAAGGACATTTCGGTTCGATGGTCAGCTACCAAAATTATCAGGTGCGCCAGGTGCCGATTGCTGAAGCTGTTAATCGGCTCAAACTGGTTCCCCCAAATGGCGAAATGGTGCAGACCGCGCGTGATGTGGACATTTCATTCGGAGACTAGGGGAAGCCTATAACTGTGATGACGCGCGGCGCTGTGCTCACGCAAAGTACCAATTCAGTGCTGATGATCCGGCCCTGCCGGTTTTATCCGAACCCGGAAACAGCGGCTGACAATGCGTTTCAGGCGCAAGTTGATTGCGCTGTTGACGCGCTCAGCGCGACTGCGAGAAAGGAATTCGACGCAGCGGTACAAACACTCCGTGCCGCTGGCGTGAACGTGCACGTGTTTGAGGACACAGCCCAGCCGGAGAAGCCGGACGCAGTTTTTCCCAACAACTGGATCTCAACGCATCACGATGGGCGGATCGCTCTGTTCCCGATGTATTCAGCGCTGCGGCGGCGTGAGCGCCGACAGGACATCGTTCAGGAACTACATAAGCACTATCGAGTCACCGACGTAGTCGATTACTCGGCGTTCGAGGATGAAGGATCCTGTCTTGAAGGTACCGGCAGTCTGGTGCTCGATCACCTCAACAAAGTTGCGTACGTCTCTATCTCAAATCGCTCCAACCCGAAAGTGATTCGCCGCTTTGCCGAGGATTTCAGTTACGAACCGGTCACCTTCACGAGCATCGGCTCTGATCGCCAGCCGATCTATCACACGAACGTGATGATGTGCATCGGAACTACGTTTGCGCTGGTTGGCTTGAAGATGATTTCGGACAAACCCGAGCGGGAACAGGTGCGAGCTCGATTGGAACGAAGTGGCAAAGACATTGTCGAGTTATCGCCGGATCAGATTGCGAACTTTGCGGGCAATGCCATTGAATTGCACGATAAGGATGAACAGAAACTACTGGTGCTTTCGAGCCGCGCCGATGGAGCATTGACGGAAGACCAACGTGAAAGATTGAGCCGTTACGCGCGGCTGATTCCGCTTGAACTCCCTACGATTGAACTCAGCGGCGGAAGCGCGCGCTGCATGGTGGCGACGATTCATCTGCCGCCACCGTCGTAGCAGCCTTGCGCGTGCTCCTGCAAACTCCGATCCGCCCAACCTTGCGAGCGACTGGTCTCGAACTTATATTTTGCAGGCGCACTTAGCGCGAGAAATGTAGGAGGTCCTTATGCCCACAACAATTGCTGCTCCGAGAACCAAAAAGACACCTGTAGCCGAGGAAGATTTTCTACCGCTGCAAGGCACCGATTACGTTGAATTTTACGTCGGTAACGCCAAGCAAGCGGCGCATTTCTACAAGACTGCGTTTGGCTTTCAAAGCCTCGCCTATTCCGGCCCGGAGACGGGAACCAAAGATCGGGCCAGCTACGCGATTCGCCAGAACAAATTAACGCTTGTTCTTACAACTCCGATCCGACCAAATCACCCAATCGCGGACCACATTCACAAGCACGGCGACGGAGTGAAGGTGCTCGCATTGACGGTTGATGATGCGACCTCGGCTTGGGAAGAAACGACCAAGCGGGGCGGCAAAAGTTATATGGAGCCGAAAACGTTGACGGACGACGAAGGCGATGTCGTGATGAGTGGAATTCACACTTATGGCGAGGTCGTTCATCTGTTCATCGAACGGCAGAATTATCGTGGCGCCTTCATGCCGGGTTTCCGCAAATGGGAGTCGAATTACAATCCGGGTCAGACCGGTCTGCAGTATGTCGATCATTGCGTAGGCAATGTTGCGTTGGGCCGGATGAATCCGTGGGTAAAATTTTACGAGGATGTAATGGGGTTCCGAAATATTCTTAGCTTCGATGACAAGGATATTTCCACTGAATACTCGGCGCTCATGAGCAAAGTGATGAGCAACGGAAATGGTTTCGTGAAGTTTCCGATCAACGAGCCCGCCGAAGGCAAGAAGAAGTCGCAGGTGGATGAGTATCTCGAGTTTTACGACGGCGAAGGCGTGCAACACGTCGCCATGGCCACAAATAACATCATCGAAACTGTAACGGACTTGCAAAAACGTGGCGTAGAGTTTCTGAACATTCCTTCGACTTACTATGACACGCTACTTGATCGCGTTGGTCACATCGATGAAGAGCTCAATGCCTTGAAGCGCCTGGGGATCCTCGTTGATCGTGACGATGAAGGTTATTTGCTGCAAATATTTACCAAGCCGGTAGAGGACCGGCCGACGCTCTTTTTCGAAATCATTCAGCGCAAAGGCGCGAAGAGCTTTGGCAAAGGCAATTTCAAGGCACTCTTCGAAGCCATCGAACGCGAACAAGCTGCAAGAGGCAATTTGTAAAGTTGTCATGTTGAGCGAAGCGAAACATCTCAGATCGTTTGCTTCTGGCATTCGGGCTATCAAAAGAGCTACTGATCAGAGATTCTTCGCTGCGCTCAGAATGACAGAATAGAGGAGGATCTACCAATGCCGTATTACCAAAAATTGGGGGAAATGCCGAGGAAACACCATATCTGGTTCCATCGCAACGGATCGACACCGAGCTATAAGAATGAAGGCATCGCCTACGAGCACGTCTTTACCACGCAGGGATTCGATGAAGCGTATTCGATCATGTATCACCTGCGTCCGCCCACGCGCGTGCGCAATGTCGAGTTAATCAAACATTGGGAACCGAAAAAAGTAACGGACAGCCCTCTGCGACATCATCATTTGAAGACTGCCGATATCCCGCGGCGCGGGGATCTCTACACTGGCCGCGTCCCGATGTTGTTTAATCAGGATGTTATTGCTTATCGGGCAAAGCCGGCGAAGGCATATGACAAGTTCGAATATTACAAAAACGGTGGCGCCGATGAGATCATCTTTGTATTTCACGGCAGTGGCGTAATGGAATCCGTTTTCGGCAGACTGCCTTATCGCGCTGAGGATTACATCGTCATTCCGCGCGGAATCACCTACAGACTGGTTCCGGACAAGGTCGAGGAGGAGGACTATCTCATTCTCGAATCGGTCGGCCCTGTCCGAATTCCGCAACGCTATCTGAATCACGAGGGGCAAATCAAAATGGGCGCGCCGTATTCGGAGCGCGACCTCCATGGTCCTCGTGAGATAATTACAATTGATAAGGAGGAAGATATCGATATCCTCGTAAAGGATGGAGCGCGACTCACGCGGGTGACGCTGGCGCATCATCCGTTCGATGCGATCGGCTGGGATGGTTATCTCTACCCGTTCACTTTCAATGCGCAGGATTTCGAACCAATCACCGGCACCGTCCATCAACCGCCACCGATCCATCAAACATTCGAGATCCGTGGATATGTCGTTTGCACTTTCGCGCCGCGCGTGTTGGATACGCACCCCGAAGCTGTAAAAATTCCGTGGGTGCACGACAACGTCGAGGCCGACGAAGTTCTTTTTTACGTGCGCGGAAATTTCGGTTCGCGGCGCGGGATCGAAAGTGGATCGATTACACTTCATCCTCGCGGGATACCGCACGGGCCGCATCCGGGAACGATCATGGCAAGCAGGAGCGCAACTCGCACAGAAGAGCTCGCCGTGATGTTCGATACACAACACACGCTCGAATTGACAGAGGAATCGCTCGCCTTGGACGACCCGAAATATCCTCAGAGCTGGCTCGATTAAGGAATCGCGCTTTGCCAGGCGTGATTTGGCGGACTAGAGACCTTCGCGCATTGATGCTACGCTGGTTTTCACACAATCATGATTCAACGACGTAATTCCGATCTTGATGTTGAGGAACGGTTCACGCGGGAGAGCAATCGCCTGCCAGAAAGAGACCTCGACAGAATTGCCAATGCGTACCGCGAACAGCTTCAAGCCATTGGGGAGGACATTGATCGAGAGGGTCTCTTACGAACCCCCGATCGCGCGGCGCGCGCGCTGGAGTTTCTTACTCAAGGGTATCGGCAGAATCTCGATGAGATCATCAACGGAGCCGTTTTCGAGTCGAGTGCGAGCGAGATCATCCTGGTCAAAGACATTGAGCTTTATTCGCTGTGCGAACATCATTTGCTGCCGTTCATCGGTCGGGCGCATGTGGCCTACATTCCAAGTGGTAAGGTGATCGGGCTTTCAAAGGTTGCGCGTATTGTCGACGTTTTCGCCCGTCGCTTGCAGATTCAGGAAAATCTCACCACGCAAATTGCCGAGTCACTCATGAATTGTCTGGAACCTTCCGGCGTGGCAGTGGTGGTGGAGGCAAAACATCTTTGTATGATGATGCGCGGCGTTGAAAAGCAGAACTCAATCATGAAAACATCGTGTCTGCTCGGTGTTTTCAAGGACGACGCGCGGACTCGTTCCGAATTTCTCTCGCTGCTGAGAGATTGATTGTACGTGCACGGATAAGGCGCTTCTAATTTATGTGCCGTCTCGCAGAGGCGGCCTACAATGAATCGCCAGATGCTCTTAACGGTCAGCAAACGTCTCGAATTTTCGGCTTCTCGTTGCCTGCATATTGCCAGATGGAGCGACAGCGAAAATCTGGCGGTCTTTGGCCCTGAAACGAATGCGCGCCATGGAAGCGGTCGCAACTATGCCGCCTATTTTGTTTTCACGGGTCCCGTTGATCCCAATACCGGAATGCTGATTAACATCAGCGAAATCAAGGAGCGTGCCGGGAAAATTGTGCGGCAGCGGTTCGATCACAAGTTCCTGAACGAAGACAATCCTGCTTTCCGGGATGTTCCGCCGACGGCCGAAAATATTGCGCGGCAACTCTACGTCGACGTCGCGCCTTCATTTTTCGACGACAACGCAAAGCTTGTTGCCTGTCATCTGAGCGAGTCGCCCGGACGAAGCGCGACTTTTTACTCCAACGGCGCGTGCGAGGCGAATTACTGGTTCGAGTTTTCAGCTGCTCGCAGAACGATGTCGCGGCAGTTAAGCGTCAAGGAAAACGCCCGTCTGTTTGGGGCGGCCACTTCGCTTCACGGGCATAATTATCGCGTTCGACTGAGCTACCGGTCGCCGAAAGCATTCAGCGCCCAAGATCTGCCGTTGGTTCGTTATCATATTATCGAAGCTTGTCTGCGCGCTTTGCATCACGAACTCGACCACCGCTATCTGAATGAAGACGTCGCAGGCTTGGCGAATCGTCCGGTTACGACGGAGAGTTTAGCCCGTTATCTCTATCAACAGGTCAGCTCGATGACACTGCTGGATCGTGTGCGCATATATGAGCGCGCAGATTTCTTCGCCGAAGCGTGGAACGGAGGAGTCGTCTTTCTCGGAATGCAGATGCCATTCTACGCGGCACACCGATTGTACGCTGCGACTCTTTCCGACGCCAAAAACGCAGAGCTATACGGCAAATGCAACAATCCATTGGGTCACGGCCATGGCTACCTGACGGAAACTACAATCGGCGGCGACTACGACGAGCGCAGCGGAACGCTCTACGATTTTGTTGCATTGAGGAAAGCCATCCAGGAATCGTTGGAACCGTGGCAGGACCGACATCTCGACCTGGAAACAGAGGATTTTCGCAACGGGCCCTCAACGGGAGAGAATATCGTCCGCGCTCTCTGGCCGAAGGTCGACAATCGCGTGAATCAGCAACTCGTTAGGCTGCGTTTATGGGAAACGGCGAACAATCAGTTCACTTTGCGGCGAACGTAACGCGCTTTCTTTTGTAGTGGCAGCGTGTCGGCTGCAGCACGATCATTTTCGCAGGCGACGCGCCTGGCGCTACAAGTGTCAGGAAATTTCCAGCTTGGCTGGCAATCTTTGATCCGTTAGCCTTGCCGCCAACAGTGCGTCGTGGACACGGCCCTGTGAACCGTTTTCGCAGGGACTCCGTTCCGGACAGGCATCGGCCGCAGGCCCGTGGCTAAAGCAGCAGGAAAGGTTTGTTCTATGATCAAGGCTCTGCAGAGCGAACTTAGTATTAACGTCATTGCATCCATCATTGTGTCGATGCTCTTTCTGGTGACGGGGTTCCTCTGGGGCAAGTACAAGGAAAAGCGCCGCAAGTTTGGGAAAAACCTGGAGGAGTACGATTTCTATCCATTCATGGTCACTCGCGAGAATTTTGGCGAATTCAGCCTGAAAGACTTTCGGCTAGGCATGCATTATTTCCTCAAGAACGAAGACCTCACTGCAGCACGACAACTGATTTTCATCGGCGAACAGAACAATGTGCGCGAGAAATTGGAGCCGGCGGAGCAGAAAGTTTACGCCCAATTGTTTGAGAAATACGGGGGCAAGAAGGTCGCAGACGATACCCACGAATTTCTGGAAAATTACGAGCGCATCGTTCGACTGATCGGTAAGTCGTTTCCGAACACTGGCATTGAGATCTTGCTTCATAATCTGGCCGATCCCGCGCATTCGCTAATTACGCTCGAGAACAATGTCACGGGCCGTCATCTGCGCGACGGGACAACCAATCTGTTGATCGATCTGAAGCGACGGCAGCTTCTAAATGAAGACAAACTGAACTACGAGCTCAATATCGGAGCACGAAAATTCAAATGCACGACCATTCCAATCAAACGCAAAGACTTCGGCATTGTTGGCGCAATCTGCATTAATATCGATGCGAATTACGTCAGCGAAGAAGTTCTGAAAGATCGGCAGCGAATCGAAACGTGGTTCCAGAATTTTCTGCGCACCGACATGCAGCTCGACGAGAATATCCTCAGCAAAGACGAATACGCGAAGGCGCTAAAAGGCAAACGGCACTTCAAAGACGAGGCATTCTGATTGTAGCCACCTCGCTGCGTCGAGGCGCTCGCGGCGGCGCATCGCCTTGCCTACATTACTTGGGCGAAGCCTGTAGCGTTGCCTGGTATTCCGGTTTCTTGTGATATTCGACCAGCCGGAATCCCCAACTGATTAGCGTCGAAAGATCCTTCGTCTTGGATCTCTTTTCGTTCAGGAACTTTTCGGTTCTGGCCTTCAGGTCCGGCTGCTGGTCGGTTGTGTCGAGAATCTCGAAGATTTCCATCGACAACAGCCAGTCTTCCGGATGTTCGGCCTGCTGTGTCTCCCAAATTTCACCGAGCCGTTCATAACCGGTTTTGCTCTCGCGGATCTGGCGGACCTGCGCGTAAAGATTTTCAAGTCGCCTGCGCTTCGGCGTGGACGGTACCTTGATGGTGCGTTCTTTTGGTACTAAAGCTATCTGATTGTAAGCATCCTTATCTGCAGCACCGTTAAAGACTGAGCTGATTCGGTCGCCAACAGCCATGTCGTAAACGCCCCAGTCAGGTTGGAACAACACGCGGTCGCCATATTTCGCGTTGCAGTTTGAGAACGTGATCAACAACAGTTTCCCCTCGTGGCGCAAAATTTTCTCAACCTTCCCTGAGACAACGACGCCGCTGACAAACTCAATCTTCGCCTTCTTACCCTCAACGATTCCAAGCGCATGCAACTGATCGCTGGTGAGCAGCTCGGGAGCTGTTGATGTTTGTTTCCATCTGCCTACGGGCGAACCGAAACCGTCCTTGTGATAATCGATACCGTGGTCCTCGAGTTCTTTGTCTCGAAACGCGAGCGCGGTCTTGCCGGTAGTGCGTAGATAAATCGGGGAATTGTTTTCGTCCGTGATGACCTCGGTGAACGTCCCGCTGACTTGCAGACCGGATGAGTACTCACAAGTCGCGGTGTTATTGCACTCGATGGCTTTGTTGATGCCTTCGAGTCCGCCAACCATAAAGGCCATCTTGCTGGCAAATTCTTCGAGCACGTCTTTCAAGTGCTGAAAGTCGCGGCAAACGAAGAGCTGCGGTTGCTTCGTAGTGATATCGAACGCGTAATTCTCCGCGTCGATGGAGTAGGGGATTTTCCTTACCTCAGGTTCCAGGCATGACACCGATTCACCGATCGATGAAAGCAAACCCGCGCCGTAAATCTTTGGATTGTCGAGTGTGCCGATGAGCCCGTACTCGACGGTCCACCAGTGCAAACGCGAGAGCAACGCCATCTCCGAAGGTTCGCCGAGATTTTTCTGGCGATGTTCCACAACCTTGGTTGCTTCATCGACTTCCTTCGGATCGACATCAGGGCGCTCCTTCAAAATCGACAGGTGCCGGATCGCCTGATAAAGCTCGAAGTCTTTTTTGGACGACATTGCTTTTGCGCCAACTTCGCCAAACCGTTGCAGGTAATTTGAGTATTCGCGATCGACGATGATCGGCGCGTGGCCCGCTGCCTCGTGAACTATATCGGGCGCTGGCGTATATTCGATGTGATGGATTTGCCGCATGTCGCAGGCGATCACGAGTACCTTGTAGGCTTGAAATTCCATGAACGCCGCGGGTGGAATGAAACCGTCCACTGCAACGGCTCCCCACTCGATCTTTGCCAGAATGTCATTCATTTCTTCGATGCGCGGGATGCGCTCGAATGAAATGCCGGTGTTAAGAAGACCCTGAAAATAAACCTTGTGTGCATATTCCTTCAGGAAAAAAATGTTCTGGCGCATGATGAATCGCCAAACCGCGTGATCGACCGATGTGTAATCGTCGTATCGCTGATCGACTGCGAATTGGAGCAAATGTTTGGGGCAAGCGGCGACCGCCGCATTGCTATAGCTGATACCGCCTTGAGATTTCATCGGCAACCTCCGACATAAATAAACTATGACTCGTTTGCAGCGCGAGCAAGAATGATTCCGGCGCAAGGGGATCGGCTTCTCCGAAAATGCCAGTCCGGCTCGGACCGATGGCAAAAGAATCGCCGAAGGCGCAAATTATCAGGCGGCGAAGCTGCATTATTTAACAACGGGTTGAGGGGTCGCCGCGGCGACGGTTCCACCTAGAAGATCAGCACAGTATTTCCTACACTCACGAGGTCTTTCACCCGCGCGGCGTCCCAATTCGCCAGGCGAATGCAACCGTGGCTGGCCGCTCGGCCGATCGTCTCGGGATTGTTTGTGCCGTGAATACCGATGCCAGGCTTGTTCAAGCCCATCCATAAAATGCCGACAAGATTGTTCGGACCCGGCGGTAGGTTGTAATAGTTTTCGGTCCGCACACCGTAATTCAGCATCCCTTCGTCATAGCGGAACCACGGCCAGACGTTGGCGCCCAGAATTTTCCACGTTCCCACCGGCGCTGGCAGAGTTTTCGATCCCGGTGTGATCGGAAAAACACAGACGAGCTGATCGTGGTCGAAGACCTCGAGAAGTTTTTCGTATGTGTCGACGAAAACCTTGCGCGAAGCGAATGCCGGATTGTCGGAGATTTTTCCCTCCTTGAACTTTTCGATCTCAAAAGGCAAGACGTTCGGCACCTTCAGGATTTCGCCGGGCTGAAGGCGCTCCCAGTTCTTTCCGGGATTAAGTTTCTGAATGTAGGATTCAGCCGAGTGAAAACGCTCGGCGACGAACTCAAGCAGGGAAGTGTAAGGCAACCATTTTAGCTTTGCCTGTTCAGCACGGCCGCCAGGCATATCGCCAACCAACTTCAGATCTTCATCCCTGATCGTGTAAGTAGTGTAAGTCACGGGCACCTGATCGAGCATCCATTGATCGACCGCGCCTGTCTTTGGCATGGCGTTGGCGTGCTTGTATGAAATGAGGGCTTTGCGGAAGAATTCGCCCATTCTTCCGTCAATTTTCCCAGGTCCAAAGTCACTGTTGTCTAAAAAAATCTGCAACCGCGTCGCCGTCTCTTCGTCATAATTCGGCAATGCGACGGGATAAACGTGAGGCGGCGGCGTAGTTTTTCCCTCCTCCGGCGGCGTGGCGTTCTCCTGCGCCAGCGCGAACGTTGCGACTGCGATGATCCCGAAAACACAAAAAACGAACTTCATTGACAGAAGTTATGCGCGCCGAATCCGACGGTGCAAACGCGATCTGAATTCCGTTCTCACGGCACCGGTTCTGTCCTTTGAATCGGATTGCTTGCCATTTGGTTGGTCAGTTCTAGTTTTGGCGCGATGAAAAAGATCGAGGCAGTCATCAAGCCTTTTAAAGCAGAACCGGTAAAGGAAGCCCTGATGGCCGCAGGCGTAGAAGGAATGTCTCTTAGCGAGGTAAAAGGATTTGGCCGACAGAAGGGGCACAGTGAAATTTATCGCGGCACGGAGTACACCGTTGATTTCCTGCCGAAAATAAAATTCGAGATGGTTGTCTCCGACGACCGCGCACAGCGGGCTGTTGAGGCAATTTTGGGAGCAGCCAAAACGGGCAAGATCGGCGACGGGAAAATCTTTGTAACCGAAGTCGAAGAAGCGGTGCGTATTCGGACCGGCGAACGAGGAACGGAGGCGCTGTGAGGCGCGACGCGACGCCTCTTCAACGTTGTAACCGTTCAACGCTTTAACGAAACAAATCATGCACGACTATCTGTTGTCAGTCTTTCTCGGAGTGGTCGAAGGGCTCACGGAATTTCTTCCGGTAAGTTCAACTGCGCATTTGCGTATCTGCGAAGCGTTGTTGCATGTCGATCTTCACGACGGTTTCTGGAAAATGTACACGATCGTTATTCAGCTCGGCGCCATTCTGGCGTTGCCGGTTTATTTTTGGCACCGCATCCTGCAGTTCATTCGTACATTTCCAAAAGGCGAACGCGGCGATCGCACCGTTTTGACGCATCCGCTAAGTCTTACCCTGATTGCGTTTATTGTAACCGCAGTTCCAGCGTGGCTGCTTACCAAGCAAATTGGCAAAAACCTTGAAAATCTCTGGGTGATGGCCCTGGCGCTTCTGATCGGTGGAATCGTAATGTGGATCGTTGACACAGTTTTTACGCGACCGCGCACGATGCACATGGAAGAAATGACCCTGCCGCAGGCGGTGTGGATCGGCGCTGCGCAGATCCTTTCCGCCGTTTTCCCGGGCACTTCCCGCTCGATGTCCACCATTGCTGCCGGTCAAGTCGCTGGTTTGTCGCGTCCAGCCGCGCTCGAGTTTTCGTTTTTCTTATCAATGCCGACGATGGTCGTGGCTACGGGTTTTGATTTTCTGAAGACAGTAGTGCCACGCCATCACGAGGGGGACATTGCACCCTTGGCGATGAACGCTCATGAATGGATCGTGCTCGCCATAGGATTTATCGTTTCGTTCGTCGTGGCGCTGGCCGTGGTTGCCTGGTTCATGAATTGGGTGCGTGCGCGCGGGTTCGTACCGTTTGCTGTGTATCGGATTGTCCTCGGTATCGCGTTATTGACGCTGCTGGCGCGCGGGATCATGTAATCAATACCGATGGGGACTGACGTTATTCTTCCTGATCTGCAAAGCGCCGTTCTTTGCGAGGACGTCCGGTGCGAAATCAACGGTATGCAAACGCTCGTGGGAGTGCTCAGTGTCGTGCCTGCGCCTGCCTTGCCGATCAATTACATTCGACTCTGCATCTGGACGCGTTGGTGCAGTGGGGCCGGAAAATTTCGGCAAAAATCCCGCATCGTCGGCGTGGACGAGCAACAGGTCATTGCGCAGGCAGAAGTGGAATTTGTTTTGAAGGAAATGGAAGGCCACGCCACCAATGTTCATTATTTTGGGGGAGTGCAGTTTCAGCAATACGGGCTGCATCATGTGGAGATTTATCTGGAGAACGAATTACGGATGCGTTTTCCCTTGCCTGTGATCAAAGTTGCGCGGCCAACCGGTTGAGTCAGAAAATTTTTGTGAATGGGGGTTTGCGAGCGGGTTGGAGTTGTTTATCACAAAGATTTATGCCGAGAGGGCTCTTCATGGTGCTTTTCTGCAGCTTCATTTTCGTCGGCCACGCGCCCGCGCAGGAGGTAATCGTTGCCCGTGAAGCAAAACCGGAAGCTCCCAAGCAAGCATCTCCGCCTCCGGAGCAAACTCCGACGGAATCAGCAACACCCGCCGAGGTGGAGCGACCCAAACCCAAGGCACGCAGCAAGAGATCTACATCTGCCGAGCCCACACTTGAAGAAATGCGAAATGCAGGGGCCCATGCAGCGGAGCGGCTGAATAATCCAACTCCATCACAAACGAGGAGATCTGGCCGATCAGTTTCCGAGGCTGCTCCAACGCTGAGTCCCGCAGTTCCAGAAACTCCCAGGCCGACAAGGAAGGAAACTCGCTCTGAACAAACCAGCACGTCGCGTCGATCAAGTTCACAAACTACGAAGCCGGCGCCGAGTGGTGCCGTGCGGCCGACGTTTATGGAATCCGGCAGGGAGCAGCCTACTGCCACGCCTTCCACAAAAGGGCGAACACCCGTGCCGTAATTCGCGGCTGTGTTTCTAATTCCTTCTCTTGCTCGTGCTCTTACTTCTTCAACGCCCGTTACTCGAGCATGAGCGGGAGTAAGAGAAGATAGCACGCAAAATTTGTTGCGCCGTGCGTTGGCCAACATATTATTCATAGGCAGTCCCGACTGTGTCCTGCCGGATGCATCGGGAAAATTTTTTGCCCATTTCTGATTGCAATGGCCAACACGATTTTAATTGGAGCGCAGTGGGGCGATGAAGGTAAGGGCAAAATCATCGATGTCCTTACCGCGAAGGTTGATATTGTTGTTCGCAGCCAGGGCGGCAATAACGCCGGGCACACCGTCTTGCATCGCGGCGTTAAATACATTCTGCACCTGATTCCCTCAGGAATTCTGCGACGGAGCAAGGTCTGCGTAATTGGAAACGGCGTCGTCATCGATCCCATCGCATTGCTGGGCGAGATCGATGGTTTGCGCAAGCTGGGGGTCACAGTCGGCAGGAATTTGCTCATCAGCGACTGCGCCCATCTGGTCCTGCCTTATCACCGTCTGCTCGACGAACAACGCGAACTGCGTCGAGGCCATACCAAAATTGGAACTACCAAACGTGGGATTGGACCGGCTTATGGTGATAAAGCAGCGCGCACAGGCCTGCGCATGTCTGATTTGATGCAGCCGATTGTGTTCTCAAAAAAATTGCAGGCGAAGGTGATCGAGAATAATCGGATTCTCCAGGCACTCGGCGCGAAGCCTGTCAGTTTTCGAGAGGTTAATGAAAGCTATCTGGCGGCCGGCGAAAAACTTCGCCCCTTCGTAGGCAACACAGTCGTGTACCTTCATCACGCGATGGAAAGAGGCAAAAAGATCCTTTTCGAAGGAGCGCAAGGAACATTCCTCGACATCGATCATGGGACGTATCCGTATGTGACCTCCTCAAATACCACCGCAGGTGGCGCGTGCACGGGCACCGGCGTGCCACCTCATCGCATCGACCGCGTAGTAGGCGTCATGAAAGCGTATACAACCCGCGTAGGTGAGGGAGCTTTGCCCTCGGAAGACATGCAATTGACGCGGATGCTTCACAGCCTTGGAAGAGAATTCGGTGCTACCACGGGTCGCAAACGCCGTTGCGGTTGGTTCGATGCTGTAGCGACCCGCTACGCCAGAATGATCAACGGGATCGACGAGCTTGCCATCACCAACCTGGACGGGATGGATCATGTCGACCCCATCCATGTTTGTGTGGCGTATCGTTTGAACGGCAAGCGTCTCGATGTGCCGCCTTCCGATGCAAGGCAGCTGGCAAACTGTGAACCAATCTATGAAGAGATGCGCGGCTGGAATTCGCCTACTCATTCTGCTAAGACTTTTTCGCAACTTCCTCCCGCTGCGAGGAAATATGTCAGATACATTTCCAAATTAACCGGAGCAAAATTATCCATGATCAGCGTCGGGCCGGCACGGGGTGAGACGATCGTTTTGTAGCCATGCCTCCGAGCGTGAAGAGTGTTCCTCGTCACATCGCAATCATCATGGATGGTAACGGCCGATGGGCCAAAGGGCGCGGTCTCCCGCGAATCAAGGGGCATGAAGCAGGCGCGCAGGCTGTCCGCGAGTGCGTAGAAGGATGTGGCGAATTAAAGGTGGAATATCTCACGCTCTACGCTTTCTCTGCTGAAAACTGGCAGCGACCCAAGGCTGAGGTCCTGGCGCTCATGCGCCTGCTCGAAAAATTCCTAAAGGAAAAGACGCCGGAACTGGTGGAAAAAAATGTGCGTCTTCAGGCCATCGGGCGCCTGACTGATTTACCCGTGAGTTCACAGGAGCAACTTCACAGAACCATCGAACAAACTGCTGGCAATACCGGTTTGACTCTCATTCTTGCGCTGAGTTATGGCGGCCGTCTCGAAATCATCGATGGCATCAAGAGTTTGCTTCGCGCCATCGAGCTCGGTCACATCGACAGGGCAATGATTGACGTGGAGATGTTCAGCAAACATCTTTACACACGGTACTACCCCGATCCCGATCTGCTCATTCGCACCTCAGGCGAAATGCGTCTGTCCAATTTCCTTCTTTGGCAAACGTCTTACACGGAAATGTACATCACGCCTAAACTATGGCCCGACTTTACCAAAAAAGACCTCGTCGCCGCTGTGGAAGAATTTGGGCGTCGTCAGCGCCGGTACGGAGTGGTGGTGTAATTCGGGCGTGAGAGAGAGCGCATTCGCCAAAGCTGCACCTCGACACCGCGGAATGTCAGAAGCTATCCTTCGAAATCGAATGACCATATGAGATTTGAGAATCACGTTGCGATCGTAACCGGCGCGGGGCGGGGGATCGGACAAGCGATCGCCTCGCAATTGGCAAACGAAGGCGCACGCGTAGCGTGCGTGAGCCGCACGGAAGCAAACGCAAGGAACGTCGCGGAGCAGATCAACGCCATTCGCGCTGATGCGGCAAAGGCCTACGCGGTCGATGTCGCAGACCATGCTGCAGTCCAAAAAATCGGAGCCCAGATTCTCAGCGATTTTGGCAGGGCCGACATTTTGGTTAACAACGCCGGCATAACTCGCGACGTGCTTGCCATGCGAATGTCGCTCGAGGATTGGGATTCGGTTGTTAACACGAACTTGCGAGGCGCGTTTAGTTTTGTGCACTCAATCATTCGCGCCATGACCAAGCAGCGCAGCGGACGCATCATAAACATCAGTTCTGTGATCGGGTTGATGGGCAATGCAGGGCAGACGAATTACGCGGCCAGCAAAGCAGGCTTGATCGGTTTTACCAAATCGCTCGCCCGCGAGCTGGCGAGCCGCAATATCACCGTGAACGCCGTTGCGCCGGGATTCATCACGACAGACATGACCTCCGGACTTTCCGACGAAATTAAGAATTCCATTCAATCAAAAATTCCGCTCGGTAAAACAGGAACTCCGGAAGACATCGCTAATGCCGTGGCGTTTCTCGCGTCTTCTGAAGCCGGTTATATCACCGGCCAGGTTTTGTGTGTAGATGGTGGAATCGTGATGTGACGGTGGCGCGCGCTACCAGGACGTTACGGGCCGCGTTGGATAATCGTGACGCGTCCTTCTGCGATAGGATTATCACCAGCTGAAATACGGCATTCGTAAACTGTGTTCGCTCCATCGCCGAAGAGATGCTTCGCGGAAATCTCCAGCGGTAATTCAAGATCATCCAGAAACGCCACATGCAGGCGCGCGTCGCGCAAGGCAGCCAAATAGCCGGGCGGGGCGACCGCACCCACCGAGCGCGCCCGTAATCCACCGTGGATTGCCGCAGCTTGCGCGCCGTATTCGAAAGCGTGCACTGCAGATAAACGTCCGTCGCGGCGCAATGGATTAGCCGGGTCGTGGTGCGTGTTACTGATGCATATAATCGTTCGATCATCCCACTGAGTTACCTCATCCAATAAACACATCGTACCTGCGTGCGGGATGAGCGTGCGGATCTCGGCCTTTTCGATCCGTACTTCGTTAGCCATTGTCGTTTGCGACTTCTTACTCCTGCTCATGCTCGAACGCCCGCTATCAACGTCAAGAGCAAGACCAAGAGTCGCGTGTCATCAGAAGCCTTAATCCCAAAACGGATAGAAGTTAAACCAGTTGTACGGCGCAAGGTGCGTGTAATGCTCCAAGCGCTCGGCGTAGCGCTGCATCCACAGTTGAATCTCCTCGGCGCGCCGGTCGCGTTCCAGAACGATCTCATCAGCAAAATGCTCGAAGTATATTTCGTAGCGATTCCCGCCGCGGTAGAGGCCAAAAAACAAAATAACCGGGCAATGCGTCATGGCGGCAAGCACGATTGGTCCGACCGGAAACGCGGCTGATTTTCCAAGGAATTGGCAGCGAGTTGTCTTACCATCGCTCGACACACGATCTCCGAGCGTGCCGACAAAGAACCCGGAATCCAGACTTTCCTTCACTGTCAGCAGCGTATCCACTCGTTCCGGAGCGATTACGGTGCTGGCAACCACCGGGTTCAGCGCATCCAGAAAGCTGGTGATATTCTGGTTGTGGACCGGATCCATTAACACCTTGAGCGGAAAGTTTCGCTGCACCACCCCAAGAGCTCGCAATACCTCAAAACTGCCCAAATGTGAGCCCAAAAGAATGCAGCCTTTTCCGCTATCCATCCGGCGGTCTAGGATTTCCTTGCCGTAAAGTTTCACATCAAAGCGATGGAATTCACCGCGCAATAGATAAACGCGATCCAGAATCGTCGCCGCGAAGCAACGAAAATGATGAAACACATCCCACCAGTGCGCTGGGTGGCCGCGCATTTGCTTGAGATATTCGTACGACGTTCGACGAGCTGCGGCTGCAGTAATTACAAAATAAGACGTGATCGGATATAAGAGCAGTCTTGCAGCCCAACGCCCGATGTGCGTTGCGATCCAGCCGAGTGATCGCAGCGAAGCGAGTGTGCCGCGTTCGGGCATGCCGGTCCAACCCACTGTCTCCGAAGATTTCCGCTCGAGAACGCCGGAGGTCATTTGCCAGAAAGGACGTTTTGCCCGCAAATCGCACCGGTGAAAAAGTGTGGGTAGATTTCACGAATGCGATCGATGTCCGGCGCGACTTCAACGCGCTCAAAGCCTGCCCGAGTAAACGCGCCCCGCCACTGCCCTGCAGTCAGAAAGCCTGGATTTGGACGAATGTCTGAATCAGTTTGGACGTTTGTAAAACTCTCGAGAATCTGAAACATCAGCTCGGGATAGATCGGTTGATTCGAATAGGGGCGCAGGCATTCGCCGATCACAAGCCAGCCATCGCTGCGCAAAGCCGAGCGCGCTTCATTCAGACTAAACAGGAGATCTTTGGAGATATGCATCACGTTCACGGCGTATATCAGATCGAATTCACCCTGGTTGATGCCCTGCGTATTCCAGGACGAATCGAGATTGACCGTGCCCCAGTCAAGCTGGAGTCCGGGGTATTGCTTCGCGAGTTTGCGTTGGGCAGAACGGAGAAAGAACGCGTTCGGTTCTGTGATGAGATAACGTTCTACCCGGGGCAGAAGTCCGCGTTCGTCAAACAAGCGTAGCAAAATTTCGCTGGCGCTGCCCGGACCGGCGCCGACTTCCAGAATCCGAAGGCCACGCCGATTAGAAACGCATTCAGCAGCGAGCGCAGCGGCGACCCAGTTGTTCACGGCGTAGGTTGAATTGTCGTTGTGAAAATAATTCAGCCAGAGCGGAACGCCCTGTGGTCCAAGCAAGTTGCGATCGCCGCTTTGTTCGCCGTTGGCAACAACTGGATAGAGACCTGCAGCGTGATCCAATAGATCCAAAGTCGCTCCGTTCGCAGGGTCAATTTGCAGAGCTGATGCGCGCAGATTTTCGAGGTTTGGTTTCGGCAACGTGTGCCGAAGGCGATAAACACGCGTGTCCCCGTCGGTTCGTGCCTCGATGCAATCGATTTCGACGAGACGTTCGAGAATCCAGTGTAGCGCGAACTTGAAAGATGGCTGAAACGAAAGGAGACGACACAAATCATCGACCGTTTGCCATTCGGCAAGGTGATCCATCACCTTCAAACGAAGCGCCAAATCGATTGCCATTTCGACGCTGTAGCGCTCCATCAGTTCTATACTTTGATAGAGTCGTTCACTGAATACCGCCGGAGGATATTCTTTCAGGTATTCGGCCAGGCGCGGATCGCTCGGTTGCACCTTAAAGGTTTGCCCGTCGGAGAGTGGCGCGTTCACGAAGGTACTCTGGTTTTGCAACAAACCTGCAGGTGGCCCTCAGCGATCACAAGTCCTTCGATGCGGCAGCAAAAATTGATTTCACTCGGGTCAGCGTTGTTCGCGGAAAGGCAAATCGTAAACTGCTGTTCGGGTTTCAACGGCTGTAGAAACTTAACCGTCCGGATCGAAGTCAGCTCATAGTCTGTCTGCCATCCACGCAACGCTGCCAGAACTTCATCAAGGATCAACACACCCGGAACAAGCGGCGCCTCTGGAAAGTGCCCGGGAAGGCTGGGGTGATCTGCCATAATCGCGCGACGCACTTCAAAGGTCATGTCAGCGAAGTTTCATCATGCCAGCAACTCCAGCAACTCCTCACAAGACTGGGGACTAATTGTAACCCGGCGTATTTAAACTCGGACACCGAATCGTCGCCACTATCTCTTAGCCAGTTTTTGCGTTCGCGTGCCGGATGTACGTTTTTCGCTCGCAGCCAGATCAAACCGATCGCAATACGCTGCAAATCGCGCAGCGCTTTCTGCTTCTTGCACTCCAAACTGTGAGAGATCGTACCGATGTAGTTTATACCTTTCCTCAGGCTGACTCGCCAGCGCATGGCGCATCCGTTGCTCTACGTTCTGTGACAACGACCAACCGAAATGCGCATAAATGTTTTGCACCACCGCGAGAGGATCACGACGGATCTCGACATAGTCGACGTCACAAAAGCGTTGTTCTGCCAATCGACCTCGCTCTTGTAAGAATTTTTCCAGCGTTGTCGACCAGTAATCGATCGCCTCGCGACAAACCGTGAGTGGATCGACCGCATCGCTAAACACACGGCGGAGAATCGTTATTAAACTAGACACCGAAGCCATGGCATCGAGCGGTGCTCGGTGGGTCTGAACGAAAAGCGCATCAGGGTAGACAGCCAGCAGGCTTGGCAACGCGAACATGTGCGTAGGGGCCTTGAGTACCCAACGTGGCGCACTCTGACGAACCTGCAGATGTTGAAGAAAACGACGGTGATATTCGTATGCCGGTCGCAAGTCCTGGCGAAAGAACCAGGTCCGATACGAAGGGACATAGTACATCGCATCGAACTGATCGCTCATGAACGTCGGTGCCGTGAGACTGACACACTCTTGTGGAAGGTCCGCGCCAACCGGATGCACATGGTGAAATGTCGGCGCCAGCCAGTTGAAACAATTACAACTACTAATTGCCCGTTGAATACGCCGCTTCTCATTATCGCGAGTGGGTGGTGATGGGGTCATGACCTCCCAGGTGAGGGGAACTCGATGCTGTGGATCCAAGGCGAGCAAGGTATGCAAGAGGGTTGTGCCGCTGCGTGGCAAGCCGACGATGAAGAGCGGTTCGCGAATTTCTTGTCGCACGATGCTCTGGTACTCCTTCCGATCCCGTTGCATGAACAACCGTGAACATAAGGTGCGTATGAGATCGGCCCGCAGAACAATTCTCCCGACGAGATTGAGTCGGGACTCGCGCTGACAAGAAGCCAGCAATCGCGTGAGACCCTCGAAAAAATCGCCTTCACCAAAATCATCAAGGCCGCAACGGCGTTTTGCAGTCTCGATTAGATTAACAGCCCGGATAGGCGTGCGTGGAATCCGGCTTTTGTCCAGCAGGGTGCCACAACCATTGAGAAGCCGCACCGGCAGGATCGGGCGAGTTTGATCAAGGGTCGTGGTGGAAGAATTCATTCCGGAAAAAGATTTCTGTTGTTCTGCCAGATTCGGCCGCCCTTGGCTACTAAGACTTTAGGGCAATATCAGCGCAAAAATGAAACAGACGGAGTACGCCGGAGTGGATACCCGGATCCGATATTTGCGCGGTTACAAGAATCGTTCCATTTTGGTTTTGATGAGAACAGAAAAGGCAACTTTTGGTGCAGGCTGTTTTTGGGGAGTTGAAGAAACTTTCCGCAATTTAAAGGGCGTTTTATCCACGGCAGTCGGTTATGCGGGCGGAGCGAAGGAGAACCCGACCTACGAAGACGTGTGCACTGACAAGACTGGCCACGCGGAAGCTGTGGAAGTGGAATTCGATCCATCTCAAATCACCTATGACGCGCTCTTGGACGTTTTCTGGTCGAACCATAATCCCACGACATTGAACAGGCAGGGGCCCGACGTTGGAACACAGTATCGCTCAGTAATTTTTTATCATTCCCCCGAGCAAAAGTCGGCGGCAGAAGCGTCCAAAAAAAAGATCGATTTGAGCGGGCGTTTTGGCCGGCCAGTGGTAACGCAAATTGAACCTGCGCCGACGTTCTGGCGCGCTGAAGAATATCATCAGCGTTATCTACAAAAGCGTGGGAAATCACATTGCGCGATCTGACTTAAATCGCGAATGGGACACCAGGTAATTCGAACCACGAATTTTGCGGTAGATGCCGTAAACTTCATTCTTTCGCGGGCACACACCGCCCTCGATGAACGCGACGAATTCCGGATTGCTCTCTCTGGTGGGCACACTCCCATTCCAGTTTATACGCGGCTCGCCACAATGGGGCATGATCTGCCGTGGAAGTTAACCCGATTTACATTTGGAGACGAGCGGTGCGTTCCGCCCGACAATCAGGAGAGCAACTTCAGAATGGCTTGGGAAACCCTTCTCGCGCCTGCCGCGGTCCCTGAACAATCGATCCTGCGAATGCGCGGAGAAATCGACCCACAAATCGCGGCACAGGAATACCAGGATCAACTCGACCTGATGGCGACACAGCGAGGTGAACCGATTTACCGGCACGACCTGATCCTCCTCGGCCTTGGGGACGATGGCCACACGGCATCGCTTTTTCCTGGAACCACTGCGTTGGATGAAACGACAAGACGCGTGGTTGCAAACTTTGTTCCAAAGTTAGATGCCTGGCGATTAACATTCACTTTCCCCCTTATCAATCACGCACGGCACGTGTGCTTCCTGGTTGGTGCGGCGAAAAACACTGGCCTAATCGAGCGCGTCCTCGAGGGCGATCCGCAATTTCCAGCTTCGCGAGTGAATCCGTCCTCTGGAGAGGTGACATGGATCATCGGGGAGTCGTAATTTGTGAATCGAGATTCGGAATTGATTCACGACGTACGCTTTAAAGAGATCAATACTCTTCGCCTTCGTCTTCTTTCGGAGGGACCACCCGATCGTCTACGGCGTAGGCATGAAGCATTACCGCGCCAAGGTAGAAGAAAAAGAGCCAAATGCCCCAACCAGCAGATGCGAACGCCGCCAGCAACACGAAGATCCCAACTGGAATCGCACCGAACATCCAGAGAAACCCCGCGAGCTTGTGTCCCTTGTAAATATGTCCCAAGCCGGGGATGATACTAAAGATAACGGCGATGGCATCGCTGGCTTTGCCTTCCGCTGTTTCAGTCGCGCGGTGCGTCCAGTCACATCGGTCGCAGTGGTCGGCACCTTTCGGCAACAGATGCCCGCAGTATGGACAGGGTATCTTGCCTCCCGCGCCTGGTTCGGCGTGTGTTGGAGATGCGTCAGTGTACTCAACACTCATTTTATTGATTGAAGGCAGGCGTACTGAATTCGTCAAGCAAACTTGCAGTTGGCCGCGATAAAACGCTTCGGTAAACTCAGCTGCAAAGGATTGAAAATTACCCTCCTTCTTTTGCTCGGATTCGCCACGCAAGGTTTAGGCGCGGGGCTGAATTCGTATTCCAACCTGATCGCCCGGGACTCTGCGACGTCGCCACGTGACGGAGTACGCGTGACCTATCTGGGTACTAACGGTTACCAATTTGAGTTCAATGGACACGCGCTGCTGGTCGATCCTTATTTTTCGCGAGTCGATCTTTTCAGTATTGCCCTTGGTTCACGTCTTCAGCCGGACACGCAGCGTGTTGCACAGGGAGTGCGACATCTCGCGCCCAAGGCCGATGCGATTCTGGTCACTCACGGGCATTTCGATCATCTCCTCGATGTTCCAGCTGTTATGTCTAAAACGCGGGCGCGCCTTATTGCTTCACCCTCAGCTGTCCACCTCGCGAAACGAGCGGGCGCGGCTTCCCTGAAAACGTTCGCCGTAAAGCCGGGAGATGTGCGGCGAATTGGACCCTGGAAAATTCGCGTGTTGCCAGCTACGCATGATCGCCTTTTTGGTAAAGTGCCTTTCGACGGACGCGAAATGCCTGGTGCTGGTCCGCCGCAGCGCCCCTCTGACTGGGTCTGTGGCGAACCACTGGCATTTCTCATCGAAGTCGGTGGCCAGCGTATTTATATCGATTCGGGTGGAACACCCGCGCAATTGCCGCCGCGTGAGCACGTCGACCTCTCAATTCTGGGTATGGCGCTCGCAGATTCACGCGCGCGATTGCCCGGCGCGCTCGAACGTTTACAGCCACGCTTCTTTTTGCCCAGTCACCAGGACAATTTTTTTCGACCATTGGACGCCGGAT
>Ga0081455_10000341_pt1 | contig 61041 bp, 61 predicted proteins | sample TabmetS3T2R1_FD_70207 | JGI IMG/M metagenome (GOLD analysis project Ga0081455, IMG submission 70207) | Tabebuia heterophylla rhizosphere microbial communities from the University of Puerto Rico - S3T2R1 | ecosystem: Host-associated > Plants > Roots > Rhizosphere ...
CTCCTGTGTGCAGAGGCGATAGCCTTGCAGGCGGAGCGGTAAGTCCACTGCGCCAGGGACACACACCCCCTAGCGCACCTCTCGCCGCTCCGCGCTTGGGCCACGAGCGTCCCCCGATTGCTCACTGGGTGAGAAGCGATCGCGCCGCGTTTTTGCAGCTTGTAGAAGTCAGCGCCCTGCTGCCCTAGACTGCTTCACCTCCAAATCCGGACAAGTAGGCGATGGTGCTTTTGACCCTCTCCGGACATCGCATTGAGCAGGCTCGATCCTGAGCCGGCACTGCAGCAGTACAGCAATTACGCCTGTGCGCGTCAGGTTAGGAGCGACGATCGCGCCTTATTGCAGCGAAGTACCAGTTACGGGCTCGCACTAAACAATAGTTAACGCCCAGGGTTTTACCCTATTTCGGCCTCCGATCTTGGATGATAGTCACGGTAACGTACAACTGAGGTATCCGCCGCGCGGGGCGCTTTGCGGATCCCTTTAGTTGCTCCAACGGCATCTTTCCTCTGACAGGGTTTTCGAGCCGGTCTCCTTTGTGTGAGCAGACCAAGGACGACCCGAGGGCACAGCCGGTGTGCTCTGAAATGGGGATAGGTGAATGAAAAGATCTCGGCCCATTTCAGCGGTCGCGAGCCGTCGAGAAAGCTTGAGAACAAGGCCGCTTAGGTCAGGTGCGATATCTGCTGCGGCTCAGGCTGATTCGAAACAATCCGAATTGAGAGGGGTTGTGGCAGAGCCAAGCATTGCCTTCGTATCGGGTGCAGAGCCACGACCCCATACCTCAGGTGCCGTCCAAGGTCTGTCTCGGAAGGCCGTCGAGGCACTTCCTTCCGCAATCTACATGACGGACGCTGAAGGACGCATCACCTTCTACAACGAGGCTGCGGCCGAGCTTTGGGGCTGCCGCCCCGAAGTCGGCGAGAGCGAGTTCTGCGTTTCCTGGAAGCTCTATTCGCCGGACGGCACGCCGCTGGCGCACGACGAGTGCCCGATGGCACTGGCGCTGCGTCAAAGGCGACCGATTCGAGGCATGGAAACGGTAGCCGAGCGTCCAGATGGAACGCGGGTTCATTTCATCCCCTATCCGACGCCGCTGTTCGATCAATCTGGGAGATTAACCGGTGCCGTCAACATGCTTGTCGATATTAGCGAACGCAAGCGGGTTGAAGCGGCTTTTGCAGAACGACAGGCGCAGTTGGCGGTATTCGTCGAGCACGCGCCGGCAGCGATTGCTATGTTCGATCACGAGATGCGCTACCTCGCCGTCTCGCGTCGATACATCCTCGATTTCCGTCTCCCCCAAGACGCACAGCTCATTGGGCGGTCGCATTACGAAGTGTTTCCCGACATCCCGCAGCGCTGGCGCGACGTTCACGCCCGCGTGCTGGCCGGTGAGGAGTTGTCGCAAGCTGAAGACCAATTCACGCGCCAGGACGGCTGCACCCACTGGGTGCGCTGGTCCATGGTTCCCTGGCGCCGGGCTGACGGAAGTATTGGCGGCGCGCTTTTGTTCTCTGAGCACCGGACGGAGCAGGTCGAGGCGCGGCGCGCGCTTATCGATAGCGAGGCTCGCTTCCGAGGAACGTTCGAAAATGCGGCGGTGGGCGTTGCGATGGTGGGTCGCGACGGAGCAATTTTGCGCGCCAACAACAGCTTCGCCCGGATGCTTGGTTATTCCGTCGAGGAACTCAAGACGAAGACCTTCCGAGACCTCACACACCCAGACGATCTTGCGACCAATCTCTCGGTGCTCAACAAGACACTCGTCGGCGAAGCCGATAGCTACAGCATCGAGAAGCGCTATGTCCGCAAGGACGGTGGCGTCGTCTGGGCAAGTCTCACCGTCGGCTGCGTGCGGAACGCGGACGGCGTCGTCGACTATTTCGTCTCCGTAGTTCAGGACATTACCGACCGTAAGCATGCCGAGGCCAGCCTCGCGGAACGCACTGAACAACTTGATCTCGCTGGAAAGGTCGCCCGGATTGGCACATTCACCTACGATCATGCCACTCAGAAATTGCAGCTATCACCGGGTTGTGCGGTCATTTACGGGTTGCTGCCCGAGAGCGCGCTCGAGATGTCACGCGAGCATTGGCGTGCACTGGTGCATCCGGACGATTTGCCGCGGCTAGACACTATCGCCGATCACGCGTTCTCCAAGGGAGAAACAGAGTTCGTCCTGGAATTTCGCATATTCCGCCACGGGGAGGTGAGGTGGATCGAATCTCGTGTCCTCGTCTCATATAATGAGCTCGGGCGGCCGGTGCGAAGGATCGGGGCTAATATCGACGTTACTGAGCGCAAACGGGCAGAACACGCACTGGCCGAGCGCAACATACAGCTTACCCTGGCAGCAAAGGCTGGCCTCGTTGGTACCTACGCATATGACGTTGACACTGAGATCATGCAGATTTCTGACGGCTACGCGGCGATCCACGGATTTCCTGAAGGCACTACCGAGATAGCGCGCAGCGAGTGCCTAGCCGGCGTGCACCCTGACGACATAGGAAGGGTAGAACAGTTCCGCAGTGAGGCGTTCCGTGAATGTCGGCGCGAATATTGCGTAGAGTATCGTATCATTCGCCCTGGAGGCGAGCTGCGATGGGTCGAGACACGCTGTTTCCTTTCCCTTAGCGGCGCAGGAAAACCAGAGCGGGTCGTCGGCGTCAGCATTGACATAACCGAGCGCAAGCGGGTGGAGGAGCAGCAGCGCATTTTGCTGGCCGAACTCGACCATCGCGTCAAGAACGCACTCTCGACTGTCAGTGCTGTGGTTTCCCACACACGGCAAGGGAGCGGATCGGTCGCCGATTATGTAGCGGCGCTCGATGGACGTATTCGCTCGATGGCAACGACACACGAACTATTGAGCTCCCATGGATGGCAGGGGGTGTCTCTGATGGAGCTCGTCCGGCGCGAACTCGCACCGTATGCCACTCGCAACAACACCGAGATCAACGGCCCTGCCATCTTGCTGAAACCTGAGTCTGGTCAGGCAATCGCCATGGTACTACATGAGCTTGCCACCAATGCAGCAAAGTACGGCGCTCTATCTAATAAGAATGGTCTCGTTTCGATCCGGTGGCATTGGCACCTGAACCGGCGGTCGCAGTCTCGTCTGGTGTTCGAATGGCAGGAACTCGGCGGCCCCCCTGTCGTCGCTGTCGGCGAGTCCAGCTACGGGACCAGCACAATTCGTGACCTAATCCCCTACGAGTTCGGCGGTACGGTTGATCTCGTGCTGGCTCCGGAGGGGGTGCGGTGCCGTTTGGAAATTCCGGCCTACTGGCTTAGCAATGACAGCGAGCCAGTATTAGAAGCCACACATAGTTCCCTGCCTACTGAACCAGCCCGCACTTAAGAGACTGGTTAGTCTGTAGCTGGCACAAGGGAGAAGCCGTTCGGCGCCGCAACGATTCAGTCCGGTAATTGAGGTGCTTCTGCCGTGCCGACGAGGCGACCACCATGCCTCTTGTTGACCGATACTGTTGAAAAAGGGTTCACGGGGTTGGCTCCGTCTCGGCGAGTGAGGAAAGGATTGGGGCCTGGATGCAACAACGGTTCTCCAACTGCGGGCGACCGGAGCTAGATTCTGTCCGATCATCATATCATCAGTACCAAGATCGACTTTTTCAACAGTATCGACCCGCTTCAGACCTAAGCGGCTCGCGTTCTACGCGGCGCAAGCCACGAGCGCTCGCGATTGCATGGTCCTCAAACCGTGCTTGATCTGCAAAGGTAATAACGCAGGAGTGGCGCGGCATGCGACGCGGCGAAATTCCTTTGCTCAATGAGGTGGGGTACCGACCGTCGACCCGAGAGGTGCCCTGGGCCTTTCGGGGTTCCACCCGATTGACCACTGCATCGCCCGATTGATAATGGCGATCATTCCGGGTCACGCTCGTCTCGTTGGCCGGGGCGGCTGCACACGCGGAAGCCCCTTGCAGCTGCACCTATGACCATCGTCAAGTGTGACCGCCAGTAGGGAGGTCGCTGCTATGAACGACGCGGTGGGACAAGCTGAGCGCGCAGTTTCAAGAGTAACGCTTCAGACGCGAAGGCAGTTCTTGCATGGAATGACCAGGGTTGGCCTGTCAGGAACCGGGCTAGCTCTCGTGGCCGGCTATGGCCCAGCGGTGCAGGCAGCTAACGTTGCGCGTGTGGGGTTTCTGTCAGTTCCCCCTTCAGGCTCTTCTCCGGTGTTCGAGTCGTTGAAAGACGGACTGCGTGAGCTGGGTTATATTGACGGCCAGAACATCGCGATCGAATGGCGCGGAGCGGAGGGAAAGGACGAGCAGCTACCGAAACTGGCGGCCGAATTGGCCAGCCTGAGAGTTGATGCAATTGTCGCCGAGACTTACCCGGCGATTGTTGCGGCCAAACAAGTCACCAAAACGCTGCCAATCGTCATGGCTGTCAGCAGCGATCCGATCGAGACTGGGCTCGTGAATAGCCTGGCTCGTCCAGGTGGCAATGTCACCGGCCTCACGACACTGTCCACCGCGCTGAACGGCAAGCGCCTCCAGCTTCTCAAGGAGGTCGTCCCAGGAATTAAACGCGTTGCTCTCGTGTGGGCATCCGTCGCTGCTCCAGACAAGGAACCCGGGCTAAAGGAGGCACAGCTGGCCGCGCAGGCGCTCGGTCTAGACATTTTTTACGTCGAGATCCGAAAGAACGACGATTGGGAAGCCGCTGTGCAGGAAGTGCTTAAGGCTCGCGTCGACGCTGTATTTCAACTCTGTGATCCCGTTACGCTCAGCCGGCGGAAGGCGCTCGTCGACTTCGCCGCCAACAGCCTCCTGCCGTCGATGTACGAAATGAAGGAATACGTTCTCGAAGGTGGGCTCATGTCCTACGGGCCAAGCCTTGCAGCCATGGGCCGCCGCTCGGCCTCATTTGTCGACAGGATCGCCAAGGGGAGCAAACCAGCCGATCTGCCAGTCGAACAGCCGACCAAGCTTGAGCTTGTTATCAATTTGAAGACAGCCAAAGCAATCGGGTTGACGATCCCGCCAACAATTATTGCTCGCGCGGACGAGGTAGTCGAATAGCCGTAGCGGCTTCCGTTGTTGGCACAACCCTGCCGTCCCCTACTCCGCAGATTGCCGCGTCACCCCAACAACGGACGCGCGGCATGACTGAGTTTACGCCTCTGAGCTAGGCCGGCTCGACGGCCCTGGCAGGCGTGATTGTGATGCGGACGATGAGAGTGGAGATCACGTTTGTGTCCCTCCCCTTCTCACGACCCGAACTCTCTTCGATGCCGCTTGCTTGAGTCGCGTGCTCACGTCGAGCCGACGCTGATCGCGGACGACCTTGCCAGCCTTGTCGAGTCGGAAACCCTTCAGGCGAATGGCGCGCATCAGTCAGCCTTTACGGGTTCGTCAGCGCGCATCCCAGCCAGTGCCTTGGCGATACGTCGTTGCTGCTCAGGCGGGTCCAAGCGGGAAATTTCGGCCATGAAGATCTGAACCAGCGGCATGATCAGCGCCATCACGGCGGCGGTCTGTAGGTTCATGGGCGCAGGTGGTTTGATTGCGATGGACATAGTCAGTGGTCTCCTTTTGATTGCCCAAATGGGCGGGTACGCACGAAGGCATGGACGCTGTTACCTTCACGCTCATCGCTTCGATCTACGTCGGCGGTGGTAGACACGAGCGCCTGCGGGTGCCCGATCTGAACGAGGCGTTGTGCAGGGCTTGGGTGGCGGAGTTGGTCCAGACGGGAAGCTTCGCGCGCTGTGAGCCTACGGCTCGCATCTGCGGCGATGAATGCAGGCCGTTGCCGGGGCGCAGGCGGGTCTAATCGTGGCCTTGACGACAATCTTTCTAACGATGGCGCTGTGCGGCTTTCATGCCTGGGACGGCACTCGCTTCAACTATTGCGACGGCCGGCCCAACGCCAAGGAGGGCCTGAGCATCAGCAAGCGGCTCAATCCTGAACCTGACGGTAGCCCCGCCGCCCAGCAGAAGGGAGGTGAGCCGGAAAACAGAATGGGCGGGCCAGAGCGCGCCAAACCCCAAACCCCATCGCGCCAGTGCTGCTGAGCGAATTTTCCCCGGGAGCCGAGGGGGTGGGTGACCCTACCCCCGGGCGCTTCTCTGCCGTCCTAGACCTCCCCCTCCAAAGAAAGAATGGCCTCTGGCTGGGTTAGGGCGACCCACGGCCTCCAAGGGACGATCAACGGACCCCGGGTGGCGTTCTCCTCGACCGTATACCGGGCGGCCACGACCAGGTCGGGCACCAACATGTCCGGGAAGGCCTTGCCAGGCCGCCATACCCCGGCCCGGCCGGTCAAGCCGCGGGCAACGAGCTTGCGGAAGGCTTCGAATTCGGGGCACCAACAGTCCTCGATCAGGACCTCGCCCTCGAACCAGACCCGATACCGCTGCCCTCGTTCGCCACTGATCGTGGTGGGTTCGATGATGATGCGGTGGGTCATCAGAACGGCAGGTCCATATCGTCAGTCGGAGGCCACTGCCAATCCCTCGCCGGCGGCCGACGCTCGCCATTGCCGTTGCGGGGCGGGGCGGACTGCTGAGGTGGGGCCGACTTCGTGCCATCGGCACGAGGTTCGGCGGCCTTATTGCGTCCGATCTCGCCCAGCCGCTCGACCTTCCACGCCGCAACGTTCAGGCCTTGGCGCTCAACGCCGTCCTTGCCGGTCCAAGTCTCCAATTTCAGCTTGCCTTCGATGTAGGCGCGGTCGCCCTTTACCAGCGCGATCGTGTTCGCCTTGTCACCGAAGACGGCGATCATGTCGGATAAACATCAACCGCCGTCGCAAGCTCTTCCGCATCATCTCCAGCTGATACGAATGGGTAGTTTCATCGTACCGAGAGTGCTCTATGCCGCGGCCAAACTGGGATTGGCCGATCAGCTCGGGGCGGGGCCAAAGAGCGCTGACGAGTTGGCTGGCCCCATGAAATTACATGCACCCTCGCTGCACCGGCTGATGCGTACGTTGGCAAGCATGGGGATTCTTACAGAGCGCGAGGAACAGCGTTTTGGCCTAACGACATTGGGTGCAGCACTCAAGAGCGGAACGTCCAACTCGGCGAAATCAACCCTGCTCATGACTGGCAGTCCTTGGTTTCAACGTGCCTTGGAGCACTTCATGTATTCCCTGGAGACGGGCAGGGCAGGCATGGAGAAGGCTTGGGGAATGCCATTGTTCGACTACCTCGCTCAACATCCCGAGGACGCATCCTTGTTTAACGAGACTATGGTCGGCTTCCATAGCTCTGAAGCGCCGGCAGTGGCGAACGCTTACGATTTTTCGGTTTTCAAAAGCGTGGTTGATGTTGGTGGTGGTACCGGTAACTTGCTGGGGACGATATTAGCTCGCCATGCTGGGCCCCGCGGCGTGCTGTTCGATAGGTCGCATGTTGTGCGTGACGCGCCAGCGATGCTCAAGACACATAGTGTTGTGGAGCGCATAGCCATCGAGGTCGGGGATTTTTTTCAGACGGTACCGGCAGGAGGTGACGCGTACCTGCTGTCACACATCATCCATGATTGGAACGAAGAACAGTGCCTGACCATCCTTGGCCATTGTCGCAAAGCCATGAAGCCTGATGGCCGACTGCTGATAGTCGAGAATGTGCTGCCCCCCGGCGACGCGCCGCATGTCGGCAAATTGCTAGACATGACGATGCTCATGGTTGTGGGTGGACAAGAGCGCACGGAGATCGAATACGCAGAGCTCCTTAGCCAAGCGAGCTTTCGCCTCGTCCGCGTCGTACCAACTGAGTCGACCGTGAGCATGCTGGAAGCTGTTCCTGCGTAACGCGTGATCCGCAGCCGAGATGCCTTTCAGCGTCGGTCTCAAAAAAGCGTAGGGCCCGGCCGGGCGCCCTAACGAGTAATCATTCAAGGCCGAGGCATAAATCTTGCGTAACCGCCGCCGTACCCGCTCACTCGTGGTCGAGGACCAGCCGGTATCCCACCCCCAGCTCGGTCGTGAGGATGCGCCGTTGCGTCGCGTCCTTCTCAATCTTTTTGCGCAGCTTGCGCACGAAGATCCTCAGGTAGTGCGCATCGTTGGCATGGGCGGCGCCCCAGACCTCTTTGAGGAGGTGCTGGTGCGTTACAACGTTGCCCGCGTGCTGCGCCAGCACCTGCAGGACGCGATACTCCTTTGGCGAGAGTTGCACGGAGTGGCCGTCGACGCTCACGGTGCGCTGAGCGAAATCGATGGTCAACGGCCCCGCCCGCACGACCGGCTCACCTTCCGCCCCACGGGCCCGCAGGCGCTCAACGACTTCAGCACCGTCCATGTCCGGCAGCGCGAGATCGAGGATCACGATATCGATCGGCTTCAGAGTGGCGATGCGCAGGCCGTCGCCGGCGGTCGCGGCCTCCTGCACCGAGAAGTTCTCAAGCTCGAAGCCAGCGCGGAGAAATCGGCGGATCTGAACCTCGTCGTCGATCACGAGCGCGACCGGCAGGTTCTTAGTCATCCGTACCTCCGCGAGCCGCCGCTGCCATCGGTACCTCCGCGAGTGTGATCCTGACCTGGGTTCCCAAATCCAAGCCTTTGCTCGAGGCTTCGATCGTGCCACCGCATGCCAGGACAAATGCGCGTGCGATCCAGAGGCCGAGACCTGAGCCGGAAGCTGTCTCCCTCGTGCGCGGACCACGATAGAAACGCTCGAACATCAGATCGCGCTCCTCCGCAGAGAGGCCGGCTCCCTGGTCGCTAACCGTAAGGACGGTGAAGCCACCTCTGCTTCGTGCCTCAATATCGATCTTGGACCCGGTCGGCGAGTACTTCACGGCATTGTCGAGCACTTGGCCGAGCGCCTGCTCGATCAACATCTGGTCGGCATTGACGAGCGGCAAGTCGTCGGGAACTTTGACCGCGAGCGCATGTAAAGCAGGCCAAGGCTGCGTGCATGATCTCGGCCGTGTCGACCCAGGCCATGGTCGGGCGCACACCGACGCTGCTAATTGTGCTCGCATCCAGCAATCTCTGAATGTCACTGTTCAGCCGTTCGGCCTCGTCGCGGACAATGCCCGCGAGACCGGCGAGCCGCGGGTCCTGGGTGATGGCCGGAGCCTGAACCAGGATCGAGGCGGAGCCCATGATGGAGGCCAGAGGCGTGCGCAGCCCATGGGACACCGAGCCCATCATGGCGGCGCGCAGCGTCTCGGCTTCGGTCCTCAGTTTCACTTCGCCGATGGCGCGCGCCACATCGAGACGCTCGAGCGTGGCGGCCGCGTCGGCCAATACAGCGTCAATGCGCGGCTGCATCGATGCAAGGCCTTGTCTACCCACGTCCATCGCGACCACGCCAAAGGCCGCGTTGGTTCCGGAGACCGCGCAGATGAGCCAGCTGGTGCCGGGGCGCTCGTCATCGACGGACATGCCAGCGCTGTTGCTGCCCGCTTGCGCAAACCTGGACATCGCACGCAGCACGCTATCCGGCAAATTGCTGGCCTCCCGGTGCGACGCCGACAGAGAGGCCCCCGCCTCGAAGTAAACGACACGGCAGCCCGTGTTGGCGTCGAGGTGATCCCGGATCGCCGAATAGATCTGGGCCGGATCGGTCGCGACGGCCAATCGCTTCGAGAAGGCATACAAAGCCCGCATTTCGCCTTCGCGATCTTGTGCCAGCACGGCATGCGCGCGTGCGCGGGCCGCCAGCTGGCCGGTGACTGCAGCAACAATAACAAAGAGTGGCAGATCGAGAATCTGCTCGGGATCTTCGACACGAAAGTCGTAGAGCGGCGGGTAGAAGGCTGATGCAGCGATCCCGCCAACAGCAGCGACAATGGCTGGAACGATGCCTAATCTGATTGCTGCAATCAGCACGGGGATAAGATAGGCACTGGAGACGTGGTGCGGCTCGACGAAACGCGTCACCGCCAGCAGGCACAGCGTCATGCCGGCGACGAGCGCGAGGGCGAGAAGGGTCGGTAGCAGCAAGCTCAACCCCGTCGCGAAGTTCGGAGCTTTACCCAGATCATGGCGCCGCCGAGAGGGTACGGGCTGCTCGATTTGGCTCGGAATCGTCCGCCGCAGAGAGAGCATGGTTTACCTATCGGCGTGCGAAGCGGCCCTATTGGACCTATCCGCCGCAACATTAGCGCCAGCGCGCGGCGCCTGAGCTGAGCCATACAGCGCGCGGAAAATTCGGTAAATCATCATTTGATTTCAATCAGTTATTCTGCCGTTCTCGACTTTAGGCCTAAGACCAGGGTGGAACAGACACTCTTATTGAGGACGCCGTAGCGTCGCCTTGGCGCCGTTGCGGCGTCGCAATCGATCCGGCGAAGCCGGCACCTCGGCCGCCGCAGGCGAGGAGGAACACAGCATGGCTGGCCCGGAAATCCCAAAGGACTTCAGGCGGGTTATCGTCGCTGCGTCGGTGGGAAACGTCATCGAATGGTATGACTTCTATATTTTCGGCAGCCTCGCCGCCGTCTTGTCGGTCAAGTTCTTTGACAAAACCAGCCCTACCGCGGCTCTGCTCAGCACGATTGCGCTGTTCACAGCCGGATTCCTGATCCGCCCGCTCGGCGCATTTCTGTTCGGGTGGATGGGCGACCGGGTCGGTAGAAAGTACACCTTCCTGATTACTCTGACCGGAATGGGGATTGGCACCGGTTTCATCGGCGTGCTCCCGACCTACGAGCAGGTCGGCCTGACGGCCGCGTTCTCGCTCTTCGGACTGCGGATGATTCAAGGATTGTGCCTGGGCGGAGAGTATGGGGGTGCGATCACGTATGTCGCCGAGCACGTCTCGGACCGCCGCCGCGGATACTATACGGGCTGGCTGCAGACCTCGCCGACGCTTGGCATCGTGGTTTCGCTCGCGGTCATCATCGCAACGCGTTGGTATTTCGGCGATGAGACGTTCAACGCCTGGGCGTGGCGCGTGCCGTTCCTGCTTTCCTTCCTGCTGGTAGCGATCGCCATTTACATCCGGCTCCAGCTCCAGGAGACGCCGATCTTCCAGGAGATAAAGGCCAAGGGGCAGATGACCAAGAATCCTTGGAAGGAGGCCTTCTTTAGCGCAAACATCAAATACGTTCTGATCGCCAGCATCATCGTGATCGGGGAGGGCGTGGTCTGGTACAGCGGCCAGTTCTGGGCCTTGTACTACCTGCAGCAGGTTTCGAAGATAACCCCACTGGACGCGGCCTACATCGTCGGAACCGCGCTGCTGCTCGCGACGCCGACCCTGATCTTGTATGGGTGGTTGTCTGACCACATCGGCCGCAAGCCAGTGATCTTGGCAGGCTTCCTGCTCGCCGCGGTCACCTATTACCCTCTCTACACATGGCTCGGAGAGGTGACGCAGCCGGGCAACATCAAGTTCTGGCCCGCGGTCGGAATCATCGCCATTCTCGTGTCGTACGTCGGCATGGTGTATGGGCCGATCGGGGCGTTTCTCGCCGAATACTTCCCGAGCCGGATCCGTTATACCTCGGTGTCGGTTCCCTATCACATCGGCAACGGCTGGGGCGGCGGGCTGGTGCCGTTCATCACGAGTGCGGCATTTGCGGCGACGGGCAGCCTCTGGTATGCGCTGCTCTACCCGATCCTGGTCCCCGCGGTGTGCTTCATCCTCGGTCTCTGGCTGATGCCGGAGACGCGCAAGATCAGCATTTGGGAGCCGGAGGGGGCCCAAGCGCGCGCTTAATGCCGACGCTACGCGGGGCCGCGACGGCCCCGCGCAAGCATAAGGGATTGGCGAACAGGGCGGACACCTCCTTGCAGCCAGATCCTATCTTGGCTTTCTGCGACACGATGGGAGGACGATATGAGCCGGATTTATGCGCTGATCTTCGCGGTAATTGGCGCTCTGTTTGTTTACTTCGCACTGCGACCAGAGGTGGGGCAGTCCGTTACGCAACTGGGCACGCCGACATACTATTTCACGGTGGCGTTCATTGCCTTCGTGAAGGCGGCTTTGTTTGCGGCTGCTGACTTCGTCGAGGAATAGCGCCGACTGTGCGCAGGGTTGCCGACCTCCTGAGAACTCGAGACGCGTAAGATCAGCATCTCGGGATCTGACGAGGTGCCTTCGGGAGCCTCGTCACGACACCGGACGACCATGGCCGCGGCCATTCAGCCGTCGCGCGCGCCCGCCGCCCCGGACAAAGCGGATGACGAGGCGTGTACGGAGCAAGTCGGTCAGCGAGCTGCGCGCGCTTTCGGCACCTCAGCCGCTTCGGTCTTTCTTGGTTCCCATCTCATCCGCGTGCCACCGGCACATGTGGCGCGTGCACGGGGCGGCGGAGGCGCACGAAGCGCCTGCAGCTCACCTACAACCTTCGCGCGCACCATAGCTGCGATCGCAGAGCCACACACACTCTCTCTGTTTTCAAGCTTTGCAAGCAGCGTGAGCCCAGTTTGGACATAATGTATACGGACGATCACTGTTGCAATGAGGTAACGCCAACGATTCTGCGAGGAAACCAACTCGGCATCTCGGCGTTTTCGTAGCAGGTGAAACAATGGTGGAGTCGAGCATGAGCGCGATCCGTAAAACCCTGCTTATCGGCGCGGGTGCGTTAGCCTTGACGGCTACGACGGCCTCCGCGGCGGTCGTTTGTAACGATGAGGGCGATTGCTGGCGCGTGCGCGGGCGGCCGGCGTATGGTCCGGAGCTGCGGCTGAGCATCCATCCGGACAATTGGCGCTGGCAGCGACACGAACACTATCGCTGGCGCGAGCCAAGACGTGGTCACGGCTACTGGCGCGGCGGTAACTGGATTGTCATCCGATAAATCGATTGCGAACTGCGAACTTTGGAAAGCCGCCCCAGTGGGGCGGCTTTTTTTGCCGCACGCAGCCTGGGGCAAGGCTCCGGGTGCCAAATCCTGCGGCAAGGTCGAACGAGCCCGGCGAGCCACCAAACGATCCGGCCGCGAGGACGGCGATGCCCTTCTCTGTCCGCCAAGCGACCGGCAAGGATGGCCCGCGGCGCGGCTGCGCCGCGGGGCGGGACAGGTCATGATGCCGCCATTGTTGATGAGCACCTTGCCGCCCGTGTCGGAGGGCTCACCCGCAGGTGTGAGAAGCCCAAGGTTGCGCTGGGGCGGTGGCCAAACCGGTTGTGACCGCGATCGTGCTGCAACCCGCTGGGGTGAAGCGCGCAGCCTCCTTGGAGACGCCCTAACGGCAGTGTCGTTGCAGCGGTGGCGCGGTCAGATATCCCGCCTTCGGCGCGATGCGGTAAGGGACAACGCGGCCTTGCGCCTCACATCGATTGTGGCAACATCCTTCGGCGTCGGGAGACCGCAAGTACTTGTCCTCGTTAGGATCGGGCGGGCGCCTGGCGGACGGCGGACGGCTGAACTAACATCCGATTCGGATCGGGGGTAAGGGCTCAACCTAGCGTGCGGCGGCGCGCTCACGTATGTGCACGCGAGGCCCGCACATGGCGGACGGGGTTTTAGCCGACCGCTGTTGGGACGAGACAAACCTCGGTTGCCGTTGGGGGCTTAATGTTTCGCACGGCCCCCGGGGATGATGTGGAAACAACGTTTGGGGATTGGGTGTCGCGACCGCACTTAAATGGCGCTAACTGGCGAAGGATGGCGTGCGCCGCGCTGGCGGCCCTTTTTGCGTCCACCGCTCCGCTGTTGGCGCAGGAGGCCAAGACGCCGAGCGCGGCATCAGCCACGGCTGCGGGCGAGATCGCCAATTTTTTTGGGCAGGTTGGGGATCAGATCTACGAAGACTGCATTTTCGAGCTGTCGCAGGAGCAACTTGAAGTCCAGCAGGCGCTGATCGAAGCCTATGTAAAGCAGGGGGCGACCCACATCCTTGCACGGCAGCTTGCCGTCAAGCAGATCCAGCCTCCGAAATTGTCGCCTGAATGCGAACAAATGCGGAGCGTGTCGAAGGCGGCACGACCAAAGGCGGTCGCCACCCCGTCGGTGCCCAAGAAGCCGCCTACCGCTGCGGCCGCGCCGAAGCCCGCGCCGGAGCCAGCGCCCAGCGTCGCACTTGCCGACAAGAAGGTTCTACCGCTGTGGGATTGCGCGCCTGGCGTCGACTTCGTCACTATCCAACATAAGGGCTACGAGAGAAAACTCACCGACGGGGAAATTTGCAGTCCGTTCGACGACCTCGTGCGCCAAGTCCCCGAGCAACTCAAGAGCTTCCGACTGGGGTATACGATCAGGACCGGCCGCTTGTTCGTCCTGGCCGATGATGCACAGTTCGGGGGCAAAACCATCGCCTGGGCCATTTCTGGTCGGGAAGCCTGCAGAAACAATCCAGACCCTGATTGCTTGGCCGCGCGGGCGTTGGGCCCTCTGCCGCCGGGACAATATTCCTTTGCTTCCGACAAGGAGAGCCGCGTGAGCTGGGGTCCCAAGACCAAGCGCATGGTCGCGGGCATTTACCTCACCAAGTTGTGGCATCGAGAAAGGTTTACGCCGGCGCAGACCGCAGCCATTTTGGCGCGCGGTAATATTGCGATCCATGTGCGGTTGAAGGGAGAAATGTCAGAGGCCTGTTTGGGCCTGGGGCCAAACGGCTGGGCCTATGTCGCCTCGCTGATCAAGGATGGGCGCGCCACGGGCGTCAACGTCTATATCGACGAACCCTATCCGCAAATTGCCGAAACCCCTCCCCTTGTCAGGGTGTCCTCGTTTTCTCTGTCCTCGCTGTTCAAATAGCGTTTGGTGCCAGCGCCACCAAAGATGTGGCGAGCGAGTGCGTGGCAAGCTGCGGCCCCGGCACCGGCTAGCAAGACCCCTCCTCGCAACACCCAGGTCATGCCTCCCGCCGTGCTGCGGCGCTCAATCCATCAGAAGCACGCACTCCATCAGAAGCACGCTGTCCGGGGCTTGCAGCTGTAGCAACTCCAGGTTCTATGCTGGCGCCGAGCCATCGGGGTGCGGGCTGGCGAACTCATTTTGGGCAGACGTTGCTGAGGAAGAAGTATGCGAACGGCAGCCCGGCACCCAACGCGTCGGCGCACGATCAATCCGGATTTGCCCCGCTTCGTCTATCCTAACGGGAACGGCTTTCGGGCTCTCATTCGCAGTGGCGAGAAGATCCTCTATCTCGGGACCTTTGACACGCCCGAAAAGGCGAGCGAGGCCGCCGAGCGAATGGCCAAGGAATTGCGCGGCAAGGCCGATGCGCGCTCGAAACGGCCCCGCCCCGTCGCCGCCAAGGTCAAAGCCCGGCGCCAAGCGGCCAAATCCCGGCGGCCAAAAGCCGGCTGAGCTCCCGCAGCAAGCCCGGCCATGGTAGGCCAATCCAGGCGATCCCCTGACAGGAGCTAAAACTCAAAGGCGCGTTGCGCCGGTTGTGGTGGCTCGAGCGCCACGCCTTCCAAGGCGAGCATGCGCCGCTTGGTGCTTGCGCCGCCGGGAGCCGAAAAGCCGCCGAGCTTGCCGCCGGCCGCCAATACGCGGTGGCAGGGAATAATCAGCGGCACCGGGTTTTTTGCCATTGCCTCGCCAACATCGCGCGCGGCCTCCGGCCCGGCACCGAGCTCCTTGGCCAAGGCGCCATAGGTCGTCGTGTCGCCCCAGCCGATCCGCCGTGCCGCCGCATAGACCTGCTCGAAGAATGCCGTCTGCTCACCAAGGTCGAGCTTGAGGTCGGCGAAATCCGTTTTCGCACCCGCGAAGTAGCGCTGGGCTGCCGCCATCGCCGCGCGCACATCCGGCGTGGGCGCGCCCGGTTTGGCGGCGGGGAGGCGGCGCAGCAAATGTCCGGTGGCCGCCTCGGCACTTTTCATGGGCAGTTGAAAGCGGGTGATACCCCGTTGGTTCCAGGCGATCCCGCAAAAGCCGCCCGCCGTCTCAAAGATGAGGTAGTGCTGCTCCGCGCGGTCCATGGCTGCACCCAATCTCACTGTTGTCCTTTCAAAGTGTGCAGTCCTTTAGAGACTTCAACCCGATACCTGCGCTCGGGAACACGTCCCCGCGTCCGCATGCGCGTGCCACAACCCCGGCGCGTGGCCTGCCAGGTCGCCGGCCCTTCAGTTCAGGTGTGTGTGTACAAAACTGATGATGCGTTCGATCGCCTGCGGAGCCGCCTGCGAGGCCGGATTGCGGATAAAGCCCTCCCCCTCGCCCTCGTAGAGGGCGAGATCGACCGCCCCACCCCGCCGCCGGTAGCTGGCGACAAAGCGTTCCAGATCGGCTCTTGGGTGCACGACGTCTCTGCCACCTTGCACGTAAAGCACGGGCGGCAGCTCGACGGCCTCGCCGCGCTCTAAGATCCCGACGGGGTTGCCCTCTTCCATCGCCTCCTCGGTCTGCCAGAACTTGAGGTGCAGCGGAATGACGCGATCGATCTGCTCGGGATAGGTGCCGCCCGCGGCCTGCAGGCGTTTGGCGTGGTGGAAACGGCGCAGCGGATCGATGACCGGCCACACCAGTACAACCGCGGTCACCGTGGCATCGAGTTTGGCTTCCTGCGTAAGGGGAATGGCGGCGTAGCGCTTATCACGCGGGCGCAGGGCGCTCAGCATGGCCTGATGACCCCCGCTTGAGATGCCAATCAGGCCGACACGGTCGGCGCGCGATTTGAGGGCGCCGGCGCGTGCCTTCAGCCAGCGTATGGCGTAGTTGATGTCGGTCAGCGACGCCGGATAGCCGGCGACCGGCGGCATGCGAAAATCCAGGGCGGCGACGACGACACCGCTCCTGGCCAAGGCCTCGTTGAAGAGCGCGTCCGACGTGCGATCCTGGCCGCACCAGGCGCCGCCATGCAGATCGATGAGCAGCGGGAAAGGCCCCGCGCCGTGCGGCTTGAACAGCCGCAGCAGCAGCGGATTGTCGCCATGCCGCAAGTACTCGACGTCCTCGACGCTGAAGGCATGGTGGGTCTGGGTGACTGCCGGCTGGCTGGCTGCGTCGCTTGTAAGCATAGGCCTGTTCCTCCACGTCAGCATGACGAGCACCGGGCACGCGCGGGATGGGCCCCACGGCAGCCCAGCTTGGCACGCTGACGCGGGCGCGAAAAGGGAAATGCCGGAGCGGATGTGGGCGCGCCGGTGGCAATCAATCACCCCGCGGGCAACGCAAATGCTCGCGCCGAGCCAGCGGCGCCCCGCAGGAACCGGGCCCGGGGCCGCGGAGGGCAACGTCGGCGCCCTCCGCCCTCCGCCACGGGCAGCCTGGCACGGGAGACCGGCGCGTTCAGATCACCGCGATCGCTTCAACTTCGATGAGCCAGCCCGGCTGTGCCAAAGCCGTAACGCCGACCAGCGTCGAGGCCGGAGCCTTTTTGCCGAAGAACTCTTCGCGAATGGCGGCGAGGTCGTTGCGATGGCGGATGTCGACGAGATAGGTCGTCAACTTCACGATATTCGCGAGCGAGCCACCTCCGGCCTCGACCTGTGCCTTCAGCGCATTGTAGGTCGCCCGGGCCTGGCCGGCAAAGTCGCCGGGGTGTGCGGGCTGCCCCTTGTCGTCGTAGGCCACTTGACCGGAGATGAACAGGATGGTTTCGGCCCCTGTCACCTTGATCGTTTGCGTGTATGCGGGCGGATCGAAGACACCTTTCGCCGCCAGTCTCTCGATTTTGCCTGCCATTCGAGCTCTCCTCTCTTGTTGATAGCCTTGGGTTCAGTGCCACCCAATCGGGCCCCCGGGGTAGCGCCGGCAATTGCAATCTTGCAACGGCGGCCGGTTCAGCATGATGCCTCGGTGCATGCCCAGGCGCGCGGGTCCGGCATCCTGTGCAGCCTCAGTCCTCGAACAGGGCAACGGCACGGATCGGCGAGCCGGTGCCGCCACGCCATTTGAGTGGCAGGCCGATGAAGCGAAACGTGCCCTGACCGATCAGGGCTTCCAGATTGCAAAGGCTCTCGATGTGCGTGATGCCGAGCTCCAGGCAGGCCTTGTGTACAAGCGCGTTGACGACGCCTTCGGGGCCAGGGCGCATGGAATCGATGCCGAAGTGCACGATACCTTGCTTTGCCAGCCACTCGGTTGCGGCCACGTTGACGCCGGGATTATCGGTGGCGTAGGCGGGTCGAGGGTAGGTGCGCGCGTGATGTCCCGTGCAAAGCAGGATCGTACCGCGCTGCGGCACCGGTGTGTCCGCCTCTTTCACGGCGGCTTCAAGCGTGCTCGGAGTAATTTCCGCTCGCGGCGCGACGTGCCTTAGGTCAAGACAAATGCCGGGCACGATGCAGTTCTCGAGTGGATATTCGTTGATGGGTATACCGGTGCGTCCGAAGTGGCGCGGCGCGTCGATATGCGTGCCGCCATGGTCGGGCATCGAGAAATACATGACGCTGTTGCCGTGCACATTGCCGGAATCGGCAAAGGCCTCCTCGTGCGTCTTCCAAATGCCATGGATGATCGGCGGCTGACCAGGGTAGCTGGGCGTGCGATGGTAGAGCTCGCGGCTGAGATCGACGATGCGCATGGGGTTCTCCATCTCGCGGGTGCGCAAAGACTACACGCGTTTTGCAAAGGGTGGGCAGGCAATTCGGCGGGCCCCGGGGCGGCAGCCCTGTCCGCGACGGCGCCGATCGCCGCGCAGCTCAGTCCTGCCCGCAGCTGTTTTGCCGGCGCGGGATCGCGTGCAACCAGTCCTGCGCCCATCGGGGCGGCCGCGGTCGAGTGTGACTACGCTCATACTTCGCAACCCCGCTGCTGTGTCACACTTTTTCGGCATGAAGAGCCGAGACGACAGCGAAGTTTGTCCTCTTTGCAAACGGGGCAGTATGGTTGGCGAGGACCGATGCCTCGCCTTTCGGCAAGAAACTGACAAAGGCTACGTTTTTTGTCAGCTCAGCATTGCCATGAGCGTCTGCGCGGGGTGCGGTTTCACGGAGTGGGATGACGCTGCCGAAGCCGCCATCGACCGCGCCGTGCGCCAACAGTATGAAAGGTTACCGTGATCTGCTGGCGCCGGCATGCCCGCGGCCCAACGCGCCGCTGCGACAAGAATGCCGGGACGAGCATTTGAGCTGTGCCGAGAACGATGAACCACCTTGAGATCCTACGCAATCATCCCATCCTCGGCGAGCTGCCGAACACCACGATCGAGCGCCTTCTCTCCTGTGCGACAACGCGCAAGGTGCGGCGCGGGACGACGGTCTTCGCCAAGGGCGATGCCGGCACACAGCTGATCGCCGTCCTCTCCGGGCGTATAAAGATCGCGATTTCCTCGCCGGAGGGGCGCGAGGCGGTTCTCAATGTCGTGCATGAGGGTGAGGTCTTCGGAGAAATCGCCCTGTTTGATGGTCGCCCACGCACGGCGGCCGCCATCGCCATTAGCGATTGCGAATTGATGAGCATCGATCGGCGTCATTTTTTGCCGCTGGTGCGCGAACAACCAGACATCGCGCTGAAGTTGATCGAGATCTTGTGCGCACGGTTGCGACGCTCGAGCGAGCAGTATGAGGACATCATGTTTCTCAACCTGCGCGCCAGGGTGGCGAAATTGTTGTTGCGCCTGGCCGAGGAAGCCGGTGGCCCGACGCCGCGCAAGGTGCTCGTCACGCAACAAGAGATGAGCCAACTGGCCGGAATGTCGCGAGAGAGTATCAACAAGCAGTTGCGCGCCTGGGCCCAAGCCAAATGGGTGCGGTTGGAACGAGGCGGAGTGGTCGTGCTGAGGCCGGAGGCCCTTGAAACGATCATCGAGCTTCCCGACAGCTCGAACGCAACCTCGCTGCCCGGGGCGGTGCGCTGGTAGAGCCTTTCCTCGCTGCCAAGCAGCGTCGCGGCGCAGGTGAGCGGGAGCTCCCCGCCAGAGGCGCACTTTGTGCGGTGGGGGCGGGCAGAGGGTCAATCTATTGCCGGCTCGGCTGCGGGGAATGTCACTAGCCCGCAAGGTGGTGCGCGGGATTTTGCACCCAGCGCTGAAATGCACGCCGTCCCTGGAGCTCGGCGTACCAGCGCGCCAAATTTGGCATAGGCGGACGTTCAAGGTCGTAGAGATACCATCGGTGCGTATGAACCCCGATGGGAATGTCACCCATGCTGAAGTGCTCCCCGGCAATGAAACGCCGACGTCCGAGCTCGGCGTCGATGATCCGGAAGGCCGCGATCAGTTCATTGCGCGCGCTCTCAATCTGCGTGAGATCGCGCTGTGCCGCAGGCAAACGCACAAGCTGCATCACCAAGGTGTGCTGGCCGCGCATGAGTTCAGCATTGTCCCAGTCCATCCACTGGGCCGCACGCGCAAACGTCGCCACGTCGCCGCCATAGAGCAGCGTGGGCGCGTAGCGCATGGCGAGATAGCGCACGATGGCATTGGACTCCCAGAGGATGAAGCCATCGTCGTCGATCGTTGGCACGGTGCCGTTGGGGTTCATCGCCCGGTAGGCCGGCCCATCAACGATGCCATGCGGCCGGTGACCCTTGGTGACGCTGCCCTGCGGACCCATGGTGGCGCTGGCGAGGATGAATTCGAACGCAAGGTCAATTTCCGCAAGGGTCCACAGCACCTTGAGGGTGCGGGTTGAGGTCGGACGCCCCCATAGCTTCAGCACGCGATCCTCAATTGCTCCTTAATGCCAAACCGGACCACCCCACGCTCTTGCCATCCGATGGCGGGGGGGGACCCCAAGTGTTTGCGCGGCCTTGCCACGCCTTGGCAAGCCCGCGCTCCCGCGCGCGTGCGCGCGCGGCGGCCCGAGGATCGATGCACAGCGGGGCCGTAGCGCCCCCGAGGACCTGAATATGCGGACCGGAGTCTTAAGCCAGGGAACGACGGCCGGTGCTGGCCGCGGCGCACCTCAGCGGGTCCAAACCACCGCGGCCCGTGTCGAGCTGCAGCTTCGCGATGAGCCTTCTCCAGATACGCCGGAGCGCGGATCAGGGTTTGGCCCGAGTGCGCCGCTGCTGTGGCGGGGTCATCAAGACTTTGCCTTTCGCAGCCGCCACTGCCGCGCTGCCAATCGGCAAACGAACACGATCCCCGTCCGAGGTGATGCGCATGGTCACGAACCGTCGGCATGTCTTGCAGGGCCTGTTGGCCGGGAGCGCGCTGGTGGCGCAGGGAGCGCCGCCCGCTCGGGCCAATGCCCAACCCTTGTCCGTGACGCTCGATAACGGCTTGCGCGCCCACTTCGTCGTCAATGATTCCCAGTACATCGCGGCAGCGCTGGTCTTGCGGAGCAGCGAAATACGCGCCGCCGACGGGTTCGGACATATGCTCGAGCACACCTCGTTTGTCGGCGCCGCTGGCTCCTATGCGGCAGGCGAGATCAAGCGGATGCATCAGAACTACTTGCAGGAGAGCAATGCCACGACGGGTCCCGGTATGATCCAGTGGCAGGCCATGTTCCTGCCCAAGTACCTGGAGCAGGCCTTGGGCCTGCTCGCCCTTACCAGCCTCGAGCAACAATGCGACGTGGAGACGGTCAGGCAGGAAGCGCGGGTGGTTCTCCAGGAACTCTACCTCGACCGCTATGATGCGCGGTCCGGCCACCAGAAGCTGCTTGACGCCGCCTTGTTCGGCAACCGCCATCCCTATGGGATGGATACCACCGAAAGCGAAATTGCCACGGCCAAAATGCCGCCGGACAAGCTCGCCGCCGAGCTACGCGAGTACGCCCAGAAAATCAGGCTGCCCGCCAATATGGAATTGTTCGTGGTAGGCGGGTTCGACGCCGAACGCGCCGCCGGAATAGTGACAACGCATTTCGGCAGCTATGCCTTTGCGCAGGGGCCGATGCTCGCGGTGCCACAGGCACCCGTCACCGTCGCGCATAGGGCATTTTCCGCGTCCTCACCGGAGCTGCGCCGGCCGCTCTCGCGCATCAAAATCGCCTGGAATACCGGGGTTGGTGTGACGCACGCGGAGGCCAAGGTGGTCCTCGCGCTTAGCGAGTATTTGAATGCGATGCTGTTCAATAGATTGCGGGAGCGGCACGGGGATGCCTACGCACCGGTTGCCTCCTATCAGCCGGACGAGTGCTCCGGCATCTTCGAGATCAACATTCCGAGCACGCAGGCCTCGCACAGGATCGAGCGCAAAGTCTTTGACGGCATTGCTGCGCTGAAGACCAGCATCGATGCCAGCGAGCTCGAGCGCTTCCGTGATCGGGTTGAGCTCAAGCGCAGAAAAATAGCGGAAAGCAACGAAGCCATCGTGGAACGCCTGCTGCAAAGGGCGGTGGAAGGCGGCTCGATCCATGATCTTAACCTCGAGGCCGTAACTCCCGACGGGGTGCTTGCCGCCGCGCGCCGCTATCTTCCCTCTTACGAGGGTGCCTATGTGCGATTGTCCTTGATTGGACGCTAGGCCCAGCCCTAACGCTCGTCGCCGCGCGTGATCCTCTCCGCCTCAGCGCCGTGTGGTGAAGACGATCGTCACGGGGCTGGCGTTCTTGATCACCTGGCCCGTCGGTGTGAGCCGGCCCGTGCCTTTGTCCACGGCAAACGTGACAATTGTGTCACCGTTTTCATTGGCCGCGTAGAGGAAACGGTTGCTTGGATCGAGCCCTATAAAGCGCGGGGTCGCCCCCTCGGTCGATTGCCAACCCACGGGGGTCAAGACCCCCGTCGTCGGGTTGGCGCTAAAGATGGCGACGCTGTCGTGACCGCGGTTTGAGCAATAGACCGTGCTGCCGTCAGCCGTGACGGCAATCTCCGCGGTGGTGCTGTAGCCGGTAAAATCGGTTGGCAGCGTGGTGATGACTTGGATGGGCAAAAGGCTGCCGCGTTCGCTATCCCAGCGGTAGGTCGTGGTCGTGCTGTCGAGTTCGTTTAAGACCCAAACGATCGGAAGTTTCGGATGGAAGGCCAAATGCCGGGGCCCCGCGCCGGGTCGGGTCTTGACCGACCCCGGCTCCGCCGGAGTGAGCGTGCCTTGGCCGGCATCAAAGCGAAACACGAACACGCGGTCGAGGCCCTTGTCGGGGACCAGAACGAAGCGACCGCTTGGATCAAACACGATGTCGTGCGGCTCGGAACTTGGTTGTTGCGTCCGGTGTGGACCCGGTTCACCCGGGAGCGGCACCAGCTGGTGTTGGTCCTTGAGTGACCCATCCGGCAGGATCGGGAGCACGGCGACCGTGCCGGTCGCATAGTTGGCGAGGATCACGTATTTGCCGCTTGGATCAACGGCCAGCTGCACGCCATTACTGCCGCCGGTCGCGGCGCGATTGATAAGCTTCGCCTCGCCCGTGCTCCCGTCGAGCGCAAATGCCGTGGCATAGTCGCTATCGCCGTGCACGGAGTAGAGGAAACGCTGATCCCGACTGAGGGCGAGGAAGGAGGGATTGGTGAGCTCGCCGATATGCTGCACATGGGCCCACGCCCCGCTGCTGGGGTCCATGCGATAGACATGGATGCCGTCGCCGCGCGCCTTTCGCTTTGCGGTCGTGAACGATCCGACGTAGGCAAACATGGCAGCGCTCTCTTGCTTGCTTGCGGGTTGAGCAATGGCAGGCTCGCGGAGGACAGCGCCCAGGCCTGCCAACAGGCCAAGAACGCAAGCGAGGTATGGCAAAAGGTTTCCTGGCATGGTGTTGCTCGCGTGCTAACGCGCCTCGCAACTGACTTCGGGCCGATCGGCGGCGCAGCCTTAACCTGCCCGTCCTACGCGCCCAGCCCATCCCGCATGGCCCGCGCGTCACGCTTTTGCGGCAATAACAATAGCTCTGCGGCCTTTGACAAAGCCGAACGCGTCGCTATGACCCGGCATTTGCCCTATGCTCTCAAGCATGCACGAAGCGTATGTGGTGTCTAGCCGGGTAGCGGAGGGGATGCATGAGGCCTGCGGAGGCTCGGGAAACCAAGACGATACGAGGTTTTTGCGGTCTTTGCATTGCCCGCTGCGGCAGTGTTGCGACCGTCGCAAACGGGCGTTTTGTGCGCCTTGACCCGGATCCGACCCACCCAACCGGGGCAGCCCTGTGCGCCAAAGGCCGGGCCGCCCCCGAACTTGTCTATAGCCCGGACCGCTTGACGCGACCGCTGCGCCGGCGACACCCGAAGGGCCATGCCGATCCGGGTTGGGAGGAAATTTCCTGGGATGCGGCGCTCAACGAAACGGCCGCCGCCATGCGCCGCATCGCCCGGGAGTTCGGAGCGCAGGCCGTCGCCTTCAGCCAGTGCTCGGCCTCAACCACCGCCATTGGGGATGCGAGCAACTTCATACGCCGCCTGATGCACGCCTTTGGCACGCCGAACCAGGTCTCTTCCCTCGATCTGTGCGGCTGGGGACGTGGGTATGCCACGCGCTATGTTTTTGGCGTTGGCAGCGTCGGCACAGGCAGCGCGGGTGGCGCCATGCCGGATATCGAGCATGCCGGCTGCCTGCTGCTATGGGGCTATAATCCGTCGCACTCGCGGCTGACCCACGCCACGGCAACGCTTGCCGCGCTGAAGCGCGGCATGAAACTGATCGTCGTCGACCCGCGCAATGCAGGGCTCGCCAATAAGGCCGACGTCTGGCTGCGTCTACGCCCCGGCACGGACGGTGCACTGGCGTTGGGGCTCGCCAACATCATGATTGAGCGCGGCTGGTATGACCGCGACTTCATTCGCGACTGGAGCAACGGGCCACTCCTGGTGCGCTCCGACACCAATCGGCTGCTGCGCGAAAGCGATCTGCTGCCACACGGCAGGCCCGCAAATTTCGTTGCCTGGGATGCGGCGGCTGGATCGGCAGTGGCCTACGAGCCGGCCACGGGTCGCTATCGCGGCGCGAGCCGATCCCTGGCCCTGGAGGGTGAATATTGCCTCGCCACGCCCAACGGGCCCGTGCGCTGCCGCCCGGTTTTCGCGCACTACGCGGCACTCTGCCAAAGCTATGCGCCTGAGGTGGTGGAGGCGGCGTGCTGGATTGCCCCCGCCGAGCTCGAGGCGGCGGCACGCCTGATCTGGCAGGCACGCCCGGTCGCCTACTACGCCTGGAGCGGGCACGAGCAACACGTCAACACGACCGAGAATGCGCGCGCCCTGGCCCTGCTCTATGCCTTGACGGGATGCTTCGATGCCTCTGGCGGAAACGTCTTGTTTCCTGCCGTGCCGAGCGCGGCGATCACGGGGGAAGAGCTCGCGCGCGGCAAGTCACTGGCCCCTGCCATCGGCGCCGCCGAACGGCCGCTGGGGCCGGCGCACTGGAACAACGTCTCCGCGCATGATTTCTACCGGGCGGTTCTCGACGGCAAACCCTATCCCGTGCGCGGGCTCATCGGCTTTGGCAACAACTTGTTGCTTGCGCAGGCCGATCCGATCCGCGGACGGGCCGCGCTGGCTGAATTGGACTTCTACGCGCATGCCGATCTCTTCATGACGCCGACGGCAATGCTGGCCGACATCGTGCTACCGGTCGCCTCCTGCTTCGAACGCGACGGCTTGAAGATCGGTTTCGAAATCAGCAGCGAAGCCCAATCCTTGGTGCAATTCCGCCAGGCCGTGGTACCCCCGCCCGGGGAGGCACGTTCCGACACCGATGTCATCTTTGACCTTGCCCAGCGCTTGGGGCTTGGTGAGCATTTCTGGCATGGCGATATTGATGCCGCCTACCGGCACCAACTCGCCCCCGGGGGGTTGACGCTGGAAGGGCTGCGGGCCTCACCGGGCGGCATTCGCGTGCCCCTGACGGTGCGCCATCAAAAGTATGCGGAACCTGACCAGCAGGGCAGCGCGCGTGGCTTTGCGACCCCCTCGCGCAAGGTAGAGTTCTGGTCGGAGACCTTCCTGGAGCATGGTTACCCAGCGCTGCCGGAATGCGTGCTGCCCGACGTCGAGGGAGCCGGGCAGGGCAGCAAATATCCCCTGGTGTTGACCTGCGCCAAACCGACCGTCTTCTGTCAAACGCAGCATCGGGCTCTACCCGCCTTGCGCAAGCATGCCCTCGACCCGGAGGTGGAGCTGCACCCTAGAACGGCGGCGGTGCGCAACATCGACGCCGGCAGCTGGGTAGTGCTCGAGACCGCGGTCGGCGCCATGCGGGCGCGGGCTCGACTGAACGACAAACTCGACCCTCGCGTTGTCGTGGGAGAGCACGGCTGGTGGCAAGGCTGCGAGGCGTTGGGGGCCGCTGGCTATGATCCTTTCAGTTCCGAGGGCGCCAATTTCAACGGCACCGTCGATGCCAGCTTACGCGATCCCGTGAGTGGTACTCCCGCGCACCGCGCCAACGCTTGTGAGGTTCGCCTGGCCGCGGCTCGGGGCTGAGGCCTGCAAGACCTCTACGTCTGGCGCTTCGACCCCCTCCCCGCGGTTGCGCCATTAGCGGGAGGGGATGTCGGAGGAAGTTGGCCCAGGAAAGCTCACCGCGCCGGCCGGGTCGACTTTGATGATGTGGCGACACGGTGGCAGCTCGGGCAGGTAAGCCTTCTTCAGGTCAATGCGCAGTTGCGCATCCCGCCAGGCCTCATCCAACTGCTTGGCTGCGGCGAGGACTTTGTGTTCGCCGCACAGGAGTGCCAAGGTCCAGCCTGCCCGGATGATCGTGAATTGGGCGCCGCAGTCGCTCTGCGGGACCGACATTGTCTTGCAGCGGCCGATGGCCAGCCCGATGGCTCGGGCAAGCGAGCGTTCGGTGGCGACCCCCCAAGATCCATCGCGGGCCAGCGTGGTCACGGTCCAGCCCCAGGCCTCGTCCGCACTGGGTTCGGCGCGCAGGGGCCCGCTGCCCAGCACGAGAAGCGCGCAGACCAGTGAACAGGCGCGGAGCGATGGCAGCGAACCGAGACATTTGCGGTACGGCATGGTGCATCCCCACTACCCCTGGCAAGCGCTTCAAATGCCACACGTTTGTGCCCGGCGCTGTGCTCTAGAACACGCTTGGTGAGAGAGGGTGGCTGGGCCTCCGGCGCCCGCACGTGCGCGCGAGCGCCCAAGCCAGCGCCGGCGGGCCAAGGCTCCCTCGACGGTGCGGCCGGCCTGCGCAAGGGAAGGGTGCCGCGCCTGGACCCTCTTCGCCGCGCGCCACCTTTGGCCCGCCACCCTGGACCGGCACGCCCGATTTTGCTCCGGCGGGAGGCGATTGCCTCAAGGTCGCTCTAATTTGACGGCGGCGGTGGGGTCGAGCCTCGCGTTCACTGGCCTCTCTGGGCTCAAGGAGCATGGGGCTTGCGCGCGGTACCGCAGCGGCCGTGGTGGGTTGCGACCCGCTTTGCCGGCGCGCACAGGTCAGGGTAGGTTGAGGTTTCGCGGGCAAGCGCTCTTTTTCAGCGCGCGATACCGGCGGGTATCGTTCGCCGCCACCCTCGTTGGGCCGGTTGCAGCTGGCGGAAGGATCAGATGCACGACGAGCACGACCACGATCACGACCACGGGTCGCATCTCACGGACATGGAGCTGCGCGTGCGCGCCCTTGAATCGGTGCTGCTCGAGAAGGGCTATGTGGATCCCAAGGCGCTCGACCTCTTGATCGAGAGCTACGAAACGCGCATCGGCCCGCACAACGGTGCGCGCGTGGTCGCCAAGGCCTGGGCCGATCCCGACTACAAGGCCCGGCTCCTGGCGGATGCAAGCAGCGCCATTGCCGAGCTCGGCTATACCGGCCGGCAGGGCGAGCACATGGTCGCCCTGGAGAATACCGATGAGGTGCACAATCTCGTCGTCTGCACGCTGTGCTCCTGCTATCCCTGGCCCGTGCTGGGTCTCCCTCCGGTTTGGTACAAGTCTGCCCCTTACCGCTCGCGCGCCGTGCTCGACCCGCGCGCGGTGCTGGCTGAATTTGGCGTGAGCCTGCCGCCGCATAAAGAGATCAAGGTTTGGGACTCGACCGCCGAGATCCGCTATTTGGTGCTGCCCCAGCGCCCGGCCGGCGCCGAGGCTTGGCGCGAGGATGAGCTCTCCAGGCTCGTCACCCGCGATAGCATGATCGGTACCGGGCTCGCGAAATCGCCCTCTGAGGTATCATGAACGGTGCACAGGACATGGGCGGCATGATGGGCTTTGGCCCGGTCGCTGCCGAGCCGGACGAACCCGTGTTCCACGCCGACTGGGAACGGCGCGCCTTCGCGCTGACCCTGGCGATGGCCGTTCCGGGGGGCTGGAATATCGACCAATCGCGGGCGGCGCGGGAAAGCCTCAATCCGGCGCAGTATCTCGCCAAGTCGTATTACGAGATCTGGATCGCCGGCCTCGAGAAGCTGATGGCCGAGCGGGGGCTCGTCACGCCCGAGGAGATCGAAAGCGGCAAGGCCCTGCAGCCGGCCAAAGCCGGAGCAAATGTGCTGGAGGCGGCAAGGGTGGAAAGCGCCCTGGCAAGGGGCAGGCCGACCGAACGGCCCCCTGTTGCGCCGCAACGCTTAAAGGTCGGTGACCGGGTGCTGGCCCGCAACATGCACCCATTGGGCCACACCCGCCTCCCCCGTTACGTGCGCGGTCACCTCGGAGCCATCACCCACGTGCACGGTGCGCATGTGCTACCGGACTCCCATGCCACGGGCGGCGGCGAAAATCCGCAATGGCTCTATACGGTTCGGTTCGAAGCGCAGGAATTGTGGGGAGAGGCGGCGGATCCGAGCGCCTCGGTGTCCGTAGATGCCTGGGAAAGTTATCTGGAGCCCGTCTAGTGTCCCCCGACCCTTCCCCGCCGCTTGGCGATTTGCCGGGGGATGCCGAGGGCCCCGTGTTTCGGGCGCCGTGGGAGGCGCAAGCCTTCGCGCTCGTGCTCAGCCTTTACGACAAGGGCCTGTTCACCTGGCCCGAGTGGGCCGCCGTCTTGGCGCAGGAAATCAGCCAGGCCGAAGCGGCGGGTGATCCCGGTACGGGCGAGACCTATTATCGGCATTGGCTGGGCGCCCTCGAAAAAATGCTGGCGCGCAAGAACGTGACCACGCCCGAGGCGCTGGCGCGCTATTACAAAGCCTGGGATGCCGCGGCCGAACGAACACCGCACGGCGCACCGATCGAGCTCCGAACGGAGGATTTCGGCGGCTGAAGCGAGGCGGTCGGAGTGCCCGGCAAGCCGACGGGCTCGATCGCGCCCCCACGTCTGCCCTCACGCACGGCGCACCATGGCGGGGGTCAGGTCGCCGAGCGATGGTGCGCCGAGTTGCTGCATGGCGACGCGCAGCTCAGCGCGCAGCAGCTCCAGCACGCGCTCGACCCCCTCCTGACCGAACGCGCCGAGGCCCCAAAGACAGGGCCGTCCGATGCCGACCGCCTTGGCACCGAGCGCAAGCGCCTTGACGATATCGGTACCGCGGCGGAACCCGCTGTCCACCAGCACCGGCATGCTGCCCGCAGCCTCGATGATTTCGGGGAGCGCATCGATCGTGGAACGTCCGCTTTCGTCGCTGCGCCCGCCGTGATTGGAGACAATGATGGCGTCAATGCCGTTGGCGGCGGCAAGCCGCGCATCTTCGTGGGACATGATGCCTTTGAGCAGGAGCTTGACCCTGACCGTGTCACGCAAGCGCTTGACGACGTCCCAGGTCATGTTGGGAGCCAGAATGGTGGATAGTCCCGACATGTCGAGCCCATCATAGTTGGGCTTACGCGCCAGGTAGCCCCAGCCCGGCGTGTGGCAGCTGGAGCACTGGCGCGTGTCGCTGCGCCGCAGGCGCGACAAGGTCTCCTGGTTTCTGCCGCCGAGGTCGTCGACGGTCAGTACGATGGCCGGGGAGCCGGCCTGCTCGGCGCGTCTGACTAAAGCCTCGGCGACCTGAAAGCGCGGTGATGCATAAAGTTGAAACCAGATCGGCGCGCCGCGTGCCGCAGTTGCCTCCTCGATGGAGGTCGTGGCTACCGTTGAGAGCATTTGCAGATGGTTGCCAGCTCTGGCCGCCTTCGCCACGGCGACTTCGCCGTCGGGATGAAAGGCCCGGTTACTGGCGGTCGGGCAGATGAAGATCGGGCTGTCGTAGGCCAGGCCGAGGATCGTGCAGCGCAGGTCGATCTTGCTGACGTCGACGAGGCGCCGTGGCCGCAGCTGGAACTTCAGGAAGCCCTCGCGATTGGCGCGCAAGGTGACCTCATCGTCGACGCCCGCGACCAGGTAGCCGAAGTGCGCTGGCGGCAGGGTCTTGCGCGCCACGGGCTCGAAGTCGAACACACTGAGGGCGTCTTTGGGGGTAGCGATCAGGTTCTCCACGTCGCGCGGCGCCCAGGCCAGAGGATCGGGCAGCCTTTGCGGTGCCGCGGGGGTCTGCCCTGAGGTCGACCGACTGGCGCCTGCCAGGAACGGGCTCGCGGCCAAGAAGCGTAGGAACTGGCGGCGGCTTCGGGCTCGCTCAAGGATCATGGGCATGGCAGGGCTTTCCTGGACGAGGGGATCTTAGCGGAAGGGGAGGCTCAATGGGAGCACGCGTGCCCTGCCGTGGCGACGGCAACGGCTTGCGCTTGGTGAGCCTACCGCCGCCCGCAGCGGTGCCAGCGGCGCAACAGCCGATCGGATCGGTAGCACATGCATGGCGGCGCCGAGCGCGCGCGTTGCGCAAAAACGATAGCGTGTGGCTCGACGTCGACGCAAAGCGCTGCGCAAGTCCAGGGCACCATGGAGCAAAAAATCTCTTTCTTTCGCGACGGCGCTGATCGGAGGCCGATTTTTTTGTATGCTGTGATTCGGAGCGGCGCTCAGCCTTCGTCTCGATTGTCTACCCCCGCACCGCGATTGAGGCGACAGCTGCAGCAGGCTCAGTACCGCTCCCCAATTCCTTTTGCTCAAGCGAGCTCGGGGCGCGCGCGCGCGCGCGTGTGTGCGGCGTTCAGCGCGCTCGGCCGCGTGCGCCTTTGTGTTGCACCCCGCACGATCGGGCGCGCCTCGCGCGATCGCCACCGTCTGCGCCGCGCGCGCCTGCGCGCCCCAAGCGGCTCGCGGGGTTGCGCGGCACTATAGTTCCCAAGCCGGACCCTCATGCCGAACAGCGCCCGGACGGATGGCGTCCCGGCGGATGGCGTCTGACGGATGCTGTCTTGACGATGCGCGTCATGGCGCGCCGCGCGCGGCCATTCGCAAAAGGATTAGGGAGGAGGGAAGCTAACGCCTCCCTCGCCCCAGGTCCAGATCTCTTGGACCCTGCAGCAACCCCGCAGTGCTGCGCTCCCATCGAGAGCGGGGAGCCTTCATCTTAAGAGCAAACCGCAATGAGCGCCAGCGCCATCTCAGAGGCGCGCGCACCATCCGCGTTGTGCCATACTGGGCGCAGGACAAAGAAGCCTGGGGGTGGAGCCGCCGATGCGCGCATGCCTAAAACTCGTCTGTCTGCTTGGGCTCTTGGTGTGGCCGTGCGCCAGCAAGGCCCAGGATTATCCCAATCGCACCATCAAGTTTGTCGTGCCGTTTCCCGCCGGTGGGCCCGCCGACACCATCAGCCGCATCCTAACCGACAAGATGGCGAGCCTGATGGGGCAAAGCATGGTGATCGAGAACCGAGCCGGTGCCGGCGGCCTCACGGGCATCGCCTCCGTGGCCAAGGCGGAACCCGACGGCTACACCATTGCCATCGCGCCTTCGAGCGGGCTCGCCATGAACGTCAACCTGCGCGAGACCATGCCGTTCCATCCGCTCAAGGATCTGGCGCTGATCACGCAGATTGTGTCGGTGCCGGAAATCCTCGTCGTCAATGAAAAGGTGCCGGCCAACTCGCTCAGCGAGCTCGTCGCCCTGGCGAAGGCGCAACCTGGCAAAATGGTGTTCGCCTCGACCGGGCTCGGCGGCATGCCACATCTCGCCATGGAACTCTTCAAGCTCAGCGCGGAAATCGATCTCGTGCACGTGCCCTATACGGGGGCGGCCCCCGCGGTGAACGACCTCCTCGGCGGTCACGTGCAGATGATGTTTGCCGACGTGCCGGTACTGCTTGGCAGCATCCAAGCCGGCAAGTTGCGCGCGCTGGCGATTGGCAGCAAAACGCGGCTTGCGAGCCTGCCCGCCGTGCCGACGACCGCAGAGCTCGGCCTGCCGCAGGTGCAAGCCGATAACTGGTACGGGTTGGTGGCGCCGATTGCGACACCTGAGGCGATCATTGCCAAGATCCACGCCGCAGCCACGCAGGCGCTGCACTCGGGCGAAGTCAGGGAGAAGCTGGCCGCGCAGGGTGCTCTTGCCGTCGGCAATGCATCGGCGGAATTCTCAGGCTACGTCAGGAGTGAGATCGAGCGCTGGGGTCGCGTCATCGCCGCCACCGGCCTGAAGATCAAGTGAGCGGCTACAACTCTTGCTCCCAGGCGGCAGGGATCAAGTGATAGCCCGAGCCCCGCCGTACCAGGTGCGCAAAGCCCGGGAAATGCAGGTGCATGCCGGTGATCAGCAGTCGGTCGGTCGCGACCATGTCAAACACTTTGCGTCGCTGGGCAGCGGCGGCCTCAGCATCGGTGTCGAATTCCATGCACACTTCGGGGCGTGCGGTCTGCACCTCCGGCACATGCACGGTATCACCCCAGATCAGGAGCTGGTCCTTGCCGGAGCTGATGAGGAAGGTGGTGTGACCCGGTGTGTGGCCCGGACGCGGGATGGCGGTGACGCCGGGGAAGATCTCCCCGGCCGTGAACAGGCGCGTGCGCTCCTTGTAAGGTGTGGTCTGCTCGCGCGCGCACTGAAAATATAGCTTCTTGGCCCGTTCGGTGGCGCGGGCCATCTGCGCGTCGTCGAACCAGTGGCGCGGCTCGTTCTCGTGCACGACGAGCTCTGCGTTGGGAAAGTTCCGCTCGCCCGTTTCCATGTTGGTGAGACCAGCGGAGTGATCGGGATGCATGTGCGTCAGCAGCACGGCCTCGATCGCGGTCGCTGCGACGCCGGCGGCTTGCAAGTTGGCGAGCAACTTACCGGCGGTGGGCAAGAGATAGTTGCCCGAGCCGGTTTCGATCAAGGCGAGCCGCCCCGCCGAATAGACGAGGAAGGCATTGACCGGCGTGCGCCGTGCGGGGCGGAAGTTGTCGCTGAGGATCTGGCGCGCGTCGTCCTGCGAAATATTGCGAAGCACGTCGAGCGAGCCGTCGAGAAAGCCATCACTGAGCGCCGTGACTACAATATCGCCGACGCGGCGGTGATAAACGCCGGGAATCTGCTGCTGGGGAATTTTGCTCATGCTGGGATATCCTCGGATTGCAACGCCACTAGGCAAACCTCTCAGTAGGTATCGACATATTCGGTGGCGCGCATGGAGGGGCGCACCGCGAACTTCCCATACCAGGCGGCCAGCCCTACCCGGCCGGTGCGCCAGTCCTCGGCAGCAAAGCGGAAATCGAGGTGCGCAAGGGCACACGCCACCGCGATCTCACCGAGCCGCAACGTCCCGTCCAAAGCCTTCGACTGCCGCTCGAGGCAGTCCAGCGTGGCGCTGGTCTTGCGCCTAAAACTCGCAAGATGTGTGGCCGACTGGGCGGCCGGCGGGCGGTTCATCTCGCCAAGGCGCGCGATGTTGAGCTCCATCAGCCCGTCAGCCAGGGCCTCAAGGCGCCGCGCGGGCCAGCGCTGGGCGGGCTCGGTCGGCACAAGGGGGGGCCCGGCATGCAGGCTGTCGAAGAATTCACAAATCACCCGGGAATCATAAAGCGGCGTGCCATCGGCCAGCACGAGCGTCGGAATCTTGTTGAGCGGATTGGCCGCCATCACCGCCGCATTGGGATTGTTGGCCGAGACCACGACGCGCTCCATGCGCAGGTGCTCCGCAACGCCGATCTCATGCGCCGCGACCAGCACCTTGCGCACGAAGGGGGAGCGCGAGGAGGCGAACAACGTCATCGTTGCCGGCACCCGATCCATGCCCTCTGCCCTCCTCTCCCGTTCGGCTCTCAAAGCAATTCTAGCCGGCGGGCCCACGCAATCAAACCCCGGTTGCCGCCGGCCATTGGCAAGGGCATAACAAGCCCTTGAGCTCCTCACGCCAGGAAAGCGCCTCATGCCCGCACCAGAGCCGTCGCCACTCAGCACATACCTTGCCCATCTCGAGCGCGGCCAACTCGCCTACCAATTCAGCCCGCAGGCGGATCGCGCGGTCTTTTATCCGCGTCTCATCTGTCCCTTCACCGGAAGCGATCGGCTCGAATGGCGCGTGAGCAAGGGCCTGGGCACGGTCTACTCGACCACGGTCGTGCACCCGCCGGAAGGTGCCCCCTACAACGTTGCCCTGATCGACTGTGACGAGGGCTTCCGGCTGATGAGCCGGGTCGAGGGCGTCGCCCCGGAGCAGGTTCGCATCGGTATGCGCGTTGAATTTCGCACACACCGTGCCGATGGCGAGGAAGCACCTATGCCAATTTTCTATGCCGTGGAGGCGTGAGATGCAGGGTCTCAAGCGCGCGGCCGCCGCGATCGTCGGCGTTGCCGAATCCGATCTCGGCCAGGTGGCCGACGGCATGTCGGTCATCGATCTGATGGCACAGGGCACCAAGCGTGCGCTCGACGATTGTGGGCTCAACCTCAGGGATGTCGATGGCCTCTTCTGTGCTACCGCGCAAAGTCGGCTGTCGGTTTTGGCGCTCGCAGAGTACCTGGGCATCGATCCGCGCTTGCTCGGCTCCACGATCGTGGGCGGGTCATCGTTCGAGTACCACGTTGCGCATGCCATGGCCGCGATCGCGCAGGGCCTTTGCAACGTGGCAGTGATTGCCTACGGCAGCACGCAGCGCACGGTGGGTCGCAAGCAGGCCTCCCAACGCGAAATCAATCCCTATGAGACGCCCTTCAAGCCATTCCTGCCCGCCAGTGCCTACGCGCTTGCCGCGGCGCGCCACATGCACGAATTCGGCACCACGCGCGATGAGCTCGCCGCGGTCGCGGTTGCGGCGCGCGAGTGGGCGCTGCTCAACCCCGCGGCCTGGGAAAAGAAGCCCTTGAGCATCGAGGGCGTGCTGTCCTCGCGCATGGTGAGCTACCCGTTCACGGTACGGGATTGCTGTCTCGTGACCGATGGCGGCGGCGCCATCGTGGTGACCTCGGCGGAACGGGCCCGCGCGCTGAAAAAGCCGCCAGCCTATGTGCTGGGGTGCGGCCAATCCGTCACGCATGCGAGCATTTCCAACATGCCCGACCTCACCGTCACGGGGGCCGCGGCCTCGGGGCAGGCCGCCTACCAGATGGCAAAGCTTGGGCCCGCCGATATCGATGTTCTCGAACTCTATGACGCCTTTACGATCAACACCGTTCTGTTCCTTGAGGACCTCGGCTTCTGCAAAAAGGGTGAGGGAGGTGCGTTCGTAGCGGAGGGGCGGATTGGGCCAAAGGGGAGCCTTCCCGTCAACACCAACGGCGGTGGCCTCTCCTACTGCCACCCCGGCATGTACGGTCTATTCCTGCTGATCGAGGCGGTGCGGCAATTGCGCGGCGAATGCGACGCGCGGCAGGTCAAGGATTGCGAGGTGGCCATAGCACACGGCAACGGCGGGGTGTTGTCCTCGCAGGCAACCGTCATCCTCGGCACGCCGGCGACGCTATAGTCCCTGCAAATCGATCAACGGCAGGTGCTGACAAAAGCGCACGGCTTTTGCCCATCGGCGTGGAAATCGTAGCGGAAGCCGGCGGTGAAGAACAGGTCGGTTTCGGTTTGCGTCGCTCCGGCCTGCTGCCGTTCCGTCCACTTGGCGCCGACCTCCAATTCCAAACTCAGGTCGCGGGTCCAGTAGTAATTGAGGAGGATGGAAGGCAGGACCGTGATTTCGCGCAAATCGGTGATGCCACCCACCTGATAGCCGAGGCGCAAGCGCGGGTTGATGCGCAGTTCGGTGCTCAATGGATAGCGGGCGCGGCGCCGGCTGCATCCGGTCGGGCGGCCAGCGCGACAGTTGAAAAGCCGACGCTGCGGGTGCCAAAGTCAACGGCCCGCCGACGATCAAAGCCGTCGCGGCGGGCCGCTCCCCCAAGTTCCCTTTAGCTCGTTTCGGCTCTTCGCTTACTGCGTCCAGCCCGCGACGATTGCCGCCTTTTCTTCGGCATCCGGATAGACTTTGCCGCCGCTGGCAACGCGAATGGCGGCGTCGAGCGCCAGGTTGGCGACATCGGCACTGGGGCCCGAGGCCGGCGTATACGTGCCCCGGTTCGCAGGGGTCGATTGAAGCTTGACATGGGCCTGGACAGACCACTGACCATCGCTACCGCGACAGGCAAAACCGGCAAAGTGCTCCTGCGCCATGCTCCTGAGCTCGTAGCGCCGGCAGGGTTGCTGGGCGGTGGAGCGGAAGGTGAATGCCGCCTCGAGCTCCCACTTGCCACCCCCGGCGGCCAGCTCGGCGCGGACGGGTATGCCGCGGGCGGTATGCTCGAGCAGCTCCTGCAGGGGACCTTGCGCCGACAGGCGACCGTCGCTGCCCCCGATGAAGCCCGTCGTCGGCACGGACGAGGCGGCTCTGGGCTGCAGCAGCGAGCCCAAGGCGGCACCGATCAACAAGGCGAGGGAAGCGGCCAGCGCCATGGGATAGTGCTGATGCCAGGGATGCCGGGCTACGCGCAGGGGCCGCGCTTGCGGTAGCTGACGCACCTCGGCCGAGCGCGTCGACGTCTGGGCAGGCGCCAAGTCGGCACGGCGGATTCGCTCGATCAGGGGCTCGAGACGGTCGGTGCCGATCGATTCGTGGAACAGGCTTTGCAGCGGAGACAGCGTGGCGCGGAATTTTTCTACCTTTTGTCGGCACTCTGGGTGCCTTTGCAGGATGGCCTCGATTGCATCACGCTCGGCGGGGTCGAGGGCACCATCGGCATACGCCATCAACACTTCATCTGACACTACGGACACGACGAGTCTCCATTGTCGTGGTCGCCTTGGCAGGCGCCCCATTGATTGCATCGTGGATCGCCAGACGCGCACGAGCCAACCGGCTCATAACCGTTCCGACGGGGACCTTCAGAACTTCGGCTGCCTCCTGATAGGTTAGCCCGTCCACGCATACCAAAGCGATCAGCACCCGATGCTCAGGCGAGAGTTGCTCCAGGCCACGCAGGACCGCAGCGAGCTCCAGCCTGTTCTCCACGACCGCGCGTCCGTCGCTTCCGACCAACGTGTCGACCGCATCGACATCGATGGATTCGCCGCGAAACCGATCGGCCCGCTTACGGTCGAGCCACAGGTTTTGCGCGATCCGAAACATCCAACTGTCGAGCCGCGTCCCGGGCTGCCATTTGTCCCTATTGGCCAAAGCACGGGCACACGTCTCCTGTACAAGGTCATCACGCTGATCTGCATTTCCCGTCAGGGCATAGGCAAATCCGGCAAGGCGCGGCAAGAAGGCGATCATTCTCTCGCGAAAATCATCGCCGACGGCTTCACCTTGCTGGCCAGCCACATAACGCGTGGGATGCCCCCCTATTCCCTGGCGGGTTGCGCCCCGATTACCCGCAGCGGCAAGCGAAGCCTTTGAGCCCGGGGTCAATTTCATTGCCTGGCCAATCCCTGCCTGAAAGAAACGGTGGTGTGACATTTTTCGCACGCCCGGCCAAAAGCTCCGTCATGCACCTCGTTCCGGCCGAGGCAGGCGTAACAAGTGCTGGGGGCGCTGACCTTCGCGGCCCTGCTCACCGTGTGGCAGGCATGACACTGCAGCGCCCGGTGGGCGCCGGTCAGGGGGTGCTGCTTGTCGTGGTCGAAACGCCAGCGCGACCAGCCGTTGGGGTTGTGGCAAGTCGCACAATTGGGACCCAGGCGGCCGACGTGGTGGGCGTCCCTATGGCAGCTGGCGCGGGCGCGGGAGGCCTCCTTGAAGGAGGGTTGGCAGGCCTCGCAGGGGACGGCGGCGTGCAGGCCGATCAGGGGAAACCGCGTCAGGTCGTGGTCAAAGGCCACCGCCTGGCGCCAGCCCGTCTCCTTGTTGCAGGCCTCGCAGGCGCTGCCATTGCGACCCGCGTGCTTGTCCTCTAGGCCGTGGCAGGAGCCGCAGGTGGTGGCCAAGCCCTGATAGCGCTCGCCGGCGTGGCACTTGCCGGCGACCTCCTTATGGGCGCCAACCAGCGTGAACCTCGTCTTGCTGTGATGGAAGGGTTTCACGCGCCTCCAGGCCTCCTCGCCGTGACAGCCTTCGCGTTTTCCCCCAACCGGCCTTAGTGCGGGTCGATTGACGTGTGGCAGTCGAAACAGCGCCCGGGCGTCTCGCGGTATTTCGTGTTCTTTACATGGCAGCCGTCGCAGCCTGCGCGTTTGTGAGACCCTGTCAGGGTGAAATTGGCAAAAGCGTGGTTGAAGGTATCGCGGTTGAGTTGAACGATGTCGAACGTGCGCCCCTTGTGCTCGGTGTGACAGGCCTTGCACTCGCTTGGCGAGGGCTTCCCGGTGGCGGCCGTGGCAATTGGGCTTGGCCTGGCGATCTGCCGCGCTCGGCTTGTGGCAGGCCAAGCAGAGGCCGGTCTGCGATTTTTGCGCGAACGGCTCATGGCAGCTTTTGCAAGTCTTCTCCAGTTCTGCATGCGCGCTGATCAATGGACCGGGCATGACCAGCTTTTCGAAGATGCCCTGTGCACGTGCCATGGATAGGGTCGCCGTCAGCAGCAAAACACCCAGTAATATCAATGTCCCGTGCCGTTGCACCGGCGTTCCCCAGCATTGCCAGCAGGGCGACGTTGCTGTTGTGCGAGCCGAGCTTGAAATTTGCATGCATGAAGAATGAGCGAAGCAAGCCGGCTCCTGAGCGCGCGGGGATTGCCCTCGGTCTTGGGCGGGGCACGCCGGGGTGATGCGCGCTCAGCTTCACCCGCCTTGGCCGCTGCGGGTTTCGCGGCGCCTGCCCTCGATCTTGCCGCGGGGCCTACAGCAATCTGGGTAGCTGGTGCGGACCGCGGCATCGGTGAGGCTGAAGCAGTCATCGTCCCCCCGCGCGCGCCAAGCGCATCTGGTCTCCCCAAGGAGGGCGGGTCCGGAAGCAGCGTCCCGTGGCTCGCTCGATGGTGGCGCCCCAATCGAGACTCCAAGACTACTTGTCACAAACAGGCGCTTTTGTGGCCGAACCTTGGTGAACGCACCGCCGTCGGCGCGGCCGCGCACGTAGATGTTGCTAAACGCGCGCGCGCCTTGTCCGTGGACGCACGAGATCGCCCGTAATTTCGCGGCAATCCAGGGGGAATAGTCGCTTGGCAATAATCGTTGTGCCGGCAACATCGGCGCGCCGCGACGGATGGATCGATGCGCCTACTGACGAAAATCGCTCACGACAAAGACCATGCTTGCCAGTGCGGCGGGTCACGGTGAGGTCGTCAAGCACTGCTCGAGGCGGGCGCGGATCGGGGGCTCAGGAACAAGCGCCGGCAGACGGCGGTCGAATTGCCAATGCGTCGGGGCTGAGCGCGGTGGTGGAGCTGCTGAAATAGCCTGGCCGCTCAGCGGGCGGCAAAACTCTGCGGCAGCGCGCTGGTCGTGCAGGGTACCCCGGTCGGAACCCACGACGTGTTGTTGAGGAAGAGATCGCAGCGGGTGAGCTGCCGACCGAGATGCGTGTTCATGCACACCGTGTCGCCGAGCCGATAGGCGATCCCTTGATAGCGGCACAGGCACGGAATGGGCAGACCGGTGGCGCCGTCGATGACGCCATGGAAGGGCGAGCTCGGCCATGCCGGCGGCGGGCCGGACCCCGGCGCGGGCGCGCCATGGTGGGGTTCCTCGGCGCGCGTCTGCGGTAACAGGCCGGCGCTGATCGTCGCCAGGGCAACGATCAACAGGCAGGACCGCGAGTTTGGTTTCGTTATCCCATGTGGCCGCCAGGCTAGCACGTTCGCCAGGCGTGGAGGAAGCGCCGGGGCTAGCGCCTTTCGCGCCTGTGCCCACGCGCCGCCCCGAGCTGGACCATGAGACTGGCGCCAAGAATGAGGCCGGCGCCAACCCAACCCAAGGCCGTCAATCGCTCACCCAGCAGCAGATAGGCCGCGGCAGCCGCAAACAGCGTCTCGGTGCCAACGATGATCGCGGCCTCCGAGGGCGGGGTATGCGCAATGGCGATGGTGAGGAGCGTAAACGTGAGCGCGCTCGAAAACAGCCCAACGAAGACGATGTCGACGGCGGCGGCGCGCAGCTGGGGAAGGCTCAGCGGCTCGAGGGCGAGCGCGGCCAGCCCGGCCAATAGCGCGACGATGCCGAATTGCAGGGCGGTGAAGCCGATCGGGCGGCGAAAGCGTGTGGCGGCGGCTGTGATCACCACCTGCACGGCCCAAAAGAAAGCCGAGATCGCCACCATGATATCACCCGGCGAAAAGGCGCTGAGCCCACCACCGCCCAAGAGCCAGGTGCCGAGCGCGGACATACCTACCGCCGGCCACACCCAAGGGTTGGGCATCTTGCCGCTCCAGCCGAGCACGATGAGCGGCGTGAGGACGACGTAGAGCGCCGTCAAGAAGCCGGTGTTGGTGACGCTGGCGCTCTCCAGTCCAGCTTGCTGCAGCCAGCCCGCGATCAGGAACGCCACGCCGCCGGCCACGCAGATCAAATAAAAGTCGGCTCGGGCCGGCGCGGGTGCGCTCCGGCCCTCTCGCAACGCCAGCGGCGCGAGGGTGAGAAAGGCGATGAGGCCGCGGAGTGCGAGAAACGTCAGCGCTCCGACGTGCGCCGTGGCAGACTTCTGGAACAGGAATGCCACGCCCCAAATAAAGGCGGTAAAAAACAGGAGGATGTCGGCTTGGAAACGTGACATGGCCTCAAGCCCTCCTCGACTGCCCTGGCTTACCGGCAAGCTCATCTCCCGGAGCGCCGGGTCACCGCCAGCGCCCGAGCGCATCTCTCGATAAACCAGGCAAACGCGAAAACTTGAGTGCCCGTCTAGATCGCGCCATTGCCGCATTTGGCTGGGCTGCGATCCCGGTGGGCTCACCGTCGCGGCGGTGGCCGACCCAGGGTCACCTTTACTAGCCAACCTCTGTGACAGGAATAGCCGCTTTCGACCACCAAAGGTTTCCAAAACCCCAATAAAATAGGGCTTTCCTGCGCTCAGCGCGTTCCCCGCGAATGGCCCAATGGGACGTCGCGCGCTCGCCCCGTGCCTGAGCGAATCGGGATGGTTGGCGATGCGGCAGGACCAGAAAACCGACCGCAATTTCTGCCATCCCCACGACGCTCACGCCCTTGCGCGACTCACGTATACGCGCACTAGGCCTGTGGTGGCGTGAGGATAACTGCCCACATTAATGACAGGGAAGACCCTCTCCCCAAGCGAAGCTGGCCGCCTCGTCCCGCTTCGGCAAGCGGCGTGCAGGCAAGCGCGGCTTCCAACGCTTCGGCAGGCGCAACGCCTCGGTGGCCAATTCAAAGCGCACCTGGGCGGTGACGCCCTTCGCAGCGTTGCCGTTCGGGGATGTCATGCGGAAACAACCGCACCGGGATGCCGGACCATGCCAACCAACGTGGCCCCGGCAACTCGTCGATGGTTTGATCGGCGATGGGATGGTTGTGGAGGCGCGGGCACCGATGTTGCTGCAACGGGGGATGGGGATGCTCGCTTATTTTCAGGACGCATTGGCGTGGTCATCAGGGCATCGCGCAATCGATATTGGTCAACGGCGTGCTGTTCTATCTCGCCCTGGAGACGTTGTTGTTCCTGGTTTATCTGCTGACGCAGCGACCCACCCGCCTGATCTGGGACCTTCCTCTTTTCTTTTCTTGGCTCGTTTGGTGGATGGTTGGCACTCCCCGTTCGGCTATCCGCACATTGAGGACTGGCGGCGGCATCACATCCAAAATCTTAGCCTTTGTCGCGCTGCTATTTGTGGTTGCGGGGCTCGTCAAGACGGCGAGTGACGTGCTGCTTCCGGCGCCGCGGGAGCCTTTCCGATGGGACGAGCAGCGCGGGCTCGTGAATGATTGAGCGCGTGGCTTGGAATTGAGGCGAGAGCCGTGCATGAAAAATCACGTTGCCAAGTTGGCACGGAGACAAACGGCCAGGCGCAGGGCGCAGGCAGACGAAGAAGGCAAACGGGCGATCTTATAAAGGGCAGATGGTAATCTTCCTGCCCATCTTATTTGCCACCTTTGCGATCCCTCTGCGGTCCGGCGTTTGCAGCGCGCCCTGCGCACTCCGCGGGGAGGGGGGTTAACTCGGCGCGCAGAGGTGATCCGGCAACAGGACGTGGAGACACCTCGCAATCGCCCGGGTCAGTGGCCGGCGCGCGAGCGGTTTCCGTCACCACCGCACCGTGCGCATTGACGGTCAGAATGCGTCTGCAGGCTGGCAGGCCCGGTCTGTAATTTTGCTTGAGATCGATCTCGCGTTTGCTCGCTGCCTCCTCTGCAGCATCTCGGGTTTCGCCGGCCACAATAATCTTTTGATCACCACAAAGGTTGGCGACGACCCAGCTGCCGCGTGTTGTGATGAATTGCGCCCCACAATCGCTGCTCGTGACACTCATCTTTCGACAATGGCGAATGGCCGCTGCAATCGCCGGCCCCTGTGAGCCGGCCGTGGCCACACCCCACGAGCCGTCTCGGGCCAGCGTCACCACGGTTAGTTCGTCAAGGTCTATCGCCTTAGCCCCCACAGTCCCCGCCAACGCGGCGGCGATAGCCAGGATTGACACGCGCAAGAGGACGCCAGCCCTTTGAGGCAGCGACCGCTGACAGTTGGTCATGGTAAATTCACCCGCCACGAAGGATGGCCTTTTGAGTTGCAAGCTCGCTCCCTCGAGCGTGCGCTGAGTTTCAGAGCCTGCGCAGTGCTTTGAAACACACGGGTCACGACGCAGAACAGTTGTGCGAACGAGGAAAGAACGCGGGCGCGCCACTGCCCAGCGTCGCGCTTCGTCAATCGCAGAATTTGTCGGTGAATAGTCAGTGAATAAGAAACAGGAGCCGCATGCCTTCGAGATTGCATCTGGTGTTGGCGTGAGCGCCGACAAGCGTGCACCGAACGACAAGGACGACGAGAGACGGCCTCCGATCAGGGCAATTCGCGGGTGCGCTCGATCTCGGGCTTGTGACGGCGCCACACATCACCATCACGCCCCTCGTTGATAGCGGGGCTCAACTCTTGCCCGCGGGTCATCGAGATCAGGCGCGATGTCCATGCACGCGAAGCACTTCGCGGACGAGTGCAGCACCTTGAAGCATGTAATCTCGGATTTCGGGGTCTTCAATTCCAATAAGGTCTGCTGCCTCGACAAGAATTATCTCGGCGGCATCACTTAACTCACCATCGAGATGCTTTCCCTGTGCCCCGTGGGCTATGATGATTTCGGTCACCGAGCCAGGGACAAAGTTAGTCATGTGCAATGGGGGCCCTTTCTCAAGGTAGGCCCGACACCTAGCCTTGAGTGCATCTACCCGGCGGCCTCTCCAGAACATCGCGCTAACCTTGACGTAAAAAGTCAGATAAATTTACCCGACCTTTCGATCACAAATGTGGTCCCGCAATATATTTGGAGCGGTGGCGCTTCGTGAGTGACCCTGAGACCAAGCCTGTCCTGTATGAAGCCGGGCTACGGCTCATGGTCGTCGCGGCGGAAGGCACATCAATATCGATGCGCCGGATCATCGCTTTCCCACTTAGGACGAAGCACGGGGCAAGAGCAGACGACAAAGGCCATAAGCGCGAACCAGCAGCAGCGGTAGCCCGAGGGCTAATCGTTGTCGCTCCCGCGCCACGCCGCTTCGTTACAGCCGCCGTGCGACCGCTAAAGGAGCGTTGGATGTGTAGGAGGCATACTGGCGCCGAGTTGAGCAAAGCAATGCTTGAGCTGAGACGCAAGCTCGTGGCCGCGGCCTGCCCGCTACGCCCAGCCCGCTCTCAATAGGCGGAGGTAGCGGCCTGCCAGCAGGCCCTTTTCCGGCAAAGCGCTTGCCAACATGGTCCAATTGCCGCACTCCTGTTGCGCATAGTTCGGCTGGCACGCGGCGTGCTCCAGGGTGGCTCGCGTGCAAGAATCAGCCGCCACACGGGAGGTGCAGCCATGAATCGTCGCAGCTTCTTGAGGTCCGGCGTGGCCGCCGGCGCGGCCACCGCCGCGACCGTCGCGGCCCCGCACGTGGTATCCGCACAAGCCAAGTCCTTCAGTTGGAAGATGACCAATGCCTATGGTCCCGGCGCCCCATTCTACGTCCAGGGACCCGGCAGCCCGACCGACTTTATCAAAATGGTCGATGCCATGTCGCAGGGCCGCTTGAAGATTCAGCACTTTGCGGCGGGCGAGCTGATCCCTGCCCTTGAAGGTTTCGATGCCGTATCGAAGGGCACCGTGGAGATGAATTGTGCGAACGCCTATTTCTGGGCGGGCAAGACTTTCGCCGCGCAATACTTCACCGCCGTGCCGTTTGGCTTCAATTTCCAGGGCATGAATGCGTGGCTCTACCACGGGGGTGGCATAAAACTGTGGGAGGAGGTTTATGCGCCCTTCAATTTGGTGCCGATGCCAATGGGTAATACGGGCGTGCAAATGACTGGCTGGTTCCGCAAGCCGATCGAGAAGGTGGACGATTTGAAGGGACTGAAGATGCGCATTCCCGGTCTCGCGGGCAAGGTCTACGCTCAGCTCGGCGTGGACGTGAAACTCCTGCCGGCCGGCGAGATTTTTCCGGCTTTGGAGCGCGGTGTCATCGATGCGGCGGAATTTGTCGGCCCGTACCAGGATCGACGCTTGGGGCTGCACAAGGCCGCCAAATACTATCACACGACGGGATGGCACGAGTCCTCGACCGTGACCGAGCTCATCGTAAACAAGGCGGCCTGGGAATCGCTGCCGGCCGATTTACGCGAAATCGTCAGAACGGCAGCCAATGCCTGCAACGCCATCAGTCAAGCCTGGTGCGATGCGACCAACGCCGAAGCGCTTGAAGATCTCGTGACCAACCAGGGCGTAAAGGCCTCGCCCCTGCCTCCGGAAGTGCTCGCCAGGCTAAAAGAGGTGACGATACAGACACTGGCCGACAGCGCCGGCAAGGACGCTCTCGTGAAGAAGGTGCACGACAGCTACATGAACTTCAAGAAGGGCTGGGACAAATGGGCCGGTATCTCGGAAGGCGTTTATCACAGCCAGATTCGCGGGCAAATCTAGCCTTCGACCGATAGGCCCTGCCATTGTGATGCGTCGCCGGCCCAGCGCCGGCGACAGCTCGTATGTGAACATGGGGAAGCTGGTGTTGATTAAGAGCCTCGCCAAGCTGGCCGACACGCTCGACGTGGCGATCGATCGGATCGGTCGCGTCACCGGGTGGTGTTCCTTCGCCATCGTCGTCGTCATGGCCTACAACGTGCTGCTGCGCTATCTCTTCCGCACGGGCTCGGTCGCCATGCAGGAGCTGGAATGGCATCTCATGGCGCCCATCTGCATGCTCGGCCTCTCCTATGCCATCCTGAAGGACGGCCACGTGCAGGTCGACATCCTGTTTGGGCGCTTTCCAGAGCGCGTACAGCGCGTCATTCAATTCCTCTCGACCGTGCTGGTTGTCATCGTCATCGGCATTTTGTTCAAACTGTCCATTCCCTATGTCTTGCAATCCTACCGCATTGGCGAGCAATCACCCGATCCCGGGGGCCTGACGCATCGCTGGATTCTGAAATCGATGCTGCCCATCGGTTTTGCTTTGCTCCTGATCCAAAGCGTTGCGGCAATGTTGCGCGCGCTGATCCCGATCATCGATCCGAGCGTCACGGTCACCAGCGCCACGAACACGGTCTGACATGGTCTTTACAGAGCTGCTGGCGATCCTGTGCATCGCCTCTTTTTTTGTGTTGCTGGCCGTCGGCTTTCCCGTCGCGTTGACGCTGGCGGTCAGCGGTCTTTTTTGGGGCTATCTGGGTTTCGGTGCCGGCCTGTTCGATTTGCTGCCGGCACGAATATACGGTGTCACCGCCAACTACACTCTGATCGCCATTCCTTTGTTCGTGTTCATGGGGGTGATGCTGGAAAAGTCCAAGATCGCCGATGACCTGATGGATGTGATCGGCCACCTCGCCGGCGGTCTCAGAGGCGGCATGGGGATCGGAATTGTCATCGTCGGCGTGCTGATGGGGGCGACGACCGGTATTGTCGGCGCCACCATCGTTACGCTCGGCTTGCTCACCCTGCCAGCCTTGCTGCGACGCGGCTACCATCTGCCGACGGCCTGCGGCACCATTTGCGCCTCGGGCACACTCGGTCAGATCATTCCGCCAAGCACGATCCTCATTCTGTTGGCCGACATTCTTGGCCAATCCGTTGGCACTTTGTTTGCCGCGGCGCTGTTTCCCGGCCTCGTACTCGCGGCCATTTTTTGCGTCTATTTGTTCTTGTTGGGCATTTTCCGCCCGAGCATGGTGCCGCCGGTCGCCCTGCAGGAGCGGGAAGCCATGTCGAGACCCGCGCTAATTCGTGCAACGCTGCGCATCGCTCTGCCGCCAATCGCTTTGGTATTGGCCGTGCTGGGCTCCATCATCGGCGGCGTGGCGGCACCAACAGAGGCCGCCTCGATGGGCGCGCTCGGTTCCATTCTCGTGGTGGCTCTGGCCGGCCGGTTCAATTTCGCTGTGCTGCGGGAAACGGCGCTTGGAACCACGCGGATTACCGCCGGCATGATGTTCATTCTCATCTGCGCGCAGGTCTTCGCCCTGGCCTTCCGCGGCCTGCACGGCGAGCAACTGGTCGCTGATCTGTTCAACGTCGTGCCGGGGGGAGTCGACGGCGTCCTCATCTTTATGATGGTACTGATTTTTGTTCTGGGTTTTTTTATCGAGTGGATTGAAATCAGCTATATTGTGGTGCCGTTGTTTCTACCGTTGCTCCTCAATCTCAACGTCGATCTGGTGTGGGTCGCTTCACTCATCGCACTCAACTTACAGACGTCGTTTTTGACCCCGCCATTCGGCTGGGCGCTGTTTTACCTGCGCGGTGTCACCCCGCCGGAGGTGCCGACGCTTGCCATCTATAAAGGGGTTGTTCCCTTCATCGGGTTGCAGCTTCTGGCCCTGGTCGTGCTCTACATCTATCCGAGCCTTGCCACCTGGTTGCCACGCGCCATCGGCTGGTGAGCGGCAAAGCCGCCCGATCCACCTATAGTCCACGCACCAGATTGCCCACCATCAAGACGATATAGGCCACCATGGCGAGCCAGTATTCCTGATGCGGCAGGTAGCGCGGTACGTTGATGCCGATGGCGCCGAACTTGGAAATCAGCGCCAGACCCGCCAGCAGGAGCGAAATCAGGAAGACCAGGATTGACGGGGGGTTGAGACGCATGGGGCGCGCGCACTCCAGAAGGCATGGGCCGGCGCAATTCTAGGTGTTCGCACGCCGCGCGTGAATAGCGCTTATGAGGAGCAAGGGGGCCCGGCGCGGCGGCGCCAAGACGGGGTCGCGCGCCCTGCCTGCGCCATTCTCCGTCGGGTCGGTCTGGCGCCGGCGTAAGCGCGCTAGAGCGCTTTCGGTTGCGTGGGGGCTGCTGCTTCGGCCGCCGGCATTTCGACGATGAAGCGCACATAGCGGGGCTCGCGATCGCTGGCGTCGATCAGGCGGCAGACGACGAGCATCAAGCGGCTGGGCGCCAGATTGCCCTCAGCGGCGGGCGTCCCGTCGGGTCCCAGCGCCTTCATTGCCGTCACTTCGAACTGGCGGCTGTCCCCGCGGGCGCTGGCGATGGTGATGTGATCGCCGACCAAGATCGGTTTGGCGAACGGGCTCGAACTGTCGGTCGTCGCCCGCGTCAACCAAATACCTTCATCGCCGACGGGAGCGGTCCTCGCCGCCGACTGAACGCCGTCGAAGGAAAGCTCCGAGCTTGATTGCTGCAGCGCCGTGCCGAGGCTACGGCCGAGCAGCAGGTCGGTGCGCATGACCGCCGCACCGGCGGCACCTGCGATCAGGCACGCCGTGAGCAAGGTCACGCGGGTCTTCCAATGAGTGCGCTGCATCGTTGCCCTTTGTCTTATCGCCGCAAATTCGTTCAGTGCCTCAAGTGGTTCGGTCCTTAGTACACACTACAGCAACATTGCAAAAGTGTGGAGGAGGGTGGGGGAGAAGACCACCCTGACCTGTCATCCCCTCCTCCACACACCACGCCGCGGGGAGGCATAGGCGCGGCGCAGATGGCGCCAAATGGCAAGGTTGAGCGCTGCCAGAAGCGCAAAGGCCAGGCTGAGAAGGCCAAGCGACTGGCGCGTGTTGGGCGGGGTGGGCCGGCCGCTGCGTGCCTCGAAGCTGAGCAGCGTCAATCGGTTCACCCGTTCGGGGGCGACCTCACGCAGGCCCGGATGCGGGGACAGCGGCACGGCGTGGGCTCGACCGTCATGCGAGCTGAGTGCGAACGTCAGCAGCCAAAACAGCCCCAGCGCCAGTGTGAAGTCGATGGCCGCTCGGCGGAGCGTAGCCCTGTTGACATGCCCGTACATGTCTTTCATCCCGCACTCCCTCGCGCTTGGTGCCGGCTCCCCGACCGACCCGGCTCCTTGGCGCAAGGTATTTGAACCAGGTCAGTAGGGCGTGGATTAGCCGACAATATGGCCGTGCCGTTTGATCCTGTGTCGGAATTAAGTGCCCTTGGCGCTTGAAGTCTCGCTTTCGGCAAACGAACGCCGGGGCGGGGAAAAATCCGTCGCCCCAGCGGCCGCCGCCCTCTCACGCGCCCGTGAAGCGCCGCTTCACCCGTCTAGAAGTGGGCCTGATCCGTTGTGAGTGCGGTCGGATTGGCCTACAACTTTTCAGGGATCAAAACCCAGAGGAGCGGGCCATGCAGCTCACACCCCAGCAGCTCAAGGACTTCAACGAGCTCGGCTACCTCGTGCTGCCCGATTGCTTTTCGGCAGAGGAGATGGCCGTCCTGCGCGCGGAGGCGGAAGGCATTTTCGACAGTGATCGGCAGGAAGTGTGGCGCGAGAAGTCAGGGGCGCCCCGCACCGCGTTTGCCGCCCACACCTACAACAAGGCCTTCGCCATTCTCGGCCGCCATCCCCGGCTCATCAAGCCGCTCGAGCAGTTTTTCGGCGAGCCCGTCTATATGCATCAGTTCAAAATCAACGCGAAGGCGGCGTTCGACGGGGAGGTTTGGCAGTGGCACCAGGACTACGGCACCTGGAAACGCGACGACGGCATGCCCGAGGCGCGCGCCATGAACATCTCGGTCTTCCTCGACGAGGTCATGCCTTACAACGGACCACTGATGTTCATTCCCAAGAGCCACAAGCGCGGCACGCTCGAGGCCGGCCACGACAAAGCGACGACCAGTTATCCCCTCTGGACGCTCGATAAGGCGATGGTAACCAAGCTCGTGGCCGACGGCGGCATCGTCGCCCCGACCGGCAAGCCGGGGACGGTCCTCATGTTCCACGGCAATCTCGCCCACGCCTCGCCGCCCAACATCACGCCCTATCCCCGCAAGATCGTGTACCTGACGCTGTGCGCAGTCTCCAACCACATTACCAAGTTCAATCGGCCCGAGTTCATCGCCCACCGCAACTTTGCGCCCATCGAGCCGTGTGCGGACGACGCGCTCCTCAAATTTGCCCGCAAATATAAGCAGGCGGCGGAATAAAGAGAGGCTTCGGAACGGGCCCCGAGCACCGGCAAGCGCCGTGTGCGACTGGCTTGGCCCGCAAAGCGCGGGCTCGGTCTGGCAATCGCCGCGTCGGGTGCGACCCCGTCATCCCCTGGGGTTCGCCGCGGCACCCGCATGGGCCGCCGCATAGGCCTTTTCCTCGACAAGGGCCGAGCCGCTCAGGCGGTTGATCTCGGCCTTGAGGCGCGCGCGCTCATCGTTGCTGGTGTAGACCGCGCGCGCCAAGTCGATAAAGCGGGGCCCGAAATCACCTTGGCGCTCGCAGGCGCGGATTTCGATCTCGATGTCCCACAGCCGTTCGTTGACGGCCTGCAACCCAGCCCTGAGCTCGCCGAAGCTCGTCGCCTCGAGCTTCAGCTCGGCGGCCACGGCGCTGAGCGCGGCACGTTCGCGCTCGACGTTTTGGCGCTTGTCGGCCTCCGCAATGCGCGCGCTCTTGATCTCAAGGATGCTGAGCTTGTCCAACAGCTCTCCGATCGAGACCGGGACCAGCGGAGCCGCTGCCGGCTGCGGCCGCAGCCTTGCCTTCACATCACCTGCCACGCGCTGCATGAGCTCGGTCCAATCGCCGGGCGTGCGCTGGCGGTAGAGCCGGGCGCTAGGATAGAACAGCGAATCCGTCCGGCCATAGAGCCAGGCCCAATGCGCTCCCAACCGCTTCAACAGGATCATGACCGGCCGATTGAGCGCGCCGGCGAGGTGGGCCACGGAGGTGTCGACGCTCACCACCAGATCGAGGCTTTGCATCACCGCCGCCGTATCGAGAAAGGCATCCGGCCCGGCATCAAACTCGGGGCCCAGCTCCTCGACGGCGTGCGCGAAGGCAACCGAGCCGATTTGCGTCTGACCGGGTCCCTTCTGCAAACTGATCAAGCGAACGTCGGGGATTTCGGCGAGCGGTGCAAAAGCCGCGAGCGGCGCCGAGCGCCCCTGATCGATGCGCGGGTCGGCATTGCCCTGCCAGGCGATGCCGACGCTGAAGCCGTGCGAGCCGAGCCGCGCTCGCCAGTAGGCGACGCGCTCGGGTTCGGCGGCAAGGTAGGGCATGCGGGGCACGAAATTTTCCGGGCTGATACCGAGCGCGCGCGGCAGCTGGAGCAGCGGAGTCCAGCCGCCGATATCGCTCACTCTGCCTCCGCCCTCCTGCATCGGCTGAAAGTTGACCTCGCAGTCAAGCGTCTTGAGCAGACGCAGCAAGGGCCGCGGGATGACGCAGGTCACCTTACAGCCGACGGCGAGTTGCGGCAGGAAACGGGCAAATTGGATGGTGTCCCCCAGTCCCTGCTCGCCCATCACCAGCAACGATGCCGGTGGCGGTCCTTGGCTCCAGGGCTGGGGCGCGTAGGTGCTGCCGTCCTTGCGCGTGAGCGTGACCGTGGGGACGACGTCGGGAAATTTAAAGCGCACGTCGAAGGCCTGCCATGCCCGCGGCCAATCTTCCTTGAAGAACAAGGTCAAGGCATAGGCGGCGGCGGCATTGACGTGGCCGGGCGCGAGCTCGCCGATACGCCGCAGCACGGCAAGCGCATCGTCGAAGGCGCCCTCTTCGCGCAAGACATGACCGAGCGTGAGCAGGGCCTGAAGATGATCGGGGCGGCGCGTTGCCACCTCGAGCGCCAACTGTCGCGCCGCCTCGAGGTGGCCTTGTTCGTAGAGTCGTTCGGCCCGACGGGCCACCGCGTCGAGCTCCATCGTGGTGACGGGGATCGGCGGATCGGTGCGCGCAGCAGTTTCGTTAGTCCCCGGCATGTGCTTTACTCGCGGCAAATGCGTTAGAGATTGCGACCGGCCGGACGGCGGCCGACCCTGTCACAAGGCGCGCGGGCGCGGCGGGCATGCGAAGCTCTTTATCGTTGCTGCAGCGGCGCTTTGGGCGCCATGCTCTGGCCACATGAGAAAAACCAAATTGGTCCTGACTGGCAAGTTTGTGTTAGCCACAATGCAACCAATGCTTTTTGAGGGCGGAGATTGCCATTGATTCCCGGGCGCTGGAGCGTGCTTGCTCTCCTGTTTGCCGTGCGGGCGACCATGGGATTCCAGTATCAGAGCGTGGCCGCGGTTGCCCCGCTTATCGCGCGCGATATGGGGCTGACGCTGGCCGATATTGGCCTGCTGTTCGGCCTCTATCTGGCGCCGGGCATGGCGCTGGCGTACCCCGGCGGCAGCGTCGGACGCCGCTTCGGTGACCGTCCCGTCGTGCTCGCCGGCCTGGCTTTAATGGTGCTGGGGGGCGCCATCATGGCGTTTGTGCCGACCTGGGCCGGCCAGATTGTGGGGCGACTCGTGGCCGGCGTCGGCGGTGTGCTCATCAACGTGTTGATGTCGAAAATGGTGACCGACTGGTTCGCCGGGCGCGACATCGCCACAGCCATGGCGGTGTTCGTCAACTCCTGGCCGGTCGGCATCGCCGCGGCGCTCGTCGTGTTGCCCCCGATTGCGGAGATGCACGGCTTGAAGGCGGCCTATCTCTTTTCGGCCCTGCTCGTGCTTTTGGGTCTGGTGCTCTTGGCGCAACGTTACACGGCCCCGCCGCGCTCGGCCGGGCCCGGCGCGGCGGAGAACGCGATGCCTGAGCGCGCCGCGCTCAAGGCGACGATCGTCGCCGGCAGCATCTATGGGCTTTACAATGCCGGGCTGGCGATGGTGTTCGCTTTCGGCCCCTCGCTGCTCGTCGAACACGGCTGGCCGATCACCAGCGCAGGCTCGGCCATTAGCCTATTGTTGTGGTTTGCCATCGTCTCGGTGCCGTTGGGCGGGTATCTGGCGGACCGTCTGCGCTATCACGCCGTTTTCGTCATTGCTGGCTGTCTTGCCGCGGGCGTGCTGTTGCTGGTGGCGAGCCGGGAACCGAATCTGGTGGTGCTCTATGCCGTGCTTGGCCTGGTCGCCGGCTTACCGGCGGGACCGATTATGAGCCTGCCCTCGCGGGTGCTGCGTCCCGGCGTGCGGGCCATCGGCATGGGCGCGTTCTTCAGCGTGTTTTACGCCGCCATGGTGGTCGGACCAGCCTTCGGTGGCTGGCTTGCGACGCTCAATGGCGGCGCGGCGGCGGCCATCTATTTCGGCGCGCTCTTGCTTTTTGCTTGTGTTCCAGGCATTTGGCTTTTCCACCGCCTGACGGTGGTGCGTCAACCCGCGCTGGCCACCTGAGGCGTTAAGCTAAGGTCGAGCTGCCGCAATTTTAGCAAGATGCGCATGGCCAATGGCCCTGCGCGCGGGGTCGCGCGAGCGTGCTTGGGGCGCGCTCGTAGTTTTGGGGAACGCGAGGGAAGTCACACATGCGGGTTGAGCCTAGCCTCTCGGCTGTTGCAGCCGTGCTTTGGATTCTGTGTTCTGAGGGCGCGTCCGCCCAATCGGCCGCATCACCGGTGAGCCTGCAGCGCGACGGCGCCATCACCATGGCCGGGCGTGCGCTCAAGTGCGGCTCGGTGCGCAACGTGCTCGATAATCGGCTGCCCAATCTCGGCATTGCGTCGCCCGGCGTCTTGGTGATGAACCCCCGCCTGTTGACCCGCCAGCCGCAGACGGTGCGCTTGTTCGTGTTCTACCACGAGTGCGGGCATCACCATGTCGGCGGCAACGAAATGAAGGCCGACTGCTGGGCAGTGGGCGAGGGCGTGCGCGAAGGCTGGCTCGATCGCAAGGGCTTGACGCAGGTGTGTGCCTCATTCAACGACGCGCCGCCAACGCCGACCCATCCCTCGGGGCGCGCGCGCTGCGGCAACATCGACCGCTGCTTTGCCTCCGCCTCGCAACGCCAGAAGACGGTGGCCAGCACGACGGCGGCTGCCCCCAAGTCCGAAGCGCCCAAGCTCACGGCGGGCCCGACGCTGGTGCGGCCCGGCGTCGTGCCTGAGCAGGATGCCCCGGCCTTCCGGGCCAAGCCGGCGCCTTGAGGCAAATCGCCTTAGGGCGCGTGCGCGGCCGCGCCCCGCGCCAACGGCGCGCCGGGCCACGCCTGCGGCGCCGCGCGGGCGTACTGCGGCGGATAGGGAATTGAGGCGCCGAGTCGTTCGGCGGCGTGCCAAACCCAGCGTGGATCATCCAGAAACGCGCGGGCCAAGGCCACCATATCCGCCTTGCCGGAAGCCACGATCTCCTGCGCCTGCGTTGGCTCGATGATCATGCCGACGGCGCGGGTCACGAGCCCCGAGCCCGCCCGAACCTGCTCGGCCAATGGCACCTGGAAGCCCGGCGCGAAGGGTATTTTGCTCGCCACCACGTTGCCGCTCGAAACACAGACGTAGTCGTAGCCATGTGCCTTGAGCGCGCGCGCAAAGGTTACGGCCTCGTCAATCCTGAGCCCGCCGTCGGCCCAGTCGCTGCCGCTGATACGCGCCCCGAGCGCGATGGAGCGCGGCACCACGGCGCGAATGGCGGCGGCGGCCTGCAATGGAAAGCGCATGCGGTTTTCGAACGAGCCACCGAACGCATCGCTGCGCCTGTTCGACAGGGGCGAGAGGAACTGATGTATGAGATAGCCGTGCGCCGCATGCAGTTCGATGGCGTCAAAGCCGATGCGCACCGAGCGTTCGGCCGCCTGCAAAAAGCTGGCGAGGATCGCGTCGAGACCCGCAGCATCGAGCGCCTGGGGGGTGTGCCAGCCCTCGGCGAACGGAATGGCCGAGGGGGCGAGCGTGCTCCAGGGGTCTTCGCCGGTACCCAGGGGCCGGGCACCTTCAAACGGTGGCTGCACCGAGGCCTTGCGGCCGGCATGCGCAAGCTGGATGGCAAAAGCCGTGCCCGGTGCCGCGACCGCCCGTGCGGCCTTGATGGCGCGAGCGAGCGCGGCCTCGTTCGCGTCGGAGTAGATGCCGAGGCATTTGTGCGTGATGCGGCCGGCGCGCTCGACGGCGGTGGCCTCCACCACCACCATGCCGGCGCGCGCCAGGGCAAACTGCATGAGGTGCTGAAGATGCCAATCGGTGGCGCTGCCGTCGTGTGCGGAGTACTGGCACATCGGCGACACGACAATACGATTGGGTAACGTCAGTGGTCCCACCTTGAGCGGGTCGAACAGATTGGGCACGGGGCGTTCTATCCTTCCTGAGGCAGTCGAGTGGGAACAGCTTCAGCGCGCTCAACCGGCTTCGGCAATGCGAAATTTGCGCGCGGGGGTTTGCGGCGCCAGGCGATGCCACGCGGGGGGCGGCGGGCGGCGCGGCGGCCGTGCTGCCTTCAGAGGCCGCTGAACCAGTTGTAGCCCTGATCCTCCCAGTAGCCCCCCGTATAGTTGTTGAGCACGGTCAAGCCGATGACGTGCTTGGGGTTTTTGAAGCCGAGCTTGGTCGGAATGCGGATGCGCAGGGGAAACCCGAGGCGCGTCGGCAGCGGCTGCCCATCGAAGGCCAGCGTCATCTGGGTCTGCGGATGCAGCGCCGTCGGCATGTCGATGGAACTCGAATAGCCTTCCGCACACACAAAGTGCACGTACTTGGCGTTGAGGTCGGCGCCGATGCGTTCCAGAAAACTCATGAGACGCACGCCGGTCCATTTACCGATGGCACTCCAGCCCTCCACACAGACGAGCCGCGTAATCTGGGTCTCCTGTGGCAAAGCAAGAAGCGCCTCGAGTGTCCAGGGCTGTTTGTTGGCAACGCGGCCATCGATGATCAGCCGATAGCGCTCCTCGTCGACGTCGGGGGCTTCCGTCTCGGCGTAGTAGGCATTGAAGGGGAACGGGCGCGTCACCGCGCCATCGGGATAGGTAGGCGCCAATCGGTTGGGGTTGAACAAGCGCGCCTGCACCCAGTCGTTGAACTCGGAAATTTTACGCAAGGCCCGTTCGGATGAAGGCGCATCGGTGATGTCGCAGCCGGTGAGCATGGCGAGGGCGCCCAGGCTCCCGACCTGGCGCAGAAACAGCCGGCGCGAGGGATCGGGCAGCAGCCGGGCGGCGTCCCGCACAAGGAGCTTGGGGTCTACGCCTGCGACAGGCTTGCGGGCTTGGCGCATGGATGGCTCCCCTCAACGGCCCAAGATCATGGCGCGCAGGCTGCGCGGCACGATCATGGCCATCAGCACATGGACCAGGAGGAACAGCACGATGGAGGCCATGGCGAAGAAGTGCACGAGCCGGGCGCCCTCATAGCCGCCAAACAGCGCCGCCAGCTCCTGGAGCTGTACCGGCTTCCACAAGGCAAGTCCCGATGCAACGATCACCAAGCCGGCAACGAGCACGCCCAGGTAGCAGAGCTTTTGCACCGCATTATAGGTGGCAAGATCGTCATGGCTGAGCCGCCCGGTCAGCGCCGCGCGTAGATCCCTGCCGACCTCCCGCGCGCGGATGGGCAGGAATTTGCGGCGAAAGTGGGCTTTGCCTGTTCCCAGCACCAGGTAGACGAGGCCGTTGGCGACGAACAGCCACATGCCGGCGAAGTGCCAAAGCAGTCCGCCGGCGAGCCAGCCTCCGAGCGTGAGGCTCGCCGGAAAGGCAAAGGGGAATAGCGGCGCGGCATTATAGATCTGCCACCCCGAAGTCAGCATGATGAAGACGGCGACGGCGTTGATCCAATGCGTGATCCGCACGTAAAGCGGGTGCGCCGGGTCTTGCTGGCGGGACATCTGAGTTGCGGGCATGCTCATGGCATTTGGCTCACCCTAATTGTGCGCCGCGGGCAAGCGTGCGCCTCATCAATGTTTCGTGCAAGGGGACTAAATCGCGCCGTTGCGGCGTTGATCCTTCTGGGTGCGGCTTAGATTCGGGAGATCGACAACATGCTGCAAGGTTTTGTGCGCCTGCTCACGCTGACGCTGTTGGGCCTTGGCGTTGCCATATCCCTGGCCCCGGCCCAGGACGCGCCGGTTCGCATCCGCGGAACGATCGAGAAGGTTGAGGGAGATACCTATTTCGTTAAGGCGCGCGACGGGGCCGAATTGAAACTGAAGCTTGCGCCCAACGCCGTGGTGGTGGCGCTGGTGCCAGCCACCGCGGCCGATATCAAACAGGGCTCCTATATCGGCGTCTCCGGCATGCCACAACCCGACGGGAGCCAGAAAGCCCTAGAGGTTCACATTTTTCCCGAAGCGATGCGCGGGGTGGGCGATGGGCACCGCGGCTGGGACTTGCAGGCCTCGAGCACCATGACCAACGGCAACGTCGAGACGGCCGCGGCCTCCAGCGATGGCCAGAGCGTCACCCTCAAATACAAGGACGGTGAGAAGAAGATCGCGATACCCTCCGGCATTCCCATCGTCCTCTACGTGCCGGGTGAGGCGAGCGAGCTCAAGCCGGGCGCGAAAATCTTCGTTTCCGCAGCGACCAAGCAACCGGATGGCACCTTGCAGGCCCCGCGCGTCAACGTCGGTCGCGGCGTCGCCCCACCCATGTAGCTCGCTTGGCCCGGGCGGCGCCCTGCGCCGCCGCCCGGGGTTTGAGCTCAAGGAGTTCGCAGCCATGCTGGGGATCCCAACACGGCCACAGCGATTGGCAGGTGCCGGCATGGCGCTGCTGTTCTTGACGGGCCAGGCGAGCGGGCCGCAGCCGGCACCGCCCATTGAAAAGCTCATTGCCGACGGCTGGGAGATCGGGGGCTACGTTGCCGCCGGGGACAACCGATCGCTGATTTTGTTCAAGAACAAGAACCAGAAGTATCTGGTGCAATGTTCCGTGCTGATCGATGTCATGCGCAACCCGCGCCAGGTCGTCAATTGTTACGAGCTGCACTGAGCCCCAGGCGGGACCCGCGCGCGCCGCCCCTCGCGCAACGGGCATGGCGCCCGCAATGCACGCGGCACGGGGCGACACGAGAAGAGTGCGCGCGTTGAGCGACGCGCACGCTTGTTGGTCTACGCGCTGGCGGGGCCTGCCGCCCAGCGCGCGCACGAAGGTCTGGACGCCGTCGGCAGAGGCTCAACTTGGGGATTGCGCACACGCAGCACCGAGTGTCAGGCGAGCCGCGCGACGGAGATGATAGCCAAATGCTCCGGTGCGCAGCTTAGTGGGGCGTCACGCGCCGCCGGCGCGCGCTGGCACGCGGGTCCCATGCTAGCGCGCCCATGCCAGAGGCGCGGTCACATCCTCAGCGCGCCGCCGCATCGCGACAGATGGGCGCCGCGGCGGTCGCCTCGGCCTTGTGTGTCCATTGGGCGTGCTGGCGCCCCAACAGCAGGCTCAAAAAGAGCCAGACGAGCGCCAGCGGCAGGCTGAGCGCGGCGACCGTGGCAAGGCTGAGCCCCAAGCTCTTCGCTAGGCTGTTGAAGATCCAACCCGAGGCGGCATCACCGCCACGAAAGACCACGGTGTCGTTGAAATTCTGCGCCTTATATTTTTCCTCGGGCGCGAGCACGGTATAGAGCACCTTGAGAGCCGGATTGCTGATGGCGAAGGCGAGCGCCCGCTCGATCGCCAAGATGGAGACAATCACGGCCAGCGTTGGTGACAGGGCCAGGGCGACGAGGCCGAGTGTGGCGAAGCTCGGCAGCACGGCGATGGCCGCGGCCAGGCCGAAGCGGACCAGCACGCGTGGCGTCAAGAACATCTGGGCCAGGATAGTGGCAAGGCTGACGGCGAGATCGATGCGCGCAAACAGCTGCACCCGTTGCGTGCGGTCGGCGAGCGTCTCGCCGACAATGCGCGCCTGCTCCAGGTAGAACAGGGTGGAGATCAGGTTGGCAAGCAGGATCCAGAGCGCGATGCGGAACAGGTAGGGCGAACGCCACACGGAGATGGCTCCGGCCAAAAGACCCTTGCCGAGCGGACGCTCCTCGCTTTGCCGTCCGGCAACCCCGCTGAACAGACGGCGCAGCGCCAGCGCCGCCTGTGTGGCAGCGAGCAAAAGCAGCGCCGAGACCAACAGCAGGTTGGTGGCGCCGACAACGCCGACCAAACTTTGGGTCAGTAGCGGGCCGGTGAGGGCGCCGGCGCTGCCCCCGGCGGCGATGAAGCCGTAAAGACGCCTCGCCTGCTCGCTGCGATAGAGGTCCGACATCAAGCTCCAGAACAGCGAGACGACAAACAGGTTGAAGACGCTCACCCAGACGAAAAATGTGCCGGCGACCAGGGTGCTCTCAACGGCGGCCGCGAACAGTCCCCAGAATCCCAACAGATTGGCGATCAGGAAGCCGTACACGATCGGCACGATGCGGCGGCGCGCGAAGGAGGAGACCACCCAGCCAAACAGGGGCACCGCCGCCAGCATCACCACGAACACGGCTGAGAACAGCCACTGGAGGCGCGCCGGCCCGAGGCTGACGCCCATTTCATCGCGCAGTGGGCGGATGATGTAATAGGCGCACAGGACGAAGAAGAAGAAGGCAAACGACCAAACGAGCGCGGCAATCTCATTGCGTTCCACGCGTACGATCGGCGCGAGCAGACGCTCGATGGGCGAGCGGGAGAGCGTCGAGGGTGTGCTCAAGGCTTCAGGTTCCGGTCGCTGCGGTTGGCGGCACCACCGCTCAGCCCAGCGGCATCACGCCGGGGCGGGGCGCGGCCGCGGCGACACTCGTTTCGGTTAGCTGAACGCCCATGTCGGCCAGCGCGGCGCGATGCTGGTTGGGAGGCGTCCGCATCAACCGCTCGGCCAGGCGGGTGATTTTGGCGAGGCCGGGGGTCAGCGTGGTGCGCTCAACCCACGCCAGCGTTTTCGGCCAGCGGATCGGGTCGGGCTCGACCCGGGCCCACTTGAGGTTGGCGAACGCCACCGCCACCGCGATGTCGGCAATCGACAGCTCACCGGCGAGGAACCCGTCGGCTGGCGCGACCTTTTCCAGGTAGCTCAAGACCTGCGGCAGCTCCTCGGCGACCGTCTTGGCGATTTTGCTCTTGTCGCGCTCCTGGCCGAACACGAAGGGCAGGATCGCGGCGTGATAGAAAATGCGCCAGATCGAAACGTCGGCCAGCCGCGTGTCGGCATACTCCTCCACCCAGCGTACCTGTGCGCGGGCTGCCGGGTCGGCCGGCATCAGCCGGGGAGAGGGGTAGCGATCGGAAAGATATTCCACGATCACGGTGCTGTCGCACAGGGTAACCTGATCGTCGATGTAGACGGGAATCCGGCGCAGGGGCGAAATCTCGCCGAAGCGGTCGTCGCCGAAAAAGGGAACGATCGGATCGAGCCGGTAGGGCACGCCCTTCATCTCGCACACGGCCAGCACCTTGCGCACGAAGGGCGAGATCGGCCCGCCAATAATGGTGGCGGGACTGGCACTCGGGGTCATGGCGCTCCTCCTCGGCGGCAGTCATAGCACAGCGGCAGGGCTTTTCGGAGATTGAGGGCAGGGTCCCTGGCCTGTCACATAGTCCTTGACTCGCGGGCATTGCAGCGTAGGTTCCGCGCCGTTTGCGCCTCGAGGCGCAAAAACCATGAGGCAAAACGAGGCAGCCATGGGCTTCATCGCCGACAGCTTAAACCGTATCCAGCCGTCCCAGACCATCGGCATGGCGACGAAAGCGCGCGAGCTGCAGGCCAAAGGCCGCGACGTCATTTCGCTGTCCGCCGGTGAGCCCGACTTCGATACGCCCGAGAATATCAAGCAAGCCGCGGTCAAGGCTTTGCGCGAGGGCAAGACCAAATATACCGACGTCGACGGCATCCCGGAGCTAAAGGCGGCGATCGTTGGCAAGTTCAAGCGCGAGAACGGGCTTGAGTACCGCACGTCGCAGATTTCGGTGGGCACCGGTGGCAAGCAAGTGCTCTACAATGCGCTGATCGCCACGCTCAATCCGGGCGATGAGGTGGTGATCCCGGCGCCCTGTTGGGTCTCCTATGCGGACATCGTCCTCTTGGGTGGCGGCAAGCCCGTCTTCGTGCCCTGCCAGCTCGAGGATGGCTACAAGCTGCAGCCGCAGGACTTTGAACGCGCCATCACCGAACGGACCAAGTGGTTCGTCTTCAATGCGCCGTGCAATCCGACCGGCGCCGCCTATTCCAAGGCCGAGCTCAAGGCCCTGACCGACGTGCTGATGCAGCCCAAGGCCAAGCACGTGTGGGTCTTGACCGATGATATGTACGAGCACCTCATTTACGATGAGGCCAAATTCTACACGCCGGCACAGGTCGAGCCCGGGCTTTATGAGCGCACCCTGACGCTCAACGGCTTGTCAAAGACCTATTGCATGACCGGCTGGCGGCTTGGTTACGGGGCCGGCCCCCAGCCGCTCATCAAGGCGATGTGTAAACTGCAGTCGCAGTCGACATCCAATGCATCCTCGATCACGCAGTGGGCGGCGATCGAGGCACTCAATGGCCCGCAAGACTTTATCCCGCGCAACAATCGCGTATTCCGGGAGCGGCGCGACCTGGTGGTCTCCATGCTGAACCAGGCCAAAGGCCTGAAGTGCCCGAAGCCGGAGGGTGCTTTTTATGTTTATCCCTCCTGCGAGGGGCTGATCGGCAAGACCTCGGGCAAAGGCACCAAGCTTGCCACCGATCAGGACGTCGTGCTCGCTATGCTGGAGGAGGAGGACGTCGCGTGCGTGCACGGCTCGGCCTTCGCCATGAGCCCATTCTTCCGCATCTCTTACGCCACCTCCACCGAGGTCCTGGAGGAAGCCTGCAAGCGCATCCAGCGCTTTTGCGGCAATGCCCACTAAGGCGGGCCGCCCGCCGCGGGGTCGCGGCGGGCCGATCCGGCGCCTGCGCCCCGACGGATTGATCGCCGGCAAACCGCGCGGGGCGCGCGTGCAGCGTTCGGCGCGGCCCCTCAAGCCTCAACGTGACCGGCCCTATCACTCCTGCCAGGGCACCCCGCCCGCATAGGTGCGGTAACTGACGCCGGCGAGCCAACCTGAATCGACCGGCAGCAGGACGCCGGTGATGGTGGCGGCCTGCTCGGAGCACAGGAAGGCGATGGCATTGGCAATATCATT
>Ga0081455_10000342_pt1 | contig 61025 bp, 47 predicted proteins | sample TabmetS3T2R1_FD_70207 | JGI IMG/M metagenome (GOLD analysis project Ga0081455, IMG submission 70207) | Tabebuia heterophylla rhizosphere microbial communities from the University of Puerto Rico - S3T2R1 | ecosystem: Host-associated > Plants > Roots > Rhizosphere ...
TTCGCCGCGATTCACCTGTTGCTGGTCCTCGGATTGGCCCTGCTCGTCATAGGATTCGTGAAGGCCTCATCACGCTCGGTGTAGCCTTCGGGCGATGAAATACGAGTTGTACTACTGGCCTGGCATCCAGGGCCGCGGCGAATACGTGCGTCTCGCGCTGGAGTATGCGGGCGCCAAGTACGTGGACGTCGCGCTCGTGCCGAAGAAGCAGGGCGGCGGTGTCCCCGCGCTCGAGAAGTATCTCAGCGGACGGAACGTCGCACGCCCGCCGTTCGCGCCACCGTTCTTGAAGGCGGGCCGACTCATCATCGGTCAGACCGCCAACATCCTGCTGTTCCTCGGCGAGCGTCTGAAGCTCGCCCCCGCCGATGAGGCCGGCAAGCTGTGGACGCATCAACTGCAACTCACGATCGCGGACCTCATCGTCGAAGCGCACGACGTGCATCACCCGATCGGCGGCGCGCTGTACTACGAGGAGCAGAAACCCGAAGCGAAGCGCCGTGCGAAGGAGTTTGTCGCGCGTCGCGTGCCGAAGTTCTGCAGCTATTTCGAACGCGTGCTCACGAAGAACCGCGGTCCCGGCATGGTCGGCGAGGAGCTGACCTATGCGGATCTCTCACTCGCCCAGGTGCTCGCCGGGCTGCAGTACGCATTCCCGAACGCGATGTTCAAAGCGCTGCCGAAGTATCCGCGCTTGCGTCAGCTGCAGGAATTCGTCTTCTCCCGGCCGCACATCGAGCGCTACGTGAATTCGGATCGGCGTCTCGCCTTCAATGACGACGATCTGTATCGGCACTATCCGGAGCTGGATCGTTACTGATCGTCCGCCACCTTCCACATGCCGTCCCAGCCCTCGACCTCGTAGCGGTCGGTGACGGGGAAGCCGGGCGGGCGCGCGTCTTCGAAGCGCGGATCGAAGGTGACTTTCGTGGCATAACGCGGCTCGGTCGCCGAGAGCGTGCCGGCAGTGAGGCTGCCGTAGATGAAGAGTGTGGCGTTGCCGGGCGCATGCTCGTCCGTCACGACGAAGCGGCGTTTGGCGTAGATCGCCGCGTCGATTTCGAGGTCGCCGGGGCCGGTGACCGAGCGGCGCGCGACCTCGATGTAGTTGTCGGAGACGAGGCCGAGATAGTCGTTGCCGTTCGTGTCCGCGCGCGGATCGTGCGCGTAGACGAGATGGCCCTCGACGACGATCAGGTCCGGCGAGTACACCAGGACTTTGCCGCTCACCGTCCCGCGAATGTAGAAGGTCGTGTCGCGCGTGCCGACGATGTACGTCGTCGTGGCCGAGAGCGGTATCCGCTGCTCCGCCGCGCCCGCCTTCGCCGGCTTCCACCCGTACGTGCCGTCTTCGTAGAAGGTGATGCGCGTATCGCCCGTGTACGACTGCACTTCGACTTGCTGCGGATTCGCCTGTGCGGCGAACGGCAAGAATTTCGCCGGCAGCGGAATCCGCCCGGCGCGCGTTTCGAGACCGGCGCGAAAGATTTCCGCGCGTTCCTTGCGGCCCACCGCGCTGGCGAACGTGAAGCCGCGCGCGGCCGTGGTGACTTTGCCGAAGAACTTCGGAATTGCCGAGCGATCGTAGCCGACGAAGATCTCCGTGTTGCTGTGAAAACGCCCGACGATCTCGTCGTCGTGGAGCTGCACTTCCTGATCCCAGCGGTCGACGAGCTGCGTGAAATGCGAGAACGCGAGCCGCTTCATCTGCATCTGCGTGCGCAGACGCTTGCCGCGTTCGGACGTCACGACCTCGACGATCATGCGATCGATGCCGGTGTTGTCCGCGGCGGGCTGGCGCGTCAGCACGGCGGTGTATTCCTGGCCGTCCTGCGTCCACGCCAGATGCGCCTCGTTCTGAGTGGTGTCTTCGAAGCCTTGCGCGCCCTCCATGACCTTGCGGGTGAGCAGCGCCTGGAGCGCCGTAGGAATTGCAGTCTCGGGCGTCTGCGGTGTCGGCGGGGCCGCGCTGATCGGCACGCTCACCTCGCTCGGGGCGGAGGTCGCGAGAACCTCGGTGTTCTCCGTCGCTTCGGCTTCTCTGCTCGGAATCGATATCGGTGAGAGGCTCTCTTCGGTCGCCGAGTCGCGCGGCTCCGGCGCGGGGCTCGCGCTCGCGACGACGGGCGGCGGCTCCACCTCCTCGGGCGCGTTGTCGGCGATCGCGGCCGGCGTCGTTTCGCTCACGGTCGTCGTCGGCGCGGCGGAGCGCTCGACGGCAGGGGAGGTGTCGTGCTCGGTGTCGTGACCGTCTTCGAGCGAGACGTTGAAGGTGAGTTCGGGCAGCGCGCTGAGATCGATCGTCGGCACGGCGATCACGCTGAGGAAGAGCAGGATGCCGGCGTGGAGCAAAATGGAAACCGCAACGGTCCATGCGATGCGCCGTTCCTCCGGCTCCCGCACCTCGATCGGCACCTCGTCGAGTGTTGCCGACAGCACCGCCGCTCCCACGCGGCGCTAGGGTTGTATTCGCCGCGTCTCCCACAGTCCTCCACGAGAATATTCCCGCCGCCGGAGGCGGTCCAGACATGCGTGCATGAGGCTCACGCGCTCCGTTCAAGTTGTAGTGGAGTCGAACGGCGACATAACGCATGCCGGGCACTTTCCTTGCACCAGGTTGGGGATTTGCGCGGGCAACTCGCCCTTCACCCACAGACAAGACGGTCCGCTGTGACCGGCTTAAGCTCGACTCCGTGGTCGTCGTCGAGGGGCGCACATGTTCATCAGGAACTGCTGGTACGTCGCGGGGTGGAGTGAGGAGCTGGGCGCCGAAGGAATGATCGGTCGTACGATCACCAACGAGCCGGTGCTGCTGTTCCGGACGAGTCGTGGTGAGCTCGTGGCCCTCGAAGACCGCTGTTGCCACCGGCAGGCGCCGCTATCCCTCGGGCGCAGGGAAGGCGACAACGTGCGCTGCATGTACCACGGCCTGAAGTTCGACCCGACGGGCAGGTGCATCGAGATTCCCGGCCAAGAAACGATTCCGCCCCGCGCGCGCGTGCGCCGCTACGCCGTCGCCGAGCGGCACAGCTGGCTCTGGGTTTGGATGGGTGATGAGGCGAGCGCCGACGAGGCCCTGATTCCGCCGGCGGTGGGACTCGACGATCCGGCCTGGACGCTTCGTCACGGCAGCATCGAATACCAGGCAAATCACATGCTCATCCACGATAACTTGTGCGATTTCTCGCATATCGCGTACGTGCACGAGAGCTCCTTCGGCGGCGGCGACGACCGAATCGCGAAGACCCGGCCAAAGATCAGCACGCTTCCGCGCGGCATCCGCGTGGAGCGGTGGTCGCTCAACGCGCCTGGCCGTGACACGCTCGGCGTGCCGGCGGGGCTGGATCGCTGGTTGCGTTACGACTATCTGGTGCCGGGCGTGCTCCTGATGCGCTCCGAGAATCACCCGGCGGGCACGGCAGCCCGGTTCGATCACGGCGAGCCCAAGTCCGAGCCGATCCACGCGAATTTCACGTCACAGGCGGTCACCGCCATGACGACCGAGACGTCGCGGTACTTCTTCTCGTGGGGACCGCGTGCGAGCGAGACGGTGACCCACCCGCAGCTACCGGCGATGATGTTCGAGCTCGCGGGGCGCGCGTTCGAGGAGGACCGGCGCATGATCGAAGCTCAGCAGCGCAACTTGAAGCTGCGGCCCGAGCCCGATCCGCTGATGATCGGTCACGACCGCGGGCCCTCGCTGTTCCGGGCGGTGATGGAAAAGCTCATTCGTCAGGAGCAAGAGGCGGCGAAGGGGGCTGCTGCGCTAGTGGTCGCTCGCTAGCTGACGAAGGATTTTTTCGGGCACGTGCAGCCGCTTCAAGAGCTCGGCGAGCGGTGTGGCCTGATCCGCGCGGCATGGCCGTTCGTTAGCGGGCACGCAGCAGGTCCCGAACCAGCGCGGTGTCGATGTGCCAGTCCGCGGCCGGTATTCTCTGCATCGTCATCGAGTCATCCGCTCCTTGAAGACCACGAGCGAGCCGCGCCACCAATCGGCCACGCGTGCCAAGGTCGCGTGCTCCGGAAAGCCGTGACGCGCGGCGTGCCGCTGCGGAATGGTGTCCCAGGCACGATGCTCGATCGACACGCGCGTCTCTTTGCCCACCGCTTCGAACAGCACCTCGACCTCGGTCGACTGCTCATCCGTGAAGGTCGATTGCCGCCACGAGAAGCGCAGGCGCTTGCCCGGCTCCCACACCGAGACGCGGCCGATCTCGAACGTGCTGCCGTCGTCGAGCTGCGTGAACAGCCGCCCGCCGACGCCCGGCTCGAAAGCAAGACGTCCGTCGCCGCGTGCGGTGATCTGAAACAAAGCGTCCGGCCGCCACCAGAGCGCAATCTCGTTCGTGAACACGCCGAACGCGCTCATCGGGTCCGCCGGCACGCGGATCGATAGGTAGACTTTCGAGGTCACTTGCGTGTCTTCTGCAGATGCGCCTTGAACGCTGCGAGCTGGCGCATCCACATGCGCTCGGTCTGCTCGAGCCACTCTTTCAGCTCGCTCATAGGCTCTTGCCGCAGGCGGTAGATACGCACGCGCGAGTCGGACTCGTGCCGGTCTTCCTCGACGAGACCGCTCTCGCGCAGCGCGCGCAAGTGACGGCTCATGGCGGGGAAGGGCAGCTGGATCGCCTCCGCCAGCTCGCCGGGGCGCCGCGGCCGCTCGCACAGCAAGTCGACCACGCGCCGGCGGTTGGGATCGGCGAGCGCCGTCAGCGTTCGATCGAGACTCTGCTCGCTCACGCGCGCGCGCTCACAGCTTTCCCTGGAACTTGAAGCCGGTCGCCTGCTCCATCTCGTCTGCGCTCACATTGCGCACGGTTTGCGCGAACGTCCAGTGGTGACCCTCCAAGTCCTGGACGGCGTACGTGCGATCGCCATAGAACTGATCCTGCGGCGGGCCGACGATCTTCGCGCCCGCATCGCGCGCGTGCGCGTAGTGCTCATCGATGCCGCTGTCGAGGCGCACGTGAATGCGCTGGGTGTTCATGCCGCCGATCGAGGCAGGGCTCTTGGTCCAGTCGAACCACTCGTTACCGACCATGACGAGCCCGTCCCCGTGGCTCATCTCCGCATGCACGATGTTGTCCTTCGAGTCGGTGAGCACGAAGGCGACCTCGAAGCCGAAGACCCGTTGCAGCCACTCGAGAGCGGCGCGGTTGTCGCGATAGACCACGGATGAAATGAACGCGGGACGATGGGGTGCGGACGCGGCCATGGACGTCTCCCTGATAGTTTCTAGATTCAAGAATAGTTAACAGGAATCGCAATTATCTTGTCAACTGCCTCGATTTCGGTCGGCCGCCCCGGTGGCGGTGGGATGCATTTCACGTATTCCGGGCTGCGCCCCGAATATGATGCGTACCGCTTTGTCCCAATCTCATGAACCCCAATCATAGATTTCTGGTCGTGGACGATTTCGCGCCGATGCGCGAGATCATTCGCAAGGTGCTGCAGGAGCTCGGGTACGAGCACATTCAAGAGGCGAACGACGGCGCGACTGCGCTGCCGATGCTGCAATCCGCGCACTTCGACATGCTGATCACGGATTGGAACATGCCGAAGCTCGCCGGCATCGATTTGCTGCGCGCGGTGCGCGCGGACGCGAAGATGAAACACCTGCCGGTGCTGATGGTGACCGCCGAAGTGAAGCGCGATCAGATCATCGCCGCGACCCAAGCGGGCGTGAACGGCTACATCATCAAACCGTTCACGCCGCAAGCGCTCGCCGAGAAAGTCCGCAAGATCCTACCGCCTTAGGATCGCGTTCCAGTTGAGGATCGCGTTCCACAGCAAGCGCTGATCGCCGCGATTCATGTCGCGATGGAGCGGGTTGAAGTTGAACGCGACGAGGTGTCCGTTGCCGACGGGCATGTCGAAAATCGCGGGCCGGCCGATCAGATTGTCCTCACCCCACGCCTGACCGCTGACGACGAACGGCGCGTGCTCGCGATCGCCCCATTCCATGACGACGCCGCTCGGATCGGGCGGACCATCGAGACACGTGGTGCAGAACGCCATGCGCAGCCAACGACGCGGCGTGGCGTATAGCGGGAAGTTCTGCCGAAACACATACGTGCGAGTCGGGTAACCGTACGCGATCGGATGATCGGGCCGCGCGAAGGTCACACGCACGTGCGCACCGGGCGTGCGCGTCAACGCTTCTTGCGCGGCTTGGGCCGCCGCGGCGCCCCCGCTGCCCGCGCTTCGCGGCACACCGCCCGAATCCCGGCGGACACCCCGGACGATGCCGCCTTCGAGCGCGAGCATCGAGCCGCTGCCGAGCGTGACCAGGAGTCCGCCGCGCTCGACGAAGCTCTGCAACTCGGCGACACCTTGCCAACCGATGCCGCCGGTAATGTCGTCCGACGCTGCGGGCGTGCCGTGACTCGGCGTCGTCGCGGTTTTCTTGAAAGGCATCGGGCCCCACGCTTTGGGAATGCCCTGAATCTGTTCCGCCAACTCGAGGTCGACGTGGCCATAGAGCAGCACGTCGTACTTCTCATTCAACCTGCCGGCACGAACGTCCTCGTCGCGAACGTACGCGTACGGAATGTGCCGCTGGTCGAGCGAGTAGCGCAGCCAACCGATCGTGTCGGTGTCGGCCCACGGCACCCACACACCGAGGCGCGGCGTCGGTGCGACGTGCCGCGCGACGTCGGGTGCTATGGCAACTGCGGTGAAATTCAGCGCGAGGTCCGCGGCCACTTGGCTCACCGCGTCGCCGAGCCCCGACTGCGCGCGCAAGATCCATGAGCCGGCCGGATAATCCGTACCGCCGTCGGCGAAGGCGCGCTCGGCAATCTCGATCTTGTAGCGCGCGAGGCGGTAGCGCGCCTCGAGCAATCCCTCCTGACCCGTGTCCTTCAACAGATACATGGGACCCTCGCCGCCGACGCGCCCGCGCGGACGGGGCGCTTCGGTCTGCGGACTCAAAGCCGCAGAGCGCACGGCCGGGTCGCCGATCGCCACGACGTTCAGGTGAAAGTGCGCGGGCAACTCCCACGACACGTCGTCGTACGGCTCGCCGCCGTCTTTCGGATAGTCCTGCGGCGTGAGCAGATCGACCGCATAGTTTCGATAGGGTTGATCGAGCCGCACGACATACGTGCCCGCCGGGAACGTCCCTTCTTTCACGGTGAACGACGCCGTCGCCCGATGCACCTCGATGTGCTGAGCCTGCAAACGCTGGACGAGCTGCCCAACGCGCATCGGGTCGCCCTGATCTTCAGGAATCGCAAACGCGTACGGCGCCTCGTCGACACCTTTGCGCCACGAGTGGTAGCTCTTCGTGTAGAAGTTCGCGAGCAGCGTCTTCGACTGCGTGGCCGCCAGATCGAGCGCGGCTAGCGCGCCCGTCTCGTTGTAGTTGACGTTGTCCCGCGCCGACCAGCGAAAGGGCGTCGACGGCGGCGGCAACACGCGATACCAGGCCCGCTGTGTTTCCTCGGGCGTCAGCGTTTGCGTCAGCGTCTCGGCCGTTCCGTTGCCGAATGTCTCGTAGCCGCGCCCGATCGCGTTGTGATTCATCGCGACCGAATCGAGGAACAGATGCGCGAACGCCTCGCCGAAATTCCAGGTAGCGACGCCGGGCATCCCCAGGCCCGTCATCGTCTGCACTTCATGGAAGCTCAGCGCCTGAAACTCTGCGAAGGTGATGGGATCGATATTGGGGTTGTACGGGCCGGTGCCGTTCCACGACATCAGCAGCGCAACGCTTTCGTGCAGGTCGTGCACCACTTGCGGATGCCACTCGTGAAACATGCGATGCACGGCCTTCGTCGTCTCGTGCACCTGCTGGTGCGCATCGCGGTTGATATCTACGAACGCGTACTTCGACCAGTAGGGCGGGGACTGCCGCGGCAGATTCGCCAGGTCCATCTTGCCCTTGAGGAAGCGGTAGAACCACTCGACCTGCTTGTCGCGCCCGTCCGGATTCGAGACAGGATTGATCAACACGACGAGGTTCTCGCGAATGCGCCGGATCATCGGCTGGTCGGACACCGCGAGCCGATATGCCAGCTCCAACACGGATTCCGTCGAGCCGGTCTCGTCGGAATGGAGTGCGGCATTGAAGTAGTAGAACGGCCGGGCCGTCGCGACGATTTGCTCCGCGGCCTTCGGGTCCGTACGACGCGGGTCGGCGAGCGCGGCCGTCGCGGCTTTCAGCGCGTCGAGCTGCTGCATGCCGTTCTCGTCGGCGACGGCGAGCATGATGATCTCGCGGCCCTCCTCGGAGCGACCGATCGTGAACACCCGCACGCGTGGCGAGGCGTTCGCGAGCGCGCGGCAGTACGCGTAGGCCGTCGCCGAGTCGACGAGCTCACCCGGCGCGCCCGGAATTCGGTGGAGGAACGCGCGCGGCGATGGTACCGAAGAGGAGGCGGGCAGGTACGCAACCCACGGCGACAGGAATCTCGGCTCGGTCGTCGCACGGGCGATCTCTTCGATGGATCCGGGCTCGGCGGAGTCCGGCGCCGGTGACATATCGGCGGCCCAACCCTCAGTGCATGCGCCAACCGTTAGAAGCAGGCCCCAGAGGCCCGTCAGCCGGAACAGTCGCATCGTCAGCACACATCACCTCCGCCGTCGCGAGCGGCGCCAAGTCTACGCGCGCCTGGCGCGCTGTATGACAAGTGTCACGCGCCGCGCAATCCCGCGCGCCGCCGGCGTGTAATACGTCGGCCATGGATCGCGCCCTCCCGTCAGATACCGCGCGCCTGCCGGCCATCAACTGGCGGCCCATGATCTTTGCCGGCTTCATCGTGTTTTACCCGCTCGAATTGTTGAGACGCGGCGAGACCGCGCCCGCCGAGTGGGCGCTGGCAGTGTTCGCCGTGGTCTCCTTCGTCGTGCTGCTCGCCGTCGCCATCGCGTCCTGGCAGCGGCGGCGGCCGTTTTCGTGGGTGCCGATCGTGATGGGCGTGATCGGCTCCTATCTAGGGGAGAACGCGGCGGCTGCGGAGCTGTTCTTCCTGTTTGCCGCGGCGATCTTTCCGTGGGCTTTCAATGGTCACGTTGGGCGCTGCGTGGTCGTCACGATCCTGCTCCTGTACGCCGAAGCGTTCGTGGGCGTGTTGATCGGGCACAAGGCGGGCTTGGAGATGCAGTGGTATCTCGACGTGCCGATCTTCACGATCGGCAACATCGCGAGCGGCCTGTGGATCGTTGGGATGACGTTGGGTGTGCGGCGTCTCGCGCGCGTTGCCGAGCAGGAGCGCATCACGCGCGACTTGCACGGCGTCCTCGGCGATGTGCTCTCGCGAATCTCCGCGCGCTCCGGGCAGGCGGCGCGGTTGCTGGAGACGCTTGCGGATACCGTCCGCGCTCGTGAGGCGATGGCAATGGTGGAGGTCACCTCGCGCGGCGCGTTGGCCGATGTGCGCCAGGCGATCCGGCGGTATCGGTCCGAGCCGCCGAACGTATCGCGCACCCCCTCGGCCTCGATCGACTGGCGACCGTTGGTGTTCACCATCTACATCGTTTACCTACCGGTGAGTTTCTGGCGAGCAGGCGGCGGTGACGCGTTCGAGTGGCTGCTGATCGCGGCAGGCGTCGTGCTGTTTCTCGCGCTCGCCTCCATGGCGATCGCTTCGTGGCAGCGGCGGCGACCGTTCCTCCACGTCGTGTTTCTGCTGGCGTTGCTCGGAGTGGCATTCGCGCCGCTCACGCCGGCCGCGATGCTATTTCTGCTGTTTGCTGCGGCCGTCGTGCCATGGGCCGTGGAAGGCGACATCTGGCGTACCGTCGGGCTCATCGCGCTGCTCATCGGCATCGAGTTGCTGATCGGCGCCGCGACCACACTGCTGCGGGCCGGCGCCGCCGACCGGCTTCGGGAAATCTGGTGGATCACGACGCCGCTCTTCACCGCGCTCAGTGCGGCCGGCTACCTGTGGGCCGTGCGCGTCTGCCTGCGATACCTCGCGTTGGCCAAGCGCAGCGAATGCGAGCGAATCGCACGCGATCTGCACGATGTGCTGGGCCACACGCTCTCGCTCATCACGCTGAAGTCGGAGCTTGCCGGCCGGCTGCTCGCCGAATCGCGCGATGCCGGCCGCGCGCGCGCGGAAATTGCCGACGTGCAGTCGATCTCCCGACAGGCATTGGCGGACGTGAACCGGATCATCGTCGGGGAGTGCACCGAGACGCTCGACACCGAGCTCGAACGCGCGAGCGCAACGTTGCGCGCGGCGGGCGTCGCGGTCGAATGTCAGCGCGAGTCGGTATGGCTCGATCGCGAGCACGAGGGCATCCTCGGCCTCGCGCTCCGCGAAGCCGTGACGAACATCGTCAGGCACGCGGCCGCCAGTCATTGTGAGATCCGCTTTCGGCACGTGACGCAGCGGTACGTTCTCGAAGTGCAGGACGACGGTCGCGGCGGCGCGAGCGGCGTTGGGTCGAGCGAGGGCCTCGGGCTACTCGGCATGCGCGAGCGGATCGAAGCGCTCGGCGGCTCGGTCCGCCGCGATGTTTCCGCCGGCACGCGCCTCACCGTGAGTCTGCCGGCCGAGGCGCGGCGCGCATGAGCATTCGCGTCGTCATCGCGGAAGACCAAGCGATGGTGCTCGGCGCGCTCGCCGCGCTGCTCGAAATGGAAGGCGACATTCGCGTCGTCGCACAGGTCCGCAACGGGCGGGAAGCGTTGCAAGCCGTGCTCGCCGAGCGGCCCGAGGTATTGATCACCGATATCGAGATGCCGGCGATGACCGGCATCGAGCTGACGGCTGCGCTGCAGGGACGCTCCAGTGCGAAAGTCACCGTGGTCACGACGTTCGCGCGCCCGGGATATCTGCGCCGCGCACTCGAGGCCGGCGCGCAGGGATATCTGCTGAAAGACAGTCCGGCGCGCGACCTCGCGGAGGCGGTTCGGCGCGTGCACCAGGGGCAACGCGTGATCGACTCGGACCTCGCCGCGGAGGCGCTGTCCGAGCCGGATCCGCTGACGGATCGTGAGCGGCAGGTACTGCGACTGGCGGGTGACGGCGCGTCCAGCGACGACATCGCGAAACAACTGAATCTCTCCGACGGCACCGTGCGCAACTATTTGTCCGAAGCCATCGGCAAGCTCGGCGCCGCCAATCGCGTCGAAGCCGCACGCATCGCGCGCGCCAAGGGCTGGCTCTGACATTTGTCACGCGCGCGAGCGTGACACGCTTCACTGGCGAGGTTCCGAGCCGCTTCCCAAGATGCCGGCATGAAATACGCGCATCTCGTGTGGGCGGCGCTCCGGCGCAAGCCCACGCGTACCGTGCTCACCTCGCTCTCGATCTTCGTGGCGTTCTTTCTGTTCGGCGTGCTCCAGGGCATGAACGCCGGGATCAGCGAGCTCGTGGCGACGGCACGCGTCGATCGACTGCTCGTCACGAGCCGCGTCAACATGACCGCGCCACTGCCTGTTGCGCACGTGGAGCGTGTCGCGGCGGTTCCGGGTGTGCGCGAGGCGACGGGCGTCGTGATGATGGTCGGGACTTACCAGCACCCCGGCAACAACGTGTTGGTCGCCGGGACCGACGTCGCCGCTCTGTTTCGCATCTATTCGGAAATGATGAGCGCGCCGGCCGAGCACATCGCCGCGGCGGCGCGGCTGCGTTCGGGCGCGATCGTCGGCCGCGCGCTGGCTCGACAGAAGGGCTGGAAGATCGGCGACCGCATCCCGCTGAAAGCGGTGAACATGCGCAAGGCCGACGGCTCGACGGATTGGGCCTTCGACATCGTCGGCATCTATGACCGCACGGATGAGCCCGATACGGCGATGTGGTTGATCGCGAACTACGACTATCTGAACGCGCCGCGCGGTGACGGCAAAGACACGTTGTTCGAGATCGCCGTCGCGTTGAAAGACCCGACCCAGACGACGCGCGTTGCGCAGGCGATCGACGATCTGTTTGCGAGCTCGTCGAACCAAACCGCTACGCAGACGGAGCGCGACTACATCAACGCGATGCTCGGGCAAGTCGGGGACATCGATTTCCTGGTGAACGGCATCGTCGGCGCCGTGCTGTTCACGCTCCTGTTCCTGACGGCGAACACGATGGCGCAGTCGGTGCGCGAGCGCATTCCGGAGCTCGCGGTCCTGAAGACGCTGGGGTTCACCGACGGCGCCGTGCAATGGCTCGTTCTGATCGAGGCCTTGCTCCTGTGCGCGATCGCGGCGATTGCCGGACTCGTCGCGTCGATCGTGGTTCTGCCGCTGGTGACGAATCAGCCCGGGCTCAGTATCGCCGCGATGCATGTCCCGCATTCCGTGTTCGTCGCGGGCACGGTGACGGCAGTGCTCGTCGCGCTGATCAGCGGACTGCCGCTCGCGCTGAGGGCGCGCCGTCTACAAATTGCCGCGGCATTGGCGGGACGCTGAGGAGCAGCATGAATACGACGAGGCAAATCGTGACGGTCGCTGCAATGAACCTGCGCAGCGTGCCGCAGCGATTGGCGCCTGCGTTCGTCATCGTAATCGGCATCGCAGGCGTCGTCGGAGTGCTCATCGCGGTGCTCTCCTTGTCGCGCGGGCTCGCTCACACATTGGCGATGACGGGGCGCCCGGATCGCGCGATCGTCGTGCACACGGATGCCATCGCGGAAGTCGCGAGCGTGCTGACGCGGGAGGCGGTGCTGAAGGTGATGGACGCGCCGGGCGTCGCGCGCGACCCCGACGGCAAGGCGATCGCTTCGGCGGAAATGCTCGCGACGGTGCGTCTGCCGCGCAAGAACACGCGCGCACTCGGCGCGCTCACGGTTCGAGGTGTTTCGCAGAGCGCCTTCGCGTTGCGTCCCGAGATGCGGCTCGTCGAAGGGCGGCTGCCGGTGAGCGGTCTGAACGAGTTGCTTGCGGGTCGCGCCGCGCAGGCTCGTTTCGGCAATCTAGAGGTCGGCGCGCGCATCAGAGTGAACAACACGGAGTGGGCCGTCGTCGGCGCGTTCACGAGCGACGGCGATGCGCACGAAGCGGAGCTGCTCGCCGACGCGGAAGCGATGCTGTCGGCCTATCGCCGCACCACCTTCAACTCGGTGACGGTGCAGCTGACCGACGCGAGCGCGTTCACCGCGTTCAACCGCGCCGTGACGAGCGACCCGACGCTCACCGTCACGGCGTCTCCGGAATCGACGTACTACCAGCGGCACTCGCAGGCCTTCTCGCGGGTGCTCGCAATGATCGCCAATGTCGTCGGGACGATCATGGCGATCGGGGCCGTGTTCGCTGCGCTGAACTCGATGTATGCGGTCGTCAGCGCGCGCACTTTGGAGATCGCGACGCTGCGCGCGATCGGCTTCGGCGCGAGCGCCGTGGTCGTATCCGTGATCGTCGAAGCGCTCGTGCTGGCATTGATCGGCGCGCTCGCCGGCGCAGCGCTCGCATGGCTGTTCTTCAACGGTCACACCGTCAGCACGGTAGGGGGCGCCGGCATTCCGAATGTGATTTTCCACTTACGCATCGGCGGAGGGTTGGTGATCGTCGGGATCGTTTGGGCGTGCCTCGTCGGCCTGATCGGCGGCCTGCTGCCCGCGATCCGCGCGGCGCGGGTGCCGGTCGCCACGGCGCTGCGCGCCGTGTGAATCCCGGTTGTCCGGGCTACATCTTCTCGCGCTTGGCGAGGAGCATTGCGGCGTTGGTCGTCAATTTGTCGAAGATCGTCATGAGGCTCTGTTGATCGCGCGCGCTGAGCCCCACAATCAACGTTCCGTTGCGCGCGAGAGCGAGCTCCGCGAGCCGCGCGTACACCGCGCGACCCGCTTCGGAAATGCCGACGAGGATGTGCCGGCCGCCGCCGATCTTTTCGCGCGTGATCAAGCCGCGCTCTTCGAGGCGCGTCAGCGTGCGCCCGACCTGACTCTTGTCGCGGCTCAGCAGCGGCACGAGCTGGATCAACGTGAGCGGCGCATGCTCGCCCACTTGCGAGAGCACGCGCCATTCGAAGTCCGAGAGCTGCGTGGCGCGCCGGTAGGTGAGGGCGGCGCTGCGCTGTAACAGGTTGTCGAGCAGGAAGAGATCCTGCGCGACGAGTCGCTGCCCGCTCGCGACAGCGATGCGGCCGGCGGGCTGCGCAGTGGCCGCGACCTCATCGCCCGCTTCCTCGTCGAATCCCTCGTCGTCGACGTCATCCGTCCGCGCCCGCAGCGCCTGCTCCCCAGCGAGCATCGCGCGCGCGTTCGCCAGCAGCTTGAGCAAGATCTGCGGTAACACCCGCCGCTCCGTTTCCGTCAGATCGCGAATGAGCACGGCGTTACGCGCACGCCCCAACTTGACGATCTTGTCGAACAGCGCGCGCCCGCTCTTCGTGAGCACGATCGGCGCGCGCAAGTGCTCACGCGCGAGGAGCCTGGCGTTCACGAGCCCCTTCACCGCATGACTCACCTGGCCCTTGTCCTGATGAAGCAGGATCGCGAGCGCCGTCAGCGCCACCGGTCCGTGATCGCCCACTTGCATCATCACGCGCCACTCGAAGTCCGAGAGCCCCGTTGCGGCTCGATAGGCCGGCCCCGCGCTCCGGTACAGCACCTTCATCAACGTGATGAGGCGCGCTGCGACCAGGCGGCGCGACATCGGTACGGCCTCGGGCGGCCGTTCGGCGTGGGCGGGTAGGCGGTTCACCGGCGCGCATCAGACCGGACATCGGCGCCGCGCGCAAGTTGAGAAAGTCCACTGAAGGGGATACGCTCAACGAGAGACGGCGAGCCATGCCGCAGTGAACCTCGAGGGGGGGAAGTCATGAAACGGCCATTCGTGCCCGTGGTGTTCGGCATTGCCGGCACCGTTCTGTCGACACAGGCACCCGCGGACGACTCGAGCAGCAAGGAGGCGGCAGCAGACGTTCTCGAAGAAGTGGTGATCACCGGACAGCGCCGCCTGGAGAGCTTGCAATCCGTGCCGGTCGCGGTGTCGGCGCTGAGCTCCGAGAAGCTGTTGAAGTCCGGAGTACAGACGTTCACCGATTTGCAGGCATTGACGCCGTCGCTCGCCATCAGCGACGGCCCGGGCGGGCGCTATCTCAACATCCGCGGCGTCGGCATCGGCGTCGGCACGCCGTTCCAGTCGGCGGGCGTGCCCCTGCATCTCGACGGCATGTACGTCACGCGCTCCGAATTCTTCATCCGCGAGGCGTACTTCGATCTGGAGCGCGCCGAGGTGTATCGCGGCCCGCAGGGCACGTTCGCCGGCCAGAACTCGACCGGCGGCGCGATTTTTCTGACGTCGAATCAGCCGCAATTCGACGGCTTCAAGGGCAGCCTGCAGCAGACCATCGGCAACTACGAGTGGTATCAAACGCAGGGCTTCGCGAACTTGCCCATTTCCGAGAGTTGGGCGGCGCGCGTCGCGTTCAACTGGGAACGGCGCGACAGCTTCACCAACAATCTCGGCCGCGGCGGCTCGGGGCCGGGCGCGGATCCGGCGCTACAGAGCACGTATGATCCGGGCAATCTGAATCGCCGCTCCATTCGCGCGATCTTGCGCTACAAGCCTTCGGACACGCTGGATGTCCGCCTGCGCTACGACTTTCTGAGCGACGACAACGACGGCGATGCGAATCTGCGCGCCGCCTCCGGCACGTTCAACGACCCGGACGCCGTCCCGCACCCGCGTGCCCTCAACTACGACTTTCCGACGTATGGCCGCCTGACCGTCCATCGCGGCATCCTCAACGTGCTCTGGAATTTCAGCGACCGCGCGCAGTTCCGCTCGGTGAGCGGCTATCAAGGGCTCGAAACGCTCGCGGGCATCGACACGGACGGCACGAGTCCTTACGTCGACTCGCAGCCGCTCGTGCCCGGCGATCAGTTCGCGCCGCAATCCTGGGGCGTCAATCGCACCCGCAACGATGCGTTCTTTCAGGAATTCGATCTGCTCTCGACGGGTAGCGGCCCGCTGCATTGGGTGGGCGGCATCGTCGGCATCAACGAGCACACGCCCATCTTCAACACGGCCGGCAACTACGTGGTCGGCAACTGCACGCTGCCCGCGACCGCGGCCAATCCGAACCCGACGCCGTGTACCAGCTTCGACATCTTGAACCCCGCCAATCCCGGCAACTATCTCGACTATCGCCAGCGGCACGAGAGCGCCGCCGTGTTCGGCGAAATCACCTACGACTTCTCGGAGCAATTTCAGGCCATCGTCGGCGGGCGCTATACGTACGACAAGATCGAGCTGCTCCACGGCAGCAACGCAGTTTCCGCCTTGCCGCCGAATCTGCCGCTCGCCATATGCGGTGGCCCGTGCAACAACTTGTTCGGCGTCGGCGAGTTCAAGGAGCCGACCGGCCGCGTTGCATTCAACTGGTTCCCCGGCGGCGGCGAGCGCTCGACGACCGTGTATCTCACGTTCAACCGCGGCTTCAAGCCGGGCGGCTATCAGACGCAGCTCACGCTCGGCGCCGTGGCGCCGAACGACAAGGGGCACCCGCCGTACAAGGCGGAGAAGCTCACGGCATACGAGACGGGCGTCAAGACCATCACGTTCAACGATCACTTGCGCACGAACGTCACCGGCTTCTTCTACAACTACGAGGACTGGCAGGCGAGTTTCCGCGTGCCCGGCCAGAACTTGCCGCGTTCGCAGAACATGCCCGAAGTAGAGGCCTACGGCGGCGAGCTCGAGGCGCAAGCTGCGTTCGGCGGCTGGCGCATCGACGCGAACGTCGGCTACACCCACAGCGAAGTCACCGAGGGGCCCGCCTCACCTCTCATCGTTCCGGCGGGCACGCTCGGGCCGAACTTGCCGCCCGCCTCGCCCGTCACGACGTTCGATCCGGAAGGATTGCCGCTCAACTACTCCCCCAAGTGGACGTACAACGCATCCCTCGAATACGACATCAAGATCGGTGCCGGCGCGCTCACACCGCGCTTGCAGTACTCCTACATCGGCGAGCAATGGGTGCAGCTCTATCACTCTTCGCAGGATTTCTTTCCTGCGCATCATCTGCTCGATTTCCGGCTGGCATACAGCGCGCCCGAGCACTGGCGTGTCGAGGGCTTCGTCACCAATCTGACGAACGAGCTCTACGTGACGGGTGTCGTGGCGGGGCCGGTGGCCACGCCCTATCTCAATTCGCTCGCGCTCGGGCCCCCACGGCAAATCGGCGCGCGCATCCAATACGAGTTTTGACAGGAGGGACCATGAGGAACGCAGGCCGAGTAGGACTTTTATTGGTGATCGGCGCAGCCGCGCAAGCGCACGCCGCGGATTCGCTCGAAGCACGGCTCACGGCGGCGGAAGATCGCGCCGCCATCGAGAAGCTGCTGACGGGCGATTATCCGCGCGCGCTGGATCAGCGGCATTGGGCGGATTACGCGGCGCTGTTTACAGCGGACGGCGCGCTCACGATGCGCGATCGAACCATCGTCGGCCCGGCGGAGATCGAGAAGTTCTTCATCAACTTCAGCTCGCCGTCCGCATCGGGACCGCCGCCGAAGCCGGGCGAAATTCGCACGCTGCACATCGTCACGAATCTCTCGTTCAAGATCGACGGCGATACGGCCGTCGGCGGCGCGTATTGGCAGACCATCGGCATTCGCGATGGACACACGGACGTGTTGTCCGCCGGGCACTACGAAGACGTGCTGAAGAAGCAGAACGGCCAGTGGAAGTTCGCGAAGCGCGTGATCGCGAGCGACCTCGCGCGGCCGCAGCCGACGACTACGTCGCAAGCCGCTCCCGCACCGTCGCGGTGATTTCGAAGGAGCGCAGGCGCGCGCGATGATGGTAGAAGTGGCCGGCGATCATCAGCTCGTCCGGCCCGTGCCGTGCGATGAAGTCGCGCAAGCCACGCTCGACGGTGTCCGCCGCGCCGACGAAGGAGCAGGACAGTGCGTGTAGCACGCCCGCCTTCTCTTCCGGGAGCCAAAAGCTCTCGATGTCATCGAGCGGCGGCGGGACTTTGCCCGGCCGACCGCGGCGTAGATTCACGAATGCCTGCTGCAGCGAGGAGAAGTGCCGGCGCGCTTCGGCATCGGTGTCGGCGGCGAACACGTTCACCGTGAGCATCGCGTGCGGGCGCGCGAGCTGCGCCGAGGGACGGAAATTGGCGCGATAGACCTGCAGCGCGTCCGTCATGTCCGCGGGCGCGAAGTGCGAGGCGAAGGCGAACGGCAAGCCGAGGTACGCGGCGAGCTGCGCACTGTAGAGGCTCGAGCCTAGCAGCCAGAGCGGCACGTTCGAGCCTTCGCCCGGCACGGCGTGGATGCGCTGTCCGGCCGAGGCCGGTTCCAAATACGCCTGCAACTCGCGGACGTCCTCGGGAAACTGCTCGGCGCGCGCATGCAGGTCGCGGCGGAGCGCGCGGGCGGTGTACGGATCGGTGCCCGGCGCGCGACCGAGGCCTAGATCGATACGATCCGGGTAAAGCGCTGCGAGCGTCCCGAATTGCTCGGCGATGATCAGTGGCGCGTGATTCGGCAGCATGACGCCGCCGGAACCGACGCGAATTTTCTGCGTGCCGCCGGCGACGTGCGCGATCACGACGGCGGTGGCCGCGCTCGCGATGCCGGCCATGCCGTGATGTTCGGCGAGCCAGAAGCGCTGGAAACCCAGCTTCTCCGCGTGTTGGGCGAGCTCACGGGAGTTGCGAAGCGCTTCGGTCGCAGTGGCGCCCTCGGCGATGGGCGCGAGGTCGAGCACGGAGAAGGGAATCATGGTGACGGCGAGCGTAGCAGAAGCTCTTCGGCCGCGAGTCTCACCGAAGGATGAGGAGAGCGTGCCTCGAACGCTGAACCGGGGCGCAGTCGGCGCCGCAGCGGCGCCGCTCACGCAACGAGCGTCTCACGCGCAGCGTCTCACGCCTGCAAGCGCACGCTCGTACTGAGTAGCTGCGCGCGATCTGCACAGGGGCCGACGAGAATCTCGACCGTGCCCGGCTCGAAAACCTGCGCGAGGTCCGGCCCGAGAAAGCGCAGCTCCGACGCCTTCAAAGTCAGCTCGACGGTCTGCGTTGCCGCGGCCGGCACCATCGCGCGCGCGAAGCCTTTCAATTCCAACAACGGCCGGGCCACGCTCGCCACCGGATCGCGCGTGAAGAGAAACACCGTCTCATCGGCTGCGCGCGCTCCCGAGTTCGTCACGTCGACACGCACCGTGATCGTATCGTTTTCAGTAACGCTGGCCGGTTCCGCTCGCAGATTCGCGTACGTGCAACGCCCATACGTCAGGCCGTGGCCGAACGGATACAGCGGCTCGTTCGGCACGTCGAGAAACTTGCTGGTGAAATAGTCTTTGGAGCTCGCCGGCCGTCCGCTCGGTCGCTCGCCGAAGAAGATGGGCACTTGCCCCAGTGCGCGCGGCCACGTGATCGCCGTCCGCCCGCTCGGCGATGCTCGCCCGATCAACACGTCCGCGATGGCATTCCCGGCTTCGCTGCCGAGAAACCACGCCGCGATGAGCGCGTCGGCTTTTTCATCGAGCCACGGCACGATCAGCGGCCGCCCGGAGAACAGGATCACGATCAGCGGGATCTTCAACGCGCACGTCTTCTCGAACACGGCTTCGGCCAGTGCGCCTTGCTGCCCCGGCAGCTCGGGATATGCGCGACTTGCCGCCTCACCGCTCATGTTGTGCGCCTCGCCCAAGCAGAGCACGACCGCATCCGCGCCCTCGCAGAGATCGACCGCGTGGGCGATGCCGCCGCGATCTCCGTCCGCGATGGCCACGCCCGCCGTGTAACGAATCTTCGTGTTCGGAAGCGCGTTCTGCAGCCCTCCGAGCACCGTGACGTGCGGCCCTTCATAGCCCGCCGCGGCCCACGGCCCGCACATCTCGGCCTGCGCATCCGCTAGCGGCCCCAGCACGCACAAACGCGGCACGGATGCGGCCAGCGGCAGAGTGTCATTTCTATTCTTCAGCAGCACGAGCGAGCGTGCAGCGACGTTACGCGCGAGCCGCCGGCGCTTCTCCAGTGCCTCGGCGGTTTCGCGCCTCGCGCCACGCCGATAAGGGTCATCGAACAAGCCGAGCCGCTCTTTCAGCTGCAGCACGCGACGCACGGACGCGTCGATCTGCTCCATCCTCACGAGCCCGCGTTCCAGCGCGATCGGCAAGCCACGCCGATAGGCATCCGACATCATGTCGATGTCCACGCCCGCGTTCAGCGCGAGCGCCGCCGCGTCGACGAGATCGGCGGCAACACCGTGCTTCAGCAACTCGCCGATCGCGTTGTAGTCGCTGATGAGCACGCCATCGAATCCCAGCTTGCCGCGCAGATAGTCGTTCAGCAGCGGCCGATGCGCTGTCATCGGAATGCCCGCGAGATCGGTGAACGCCGGCATCATCGACGCGACGCCGGCGTCGACCGCTGCAACGAACGCGGGCAGATGAACCTCGCGTAATGTTCTCTCCGAGATGTCCACAGAGGCGTATTCACGTCCCGCCGTCACCGGGCCGTAGGCGCAAAAGTGCTTCGCGCACGCCGCGACGGCGTCCTCCGACGCGAGATTGCCGCCTTGAAAACCGCGCACTTTGGCGCGCGCGATTTGCGTGCAGAGCCACGGATCTTCGCCCGGTCCCTCGGCCGTGCGACCCCAACGGGGGTCACGTGACACATCGAGCATGGGCGCAAACGTCAGCGCCAGCCCATCGGCGGCGGTTTCCTTGGCCGCTTCGCGCGCCGTCAGCTCCCACATGGCCGCATCGAACACGCTCGCTTCGGCCAGCGGGATTGGAAACAAAGTGCGATGCCCGTGGATCACATCGAGCCCGATCAAGAGCGGAATACGCATGCGGGATTCTTCCACCGCGAGGCGCTGCATTTCGTGCGTCGGGCCGGCGCCGATCATGTTCAGCAGATTGCCGATCGTGCCGTCCTTGATGGCCTGCGTGGAGTCGCCCGCAATGACGGGTCCGGTCACCGCGTAGCTCGACGCCGCCATCGTCAGCTGTCCCAGCTTCTCGGCGAGCGTCATGTCGGTCAGCAGCTGGTCGATGTCGGTACGCATTCAAAAAAGGCTACCATTTACCGCTTGCTCATGTCGGAGGATCGGGAGCTTGGCTAAATCGACGACGAGCCCGGCGATGAAGGCGCGGCGCAGGAATACGGCCGCACCGGCGCGACCGACGGGTGCCGCGGCGCTGCACGCCAGTCCGGCAGCGCTGGCCGCGCTCCCGGATGAGGAGCTCATCGAGGTGGTGCAGCGGCAGACCTTCAAGTTCTTTTGGGAAGGGGCGCACCCCGTCAGCGGCTTGGCGCTGGATCGGTGCAAAGCGCGCGCGAATCCGCCGAACGACAAGGTCGCGGTGGGCGGCTCGGGCTTCGGCATCATGGCGCTGATCGTCGCCGCCGAGCGGGGCTGGGTCACGCGCGAAGCGGCGGTCGAGCGGCTGCTGCGCATGCTCGAAACGTTGCTTGCCGCGCGCTGCTATCACGGTGCGTTTCCACATTTCATGAACGGCGCGACGGGCGAAACGATCCCGTTCTGGCGCAAAGATGATGCCGGCGATCTCGTCGAGACCTCGTTCCTCTGTATGGGCCTGCTCTGCGCTCGGCAATATTTCCAGCGCGACACGCCGGATGAGCGCACGATCCAGTGGCAGACGTCGGTGCTGTGGGAAGAGGTGGAGTGGAATTGGTACACGCAGGGCGGCCGCGAAGTGCTGTACTGGCACTGGAGCCCCTACAACGGCTGGGCGATGGACCACGAGATTCGCGGCTGGAACGAGTGCCTGATCACCTACATTCTGGCCGCCGCGTCACCGCGCTATGCCATCGATCCGCTCGCGTATCACAACGGCTTCGCGGCGGGACGAGGCTTTGTGAACGGCAAGTCGTACTACGACATCACGCTGCCGCTCGGCATGGAGTACGGCGGGCCGCTCTTCTTCGCGCACTATTCGTTCCTGGGTCTCGATCCGCGCGGGCTCGAAGATCGCTATGCCGACTATTGGGACCTGAACGTTCGCCACGTGCGCATCAATCGCGCGCACTGCATAGCGAATCCGCGCAACTACAAAGGCTATGGCGCAGCGTGCTGGGGGATCAGCGCGAGTGATGCCCCGGACGGGTACGCGCCGCACGCGCCGGACAACGACACCGGCACGATCGCGCCGACTGCGGCGTTGGCCAGCCTCCCGTACGCGCCGGCGGAGGCACTGCAGGCGGCGCGGTACTTTCTGAACGAGCACGAGGAGCGCGTTTGGGGTCGCTACGGGTTCGTCGACGCGTTCTGCGAGTCGCGCAACTGGTATGCCGATAGTTATCTCGCCATCGATCAGGGGCCCATCGTCGTGATGATGGAGAACCATCGCACGGCCCTCTTGTGGAAGCTCTTCATGAGCGTGCCCGAAGTGCAGACCGGCTTGCGCCGGCTCGGGTTCACGAGCCCGCATTTGAGCGCGTGATGGAATCCTTCGAGGCGTGGCTCGAGCGCGAGTATCGCTACGCGGCGGCCGCGATGCTGAGGAGCATCTCGGCCGTGGATCTCGTGAAGATGAGGCCGGGGTTCGGGCAGACGATACGGCCGCGCAAGGGGTCGATCGTCGCCTCGACGGTGCTCGCTTCGTGGGATCCCGATCCGGACTATTTCTTTCATTGGTATCGGGACTCGGCGGTCGTGATGGACGCGCTGCGCGCGTTGTACACGGACGGGACGATTGGAGCGGAGGCGCTCACGCATTTGCAGGATTTCGTGAGCTTCAGTCGCTCGTTGCGCACGCTCGATGGCGGCGCGCTCGTCGCGGCGCCGGCGTGGCGCACGAAGGTCGCCGAGACGTTCACGCAGTACTGTCGCGAGGATGCCGAGCTTGCGCTGATTCGCGGCGATACGGTGGTGGCGGATACGCGGGTCAATCCGGACGGGACCCTCGATATCTCGAAGTGGACGCGGCCGCAGTTCGACGGGCCGCCGTTGCGGGCGCTTGCCGTGTTGAGATGGGCGCGTGCGGTGGCGTTCGATGCGGAGCTCGATGCGGCGGTGCTGGATCTCGTCGGGGCGGATCTCGCGTTCACGTTGAAGCATTGGCGGGAGCCGTCGTTCGATATCTGGGAGGAGGAGAGTGGGCGGCATTACTACACGCTGTGTGTGTCGGCTGCCGCGCTGAGTGAAGGTGTCGAGTGGCTCGAGAATCGGGGCGACCCTGCGCAGGCGCGGGCCTGCCGGGTAGCGAGCGAGGAGATTCGGGGCGCGCTCGATGAGTTTTGGGTGGCGGACGAGGGGTATTACCGCTCGCGAATTTTGCCGAGCGGGGAGCGGTCGACGAAGGACCTGGACATCGCGGTGATCCTCGCGGCGATTCACGCAGACGGCGACGGCGCGCACACCCCGCGCGATCCGCGCATGCTCGCGACGCTTGAGCGCCTCGCGTCGCTATTCGACGCGGCTTACGCCATCAATCGCGACCGGCCCGCGGGCCGTGGGCCGGCCATGGGCCGCTATGCGGGCGATCGATATTTCTCGGGCGGCGCGTACTACTTCGCGACGCTCGGCGCCGCCGAGTTGTGCTATCGCGCGGCCGCGGGCCGTGACAGTGCACGCAATTGGGTCACAAAAGGCGACGCCTACCTCGCAACCGTGCGCGCCTTCACGCCCGCCAACGGCGAATTGTCGGAACAATTCGATCAGCACACGGGTTCACAAACGTCAGCCAAGCATCTGGCGTGGAGCTACGCGGCCTTCATCTCGTGCGTCACGGCGCGCCGAGCGGTGGTGGCGGGAATCTGATGAACGATCGAGAGAAGAGCATCGATCTGCAGGCGGAGGCCGACGAGGCCGCCAACACCGGTCTGCGCAAGCAGCTCGGCATGATGGTGGGCGCCGCGTACCGCTCGCGCACCGGCAAGCTCGTCATCGTGCTGGCCGTCGCCCTGTTCGTGGTCATCGTCGTGACCGCATACGGCCAGATCCGTCTCAACAGCTGGAACAAGCCGTTCTACGACGCGTTGTCCCGCCGCGATCTGCACGACTTCCTCGTCCAGCTCGGTGTCTTCTTCATCATCGCCGGCTCGCTGCTCGTTCTGAACGTGTTCCAGCGGTGGCTCGTCGAGACGACGAAGTACAAGCTGCGCGAGGGTCTCGTCGACGACCTGATCGGTCAATGGATGCTGCCGCGCCGGGCGTTCTGGCTCGCGAACGCCGGCCCCATCGGCGTGAATCCCGACCAGCGCATGCACGAAGACGCGCGCAAGCTCTGCGATCTCTCCGCGGATCTCGGCGTCGGTCTCCTGCAGGCGACGATTTTGTTCCTCACCTTCGCTGGCGTGTTGTGGGTGCTGTCGAACGACTTCTCGTTCCGCATCGGTGATACCGATTACGCGGTACCCGGCTTCATGCTGTGGGCCGCAATTCTTTACGCGGTGCTCGGCTCGCTACTGAGTTATTGGGTCGGCCGCAGCCTCATCCATCGCAACGAAGAGCGTTACGCGCGCGAAGCCGACCTGCGTTTCGCGCTCGTGCGCATCAACGAACACCTCGACGGCATCTCCCTCGCGGGCGGTGAGGCGGACGAGAAGCGGCGCGTCGAGACGCACCTCGCGAACGTGCTGGGCGCCACGCGGCGCCTCGTCTCCGGGCTCACCAATCTCCAGTGGATCACCGCAGGCTTCGGCTGGATTACCAACGTCGCACCGACGCTCGTCGCGGCCCCACTGTACTTCACCGGCAAGATTTCCTTCGGCGGTCTCATGATGGCCGCCGCCGCGTTCACGCAGGCGCAGGGCTCGCTGCGTTGGTTCGTCGACAATTTCCCCGTGATCGCAGATTGGCGCGCGACGCTGCTGCGCGTTGCGACCTTCCGCTACGCGCTCGTCAACGCGGACGTGCAGCGGGATTTCGAGAGCCGCATCGCGTATGCCGAAGGCGAAGCCGGCGTGATGACGATCGACGATCTCGAGATCATCTCGTCGACCGGCTGGGAGATTCTGCGCGAACGCAAGGTCGCGGTGCGCGCGGGTGAGCGCGTGCTGATCGTCGGCGCGCCGGGCACGGGCAAGACGACGTTGTTCCGCGCGCTCGCGGGCCTGTGGCCGTGGGGCAAGGGCCGCATCACGCGGCCGAAAGACGAACAAATCGCCTACGTGCCGCGCGGCACGCCGTACCTGCCGCGCGGCACGCTGCGCGAAGTGCTCGCCTATCCGCTCAAAGTCGAGAGCTTCGAGTCGAGCGCGTTCGCGCACGCGCTCACGCGGCTCGCGCTCGAGCGCCTCGTGCCGATGCTCGACGAGACGCGCCGCTGGGATCGCGATCTGAGCCAGGACGAGCAGCTCGCGCTCGCCTTTGCACGCATGGTGCTGCAGACGCCGCCGTGGGTGCTGATCGACGACATGTTCGGCTCGCTCGACGATGAGGCGCTCGAACGCGTGACGGACGTCTTTGCAAACGAGCTCGCGCGCACCGCCCTCATTCACATCGGCAAGGCGGCGCAAGCGCATCACCCCATCTTCACCCGCGTCCTCCACCTCATAAAAGCACCCTCGAAAGGCCCTGCCGGCCGCGACAAGACGGCCGCCGTGTCCCTCGAGAGAGAATCAAAGATCGGCTCGCAGTGATTTCATCGGCGAAATCGTTCGTCCTCCTCGTGCTGCTCGCGCTGGCACCGCTCGTGGCGCTCGCCCAAGACTTGGATTTCCATCCGCCGCAGAGCGTGACGGATCCCTCTGTCCCGAATGTGATGCGCGATCTCGCGGGGCGCGTGCTGCCCGTCTATCAGGATAGCGATCAGGACCGCTTTCTCACGAACCTCTCGGCGCTGCAGCTCGTCGCCGGCGACTACTCGTCGGCGGCGGCCACGCGTCAAGCGCTGCGCGACCGTCGCAACGGGCGGCCCGGTGGCGGCGGCACGGTGATCTACGACATCTATGCGCGGGCGCGCGCGATCGAGGCGTCGCAGAAGGTGCCGTTCGCCCAGGCGTACACGCAGGCGTACCGCGAGATCGTGCCGCGCCTCAGCGACTTCGACGAATACGTCGTCACGAAGTGGTTCGGCGTGCCGCTCTCGACGCTGCAGGAGAATCTGCAGCGCGCGTTCAATCAGCGGCGCGCGAAGGGCAGCCTCACACTGTCGCAGGCGATCGATCTCGTCTGGATGTATCTGGCGTACGAATCGCTTCGCAACTTCGGGCCGCTCGTGCCCGAGCTCGATGCGCAAGAGGATCGGCGGCGCTACGTTACGGAAGAGAACGTGCCGATCAAGACGCCGGACGGCGCCACGCTCTCGGCAACCGTCGTGCGTGCGAAGAGCGCCAAGCCGCAGCCGGCGCTACTCGAATTTTCACTGTACGTTTCGCAGAACGACGCGCGCGAAAGCGCGGCGCGCGGTTACGTCGGGGTCGTCGTCTACGCCCGCGGCGTGTACGGCAGTGTCGACAAGCCCGTACTGTTCGAGAACGACGGCGACGACGCGCGCGCCGTCATCAAGTGGGTGGCCGAGCAGTCGTGGAGCGACGGTCGCGTGGCGATCTACGGGAGTCACTACAGCGGCTTCGTTGCATGGGCCGCGGCGAAGAAGCCGCTGGCGGCTTTGAAAGCGATCGCGACGACCGATCCGGTCGCGCCCGGCATCGATGTGCCGATGTCCGGCAACATCTTCCGCAATTCGGCCTATCGGTGGGCCTTCCAGGCCACGAACACGCGCGCCAGCGACGAGAAGCTCAATAACGATGACGCTTGGCGCTCGTTCCAGCAGGACTGGTACACGAGCGGCCGGCGCTATCGCGAATTCGCCGGCGTGTTCGGCAGCCATGGTCAGCTGTTCCGTCGCTGGCTCAGCCATCCGACGTACGATTCATACTGGCAGAAGATGATCCCGTATCGGGAGCAGTTCGCGCACATCAACATTCCGGTGCTCACGACCACCGGTTACTACGCCGACGGCGAGATCGGCGCACTGTATTACTTCACCCAGCACCTCCGCGCGAACCCGCGCGCCAATCACACGCTGCTCGTCGGACCGTATGACGAGGGGGTCATGCGACGAGGCGTGTCGCCGGTATTGCAGGGGTACACGCTGGACGCCGCCGCGAACGTCGATCTGCGCGAGCTGCGCTATCAGTGGCTCGACGCGGTGCTGAAGCAAGCCAAGCCGCCCACGCTCCTGAAGGACCGCGTGAACTACGAGCCGATGGGTGCGAACGAGTGGCGGCACGTCCCCTCCATCGACGCCATGGCGAATGGCTCGCAGCGCTACTATCTCGAAGAAGACCCGGCGAGCGATCGCAATCGCCTCGTCGCGAACAAGATCCCCGAGAAGGAGTTCTTGCCGCAGACGTTCGATCTGACCGATCGCAGCGATGCAACGTGGACGCCGCCGGCGGAGATCGTGAGCCGCACGCTGAAGCCGCACAACGGCGAGATGTTCGTGAGCGAGCCCGTGACGCAGCCCACGGAGCTGAGCGGGTTCCTCTCCGGCCGTCTCGATTTCTTCGTGAACAAGATGGACATGGACTTGTACGTCGAGCTCTACGAGCAGCTCGCGAGCGGCGAGTACATCAAGCTGTGCGAGCCGTACGAGTTCCGCGCGAGCTACGCGAAGGACCGCGCGAAGCGGCATCTGTTGCGCGCGGGCGTGCGGCAGCAGCTGCCTTTCAAGAGCGAGCGGTTGACGAGCCGCCGATTGCAGACGGGCAGCCGCGTCGTGATCGTGCTGGGCATCGTCAAGCGGTCGGATCGGCAGATCAATTACGGTACGGGCGACGACGTCAGCGAGGAATCGATCGAGGACGCGCGCGGGCCCGTCAAGATTCGCTGGTACGGCGGCAGCTATATCGACGTGCCGATCCGGCGCTGATCGCGCCTATTCGCTGACGAGTCGCATGAGCTGCTCCATCGACAGTTCCACCGACGTCCTCGTCATCGGGGCCGGCATTGCCGGCACGTCGACCGCTTACTTCCTGTCGCAATACGCCACGGTCCGCATCCTCGAACGCGAACCCTACCCGGGCATGCATTCGACCGGCCGCTCGGCCGCGCTCTTCAGCGCAACGTACGGCCCATCTCAGGTCCGTACGCTGACTCGCGCGAGTCGCGCCTTCTTCGAGCGTCCACCGCAGGGCTTCACCGACAGCGCCGTTCTCACGCCGCGCGGCGTGCTGACCGTCGGCCCGGAGGGGCAGGCCGCCGAGCTCGAATCACTTCACGGAGCAATCCATCCGCACTTGCCGAGCGCTCGCCTTCTTCGCGGCCCCGAGATTCGCGCTTTCGTTCCCGTGCTCGACGCCTTGTTCGCGCACACTGCGCTCTTCGAGCCCGACGCATCGGACATGGACGTCAATGCGCTCCATCGAGGCTTCATGCGCGGCCTCAAATTTCGCGGCGGTGACCTGCTCTGCGGTGTCGACATCCGCGGCATCGAGCGCTCGCACGATCACTGGCTCATCGACACGGGCGAGCGCCGGTTCCGCGCTCCGCTGCTCATCAACGCCGCCGGCGCCTGGGTCGACGAAGTCGCCGCGCAAGCAGGAGTCGCGCCGCTCGGGATCGAGCCGCGCCGCCGCTCCGCCTTCCTATTCGCGCCGCCCGCCGGCATCGCGACGGCACACTGGCCCTTCGTCGTCGCCGCGGATGAGAGCTTCTACTTCAAGCCCGATGCCGGCTTGCTGCTCGGCTCACCCGCCAACGCCGACCCCGTGCCGCCGCACGACGTGCAGCCCGATGACCTCGACATCGCGATCGCCGTCGATCGCATCGAAGCGGCAACGTCCCTGCGCATCGATCGCCCGATCCGCGCCTGGGCGGGCCTGCGCTCGTTCGTCGCCGACGGCGGTCTCGTCGGCGGATTTGCGCCCGATGCGGACGCGTTCTTCTGGGTCGCCGCCCTCGGCGGCTACGGCATCCAGACCTGCGCGGCGATGGGTGAGGCTTGCGCGCATCTCGCGCTCGGCCGCGCGTTGCCTGCGCGCCTGACGGACACAGGCGTAACCGCGGCGATGCTCGCGCCCCGCACGCCGCGCTGAGCGTGGGTGTGAGGAGTACGATCGAGCGGGGTGCGCGGTGTCGCGCCGATTGAGGGGCCGCGATGGTCGATTTCACCGATCGCCGATTGTTGGGCAGCGCCGCGCCGGCGCGTTTCGAAGTGGACCTGCGCGACTGCGAAGTCGCGGGCGAGATTCCCAAGGACCTCGACGGCGCACTGTATCGGCTGCACATGGACTGGCTGTATCCACCGACCCATGCCGACGAGACGATTCTCGCCGCCGATCTCGAGCACTTGCGCGCGGGGGGCATCCATTGGCGCTGGGACTCATCGAAACCCTCTTGGCACGCCGTGATTCCGCGCACCGGCGGCGCCGAGGACATCCGCTTTTTCTTCGGTCCCGAGCGCAGCATCGTGCACACCGCGAATGCGCGCACCGAAGGCAACCGCATCGTGCTGGAAGGACCCGTCGCGAACGGCAACACCTGGCCGTGGTTCACGAACCTGAACGGCAAGCCCTACACGCCCGTGCCCAACACGCTCCGGCGCATCACGCTGGATCTGAGTTCGGGAACGAGCGAAGTTCTGGAGGAGCCGCTGTTCGATACGAACATCACGACGTTCACGCGTATCGACGAACGCTTCATGACGCTGTATCGCTACATCTACGTTCAGTACGCCGATACGCGGTTCGAGAGCGGCAACTTGCTCGGCCGCACGGATGGTAACTGCGTGGGTCGCTTCGATCTGCGGACCGGCACGTTGAAGCCGTATTTTCCCGGGCCGGGGCGCGCGTTGCAGGAGCCGGTATTCGTTCCCCGCAGCGCGCAGGCGGCGGAGGGCGATGGATACGTCGTCGCCGTCGGGCACAACATCGCGCAAGCGACGACCGAGTTGTATTTGCTCGATGCCTTGCGAATGGAAGAGCTCGCGCGCGTGACGCTGCCGTTTCGCACGGCGCCGCAAGTACACGGCACGTGGGGCGATCCGACGACGTTGCCGCTTCAGTAGAGCACGTGGCAAAGCCGCCGGGGACGGCCGCAGATGGCGAGCCTGGGGCGTGCCGTGCGCACGTTGGACTGCGCGGACGGCACCGCTGGGCGGACGGACGGTTGTGATTACAATCCGGCCGTCCGCAAGTGCACTACACAGCCGTATCGATCGTCGTTTCCATCCGCATCCTTGATGTATTCCGTTCGCGTCGAAGGGGGTTCCGAGTGAATCGTAGCTGGGCCGTAGGGCTGGGTGCCCTCCTGGGTCTCGTTCTGTCGGCGTGTGCCACGAAGGGACAGCCGCCTGCGCCGCCTATTCCTGCCGGCGCGGGTAGCGGACTCGCGGCAGACGTCACCGAGAAGCGTGCGCTGAACGCGGCGAACGAGCCGTCGCAGTGGATGCTGTACAACGGCACGTACGAAGAGCAGCGCTTCAGCGCGCTCGCGCAGATTGATAAGAGCAACGTGGCGCAGCTGGGACTCGCGTGGTTCGCGGACTACGACACAAATCTCACGCAAGCCGGCACGCCGCTCTACATCGACGGCGTCGTCTACGTGTCGACGGCGTGGAGCAAGGTCTACGCCTTCGACGCGAAGACCGGCAAGACGCTCTGGAAGTACGATCCGAAGACGCCGGGCGAGTGGATTCAGAACGTCTGCTGCGGCATCGTGAATCGCGGTATCGCGGCATGGAACGGCAAAATCTACCTCGGCACGCTTGACGGCCGCCTGGTCGCGATCGACGCGAAGACCGGCAAGGAAGCGTGGTCGATCCTCACCGTCGACCGCAGCCGACACTACTCGATCACAAGCGCCCCGCGCGTCGCGAAGGGCAAGGTGTTCATCGGCAATTCCGGCGGCGAGTTCGGCGTGCGCGGCTACATCAGCGCGTATGACGCGCAGACGGGCAAGCTCGATTGGCGCTTCTATACCGTCCCGGGGAATCCCGCGGATGGTTTCGAGAACGACGCGATGAAGAAGGCCGCCGCGACGTGGAACGGCGACTGGTGGAAGCTCGGCGGCGGCGGCACGGTGTGGGATGCCATCGTGTTCGACCCGGTGACGGATCTCGTCTACTTCGGCACGGGCAACGGCACGCCGTGGAATCAGGCGAATCGCGATCCGAAGACCGGCGACAACTTGTATCTCGCATCGATCGTGGCCGTGAAGGCGGATACGGGCGAGTACGTGTGGCACTACCAGTCCACGCCGCAGGATACGTGGGACTACGACGCCGTCAGCCCGATGATGGTCGTGAACCTCACGCTCGACGGGCAGAAGAAGCGCGTCATTCTGCAGCCGTGCAAGAACGGCTTCTTCTATATGCTCGAAGCGGCGACCGGCAAGCTGCTGCGCGCCGAGCCGTTCTCCGACGTGAACTGGGCTGATGGCGTCGACCTGCAGACCGGGCGGCCGCGGGTGAAGCCGGAGTCACGCTATCCGGCCGGCCGTTCGTGGAATCTCGCGCCGGGTGTGCAGGGCGCGCACGGCTGGCAGTCGAATGCGTACAGCCCGCAGACGGGCCTGATCTACGTGCCGACGCAGCTCACATACTGGCCCATGATCGCCGACCCGAACTACAAGCCGGCGTCGGTGGGCTACAACCTGGGCATCGATTTGACGGCGCCGTTCACGTACTACCGCAATAACCCGCAGGCCAAGCAAGGCTTCCAGGGCTATCTGCAGGCGATCGATCCCGTCACCGGCAAGCAGGTGTGGAAAGGGGAGCTGAATGCCAACGGCACGGGCGGGGCGCTTGCGACCGCGGGTGGGCTCGTGTTCCAGGGCGGCGGCGCTTCGCAGGAATTCCGCGCGTATGACGCCGCAACTGGGGCGAAGCTTTGGAGCACGCGGGCGCAAACCTCCGTCGTCGCCGCGCCGATCACGTATGAGCTCGATGGCAAGCAGTACGTGGCTGTCAGCGTTGGCGGCTTGACGATCGGCGGTTACTACGCGCCGAACTACTCGCGCATGCTGGTGTTCACGCTCGGCGGCAAGGAAGTGTTGCCGCCCGCGCAGGAATACACGCCACCGCCGATCGATCCGCCTGCGTTGACCGCGTCGGGCGCTGTGGTTGAAGCAGGGCGTGCGAGCTATTCGAAGTATTGCGCAGCCTGCCACGGCGAGAATGGCGTGACCCGCGGCGCGAACTTCCCGGACCTGTTGCGCACGCCGTTCCTGCATTCACAGGAAGGGTTCGATCAGGTCGTGCTCCAGGGTGTGAAGGCGGAGAAGGGGATGGCGTCGTTCGCGTCGGTGCTGAAGCCGGCGGACACGGAGGCCATTCGCTGGTACATCGTCTCGCGCGCCACCGATATCAAGAGCAATCCGCCGCCCGGTTTCGGCCAGCCGCCCGGACAGCAACGCGTGCAACAGCCGCACGAAGAAAAGGGTCACTAGTCAGGATGGCGCCCGCGGCGGGTGGGTGAGGTGCCCGGACTTCACCCACAGCTTGCAGCCGTGCGGGCCGGCTCGCATGGCGGCTCACTCCTTCGATTCGGTCTCGCAGCGTGGCGTTCATTCGCCCGATATCGCATAGTGCGCGCGCCACGGCCGAAGTCGTTGTCCCGCTGACCCATGTCCTGTCCGACGGATGAATACTCCCATCGCGCGAGCGCGCGCGAGGCGCGCGCCGAGAAGCTCGGTAAGCAGGATAGGTTCACGGCGAATGTGCGCCTCGTACTTGCGATCCTCATCGGCGTGATGGCGTGGTGGTCGCTCTACCGACACGCCTTTTCACCGTACTGGCTGATGGTTCCTGGAGGCGCTTTCGTGTGCCTCGTTCTCCATCACAACCGGATTCGGGATCAGCGCGCCCGTACGCAGCGTGCCGCCGCGTTCTATCGCAATGGAATCGCGCGGATCGAAGATCGCTGGGTGGGGAAGGGCGAAGCAGGCCTGCGCTTCGACGATGCGCATCACGTCTACGCCGCCGACTTGGATCTGTTCGGTACAGGAAGCCTGTTCGAGCTGCTCTGCGCCGCGCGCACGCGCATGGGTGAAGAAAAACTGGCCGCGTGGCTCTTGGCACCCGCATCGCCGGACACGATTCGCGAGCGCCAGGCGAGCATCGTCGATCTGCGGCCGCGGCTGGACCTGCGGGAGGATCTTGCCGTCGCCGGTGAAAACGCGAATACGGGAGTGCGCCCGCAAGCGCTGTTGGAATGGGCCGAAGCGCCCAATGCGCTGGAGAACGGTTGGATACGCGCCGCCTCCTGGACTCTTCCCTTGCTCGCAGTGGGAACGCTGCTCGTTTGGGGGTGGCGCTGGCCGTTCTTTCTGGTGCTGCTCATCGAGGTGATCGTTCTCGCGCTGCTCGCAAAGCATGTCAACCGGGTTCTGCGGGATAGCGAAAACGCCTTCGAGGGAATGCGGCTCTTCGCCGAGCTCCTCACGCGCATCGAGCGCGAGCCGTACGAAGCTCCGCCGTTGCAAGCGCTCATACGCCGGCTCCGTTCGCATACCTTGCCGGCGTCCACCGCCATCGCGCGCCTCAGCATCGTTGCAAATCTAGCTGGAGCTCGCCGCAATCAGATCGTCGCGGCAGCGGGCGTGCCTTTGATGTATCCGTTGCTGGTTGCGCTAGCCGCCGAACGCTGGCGACGGCAGCACGGCACTGTCGTGCGCACGTGGGTCGAGTGTGTCGCGGAGCTCGAGGCACTGGTCTGCCTCGCCGCGTACAGCTTCGAGCATCCGGCTGATCCGTTTCCGCAGATCATCGACGGGCCTGCTTGCTTGCGCGCAGTGGAGATCGGGCATCCGTTGATTCCCGACGGGCGCTCCGTTCGGAACGATGTGCAGGTTGGCGAGGGTGCCCGTGTGGTGATCGTCAGCGGATCGAACATGTCCGGCAAGAGCACGCTGCTGCGAACGATCGGCATCAATACCGTGCTCGCGATGGCGGGCGGACCCGTGCGCGCGCGACGGCTCGAGCTGACGCCTCTCCAAACCGGGGCGAGCATTCGGATCAACGATTCCTTACGGGAAGGCAGCTCGCACTTCTACGCGGAGATCCGTCGGCTGCGGCAGCTGTTCGAGTTGGCCGATCGCCGCCCGGCGCTGTTGTTCTTGCTCGATGAAGTCCTGCAGGGAACGAATTCGCACGATCGTCGCATCGGTGCCGAGGGCATCGTGCGCGGCTTCGCGGCACGCGGCGCCATCGGGTTCGTGAGTACGCATGATCTCGCGATCACGGACATCGGCGGGCTCGAGCCGGGTGCCGTTCACAACCTGCATTTTCAGGACGAGCTGCGCGATGGGCGTATGACGTTCGACTTCAGGCTTCGGCCGGGCGTCGTGACGAAGAGCAACGGCCTCGCGCTGATGCGTTCGATCGGACTCGACGTGTGACTCGCCCTGTTGAGCGCATCGTACCGGCCTCAGAACCAGTGGAGGGCGTTGCCCACCGTGACTGCGGCGGTCGCCAACGATCCTACGCCTCCGACCACCCACAGCATGGCCTTCAGAAGGCCGCGTAGGCTCGCGACGTCGTCGCTCAACTTCGAGAGTCTCTCGTTCACTCCGTCGAATCTGGCGTCCACTCGGTCGAACTTGTCGTTTACCTCGCCGAATCTGGCGTCCACTCGGTCGAACTTGTCGTTCACCTCGCCGAATCTGGCGTCCAGCGCGCCGACTCTGGCGTCCAGCGCGACGAATTTGGCATCCAGCGACCCGACTCTCGCGTCCAGCGCGACGAATTTGGCATCCAGCGACCCGACTCTGGCGTCCAGCGCGCCGAATTTGGCATCCAGCGACCCGACTCTCGCATCCAGCACGCCGAATTTCGCATCCAACGCGCCGAATTTGGCATCCAGCGCGCCGAGCTTGGCGTCGAATTTAGCATCCAAGGCTTCGATCTTGTCGCGCAAAGTGATATGCACCGACTCGATCTTATCTCGCAAGTTCGTGTGAACCGCTTCGATTTTGTCTCGCAAGGTGACGTGCATCGCCTCGACCTTCTCGCCAACGGCATCCACCTTCGCACCAAGGGCGTCGACTCTCACTCCCAGAGCCGCGTCGGCGGCGCGCAGCTCGCGCACGTCTGCTTTCAACTCATCGAGATCTTTCGATTCCACTGGAGCCTCACACTCTTCGAGAATGACAGCGTTCATTGGCGGAGACGCACGCGGCACGCGGGCGCGAATGCATTGACGTTGGGACGCGAAGGTAACGCGTCGTTCGATCTTCGTCCATGCGTATGAAAGTACGAGAAATCTAGCCTCGCGTGAGTTTCCGCCTGCGACTCTTCGCAGCATCGAACGCGTACGCGCACACGCTGCGGGATCGCTGTCGGTGCAGTCGTTGCAGTCGTGGCAGGAGCACAATGGTGCGCGCACCATCGCAAATCTAGTGAGGTGTGCTATGCAACGACCGTTGGATCGGGAAGTGCTCGACGATGTCGAGCTCGAATATGAGTTGCAGGCAACCGGGCAGCCTGTCGTGCTGATCCATCCCGCGCACTTCTCAGATTGGTTCGAGCCCGTGCCCGCGGCTCACACTTCGCGAACGTTCGTTCTTTAGCTGGCAGGCGCCTTGCGCGCACGCTCGAGGAGGCGTGCGTCGCCGATCTCCGCGGCGCGTTCCGCAAAGTCCGGCTGCGGGCCGCGCCACTGAATCTCGTCGACGTTCTTGAAGAGCGGCGCATCCGTTTTCAGCGTCGCGAGCGTTTTGAACAGCAATGCCTGCGCGCGACGCTCGTCGCCGAGCGCGCTCTCCGGAAAGTCCTCGAGCTTGCCGAAGCGCGCGATGAGCCGCGCGGCGCCGACCTCGCCGATGCCCGCCAGACCCGGATACCCGTCGGCGGCGTCGCCGACGAGCGCGAGAAAATCCGGGATGTGCTCGGGGTCGACGCCGAACTTCTCGCGTACGCCCGCGGCGTCGCGAATCTTCTTCGACTTACGATCGATCTGCACGACGCGATCGGCGCGGACGCATTGCGCGAGATCCTTGTCCGGTGTCCAAATGCACACCTTCTGCACGCGCTCATCGAGTGAGGCGAGATGCGCGGCCGAGGCGAGCGCGTCGTCGGCTTCGAGCTCTACCATTGCCCAGGTCGCGACGCCCATCGCTGCGAGCGCGCGCTCGAGCGGATGGAACTGCGCGAACAACGCCGGGTCGATTCCGTCGCCTGTTTTGTAGCCCGGCCACAGTCCATTGCGAAACGACTCGATGATATGGTCCGTCGCGACCCCGATGTGCGTCGCGCCGCCTTCGATCGTTTCGAGCACGGTGTGCAGCACACCGGCCACGGCGCCAAGCGGCTTGTCCTTGCCTTTGTTGAAGCGCCGCTGTCCGTAGAAATGCCGGAACAGCTCATAGGTGCCGTCGATGAGGTGCACGATCATGCACCCCATCGTACCGGGATTTGGCCGCGGCTAGAACGCCGCTCGGAACAGCAGTCTCACGTCACGGCCCTGCAAGATCACGTCGTCCTTGTTGAGGGAGACGGAGTTGCGCTGCGTGGCGTCGGTCAAGTTGTGGCCGACGAGCACGAGCTCCATGTCGGGGTTCGAGACGATCGGGCGCCAGCCGAATTGGGCGTCGATGTTCATGAATCCCGCCGTCGGGGTCTCCGCAGTCGCGGTGTCGTTCTGACGGCCGGCGTATTTCACGAGGAACCCGCCATCGAACCGCGCCGCGTCCCAGGAGAGGCCCGCTCCCACGTGATAGGGCGGCATGCGCGGGACGTTGCCCGCCCCCTCGTCGAGCTTCGCGCGCACGTAGTCCGCGAGCAGCTCCGCCTGCAATTTGCCCGCGCGCGTCTGCATGAGGTTTACGGTTGTCTTGCCTTCGGCGCCGTAGAACTTTGCGCCGAGCTGCGTGTAGATCAGCTCCCTCAATTCTTGCGAGTCATCATCAACGCACACGCCCTCATCGTCACACGTGCGCCCCGTCAGCTGACCGAAGATGTAGTGGTCGAACTTCGCGCCCCACAGTGATCCCTCGAACCGCACCTGGTCCGTGCGGATGCGCAAGGTGCCTTCGAGCGAGTTGGCACGCTCGATCTTCAGATTCGGATCACCCGTCTCGAAGGTGCCCGGGCCGTCATGCGGGCCGCGCGCGAACAGCTCGGTCTGCCCCGGCGCACGCGCCGCGCTCGACGCGGTGAGACCGAGCCGCGCAATGGAGTTGAGGTCGTAGACGACCCCAATGGACCCGCTCACCGGCGTGAACTTGCGCGACACCGCGTCGTCGGATGCGGGCGTGCCGTCGATGCGCAAGTCCTCGATGCGCGCACCCGTCTGGAATTTCAGCGAGTTGCCGAGCGGCGCCTCCGCAAATGCGAACGCGGCCTCGCTGCGCGTGAGCGTCGGCAGCAGGTAGTCCGCACCTTCACCCAACGCAGAGAAGTTCTTTCGCTGCGCCTGCACGCCGAGCGCCGCATCCGAGAACGGGCCGATCGCGCCGAAGATGCCCTCCGCACGGCTGTCCCACTCGCGATCCTTGAACGTCGACAGCGTCTCGCCCGAGTCAGGATCGATCTCGCTGTGCTCGTAGTCCGCGTAGCCGCCTTCCACATTCAGCGTCTGAAAGGCCCCGGCGCCGATCGCGAACGAGGAGCGGAACAGCTCCTTCGTCTGCTTCATATCGATGAAGGTGGTGTCGCTCGGGATGCCGTACGTCGAATCGTAGTGCACGACGTCCGCGCCGATGCGATTGTCGCCGAAGAAGTAGGAGCCGCCGCCGGAGTAACCGTCACCGTGGAAGAACGAGTTGTTCTGCGTCCCGCCGGGAATGTCGTAGTCGTCGGCGCGCCGATCGAACCCGTCCGCATGAAACGCGAGCTGCCCGAGCTTGCCGTCGAGCTGCGCCGCGCCCTGGCGACTGTCTGCACCGGTGCCGTAACTGCCCGTCACTTCGCCGCTGAGCGGCTTGTCCGGCAACTCCGTCGGCACGCGATTGTTGATGGCATTCACGACGCCGCCGATCGCCTGACTCCCGTAACGCAGAGTCGCCGCGCCGCGCACGACTTCCACTTTCTGCGCGGAGAAAGGATCGATCGGCACGCCGTGATCCGGCCCGACGTCCGAGACGTCGAAGCTGCCGACACCGTCCTCGAGCGTGCGCACGCGATTCGCGTCGAAGCCACGAATCACCGGACGACTCGCCCCTGAGGCGAAACTCGTGCCGGTGACGCCCGGCACGTCCGAGAGCGCGTCGGCGAGATTCGCGCCGCCCTTGCGCAGGATGTCATCGCGATCGACCGTTTCGACGATCGTGGCGATATGGTCGGGGTCGGTTGGGATGGGCGATGCCGTGATCACGACGGTCTGCAGAGGCGCATCCGGCGCATCGGCGAGAACGTGAGACACATAGAGAGACGTGAGCGCGGTAAACGCGCTCGTGAGAGCTTTGCGTGACATGGTGCTGTCGTTTCCATAGCAAGTGAGCGGACGACGCGCGCATCGCCCGCACGGCGCAAAGGCCAATGCGACGGCGAGCGAGCGTCAGGGACGCGAACGAGAGGGACCGCTCAGAGCTGCGGCGGTCCGCGTCCTTGCCAACTATAGGAAACGGCAGAAACGAAGCGTGCGAACGTTTGGTCCGCAACGATGAAGGCAGCCGATTCGACCGGCGCGAGCGCCGTGCCATACGAAGGGTTGAGCGCAGCACTGCCGAGAACGAGGAATTGGCAGAGCGAGCAGCTTGCGTTGTCGCCCGCGCGCTTCGCGAGATCGGTCGACGCCGCCGGATCGGCAATGTCGGACGTGAACAGCGTCGAAGCGACGGATTGCGTCGTCCGACCGGACGAGCTCATGTGAAGGTGGGCGCCCGCCAGCGCGCTCTGCACCGTGAAGGCGAGCAGGCACAGAACAACCAGACGCAGGCGCCAATACGCGCGTCGGAAACTGTCCAGTGAAAGTCCGGGGCTCACCTGAAAGATTCTCGAAAATGTGTAGCGTCGAGACAAAGGCTGCGCAGCAAGGTTCCGTCACGCTGCCGAAAAGGTGTGTGACGTACGTTACACTAATCGCGACATCCAGGGGCAGTGCCCGTCAAAGGGCAGGGGAGGTCGAACCATGGCTATCGGAATGCCGCTGCGTTCGCAGCTCTTCTATGTCGGTCTCACGGTGTGCGCCGTCGCGCCTTGCGCACTGGACGCGCAGGAATCCAGTAGCGGCGGGCTGCAAGAGATCACGGTTACCGCGCGCAAGTTCGAGGAGCGGCTGCAGGACACTCCCATCGCCGTGACCGCGCTCAGCGGCTCGGAGCTCGAGCAGCGGCAGATTCTCGATACGCAGCGTCTCACGAAAGTGGTGCCGAACCTGCAGTTCGCCGGCAATGCACCGCTCGCGGGCAATAACGCTTCGTCACAAGTTTTCATTCGGGGCATCGGTCAGACGGACCCGACCTCCACGGTGGATCCGGGCGTCGGCTTGTATCTCGACGATGTCTACATGGGCTCCGCGGTCGGCGGCTCGATGGAGCTGAAGGACATCGAGTCCGTGCAAGTGCTGCGCGGCCCGCAGGGCACGCTCTTCGGCCGCAATACGATCGGCGGCGCGATTCTGCTCACGACGCGCGAGCCGGGTGACGAGCTCGGTGGCGATCTGCGGTTGGGCGGCGGATCCGACAAGCTGATCGATGTGTTCGCGGGCCTCGATGTGCCGATGTCCGACACACTGAAGTCGCGCTTCACCGCGGGTCTGCGTAAGCAGGACGGCTATGTCACCCGCACCGACGGCACCGACCTCGGCGACACGAACACCTACACGGTGACCTCCAAGCTCGTGTGGCGCCCCAACGATCGGTTCACCGGCAGGTTCCTCGCCGACTACACGCACTCGGACGAGCACGGCTCACCTTTGGTGTTCGCGGCGATCGAAGAGAACGCAGCGTTCCCGCGTGTCGCGAGCTTCGATGCCGGCTGTCCCGGGATGACGGATGTCCTGCCGCCGATCGGGCTGCCCGATCAGCCGGTGCCGATGATCGACGACAATCGTTGCGCGAATGACTTCCAGAACCGCGGCCCGTATCACAACAACGGCACGGCGCCCCTCACCAGCCAGCTGAAGAACTGGGGCGGTTCGCTCAATCTCACGTACAACCTGACGGACGCGCTCGCGCTGAAATCGATCACCGCGTATCGCGATGTCGATTGGGAAGGCAATCGCGACGCGGACAACACGCCGCTCCCGATTCTGCACACCTTCTATGACGTGGCGAGCTGGCAGGCGAGTGAGGAGCTGCAGCTCACGTATCAGCAGGATCCACTGAAAGCGGTGTTCGGCGCGTACTACTTCAAGCAGAAGTCGCACGATATCGTCACTGTGCTGCTGAATCCGCCGGTGCCGCCGCCCGGCCCGAATCTCGATAGCGACAACAACGACGTCGACAACGAAAGTTGGGCCGTCTTCACGCAATGGACGTACTCGATCACGCCCGCGTTCGATGTGACGCTGGGCGGGCGATACACCTCGGACAAGAAGGGCTCATTCCCCGATCAATTCGACTTCTCCGCGCCGAACGTGAAGCAGGTGCCGGTGCAGTGGTATCGGGACACCTTCACGAAGTTCACGCCGTCGGGGTCGGTGAGCTATCGCTTCTCGGAGGAGGCGATGGTGTACGCGAGCTATTCGGAAGGGTTCAAGGGAGGCGGATGGAACAGCCATTTCAATCAGCCGCCGCCGCCGTTGGCGTTTCTCGCGCAGGTGCAGGAGTTCAAGCCGGAAGAGGCGCGCAGCTACGAGCTGGGCTTCAAGCTCGATCTCGCCGGACGCACGGTGCGGCTGAACGGCGCGCTGTTCACCACGGACTACAAGGATTTGCAGGTGACGTACCGCGGACCGCTGCCGAACGGCGTCGCGCCGTTCCTCATCAACGCGGGCAAATCGAGCATCGATGGCGCCGAGCTGGAAGCGACGTGGGCGCCCGCGGACGACTGGCTGCTCGAAGCGAGCGTCGGGTATCTCGATGCGACGATCGACGAGCTGGATGTGAACCCGGTGGCGGCGCCGCCGCCCGGGCTGGTGGCAGGCAACGTGTTGCCGTTCGCGCCGAAGTGGCAGGCTCACGTCGGCATCGGTTACACCGCGCACACCGGCAGTTATCGCATTCTGCCGCGGGTCGACGCCTCCCATCAGACGCGTACGTTCTTCGATGCGACCGATACGGTACAGATTGCACAGATGGACGATGTGACGACCGCGAACGTGTCGGTTCGTTTGGAGCCGGAGAATGGCCCATGGGCCCTGACGCTCGGCGTCAACAATGTGACGGACGAAGAGTACCCGGTCGCCGGTAACTCGTCGCTCACCACCGGGAGCGGGTACGCGGAAATCGCGTACTCACGCCCTCGGGAGTACTTCGCAACGCTGAACTTCGATTTCTAGAAGCTCAGTGTGGCACCGAGGGTGCGCGGATCGCCCAAGGTGCCCGCGGAACGCCGCGCAGTGAGATCCCGGTCGTGCGGCCGGACATCACGACGTTCCGGATTCCACCGGTGAAGTCCGCGGCGCCGACGCCTGCGGACTGAAGGGCTCGGCCTGCGCTTGCAGCTCGCCTTCCCACTTCGCCACGACGGCCGTGGCGACGCTGTTGCCGATCACGTTCGTTGCCGATCGACCCATGTCGAGAAAGTGATCGATCCCGAGCAACAGCAGTAGCCCGGCCTCGGGGATGTTGAACTGCGCGAGCGTCGCTGCGATCACCACCAGCGACGCTCGCGGCACGCCGGCGATGCCTTTCGAGGTCAGCATCAGGATCGCCACCATGGCGATCTGCTGGGCGATCGTGATCTCGATGCCGTAGACCTGCGCGATGAACATGACTGCGAAGGTGCAGTACATCATCGAGCCGTCGAGATTGAACGAGTAGCCCACGGGCAGCACGAAGCTCGCGATGCGGTTGCTGACGCCGAAGCGCTCGAGCTCCTCGAGCGTCTTCGGATAGGCCGCCTCGGAGCTGGCGGTGGAGAAAGCGAGGATCACCGCCTCCCGCAGCCGCCGGATGAGCCGCAGGATCGAGGGCCCGACCACAACGAGGCCCAAGCCGATCAGCACCGCCCAGAGGATCACGATGCCCAGATAGAACTCGCCGATCAGCAGCCCGTAGACGCCGACGATCTCGATGCCTTCCTTGGCCACCATGCTCGCCAGCGCGCCGAAGACGGCGAGCGGCGCGAACAGCATCACGTAGCCCGTCACCTTCAACATGATGTGCGAGACGGCGTCGAGCAGCACGATGACCGGCTTCGAACGCTCGCCCAGCGCGGCCATCGCGGTGCCGAAGAACACGGAGAAGATCACGATCTGCAGGATCTCGTTGCGCGCCATCGCGTCGAGGATGCTGGTCGGGATGGTGTGCGAGATGAACCCCTCGACGGAGAGGCCGGTGGCCTGGATGCCGGAGGAGGCGCTCGCGGTCGGCGGCGCGAGATGCATGGCCTTGCCGGGCTCGAACAGGCCGACGAGGACGAGGCCGAGCGTCAGGGAGATGAGCGAGGCGAACAGGAACCAGCCGAGCGCCTTGCCGCCAATGCGGCCGACGGTGGCGATGTCACCCATCTTCGCGATGCCGACCACGAGGGTTGAGAAGACGAGGGGCGCGATGATCATCTTGATCAGGCGCAAGAAGGCAGTCGGGATGAGGGATGTGGCGCCGGCGAATCCGGCCGCGCTCTCGGGGAAGAGCCGAAAGAAGACGTAGCCGGTCGCGACTCCGAGCAGGAGGCCGATCACGATGAACGTCGTCAGGCGATTGGACCGCATTGCGAACGTGCCTTTCAGTCGGGCTATGTGTACGAGAGACGGCGTTGCGGGCTCATTTCCGGACGCATCCGCGTCGCGCGACCGAGATTGGTCAAAAAATGACCGCTACCACGAAATGCCGCTGCGCCAGCGGATTCACGCCGATGCAATACCATTCACACACAGACTTATCCACAGTTTCTGTGGATAACCCGCGCGCCCGGCGCGGTGACATTTTCGCGCGGACTGTGTGACACTCGGCCCCGCGCCCGGCCTCGTACGGATTCGAGAACATGAAGAAGAAGCGCGACAAAGACCCGGCCCCCACCGCAGCGGACACCGTCACCGAAGCCTCCGTCGCCACGGCGGAGCTGCGCGCGCAGGTCGCGAAACAGCAGTTGCGGCTGGCGAAGGATCGCTTGAAGCGTGCGCGCAAACATTTGAAGTCCGCCAAGCGCGAGGCGAAACGGTTACGCAAACGGGCTGCCGCCGAGCAGCGGGCGTGGAAGCGCGCCCTGCGCAAACAGAACGGGCACAAGAAACCCGGCCGCAAGAAACGTCGCAAAGGGGCGATGGCTCGCGCGACGCGAGCGGTGCGCGGTCGCGGGCGGTCGCGGCGGCGTTCATCCAGTCGTCCTCGGGGAGTTGGCAAGCGCAAGCGAGCGGGGCGCTAGCAGAGTCGGATCTTCGGGGTTGGATGCCGAGCGCTGACGGCTGCGAAGATTGCGCTGGTTGTCGGCGGTGCGAGGACACGTGCGACGGTGGTTCGTCCTCAACCCATCTCCCGAAGCACCCGCGGCGGCACAAATGCCGTCAGCGTCCCTTTGCCAGGACCGACCTCGCCCTCGAACACCACACACGCTACGCCGCCTTTCTTAAGGGGCGCGAAAGGTCGCGCCTCCGCCCCGGCGACGCACAGCGCGAGCAACTCACCGAGCCCCGGCTCGTGCCCGACCACTGCCACACGCGCTTCCTTGCGCCCCCGCAATACCGTCACCACGGCAACAGGTTTCCCACTCGGAGCCAGCTCGGGCGTATCGATCCCCTTCGGCCACCGCGCCACGTCCGTGAGAATGTCCGCCGTCTGCCGCGTACGCACGAGCGGACTCGTGAGCACCGCATCCACCTTGGGCAGCCACTCTGCAAGCCCCGCCACCGCTTTACGAAATTTCTGCTTGCCTTGCGGTGAAAGGGGCCGCTCGCCATCGTCGCGCCAGCGCGCGCGGTCGCGCTCGAAGGCAATGGCATGGCGCACGATGATGAGTTCGAGGCTCATAGCGGGCGCATACGCTACACGATTTCGATGAATTTGCCCTGCGGCGCGCTCGACCGCGCGGTGAACCGAGGGCGTCGAGCCGACGGCTTCTGCCACCATACGGTATTCAGGAGAGAGTCCCCGCATGCACTCGCGATACTTTGCTACGGCACTGGCCGCGGCCGCGCCCGCCTTGTTCCTGCTCTGTGCTCAGCCCCTGTCGGCTGCTGCCAAGCTCACCGCAGCCGAGCAGCGACTCGTGACGGCTGCGGCAGCCGAGAACACCCGTGCCATCGAGCTGCTCGAAACGCTCGTCAACATCAACAGCGGCACGATGAACCTCGAGGGCGTCACCCGCGTCGCCGAGATCATGCGCAAGGAATTCGAGGCGCTCGGCTTCGAGGTGCGCTGGGCGCCGATGACGTCCGTGGGCCGCGCCGGCCATCTCGTCGCCGAGCATCCGGGCAATGGGCGCGGCAAGCGCATGCTGCTCATCGGTCACCTGGACACGGTGTTCGAGAAGGACAGCCCGTTCCAGAAGTTCGAGCGTCGCGGCGACATCGCCGAAGGCCCGGGCGTCAACGACATGAAGGACGGCCTGGCCATCATGGTCGCGGCCCTGCGCGCGATGCAGAACACCGGTGCGCTGAAGCCGGCCACGATCACCGTCGTGCTATCCGGCGACGAAGAGAGCCCTGGCCGACCCTTCTCCGTGTCCCGAGCCGACATGAAGAGCGCCGCCGGCCGCAGCGACGTCGCGCTCGAGTTCGAGGCGCTCGCGCGTGAAGACGGCCGCGATATGGGCAGCATCGCCCGCCGCAGCAGCAACACCTGGACGGTGCGGACGCGCGCGAAGTCCGGCCACTCGTCCGGGGTTTTTTCGGAGGAGGCCGGCTTCGGTGCCAACTACGAGCTCACCCGCATTCTCGACGCGTTCCGCCTCGACCTGCGCGAGCCCAACGCGACCTACAACGTCGGGCTCATGCTAGGCGGCGCGACTGCTGAGCTGAACGAGACCGGTACAGGCGGCCACGCGACGGGCAAGGGCAATGTCATTCCGGCTGCGGGCGTCGCTCGCGGCGACCTCCGCACGCTCAGCAACGATCAGACGCAGCGCATTCAGCAGCGCATGCGTGAAATCGTGGGCCAGCATCTGCCCGGCACCCAAGCGGAATTCACCTTCGAAGAGGGCTATCCGGCAATGCCTCCGACGGCCGGCAGCCGCGCGCTGCTCGGTAAGCTGAACGAGGTGAACGAGGCGCTGGGCCTGGAACGGATGAACGAGCTCGACCCGCTGAAGCGCGGCGCGGGCGACATCGCGTTCGTTGCGGATCAGGTGGGCGCCGGACTGATCGGGTTCGGCGCGGCCGGCCAGGGGAGCCATGCGCCGGGCGAGACCGTCGAGCTGACGAGCTTCGACCGGCAGATCAAGCGCGCCGCGCTGCTCATGACGCGGCTGGCGCACACGCGACGTTGAGTGCGAGAAGGGGGACATCATGACTGCGACATTGCAAACGCTCGCGGAACAGTCGGGCTATCGCGAGACAGGTCGAACGGCGGAGGTCGAAGCGCTGAGCGCGGAGCTCGCGCGCGCCTGGCCGGATGCCGTGCGCTCGTTCGAGTACGGACGTTCGGCGGAAGGGCGGGTCATGCGGGCGCTGATCGTGTCGCGCACCGGCGCCCTTTCAGTGGCCGACGTGAAGCGCCGGAATATTCCACTGCTGATGATCCAGGCGGGCATTCATCCGGGCGAGAGCGATGGGAAAGACGCGGGATTCATCGCGCTTCGGGAGCTGCTGGAGGGCGGCCACGGTACGGTGCTCGGCCGCATCGCGCTGCTATTCATTCCTGCGTTCAATACGGACGGGCACGAGCGCGTCGGTCATTGGAATCGCCCCAATCAAAACGGGCCGGAGGAGACGGGTTGGCGCACGACCGCGCAAAATCTCAACCTCAATCGCGACTACATGAAGGCCGAGGCGCCCGAGATGCAGGCGATGCTGCGCCTCATCGAGGAGTGGGACCCGCTCATTTGCGCGGATCTGCACGTGACAGACGGTGCGGACTTCGAGCCGGACGTGTCGCTGCAAGTCGAGCCGCTCAATCAGGGTGCGCCGAGCTTGCGTGCGAGCGGCCTGCAACTGCGCGAGCAGTTGATTGCGCGAGTCGCGGCGGAGGGCTCGCTGCCGCTGCCGTTCTACCCGGATCTGGTCGAGCCGGACAATCCGGAGTCCGGGTTCGTGCTCACCGTCTATTCGCCGCGCTTCTCGACCGGCTACTTCCCGCAACGGAATCGCTTCACTGTGTTGGTCGAAACGCATTCGTGGAAGCCGTACGAGCAGCGGGTACGCGTGACGCGAAACACGATTCTCGGGCTGGCCGATCTGATGGTGGAGCACGGGCCGCGTTGGCTCGCAGAGGCAGAGCGTGCTGACGCCGAGGCCGCGAGTCTCGCCGGCACTGACGTCGATCTGGACTTCGCGTCGGCGTGGCGCGAGCCGCTTGCCACGCAGGCTGCGGGTGCGCCGGCAGCGATCGACGACACCTCGAATGCGGAGATGATCGAGTTCCGCGGCTACGCGTACACGCGCACGAAGTCCGAAATCTCCGGCGGCCTCATCACGCGCTACGACTCGTCGAAGCCGCAAGTCTGGCGCGTGCCCTATCGGAACCAAGTGCGCCCATCGGTGACCGCGCGGCTTCCGCGCGGCGGTTACATCGTGTCGGCCGGTCACGCGGACCTCATCGCGGCGAAGCTCGATCTTCACGGCATCCGCTACGAGCGGCTCGCCGCCGCGAGTGCGGCGCGCGAGGTCGAAGTATTCCGCGCACAGAGCACGGCCTTTTCGCCGCTGCCCTTCGAAGGCCGCATGCGTCTCACGCTGACGGGCGAGTGGCGCAAAGAACGCATCGACGTTCCGGCAGGGTCGCTCTTCGTCCCGACGGCACAGCGGCGGGTCCGACTGGTGGCGGCGTTGCTCGAGCCGCGCGCGCCGGACTCGTTCGCCGCCTGGGGCTTTTTCAATGCGTGGTTCGAGCAGAAAGAGCATCTCGAGGCGTACATCGCCGAGCCCATCGCGCGCGAGATGCTGGGTAATGATGTGCAGCTTGCCGCGGAGTTTCAGCGAAGACTGGCGACGGATGCCGCGTTCGCGGCAAATCCGGCCGCACGACTGGAGTTCTTCCATCGCCGCCACGCGTCGTGGGACGCTCGCTTCAACCTCTATCCGGTGTTTCGCAGCGAGGCATGATCTCGCGTGTCGTTTTCGATTTCAGGCCGTTGCGGCAGGGCGCGCACGCCGATGGGACGCCCAGCGCTGCAGGCTGAGCGAAACGGCGAGCCACACGACGACGACCGCCGCGACGAGCGCGATCCCGTGCCCGCTCGGATGCTGCCAGAACTCGCGCACCTGTCGACCGAAGAGGCACACGAGAATCGTGCCGGGCGCAATGCCCAACATCGTTCCCAACATGTAGTCGCGAAAGGGCACGCCGACCGTGCCGGCGGCTAGATTCACCAAGGAGAACGGTGCGATCGGCACCATGCGAATCGCGGCGATCGTGACGACGCCGCGATCGGCGAGTGCCTCGTCCACCCGCTCGATCGTCGAACCGAGCGCCTTGCGCGCCCGCGGACCGATGAAGCGCGCGCCGAGCCAGTGCAGGAGGGCTGCACTGAGAATGATCCCGCTGAAAGAAATCGACGCCGCCGTGAGCGGCGGGAAGATGATCGCAGTCGACGCGCTCATCACGGTGACGGGGAACATCACGAGGCCGCCGACCACGAATCCGGCGACGAAGTAGAACGGTGCGCCCGGTAGCCGCCGCAAGGTTTCGAGCCGCTTGGCCACGCGCTGGGGCTCGAGATACTCCGCGAGCGGCGTGAAGCGCCACGTGAGCGCCAGCCCGGCGAGCACGAGAACGGCGAGCCCGAGTGTGAGGAGGAGCTTGCGGTGGGGCATCCCCAATCAACGCACGAGGCCGGCGGATTGTTGCCCGAACGATCGCGCGCACGACCCCACGGCTAGAGCCGCCGCTTGATCTTGACCTCCGGTCCCGGTGCGCGCTCGCAATCGTCTGCGACCGCCCTCACGAGATCGCACAGCAAGTCCAGTGACAGCACGAGGTCGGCGGTCTTCATCGCGAGCACATCGAAGCGCAGGCGGATCGCGTAGATCTGAGCGGCGCTCGCGCCGCAAATACGAAAATACGCAGCGTTCTTGCCGTCGCTGAGCAGCCAGTAATCGCACGCTTCGACCTGTTGCCAACGGCGACCGAAGAAACCCTTCGCCAACAGCTTGCGCACCGTTCCGGGATGGGGAATGGCGCTGAGGAAATGCCGCAGGCCGGCCTCATCGCCGAGGGAGACCTCTTCCGCTTGCACGTAGATCATGGAAGACAGACCCGCCCGTGGGGCTCCCGCGTGCGTCGGGTTCCCGTAAAATTCCGTTTGTCCTCCCGTCTTTCGAGTGCCGCGCTCTGCCGGCGCGTCGGGCGCGGAGTATAGCGAAGGAGGCGTATGTCCGGAACCGGACGAATACAAATCGACGTGTCCAGCCGTGCAGACAGGTCTGCAGCGCTCGCGCGCACCGTGCGCTGGGTCGCCGTGTTGAATCTGGCGTATTTCTTCGTCGAGTTCGCCGTCGCGCAACGCATCGGGTCGGTCGCGCTGTTCGCGGATTCGATCGATTTCCTGGAGGACGCGAGCGTCAACGTGCTGATTCTCGTGGCCCTGGGATGGAGCGCCACACGCCGGGGAGCCGTCGGAATCCTGTTGGCCGCCATTCTGCTCGTGCCGGGAATCGCAACAGTCTGGACGGCCTGGGAGAAGTTTCTCTTGCCGGTGGCCCCGGCGCCCCTGCCCATGTCGCTCACGGGCGTCGGGGCTCTAGTTGTCAATTTGACATGCGCGCTCATGTTGGCGCGGGTGCGGCACGTCGGCGGGAGTTTGTCGCGCGCCGCGTTTCTCTCCGCGCGCAACGACGTGCTCGCGAACCTCGCGATCATGGCGGCCGCTGGTGTGACGCTAGTGTGGGTCTCGGCGTGGCCGGATCTGATCGTCGGGCTGGCTATTTTTCTGATGAATCTCGATGCCGCGCGCGATGTGTACAGCGCCGCGCGCCGCGAGCGGCAGGCGCCTTAGCTCACTACGAACGCGCAATGCGCGCTGTCTGTGAATGGCGTCACTCGGCTTCTTTGCAGATCGTGTCAACCGCGCGCGCCTCGACTCGTTCCCCGCGCGCAGGTATCGAGATCGAATCAGCGGAGGCACACCTCTTATGCGTATCGTGAAGATGACATTGGCTCTGTCGCTTGCCGGCTTGCTGAGCGGCGCGGCCCTCGCGCAGACCGCTGCGGAGAAGGATCAGCAGCGCGACGTGAATCAGCAAGAGCGTATCGAACAGGGTCTCAAATCCGGCGAATTGAGCACCAAGGAAGCCGGGCGCCTCGAGCGCGAGCAGCAGCACGTCGATCGAATGGAAGCGCATGACATGAAGGACGGGCACATCAGTGCCGCCGAGCAGGCGCGCTTGACCAAGGCGCAGAACGCTGCGAGCGCAGACATCTACAAGCAGAAGCACGACGCGCAGACGGGTAACCCGAGCTCCGCGTCATCGCAGCGGATGCAGGCGGACGTTCAGCGCAACGTCAATCAGCAGCAGCGCATTCAAAACGGCATGGAGAACGGCTCGCTGACGAATCGCGAAGCCGCGCGGCTGGAGGCAGGGCAGGCGCGCACCGATCGCAAGGTCGCGAACGCAGCGGCTGATGGGCACGTGGGTGCCGCGGAGCAGGCGCGCATTCAGCGCACCGAGAATCGCGACAGCCGGCAGATCTATCGCAAGAAGCACAACGCGCGCGCGAAATGAGCGCACCGCGCAGATGAACGAAAGGGCCGCCAGCAGGCGGCCTTTTTGCGTGCGCACAGGGACGACTCGATGGTATCGGCCGCGAGCGCCGTGGCCCGTCACGGGCGCATGATCGCCGCCACGCGAACGCATGCGGCTACGGCTGTCGCTGCGGCAGGGCTTCGAGCGTCCGCCCATCCGGCAGCGTGACGCGCACGTAGAACCCGCCGTTACGACCATCGCGCAACGGGTAGTACACGAGCTTCACTTTGTCGCCGCGGGAAATCGACTTCAATCCCCAGCCCCGACGCCCGAGCCAGCTCGGGCTCATGCCCTCGAAGCCATACTGCTCGACCTTGCCACTCTTGCGCGGAACCATCACCCACAAGAACGTGTGCGGCTGAGTCCACTCCCACTTGTCGACGGTACCGTCGACAGTCTTTTCCTTGCCCCACTCGAACATCGCCGTCGAATGGTGCGCGCTCGCCGCCGCACCGATCGCACCCAGCGCTACGGCCCACAACAGCGGCCGGAACATTTTCTGAACAGTCACGCGTCACTCTCCCGGCTTGCGCTCGAGGCTGAATCCCGGATTGCCCTTTTCGTCCACGAAGTCGTGATTATTTTGCGCGCAGACGTACTCCATGATCTTCCAGTCGCGATGGCGCTGATAGTGAGCGGTGAACGTGTACGGCTCGACGAACACCGTGGGGTCGTCCACGGTCGTGGTGATTTCCAATACGTCCGGCGCGGACAGATGAATGCGCTCGGTCACGCGCATCTTGTCGCTGTGGCCGAGAATGCCGTTGATCGGCGCCGTCTCCGGCAGAATGCCGGTGGTCTCGACCACCAACGTGTCGCCTTCCCAGTGCCCGACCGATGTGCCCTGATAACTCGGATCGGGCTCGGCGGGCAGCGGACTGCCATCGGTGTAGATCCGGCGCACCACCGAGTACGTCTCGATGGCGATCGTCACGCGTCCCGGTGTGAACAAGAATTCGATGGGGTAGGGCTGCTGCATGCTGCCGGGCAGACCTGCAGGCACGCAGTTCGCCACGTTCGACACGAAGTTGATGCCGGGCGTGGTGCGATTCTTCTCTTGATATGCGGCGTACTTCGGCGCGTACGCCGGCGTGAGCTTCGGCGGCTCGGGCGGCTTTTCACCGGCGGGCCGTGCCATCCGCGTCGGCTCCCACACGCCGCTCCAATCGGGCAGCTTCGCCAGATCCGCGTACGCACTCGCGTTCGGAGTCGGGGCGGCCGCAGGCGCTGCCGCGGCGTCTTTCTGCGCGCTTCCGGCATTCGGGCCGGCGCCATTGCAGCCGCAGAGCGCTGCGAGCGCGAGGGCCGCTACCGTCGATGCAAGAACGATGGGTGCTCTCTTCATGGGGCCCTGCGAATCGGCTCATGTCGGCGCGGATTCTAGGGGAGCAGGCGTGCCCCATCGGCGATGCCGGGTGCCGCGCACCACCCCGCGGCCTCGGTCCGGGCCGCAAATAAAGCGGGGAGCGCGCGGTATCCCGACCGCACGCTCCCCGCGCCTCCCCCCTGAGCTCGCTGGTCTACTGCGTTACCGATTGCACGATGGGCGTCAAGAACGGTGCGATGACGTTGTAGTCGGCATTCCAAACGTCGGGCTGCTGCACGTTGCCAGCATAGTGCCAACCCTTGTTCCCGGCGCGCGCAATGACGAGATCGAGGCTCGGGATGACGATGATGAACGTCTCGTGCAGACCCCAGGCCCAGTACGCGTCTTTCGGCACGTTCGTCATTTGCTGGGTCGTGTTGGTCCACCACAGCATGCCGTAGTTGGTGGTCGCGCCGGGATAGTCCGTCGTATTGGGGTTCGCCGCGTTCGCGACCTCCGGCGGCGGCGTGTGCGCCTTCGCAACGATGGCGTTGCTCAAGATCGGAGTATTGGCCCACACGCCCTGCCGCAACATCAGCAAGCCGACGCGCGCCATCGCGTCGACGTTTGCATTGATGCCCGAGGCGAGCTCGCGCCGGGCAGTTGCCGTGCCATTCACGCTCAGCGTCTTGGTGCGGAAAGCATTGTCACGCCAGACGAGATCGGTCGCGGTGATGCCGAGCGTGTTGTACACACGCGCGAACATGAACGTGCTGAGGTCTTGCGCATACGTTTGCGTGAGCACGTCGGCGAGCCAGTTCAGGCCTTGATCGGAGTAGGACCAGGTCGAGCCCGGCGGGAAGAGCAGCTTCAAGGGCCCGAGCGAAGGATCGTCGGACTTGCTGAGCCCCGAGGTGTGCGTCGCGAGTTGCAGCACCGTGATGTCACCGAGCGTTCCCGAGCTCACTCCGGTCGTATCGACCGCAGGATCGGTGCCGAACACCGGCAACTTCGCGCTCGCTTTGTCGGTGAGCGCCACCTTTCCTTCGTCCAGTGCAAGCAGCAACGCAAGGCCGCCCATCGACTTCGTCGTCGACTTCATCTCGTAGCCCTGCGTCGCGCTGCCCCACGAATACACGAGCTTGCCGTGACGGACGATGTAGCCGGATTGCGTATCCGCACCGGTCGTAATCGAATAGTCGCGTGCGGTATTGAGCTTCGTCTCGTCCATGCCCTCGGCAGCGGGCGTCGACGCGGTCCAACCGGCCTGGCCGGCCGCCGTGGGATAGGTGTTCGGATTGGCATTCACGGTGACGTGCATCGTCGCCGTGCCGGTGAGCGCCGTGTCACTCACTTTGAGATTGAACACGTAGTCGCCCGAGCCGCCCACGAAGCGTGCGGATGTCGCCGCCGTGTTCGTCGACGAGAGAATTGCACCCGGCGAGTTGCTCGGACCGGCAGGACCGCTCACGAACTCCCACGCGTAGCTCAACGACGCGCCCGACGGCAGACCGTCATCGGTCGCGCTGCCCGTCCAACTCGCGTTGTCGGTCGGCAGCGTGATGCTCACCGGATCCGCTTTCGGGACCGGCGCGGCATTGGTGGGCGGCGGTGGCGGCGATTGCTGGGGCGGCGTATTGGAATCCGATCCGCCGCCGCCTCCGCCGCAAGCCGCGAGCATCAGGCTCAGCAGAGTGGTCGACGACCACACGCTCAGACTGCGTGCGCCGGTAACGGCACGCTCGATCGATATCCTGCTCATCCCAAGACTCCTGAAGAACGTATAGGTATGTGTTGGATTCAGAGGTCGCTACCGCACGCACCGGCTGCGGCTGCACCGCGCGGTTCGAGCTTCAGACGAACAGCAAGGGTCGTGCCCGCGCTCAGAGGACCTGTCGCGCGGCGATGCCGAGCCCTTCGATGGGCAGGGGTAGCGGCGCCGGCGCATTCGACGGCAAGCCCGCCGCACCGAGCTCTGCGCGCAAGCCATCCCGGCTCGCGCCTTCGATCGCCATGCGGTGCCACAGCTCCGCGCTGATGAGCAGCCACAGTCGATTGCCGTGATCGGCGCGCCCACTGAGCTGTGCATCGAGCAATGCTCGGATAGGTTCTCGTCGCACGATGCCGGCGGAGACGAGCGAGGAATCGAGGAGAAACCGCTCGTAGAGCAAGCGATATTCACGCTGCAGGATGTAGGGCAGCGCCGACGCAAATCCCTGTTTCGGCCGCGCGATGATCTGCGGCGGCAGATAGCGCGCGGCCAGTCGCCGCTGCACGATGCGCAGGGAGCGCCCGCGAATCTTCAGCGTCGAGCGCAGACTCGCGACGAATTCGGCAAGGCGGTGATCCATGAACGGACTGCGCACTTCCAGCCCGTGCGCCATCGACATGCGATCGGTGATCATCGCAGGGTGATCCGGTAGGCGAATCTTCGAATCGGCGTACAGCATGCGATCGATCAGATCGCCGTGGCCGCGTTCGAAGGGCTCGCGAATCGCCGCTTCCGGATCGGCATCGCGCAATCCCGCGAGCGCCTCCGGCGTGAAGAGCTCGCGTCGCGCCTGCGCGTCGAAGTAGAAGTAGGACAGACTCGCCGCGTAGCGCTCACCGCCCGACAGGAACGACAAGCGATGCAGCCAACGCAGCTGGTGTCCGGTGCTCTTGTACCAGCTGGCTTCGGGAATCAGCGGCAGGATAGGGCCCAGCAGATGGCGCCGAATCGCCGCGGGAATGCGGCTGTAGTGGCCCGCATACAAATTGCCGTAATAGCGATCGTAGCCGCCGAACAGCTCGTCGCCGCCGTCGCCGCCGATGGCGACCTTGACCTGTGAGTGCGCGAGCGCCGCGACATGATACGCGCACAACGAGAGCGGATCGGAAGGCTCGTCGAGGTGATAGACCACGTCCGGCAACGTCGCGACGAGCGACGGCGCCAAGGTCTGCTCGTGATGCTGCGTGTTGTAAAGATTGGCGATGGCGCGTGCGTGCGGCGCCTCGTCGTACTTGGGATGCGGCAGGCCGGCGGTGAACGTCGGCAGATTCTTCACGCCCACGCGCTTGGCGAGCATCGCGACGAGCAGGCTGGAATCCAGTCCGCCGCTCAGGAACGCGCCGACGCGCACGTCGCTCACCATGTGGAGCCGCAGCGTTTCTTCCAGACGCTCTTCCAACTGATCGAGCAGCGCGTCTTCGGAGTGCGCCAGCTTCGGCTCGAAGCTCAAGTCCCAGTACGGGCGTATCTCCGGCTCGCCGTCGGCTTCGATCGTCAGCAGATGGCCGGGCGGCAGTTTGTGCACGCCCTTGAACATGGAATGAGGCGGCGCGACGAGGCGCAGCGCGAAATACTGGTCGAGCGCCGCGAGGTTCATTCGGCGCAGTGAGGAATCGAAGGCGAGGAGGCCCTTGATCTCGGACGCGAACGCGAAACCGCGGCTCGTGCGCGCGTAGTAGAAAGGCTTCTGGCCGAGGTGATCGCGCGCACCGAGGAAGCGTTTGCGGCGGGTATCCCACAGGCCGAAGGCGAACATGCCGCGCACGTGATCGAGCAGGCGGTCGCCGTATCGCTCGTAGAGCGCAATGATGACTTCGCAGTCGCTGTGCGTGAGGAAGCGATAGCCCTCCCGTTCGAGCGGTGCCCGCAATTCCTCGTGGTTGTAGATTTCCCCGTTGCACACCAGCCAAATGGTGCGATCGGCATTGGTCAGCGGCTGACGCCCGCCGGCGAGATCAATTATGGAAAGTCGGCGATGGCCGAGCAGGGCATCCGCATCGCCTTCGATCCCCTGATCATCCGGCCCGCGATGACTTAGGGCCCCGAGCATGCGCTGCATGCCCGCCAACTTGTCGATACCCGACGCGATGATTCCAGCGATTCCGCACATCGAGGGGCAGCCTCACGCAAGAATCGGTCCTGCCAAGCTCCGGGCACGGCATGGGGCGATCTGTCGGCAACTCGATGTCACGATCGATGAGTTGCGCAGGCGATGGGGTTCTGCAGGCCAACGGCATGGCCTCGTTCAAAAGGCGACTGACGGCAAAAGAAGTGCAGTCCGTCGGCGCGTACTTGATCAAGCGAGCCAACGAGGCGAAGAACGCGCGCCGCAAGCGCCGCGGTGGATTCAACGAAGCTGACTGTCCTTGCTGCCGCGCCGGTTGTATCCACTGAACTGCGCGACATCGCGGTCCTCGCCCTCCTGACACGGCACGCATAGACGCACGCCGGGAATCGCCGCACGGCGGGCATCGGGAATCGCGGCGCCACAGTTCTCGCAATGGGTGAGCGCAGGACCCGACGGCAAGCGGCTCTTGGCTCGGTCGATGCCGTCCTTCACCGTTGCGTCGATTTGATCCTGAACTGCGCCGTCCCCGGCCCACCCCGTCGCCATCCGTATCCGCCTCCGAGTCGCCGTGAAAGAAGGTCACACCTGTAATAATAGGCACTCACGCGGTTTGCAAGCCGGAACTGTGACGGGTCGAAAGCCCCGGACGGCTCGAAATGCGTACGATTCCGCGCCATGTCGCACGACCCGCTGCTCGAGCTGCTGCCGGATCTCGTCCTGCTCATGCGGCGGGATGGCAGTGTCGTCGCGCAGGGTGGCGGGCGCCAGGTCGGTCCGCTGCGAGCGACGCCCGAGTGGGCCGACTCGACCACCGAGCTGCTGAAGCTGCTCGTCCGCCGCAGCATCGCGCAGCGAACCACGGTCGAGGCGCGCTTCGAAGACGCCGGCCGCGAGTACGGCGTGCGCGTCTCCGCGCAAAGTCCCGATCGGGCGGTCGTCGTGATCCGCGCCGTGCTGCCGGGCTCGCCGGAGGAAACTGGCGAGGCGACCGGCGAACATCCGCGCCCGCAGCTCGATCGACGCGGCTTTCTCAAACGTCTGAAAGAGTCGCTGTCCGTCGCGACGCTGCGCGAGAAATCCTTCGCCGTCGCCGTGCTCTACATCGACGGCATTCCGGACATCGCGCAAATCATCGCGGCGCGCGTGTCCGAACAGATCATGAGCGTCGCCATCATGCGGCTCTCGGCGCAGGCCGAAGAGAACGCCGACGCCGAACCCAAGTGGTATCTCGGCCAGCTCGGCGAGAACGTGCTCGCGATGGTGATCGACACCGCTGACCGCGAAGCCGTCGATGCGTGCGTATCGCGTGTCTGCGAGAGTCTGCGCCAGCCGCTCGATGCAGGGGGCACCGAGTTCCGTCTGCAAACGTTTGCCGGCGCGGCGATCCTCGGTCTCGACGCGTCCTCGCCCAAGGCCCTGCTGGATCACGCGCGCGCAGCCGCCGCGGAAGCGCGCCGGACCGGGTCGAGAGACGTCATCTTTCACAGCGACACCCTCGAGCTGCGCGCCCTCGCGCGACTCGATCTTGCTCGCGAGCTGCGCGAAGCCATCGCGAACGGCGACATTCGCTTTCGGTACGTGGGCCGACACGAGCTGCGCACCGGCCGGCTCATCGCATGCGTGGGGTACCTTCGCTGGGAGCATCCTTTGCGCGGTGAGATTCGCCCCGCGGAGTTCCTGCGCGTCGCCGAAAGCACGGGACTTGCCACTGCGTTGTCGCGGGCCGCGCTGCAGACGCTGTGCGATGACTTCACGGCCTTCAGCAAGAAGTGGGATCCCGACGTGCGCATTTCCTTCGGCGCGCTTCGCGATCACCTGTTCCATCAGGATTTCCTCGCCGACATGGATCGCGCGCTCGCCGAGCGGGTGCCGGCGGAGCGCCTCGAGCTGCGTATCGCCGAGAAAGCCTTCGTCGCGCGCGATCCCGGCGATTTCCATCTGCTGCAAAAACGAGGCGTGCAACTCGTCGTCGACGAGGTGGGGCGCGATCTCGGCTCCATTTCTTCGCTCGCGCGCGTACCCGTCGCGGGCCTGCAGCTCGATCGCGCCTGGGTCACGGCCATCCGCACGGACGACGTCGCACGCAAGGTGTGCCTCGCCGGCATCAATCTCGCGCTATCACTCGGCCTCACGCCCATCGCCGCAGGCGTCGATGACCGCGCGCAGCGAGATGCGCTCCTCGAGCTCGGTTGCCGCTACGGCAGCGGCGATCTCTATCCGCAGATTCAATCGAACATAAGCGCGCCGCGCGCTGCTTTCGCAACGGTCTGATCGAGTCGCGACGGCGATTTGACACCGCCGTTATGCGATGCACATCGCACTTCGCTACCGGGGCCCAACGAGTACTTCATCACAGTTTCGGGCTCGATCCGGTGGAATGCCGCCTCACCGGGACCCTGATCTCCCGTGCAGAAAGAACTACAGATGACTTGCGCCAAGATCGTTTCGTCCGTGTTGGTGGCCATCGTCGGCAGTGGCGTCACCATCGCCGCCGCACCGGCCGATCGCACCCCCGCTCCGTTGTCCTCGCAAGCCTTCGCCGTGCCGGCTCCGTCCCTCTACATCGTGCAGGGCACGACGATGGACGCGGCCGCTCGCAGCGTGCGCAGCGTCGGCGCGAATGTTCGGCAGGAGCTCGACATCATTCACGCCGTGTCGGCGTACCTGACGCCCGCACAGAGCGAGCGCCTGCGCGTCGCCGGCATGAAGGTGTATGCGGATCGCACGGTGTCGACGCGCGGTCTGACCGACTTCCTCAAGTCGACGGTGAACACGACGAACTCGACTCTCGCGTCGAGCATTATCGGGAGTCTGACGGCCGGCGTCGGCTCTCCCGTCATCTCGACCGTGACGACGAATCCGCTCATCGGGATCGTGACCTCGCCGGTCGTCGAGACGCTCAGCCAGTCCACGGGTTTGAAGGACGGCACCGGCGTCGCGGGGCTCACACTCACGTATCAGACGAATTATCCGGCGCTCATCGGCGCGGACTCGCTGCAGCGTTCGGGCATCACGGGCAAGGGCGTCACGATCGCCGTGCTCGACACGGGTCTGTGGAACGACACGACTCAGTTCTACGGCTCGCGCATCCTCGCTTCCATCGACGTGACCAATGGCGGCCGCGGCGCCGTGAAAGGCGACCCGTACGGTCACGGCACGCACATCACGTCGATCGCGGCGAGCGGTGCGCAGAATCTCGCGGGTGACTATCTCGGTATCGCGCCGAAATCGAATCTCGTGATCGTGCGCGCGTTCGACGGCTACGGCGGCGGCAGCTATGCCGACGTGATCTCGGGCCTCGACTGGATCGTCGCGAACCGCACCAAGTTCAAGATTCGCGTGCTGAACCTGTCGTTCGGCGCGATGCCCCAGTCGTTCTACTGGGACGATCCGCTGAATCAGGCCGTGATGGCGGCGTGGCGCGCGGGCATCGTAGTGATCGCGTCGGCGGGCAACGATGGCCCGGACCCGATGACGATCAACGTGCCGGGCAACGTGCCGTACGTCATCACCGTCGGCGCGCTCACCGACAGCGGCACGCCGTATCAGGCGACGGACGACAAGCTCGCCTCGTTCTCCTCGACCGGCCCGACCTTCGAAGGGTTCGTGAAGCCGGAGCTCGTCTCGCCGGGCGGACACATCGCCGCGTCGATGTCGAGCAGCAGCTACCTTGCGAACATCGATCCGGGCTCGATGGCGATCGGCCAGCAGATGTTCACGATGTCCGGCACGTCGCAGGCCGCGGCGGTCGCGAGCGGTGTCGTTGCACTGATGCTGCAGGACGATCCGACGCTCACGCCCGACACCGTGAAGTGCCGGCTCCTCGTCGCCGCGCGTCCCGCCGTGAAGACCAACGGCAAGCTCGCATACAGCGTGTTCCAGCAGGGTGCCGGTCTCATCAACGCCGTCGCCGCGGTGAACAGCTCCGCGACTCGTTGCGCGAACCAGGGCCTCGATATCGACGACGATCTCGCGGGCATCGCGCACTTCGGCGGTCCGGCGAATCAGGACCCGAACGGCAACTACTACATCATGAACATGGACACGTGGGTATGGGGCGATCCGCTCGCTTCCGACGGCTACACGTGGAGCAAGGGCTACCCGTGGGATCAGGGTTACGCGTGGAGCGAAGGCTATACGTGGAGCAAGGGGTACACCTGGTCGAAGGGCTACACGTGGAGCAAGGGCTACACCTGGTCGAAGGGCTATACGTGGAGCAAGGGCTATACGTGGAGCAAGACGCTGCCGTGGTGGAACACCGCGCCGGCCGGCACGTCGCCGACGAAGCCCGCATCGATCGTCTCGTGGGTACCGAACGAATAACGCGAAGTGTGACGCAATCCCGGCCGTCCCGGGATTGCGTCGCCTGTTCCTGAAGTCGGTCGACGCGGACCGACGCATATATGCGGCATGCTCTGCCAGTGAGGGCATTCAGCAAAGCGCGCGCATGGACGGCGGCGCTCATCGTCAGTGTCGGTTTGATCTGCGAAGCATCGCGCGCTGCAACGGCCGATGCCCCGCCGCTCATTCTCGAGCACCTCACCACCGCTGACGGCCTGCCGCAGGCGACGGTCATGTCCACCCTGCAGGACTCGCAGGGATTCGTCTGGTTCGGCACCGAGGACGGCCTCGTCCGCTACGACGGTCACGAGCTGTATCGCTACGCGTACACACGCGGTGACCCGAAATCCCTGCCCGGCAACTTCATCTGGGAGATCGTCGAAGACGCGCATCACGACCTGTGGATCGCGGTGAAAGAGGGCGGCGTCGCGCGTTGGAATCGCGCAAGCGACACGTTCACCGTGTATCGCCATGATCCGCGCGACTCCAATTCACTGGCGAGCGATGCGGTGCGCGCCTTGGCGCTCGACGCTCGCGGACACGTTTGGATCGGCACCACCGAGAACGGCGTCGATGTGCTCGATCCAGCGAGCAACCGCATCCGGCACCTGCGTCACGATGCGCGCGATACCAACTCACTGGTCAACGATCGCATCTTCCGGCTGGCGCGTTCCCGCTCCGGCGACATGTGGATCGGCACGGAAACCGGCCTCGACAAATGGCGCGCCGCGAGCGGCACGCTGACGCACTTGGGCCCACCCGGCATGCAGATCTCGCGCGTGCTCGAGGATCGAGGCGGTGCGGTCTGGGTCGCGAGTTACGATCAGGGTCTCGTGCGGCTGGATCGCGACGGCCGAGTGCTCCAAGCCTTCCGTCACGACGCGCATCGCGCGGATTCTCTACAGAGCGACGACATCCGCGCGCTGCTCGAAGATCAAGCGGGCCACCTCTGGGTCGGCACCGTCGAGGGCCTCGAGCTCCTCGATCGCTCGACGGGACGCTTCGCGCACTATCGGCACGACGCGAACGATACGGACTCGTTGCGCGATTCGTATGTGATGTCGCTGTACGAGGATCTCTCCGGCCTCGTGTGGATCGGCACGCGCGCCGGAGGCGTGAGTCGCTGGAATCCGCGCAGCTGGGAGCTCGGCGGCCACCGTCCCGCGGGCCTCGGTAACGCGCCGGTCACGGCGTTTGCCGACGCACCCGGCAATCGGGTGTGGATCGCCACGCTCGGCGCGGGACTCATGCAGTTCGATGTCACGACCGGCGAGCTGACTCCGCTCGATACGCTGCTCGGCCGGCGCAATGCGCTCGCCGACGCGCGTGTCATGTGGCTGCGGAACGATCGCCGCGGCACGCTCTGGATCGGCACGATGACGAGCGGGCTGAAGAAGCTCCTGCCCGACGGCCGCATCGAATCGATTCCCGTGAAAGCCGGCGACCCGCGCGCGACCAGCGAGGCCGGGATCATGACCGTCGTCGAAACGCGCAGCGGTCAGATTTGGATCGGCACGTACGGCGGCGGCGCGAACATTCTCGATCCGGCGACCGGCACGATCCGGCAACTGCCGTTTGGATCGGTGCCGGATGCGATCAGCGCCCCGATCGTCACGGCGATCGCCGAAGACGCGCGCGGCTATCTCTGGGTCGGAACGGAGAGCGCCGGGCTCAGTCTCGTGCGCGCGGATGGCACGCTGGTGCGCGCGTTCCGTCACGATCCGCACGACGCGAAGAGCTTCCCCGCCGGCACGGTGTACGCGATCGTCATGGATGCGCAGGAGCGCGTCTGGATCGCTACGGATGGTAGTGGTCTCGTGCGCGTGCAGGGCTCGTCGGAGGCACCGCAGTCCATCACGTTCGAGACCGTGACACGCGCGCAGGGTTTGTCGA
>Ga0081455_10000343_pt1 | contig 60842 bp, 47 predicted proteins | sample TabmetS3T2R1_FD_70207 | JGI IMG/M metagenome (GOLD analysis project Ga0081455, IMG submission 70207) | Tabebuia heterophylla rhizosphere microbial communities from the University of Puerto Rico - S3T2R1 | ecosystem: Host-associated > Plants > Roots > Rhizosphere ...
CGCAGATCGAAGCCGAACTGGCGGCGGCACGCGCCGTTCAACGCGAGCTGGAGCGAGTTGAGAACACCTGCATTTAGCGCGGTCCGTCATTCTCGGGCGCGGGCGGACGGCTCGCGCCCTTGGCATAGCCATGCTCGGATTCCCACGTCGCGATCGCGCTCTCGAATTCGCGGACCAGCGCCTTGAACGCCGCATAGGCATCATGCGCGCGGGCAATTTGTTGTCCGAGGAAGGCGCGGATTGCGGCAAGGCTGAGCGGCGCGGCACCACCGATTTCATAGCTGATCCGCTTCGTCTTCGGCTCGACGACACGGGTGACCAGGCCGGTGACGCCGATACCGATGCGCGGCGGAAAGCGGTGGTGATACCGGTTACGGAAATTGCCCGTGGCCGTGTCGTAATCAGCCTGCGCCGCGAGCCGATCGAGCGCGTTCAGGAGGTCGGATGTCGCGCTCCAGCGGTGCCCATGCTTCTCCAGATCGCGGCGTTTGATCTCGCGATCGGTCGGCAGATCATCGCGCCAATCTGAAAACCCGAGCGCCTGGTTGGCCTGATGCATGAGATGCGCGGTGGCGAAGATGATCCGGTCGCGAATGACGGCGGGAAGGTTCAATGCGATGGTTGCGAGCGGGTCGACGAACTCGAACAGCACATTGTTGAGGGCGTCCTGGTCGAGATCAGCGGTCACCGTCTCCCACGCCCCGAGACGCTGTTCCTTGTTGACGAGCTGGTTGATCGTGTTGGCCAGTTCGCGCGCAAATTCGTCGAAAATCTGCCCGTAGGCGAGCCACACGCCGCTCAGCGGATCGGGCAGGTTGCCCCAATCATAATCAGCAAACGGGCCAGCGCGCGGGACTGTATCAATCACCCGAAGATAGGCGGAATAATGGTCGGACAGGGCGTGCAATTGGTCGCGCATGGTCGGTTCGGCTCGCTTCGTGATCGGCACTTGGCGGATAGCGCGGGAGGGCGGCTCCTGCGAGGTCGGACCGCTTGCACCACTATGCACCGGGGAATTTTGGGCGGTGAGAGGGGTAGGCGACGGAGGGCAAGATAGAAGGAATATCTCGCGATACTCCAAGCCTTTGTCTGCACATCGTTTTTTAGGACGTTTCGCGAGACTCGGCCTTTGGGCGCGAGATAGGCGCCCGCGAAATGGCGGATTTGCGCGGGTTCTCGCTGGTGTTTGCGAGCCTCCTTGTAGTCGCGCGCCAATTGCCCACCTTGTCGGCGGGGAGCGTCATTCCAGCGCTGGAAGGACGCCGATATGCGCGACGACGAGTTCGAACCCCGCCTGGGCCGGATCGGCCGGGGTAAGGACACCCGTTACCTCAACAAGGTCGTGAAGGCCGCTAAGCGCGCTGGCATGAAAACCGGCAGACGCGGCCACTTCGACGGCAGCCGGATCGGGCGCGGCGCGAGCATCGCGCGGGTGCTGCGCTCGCGCGACCGGCTCGGCGTGTTCCGGGCGCGCCGTGTGATCGTCAAGATGCGACCCGTGACCTTGCGCGGCAAGGGCATCGGTGGAGCCCGCGCGCACCTCAGCTACATCCAGCGTGACGGCGTGACCCGCGAAGGCGAGCCCGGCGCGCTCTATGCCGCGGACAAGGACGTGGCCGACGGCAAGGCGTTCCTCGAGCGGTCAAACAGTGACCGGCATCAGTTCCGCTTCATCGTGTCGGCCGAGGACGGCGACCAGTATCAGGATTTGAAGCCATTCGTGCGCCGGCTGATGGGCCAAATGGAGGAGGATCTCGGGACCAGGCTCGACTGGGTAGCGGTCGATCATTTCAACACAGGGCATCCGCACACCCATGTCGTGCTGCGCGGCAAGAACGATTGCGGCGACGATCTGGTGATCGCGCGCGAATATATTGCCCACGGCCTGCGCCAGCGGGCGATCGACATCGTGACGCTCGATCTCGGGCCGCGCACCGATCTCGAAATCGAGGAGCGGCTGCGCAGCGATACGGCCGAAGAGCGGTTGACCGCGATCGACCGCCGCCTGATCCGCGACATGGACGGCATGCGGATCGTCAGCGCGAGCGATCACGACCCGTTCCAACAATCGCTTCGCATCGGTCGCCTGCAGAAGCTTGGCCGCATGGGGCTGGCATCGCATATCGGGGGCGCAAGCTGGCGGCTCGAGCCAGACCTTGCCGACACGCTCCGCCACATCGGTGAGCGCGGCGACATCATCCGCACCATGCAGCGCGAACTGACCGCCCAAAATGTGGAGCGTGCGGCGGCCGACCGGGCCATTTACGACCCGATGGCGGAAAACGCCGCGCCGATCATCGGGCGGGTCATCCTGCGGGGCTTGGCCGACGAACATGCCGATCGCCATTATCTCCTCATCGACGGCATCGACGGGCGCACCCATTATGCCGAGATTGGTAAGGGCGAGGCGGTCGAGCCGATCGCGGACAATGCCATCGTGCAAATCTCGCCGAGGGCAGGCGGGGTTCGTCAGGTCGACCGCACCATTGCCGAGATCGCCGCCGCTAGCGACGGGCGCTACACGATCGACGCCCATCTGAAGCATGATCCGACCGCCAGCGAACGGTTCGCCGAAAGCCATGTCCGGCGGCTCGAGGCGATGCGGAAGGTCATGCGCAGCGTCGAGCGCGAACCAGACGGCACCTGGATCATCACGCCCGATCATCTCGACAAGGTTGAGAAGTTCGAGGCGCGGCAGCTTCGCGACCGGCCCGTGGTGATCGAAGTCCTGTCGGCGGTGCCGATCGCTAGATTGCGGTCCGCCGAGGCCGCGACCTGGCTCGACCGGGAGCTGGTCGGGGAGAGCCCGATGCCGGTGCGCGATGTGGGCTTCGGCCACGAGGTGCGCGCCGCGCAGGCGATGCGACGGCAATGGCTAGTAGCCGAGCAGCTTGCCGAAGAGCATAACGGGACGACCAGATTTCGGCCGGACATGCTCGCCGCGCTCCAGCGGCGCGAGCTGCTGCGCGTCGCCGGCCAGCTGTCCGACGAGCTGGGCATGCCGTTCGTTGAAGCACGGCCGGGCGAGCAGATCGAAGGCAGGCTCGGCCGGATGGTCGAGATGACGAGCGGGCGGTTCGCGCTGGTTGAGAAGTCCCGCGAGTTTACACTGGTACCATGGCGGCCGGTGCTGGAGCGCCAGATCGGCAAGCCGGTCGCCGGCATCATGCGCGGCGATGGGATTAGCTGGACCTTTGGCCGACAGCGGAGCGGGCCCAGTATTTCGTGAAGTTGAAAATTGCGATCGAGGGTTTGCTGGCGGGGGAGTTTCGCTATGGTAAAAAGGGAGGGGGCGACCGTTGGACGACACACAGCGTTACGCATACGGACTGAAGTTCGAAAATGCATACCTGCGCGAACGCGGCAAAGCGTTTGAAACACTGTTCGCGCGGATCATGGCGCATGCGTCTGCGGGCGACTTCCAGCCTGTTCGACCCTATGGTCCCAAGGGCGATCTAAAGTGCGACGGCTTCCGGCCAAGCGACGGCACTGTGTTCCAATGCTACGCGCCGGATGCGATGGACCTGAAGGCGCTGCTCGCCAAGATCGACGAGGATTTCAACGGCGCGGTCGCCCATTGGGGCGCGAAGATGAAGCGTTGGGAATTCGTCCATAACGATCATCGCGGCTTGCCCGCAGATGCCGTCCAGAAGCTCGCCCATCTGGGTGAAGCGCATCCCAACGTGTCGCTCGCGGTGTGCGCCGAGGCGGAGCTGCGCGCGATCGTCATGGCTCTGGCCCTGCACCAGCTCGAAGATCTTTTCGGCGCCGTGCCGTCGAGCCGCGCGCTCGAACGGCTCGACTTCGAGGCGTTGCGGCCGGTGCTGCTGGCGATCCAGCGCCAGGAGCCCGACGCTGAGCCGTCGCTGACGGCGCCCTCGGCGGCCAAGCTGGAGCGCAACGCACTGTCGCAGGATGCGGCGGGGTTGCTGCGCCAGGGCCGCCGCCGGGAACAGCTCGTCGAGTCCTTCTTCTCGAGCTGGCCCGACCCTGGCCTCGGAGAAGAGATCGCGCAGGCGTTCAGAGTGCGCTATCAGGGGCTCAAGGCGACAGGTCTGCCGCCCGACGATATATTCGGAGAACTTCAGGCATTTGCTGGAGGGATGATCGGCGAGCCGGCCCGGCAGGGTGCGGTGCTCGCCGTGCTGTCCTATTTCTTCGAGCGATGTGACATTTTCGAGGACGCGATTCGGATTGAAGCGGAATGATATTGCCGACCAAACATATCCGGCCCGATCGGGCGCTGCTGGCGGTCGGCGCCGAGCTGCTTGGCTGCCTGCGCGAGCCGATGACCGTGTCGCGGCTGTGGGACGAAATCCGGGCGAGCCGTGGCGACCGCGTGCCCGCCGCCCCGATCAACTATGACTGGTTTGTGCTCGCGCTCGATCTCCTGTTCATGGTGAAGGCAGTCGAGTTCGACCGCGGCCTGATCCACAAGGCCGCGCCATGATTCACGGCCTGTCGAGCGACCTTCCGAGCTTCAAGCGCATCGGCTTCAGGACTGGCCTCAACATCCTGCTCGCGGAGAAGAGCGCCGGAGCCACCGACCGCCAGTCCCGCAACGGCGCGGGCAAGACGAGCCTTGTCGAGCTTGTCCATTTCCTGTTCGGCGGGAATGCGGACAAGGAGAGCATTTTCCGCTCCCAGGCCCTGGCCGGCTACAGCTTCGAGGCGCGTGTGGATATCGGGGGGGCTGTGATCGATGTCGCGCGTTCCGGCGCGAAGCCATCCCGGATTCGGATCGACGGCGACACGTCCGCCTGGCCGATTGCGCCCGCGCTCGATTCCAAGACTGGCGAGTTGGTTTTCAGCAACGAGACCTGGCGGGCTGCGCTCGGCACGCTGCTGTTTCGCCTGAACCCCGATATCGACGGCGAGGAGAGCAGCCGTTTTCGGCCGACATTCCGGTCGCTGTTCTCCTATTTTGCTCGCCGTCAGAACAGTGGCGGCTTCCTGTCGCCGACGCAGCATTCGTCGATGCAGCAGGCTTGGGACCAGCAGGTCGCCGTCAGCTATCTCCTCGGCCTCGACGCGGGGGTGCCGCAGCAGTTCCAGGAGGTGCGCACGCGCGAGAAGGCGATGTCGGAGCTGCGCAAGGCCGCGAAGGAAGGCAGCCTCGGCCGCTACTTCGGGACGGCGGCCGACCTGCGGACGCGGATGACGATTGCCGAGGCCCGCGCACGGCGGCTGCGCGAGCAGCTTGACGCGTTCAACGTCGTTCCCGAATATGCCGATCTCGAGCAGGAAGCCTCGCAGATTACGCGCGAGATTTCGCTGCTCAACGACGAGAACACCGCGGACCGAGAGCTGATCCTCCAGCTCGAGACCGCGATCGATAGCGAGTTGCCGCCCGCCACCACCAGTCTGGACCGGCTCTATCGCGAGGCCGGCGTCGTCCTGCCGGGCTCCGTCGGGAAGCGGTTCGAGGAAGTCGAGGCCTTCCATGAGGCGATCGTCAAGAATCGGCGGTCGCATCTGACCGCGGAGGTGCAAGCGGCGCTGGAGCGTATTCGAAGCCGCGACAAGACGCGCGAGCAGCTTGATTCGCGGCGGCGGCAGCTGATGGGAATCCTGCAGTCGGGCGGTGCGCTGGAGCATTATGCGGCGCTCCAGCAGGAGGCCGCTCGGGCCGAAGCGGATGCGGAAGGGCTGCGCCAGCGGCTGAGCACCGCCGAGCAGATCGAAAGCACCAAGGCCGAGCTCGATATCGAGCGCGCGCGGCTCCTCAAGACGCTGCAGGATGACCACCATGAGCGCGAGGCGATCATCGAGGAGGCGATCCTCGTGTTCGAGGACCTGTCAAATGCGCTCTACGAGAAGGCCGGCAGCCTGACGATCAGTGCGACGCCGAACGGCCCGCAAGTCGACGTCCGGATCGATGCCCAGCGAAGCAAGGGCATCACCAACATGCAGATTTTCTGCTTCGATCTCATGCTGGCCGACCTTGCCGCGCGGCGTGGGATCGGTCCGGGCTTCCTGATCCATGACAGCCACCTGTTCGACGGCGTCGACGAGCGGCAAGTGGCCAAGGCGCTCCAGCTCGGCGCCGATCACGCCGCGAGTGTGGGCTATCAGTATATCGTCACGATGAATTCCGACGCGTTGCCGAAAGACGGGTTCAGGAACGGCTTCGACGTGAACGACTATGTGCTCGACACCCGGCTGACCGACGCGACCGAAACCGGCGGCTTGTTCGGCCTGCGCTTCAATTGAGGGACGGGCTGCCTACCTTGCTGAACGATCTCGTCGCCCGTCTTGCCCGTCGCGATCAGGCGCGTCCCGAGGCGGAAGTCCAGTCGGATCTCCGGCAGTTCCTGCTGACGGCTCCTTTCGAGCTCGATGAAGGCAATATCGAGATCGCCGCGCTCGAGGCGCCGGTGGGCGGCGGGCGGCGGATCGACATCGAGGTCGGCTCGACGGTGATCGAGGTGAAACGCGATCTTCGGCGAGGCCGGGTCCGTGACGATGCGATCGAGCAGCTGACCGCCTATGTCGCCCATCGCGCCCGCGAAAGCGGTCGCCGTTATGTGGGCGTTCTGACCGACGGGGCGGAATGGATCTGCTTCAACCTCGTCGGCGGCGCGCTTGAGCAGGTTTCCGCGCTCGAAATCGACGGTTCGACCGACAGCGTCGGGAAGCTGGTTTTCTGGCTGGAGGGCGTGCTCGCCACCGCCACGGGAATCACGCCCAATGCGCGCGAGATCGAGGCCAGGCTGGGCGCGGGCAGCACCGCCTATGCGCTCGACCGCGCGACGCTGGCCGCGCTCTATCTCGACAATCGGGACTTGCCGACGATCAAGGTGAAGCGTGAGCTCTGGTCTCGTCTGCTCACCTCGGCGCTCGGCAGCCAGTTCAGCGACGACGATGCGCTGTTCATCGAGCATACCCTGCTTGTCAACACGGCCGAAATCATCGCCCATGCCGTGCTGGGATTGCCGGCGGGAGATTTGAGCGCCGCGTCGCTGCTCTCCGGGGAGAAGTTCATCGAAAGCGGCGTGCATGGCGTCGTGGAGGCGGATTTCTTCGACTGGGTCATCGAGATCGAGGAAGGCAAGCACTTCATCCGCACCCTCGCCAAGCGGCTGATGCGCTTCGACTGGAGCGCCGTCCAGGAAGACGTGCTCAAGGTGCTCTACGAGTCGGTGATCGGACCCGACACGCGCAAGGAGCTCGGCGAATATTACACGCCGGACTGGCTGGCGCGGGCCATGGTCGAGGATGTCTATACCGACCCGCTCACGACGCGCGCGCTCGATCCGTCCTGCGGGTCGGGGACGTTCCTGTTCCAGTGCGCGACGACCTATCTCCGGCACGCGGCAGCGTCGGACGCTTCGCTTGCTGATATGCTCGACGGGCTCACCCAGCACGTCATCGGCATGGACCTCCATCCGGTCGCGGTCACCTTCGCGCGCGTCACCTATCTGCTCGCCATCGGACGGGAGCGCCTGACGGCGCCCGACCGCGGGGAGATTTTCATCCCGGTCTATCTGGGTGACTCGCTGCAGTGGCGCGAACAGAAGCTCAACCTCTGGAGCCATGATGCGCTGGTCATCCAGGCCGATGACGGGCGCGAGCTGTTCGGCTCTGAGCTGCGCTTCCCCGATCGGTTGCTGGCCGATGCGCGCGAATTCGATCGTCTGGTGGAAGAGCTGGCCCGGCGCGCCGCACACAGCCAGTCCGGCAGACCCCCATCGCTTGCTGCCGTCTTCACGCGCTTCGGCATTCGTCCCGGTGAACAGGAGACGATCGAGGCGACGTTCGCCACGATGCATCGCCTGCACCACGAGGGGCGCGATCACATTTGGGGCTATTATGTGCGCAACATGGCACGGCCGATGTGGCTCGCGCGCGAGGACAATCGCGTCGACCTGTTGATCGGCAATCCGCCCTGGCTGGCCTATCGCCATATGCCGGAGGAAATGCAGGCGACGTTCAAGGCGATGAGCGAGCGGCGCGGCCTGTGGGCCGGACGCGAGCTGGCCACGCACCAGGATCTTTCGGCGTTGTTCGTGGTGCGCGCAACCGAGCTCTATTTGAAGGTAGGGGGCCGGGTCGCCATGGTGCTGCCCAATGCTGCTGTCGATCGCGAGCAATATGAGGGGTTCCGGCGCGGCGACTATGCCGATCCCGTGGGCGCGGTCAGTCTCGCGTTTGATGGCTCCTGGGATCTTCGCCGAATCCGCCCGCATTTCTTCCCGCGCGGCGCCAGCGTAGTATTTGCCCGGCGCACCAAGGAGCCCGTTCCGCTCGGTGACGAGACTGTCGTATGGAGCGGAAGACTGCCGCGACCCAATCTTGCCTGGGATGAGGCGGAACCGCTGCTGGAGCAGACGCCCGGCATCATCCGGCGCGTCGGCAAAACGGCGAAATCCGCCTTTGATGCGCGATTTGGTCAGGGCGCAACCTTCGCGCCGCGCTTGCTCTTCCTCGTGGACGAGCGCCCGGCCGGGCCGCTCGGGCTGCCGGCGGGACGGATGGCGGTCGTGTCGTCGCGCAGCAACTATGAAGACAAGCGCTACAAGGACCTGCCATCGGTCGAAGGGGTGGTGGAGTCCGAATATGTCCGCCCGATCTTTTCCGGCGAGAGCTTGTTGCCGTATCGGGTCGTGGATCCGCTCCGCGCGGTCATCCCCTGCTCAAGCACGGGCCTGCTGTCGCCGCGCGAAATCGAGCTGCACCCCGGCCTCAAAAGCTGGTGGGACCAGGCGGAACGGGTTTGGGAGGCGAACAGGACGAGCGATCGGCTCACGCTCATGGAGCAGCTGAACTATCAGAGCAAGCTCAGCCGGCAGCTCCCGATTCCGCCGTTTCGCGTGATCTACAACGCATCGGGCATGCACTTGTCGGCGGCAAAAGTGCGCAATCCGCGCGCGATTATGAGCAAGAGCCTGTATTGGGCAGCGTTCCATGAAGAGGAGGAAGCCGACTTCCTCTGCGCCATTCTCAACAGCGCGACCACTACCGAGATGGTGCGGCCCTATATGTCTTACGGCAAGGACGAGCGCCACATCGACAAGCACGTCTGGCAGCTTCCGATTCCGAGCTACGACGCAACGGACGCAGTGCATCGCGAGATTGCGACGCTCGGGCAGCAGATGGCGCAACTCGTCCAGACCGTGCCGGTCGATCCAGGTTTGCATTTTCCGGCGGCACGGCGGCAAATCCGCCGCTTGATCGAGGAGTCGCCGGGCGGCAGCCGCATCTCCGAACTCACTTACGAGCTGTTGTCTTAATCCGGCTTCTTAACCTGCCGGCGCTGCCAACCCGTCCCCGGCATCCGGTCGGTTGCTCGATGCAAAGGTCGACAGCAAGTCATCGAAATGGACCTGCACGAAGCGCAGCCGGATCGGCGCGCCGGCGAGCGTCACCGCGATTTCGGGAGCGGAAGCTTCGTGCATCGCTGCCAGGAGGTCGGCATCGTCTTCCTCGTTAGCATGGCGCCATTTGGCTGAGCAGGTCGGGCAGAGCGCCAGATGGTTTTCGGCCAGCTCCGCCGAGGCCGACAGAAGGAATTCCGGCGCCTCGAAATAGTGCTCGCCGGTGGGCAGGCGGAACGGCATCGCGTCCTGACAGGCTTGGCAGACCATGTCGCCGGCCTCGTTGGTGTAATAGTCGCGCAAATAGGGCTTGGCCTGCCGGCGTGCATCGCCATCACTGGTCCGCACGCTGCGCTCACGGGTTTCATAGGTCTTGGCCGGCGCATCTTTGGCGCGTTCGGCGATCCGCTCGGCGCGCCGCACGGGATTCGGCGCCTCGCGTTCCGGAAATTCGGGCTTGGTGAAAGCGCCGCTGGCGATCCGCTCGACCATTTCCGCGCCGAACGCCTTGAGCGCCTCGGGCGACAGACCCTGCAGCCGATCGGCAAGCTCGGGCGGCAGGCCGATCGATTGGGCGGCCTTGCGGCGCTGCTGATGCTGTTCGGAGCGCTGCCGATGTTCGGCGGCAAATTCGATCACGCTCAGCCAGGCGTCGTTGCCCGAAGTGGGGAAACCCGGCGCGAGTTCGGGCGCGGTGATCGCCCGGGGGCGTCTGAAGCTCCCATCCTTGGCCGGGATCCACTCGGTTTGCTGAAGCACGAGCGCGAGCGTCGAAAGGTCCTGGTTGGGCTCGTAACTCTGGTTGGGCGCCCAGCGTGCATACATGCAATAGGCGCCCGTCTCGGCGACGGCTTTCCACACCAGCCGGGCGATCTCGACGTCCTTGAGGCGCAGCATGCTCACCAGCTGCGGGATGCTGTAGTCGGTGCTCGTCTGGGTCGAGGTAATCCGCGTGCCGCCGAATCCCCTGGTCAGGCTCGCCCAGCGCGGATGGTTGGTGCTGACGCGGGTCTGGACGACGTGGAGCTTCTGCTCGATCCCGACCGCCGCGGCGAGCGCAACCAGATCAGCGCGCTTGAGCTTGGCATAGCCGGACCAGAGCGGCCTGCGCGCGCGGCCGTTGACTTGGCCGTCATAGATGCGCGCGAGCGCCGATTGCGCATAGGGGGCGCCGAGAAAGACGGCGCCGGCGGCATGATAGCCCTCGGCGCCCTCGACCCGGAAGATGGCGGCGTCGGCGAAGGGATGGGCATCGTGCGTCTCTGCAAAATAGCGCAGGAAGCGTCGCATGTGCTGGAGATGGCGCTCGACAGTGGGGCCGCGCCCCTGGCCGTAGCTCGATCGCAGGATGGCACGGATATAGTCGCGCTCGCCGATCTCTTTGACGCCGGCGCGCTTAAGGAACTGCTCGACCTCCTTGCCGCGCGCGCGGGTGCGGACGAGCGCGCTCTTGACCAGCACCAGGCCGTGGGCGGCCGCCTCGTCCTCACTCGCGCCGGTGGGCAGCAGCAGCGCGTCACCCGGCGACACGCGGCTTCCGTCCTCCAGGCGAACATAAGGAAGCTGGCCGAGCCAAGGGCGCCTCTGGCTTCGCGTGGCAGCATCCACCAACAGATAGAGACGCTGGACGTGATCGTCGGGGAGCGCGTCGAACCAGGCCTGGGCGCGCTTGGCGAACTGAATGTCGCTGCCATACCAATGGTGGGTGAAGGCGCGCTGGAAAGCGGCGAGATAGTCGGCATAGCCCCATTCGGGGATCTTGATCATAGTGAGGAAGGCATCGATGCGGCCGCTGCGCAGGCCGCCGGTGACCCATCGCGCGTCGGCAAGCGCTGCGAACTGGCTCAGGCCCTCATCGCCCAGCGCGTCGCGAAGATCGGCCGGGCCGCGAACGGCCGATTGGCCCGCGACATGGCCGCCGCTATGGGCCGGCACGAGCGGGTAGGTGCGGAAGGCAGTGGCAACCGCCTCGCGGATCGGATGCCAGGGCTCGGGAAGATCGTCGCTGGGGTTCGGCATTACTTCGAGGAACCCGCGGGTGACGAGGCCGCGCTCGCGCAGGTCCGGCAGGCTCTCGACGAGCAGCGCTGCCAGCTCGCCGACGAGGCGCGTGTTCCACTTGTCGCCGCGTTTGATGTTGGCGCGATTGTCGGTGAGCTGGAACGGGCCATGGGCCTGGAAATGAAGGCCGGTCAGGTCCTCGGTCTCGAAGAAAACCGCGACTCGCGTCGCGGTCGGTTCGGGCACGATGTTCCCGCCTTCGTTCATGCGCAGCGCGATCTTGACGCAATGATCGCTCGCATCCTCGTCGCGGCGCACCGACCGCGAGAGGATGAGGAAGCGGTCGGTTACGGTGGGCTGTCCGGCGAGCGAGGTGGTCAGTACGCGCAGTTTGCCCTGCCGGTTCTCGGCGCGGCAGGTTCCGCCGACGCCGCCCGCGTCGGTCCACCGCAATTCCTTGATGCTGTCGAGGAAGAGGAGGCTGCGCGCCCCCGATACGGCGAGCGCCTCGCGCACCTTGGCTAGAGTCTCCTGCGCGGTGTCGGGCGCCAGCGGGAGGCGGATCAGCGTGGCGGTGCCCGAATGGGTCGAGGCGATCAGCTCGGGCACCACGAGGCCGCGGATGGCGAAGGCGATGGGCCGGCCTTCGATCGTGCAATGAACCTCGGGGCGATCGGTCACCACGAACACCGATTTGAAGCCGATGCCGAAGCAGCCGATCTTGTTTGCCTGATCAATCTTGGTGGTGTTGCCGAGGCCAGTCACGCCCTCGACATCCTCGCGGGTGAAGGGATTGCCGTCATGCTCGAAGGTGACGGCGCCGGCCTCCAGGCGGAAGGTCACCTTGGTCGCCGACTGGTCCTCCGCGTTCTGCAGCAATTCGTAGATGAAATGGGTCGGATCGGCATATTTCTCGACGGTCGCGTTGCGGATGCCGCGCTCGAACTTGTTCCGCCGGTTGGCGGTCACCCAGAATTCGCGGTCCTGGCGAAGCGCCTCGAAAAACTGATCGAAGGACGTGGTCATGCCTGCTGCTCCACACGAATGATGCCGACAGCCACCCGGCGCGGCAGGATATCCGCACGGCGCTCATCCTCGGCGAGCTTGACGAGTGCGGTCTGATGGTCCGCCTGCGCCCGGTCGATCTGGGCCGCGCGCATACGGCGGATCTTGGTTTCGGTGGCGGCGCCGTGCTGCTCCTGGAGGATGGCCATGCGCGCCCGATAGCTGGCTTCGAGGCTGTCGCGCCGAAAGCGCGCGATCTCGGCCGCCTCGTCGACATGCTGGCCCCGCCGGGCGGCCCATAGGTCGTGATGCCAGCTGTCGAGCGCGTCGATTGTCGCGTCCCCAGGGGGCTCGATATCGGCGACATCGCGCGCCGCGGCGAGCAGGTCCATGAAGGCGAGCGCCACATCCTCGTCGGCCAGCACGGGCACCAGCATCGAGTTCTCCTTCAGCCCGAGAAGCTGCCATTGATAGATGGCGAAGGGATAATCGCCGGGCGCCACCGCCGCGCTCGTTGCGGTCAGCGTGACCTGAATCTCCTCATCCGCGGCGACCGCCCGGGCGGCGGTCTGGGTGAGTGGATGGACCGGCGTGATGAAGGTGAGCGCGCGATCGGCGTTCGCGGCTTCACGTTCGAAGGTGAGCGCCAGCGTCGGCTGGTCGCCGCGCAGCCAGGCTTCCCATTCGCGCTCGGGGGCGCTTGGGCGGACGCCGCGCGCGCGTGCGGGCACCAGCCGTCGCCGCGCCTCCGCCGCCAGCCTCAGCGTCTTGACCGAACCTTGGCCGAGAATGGGATTGCGCCCGACCTCAAGCGTCCGCTCGAGGTGAAGCGAGACCAGTCGCTCGAGCGCGCCGGGTTCCAGCCAACGACTCGATGCCTGCGCGATATCGTCGTCGATCCGGCTGCGCGCCACACGGACCCCGAAGAGCTCAGCCTCGCGTTCTTCCAGCGCCTCGGTTTCGGCGATTTCGCGGATCTGATTGTCCGCGAGCTGCTGGAGGCGCGCATCGCGTTCCTCGGGGCTTAACGAGAAGTCCTCGGCAACGGCCTGCAGCCGCGTCGCGATCTCGCCGAGGATCGCCTCGCTACCGCCGATCGCGCGCTCGAAGATGCCGATCCGCAGAAGGCAGCGATCATAGATGTCGAAATCGACCGTGCCTGGCGTCACGAAATTGTAGATTGCGACGGTCTCGCTGCGCTGGCCGTAGCGGTCGATGCGGCCGATCCGTTGCTCGATCCGCATCGGGTTCCAGGGGATGTCATAGTTCACCAGTGCGTCGCAAAACTGGAAATCGAGACCCTCGGAGCCGACCTCAGACGACAGGAGCACGTCGATCGCGTCCGGCGCATCCGACGGCAGAGCAAAGGCGCGGCGCAGCGCCCGCCGCTCGTCGTCGCCGACGTCGCCATGGATCATGCCGACGCGAACGCCGTCGGCCCGAAGCGCACGTTCGAGATAGCCGAGCGTGTGGCGGAAGGCGCTAAAGACCAGCAAGCGTTCATTCGCCATCGCCGCCTTCTGCCGCGCAATGTCGAGCAAGCGGTCAAGCTTGGGATCGTCGGGCGGGAGCGCGCGGGCCTGGTCGAGCACGGCCTCGACCTCGGCGCGGATTTCCTCGATGCCGGTGTCGGGCTGCTCAGCGCCTTCGGCATCGATCTCCACCCGTTCGATCGCCGACAGCCGCCGCGTGAGGATGGCCTCGAGCAACGGCACGAGACCGTGGAGCGAGCTTGCCGCCTGACGCCGGATTGTTGTCATGAGAAAGCCGAGCGGGCCTGTACCGTGCGTGCGCAAGAACACGGCGCGCTGCGCGGCCAGCACTGCATCATGCACCGCCTGCTGCTCGGGCGTAAACGGGACCGACACGGTCTGCGGCTTGCGCGTCGTGAACGCGCCGATGTCGCGCCGGCGCGTCCGGCTGATGAGCGAGGAAAAGCTGTGCAGCCCCTCGACGCGATGGATGAGCCGCACGCGGGCGTCATCATCCGCTGCATCGCGGATCGCTGCGGTAAGCGAGTGATATTCGGGCGATGGCGCCAGCATGGCCGTCCCCCAGTCAGTCGCGGCAGCATCGGCGAGCTGGGCAAGGGCCTCGGCCTGCCACCCGCTCTGGCCGGCGCGAATACTCCCAACTGCGGCGTTGATTGCCGCATTGGGCTCCGCCATGCGCTCGAAGGTCGGCTTGTCGATAACGAGATCCGGCCGCAGCAAATTGAGCAGCGAATAAAGGTCGTTGGTACCGAGTTGCACCGGCGTTGCGGTGATCAGGATGACCGCCTCGGCATTGTCCGCGAGCAGCCGCAGTCCTTGGTGGAGGTTGGTGTCGCTGTTGCGCGCATTGTGCGCCTCGTCGACGATCAGCAGGTCGAAGCGTGGCGGCGTGTCGAGCGTGCTCAGCCCCTTGGCCCGCGTCCCACCGCGCGACGGGTAACCATAGAGGAGATTCTCGCCAACCAGCGAGAACGGTAGAATCGCGCGCGAATAACGTTCGGGCCATTCGCCATCGAGATCGGTCTGATCGAGGCAATAGCGCAGGTCTGTGCTCGTGAGTGTCACGAACTCCTCATCGAAGCGCCGCATTTCGCGATGCCATTTCTCCTCGACGATCAGCGCCTTGGAGCAGACGATCAGGACTGAGCGGAGCGGCCGGCGGGCCTGGAGCTCGCGAAGCAGCAAACCCGCCTCGATCGTCTTGCCGACGCCCACCTCGTCGGCGACCAAGAGTCGCGGGCGGTCGGCATGAATGAACTTCAGAACCGGACGGAACTGATAGGGAATGAAATCGATGCGCGCGGCCTGGAGCGAATAGAGATTGGCAAGGCTGGGCGCGGTGAGCTGGAGCGCCGTCAGGCGGGCAGTCAGCTCGTCGAGCGAGGCGCTGACGCGCCCGGCGGCCATGTCGGCCGGCGCGAGTTGGCTACCATAGAGCGTCTCCACGCGCCCGTCGATGAAGACGCTGTAGCGAACCTGGCGATTGCTCGGGACGACGGCCGTGATCACGCCAATCCGGGTCGGGTCTGAACGCAGCGAGACGGTCTCGCCGATTGAAAAGGCCGGATCGAAGTCGCGCTCAGCCGCCTGTGCGCGCTCAGCGATCATTGTCCTGATCTTGCGATCGAGCTGCTCGACGTCGACCCCATGCTCTTCAGCTACGCGCAGAACCTCTTCCTCGCTCGCATCGAGGATGCCCTCTGCGATCAAGGCAAGGGCGCTCTCGTCGATCTGGTTGCGGGTCATGGACTCCATCCTGTATTAAATGTCGTGAACATATGCCGGATCATGCGCCGGCGGGCGGTATCGTATCCCTGTGCATCGAGGCCAAGCGCGGCTTGGGCTTCCTCGCGGTCGCTGTCGGCAAGAATATGGGTGAATATGCCGAGCGCTTCGGGGTCGTCCGCCAAGGCGTCCCGCATGCGCTCCTTGAGGTCGATCATGACATAATCGACCTGATCCTCGTCTCGGATCTGGTCGAGCGCGATAGCATCGTCATCGTTGATCAGAGCTTCGCGCCGATCCTCGTGCCGCCACTGGTGTGCGATGCTGCGCATGACGCCATTGAGGAAGGTCGGGAGGGAGAGGTCTGCGGGCCAAGGTCGGCGACCGGAAATGATCCGGTCGAACGCTTCGTTCAAAAGGTCATCGGCATCGCGCCGAGCGAGCGTGCTTGCCCAGACGCGCGCGAGCAACGTTAGGCGGACGATGTCGGCGGGACGCAGTCGGTCGAGGGCCCGCCTGACTTCGTCAAAGGTTAGATGATCGCATTCCCCGTCCATTTGCCCCATCGCCGAGTCTTCATGAACAGCATGCGCTGCTCCAGAGGGAAATGGGAAACGGGGCTAAAAATATTTGAGGCTGGTCCAATCCCAAATCGGGAAATTGGATCAATGGGCGATTAGCGGGCTTGGCCAAAGGGATGTCGAGATTTGTCGAGCGTTCTACTGGATTGGATCGAATGGACCATCAATCCTCGATCGTCTGGAAAAGACTCGGTTGAACGTAGTGTTCGATAGCGGCCTCTGAGGATTGAAAATCGAAGCCGCGTAGCCGCGCCACCAACTCTCTTGTGATCTCGCCAATCGCAGTATGCCTCTGGCGGCGGTCGGGATCAACGAGCCCACCGAGCAGCGAAGGCGAGGCAGTGGACAGCGCCACCTCAAGGTGCAGCGCGAGCATATCGTCAACGACTCGGGTCATGCAGCAATTAGAACAAATAAGGAACATAGAGTCAATCGCCGCGCCTGACCGCCGGTATGTCGGCAGAAAGGCGGTCCATGGCGGCAGCGAGACATTAACGCTGAGGCGGCACACGATGCGATTCTTACCCGGCGAGGACGAACTGTCCTCCCCGGAGCAGGACCATGACCCCGACCAAGCTGCTGATCGGCCAAATTCTGATTGTCTTCGCGATCATGATCGCGGGCGTCTGGGCGGCGACCCAGTGGTGCGCGGCCATGCTCGGCTATCAGGCGCAGCTCGGGCCAGCCTGGTTCAGGCTGCTGGGCACGCCGATCTATCGTCCCTGGTCGATCTTTCCGTGGTGGTATCACTACGATGCCTATGCCCCGCACGTCTTCGATAAGGCGGGGACGCTCGCCGGCGCCAGCGGCTTCCTCGGCTGCGCTGCCGCCATTGCAGGTTCGCTGTGGCGCGCGCGGCAGGCGCGCAACGTCACCACCTATGGTTCGGCGCGCTGGGCCAAGCCGAAGGAAATCGAGCGGGCCGGGCTCCACGGGGATGCCGGCGTTTTCCTCGGGCGTTTGCGCGGGCAATATCTCCGCCACGGTGGCCCCGAGCATGTCATGGCCTTCGCGCCGACCCGTTCGGGCAAAGGCGTCGGTCTCGTTGTCCCGACACTGCTGGGCTGGACCGGTTCGGCCGTCATCCACGACATCAAGGGCGAGAACTGGCAGCTGACCGCGGGCTGGCGCTCGCGCTTCAGCCATGCGCTGCTGTTCAACCCGACCGACCCGCTTTCGGCCAAATATAATCCGCTGCTCGAAGTTCGCCGCGGTGAGCAGGAAGTGCGCGACGTTCAGAACATCGCCGATATTCTGGTCGATCCGGAAGGCGCGCTCGAACGGCGCAACCACTGGGAGAAGACGAGCCACTCGCTGCTGGTCGGCGCGATCCTCCACATCCTCTACGCCGAGGAAGAAAAGACTCTCGCGCGCGTCGCCACCTTCCTGTCCGATCCGCAGCGGCCGTTCACCGCGACGCTCAAGCGTATGATGACCACCAATCACCTTGGCACCAAGGATGCGCCGCTGGTCCATCCGGTGGTCGCCTCGGCCGCGCGTGAGGTGCTCAACAAATCCGACAATGAGCGCTCGGGCGTGCTCTCGACCGCCATGTCGTTTCTTGGCCTCTACCGCGATCCCACCGTCGCCGCGGTCACCTCGCGCTGCGACTGGCGTATCGCCGATCTGGTTGAGGCGCGGCAGCCGGTCTCGCTCTACCTCGTCATCCCGCCGTCCGACATCAGCCGCACCAAGCCCTTGGTGCGCCTGGTCCTCAACCAGATCGGCCGCCGGCTCACCGAAAAGCTCGATGCCGACCGCAACAAGGGTCGCAAGCATCAGCTGCTGATGATGCTCGACGAGTTTCCGGCGCTCGGCCGGCTCGACTTCTTCGAAACCAGCCTGGCCTTCATGGCCGGATACGGCGTGCGCGCCTTCCTGATCGCCCAATCGCTCAACCAGATCGAGAAGGCCTATGGCGAGCATAACTCCATTCTCGACAACTGCCATGTCCGCGTGGCGTTCGCGACCAATGACGAGCGCACCGCGCGGCGCATCTCGGACGCGCTCGGCGTCGCCACCGAGCAGCGCGCGATGCGCAACTATGCCGGGCACCGGCTCGCGCCCTGGCTCGCGCACGTCATGGTCAGCCGGCAAGAGACCGCACGGCCGCTGCTGACCCAGGGCGAGATCATGCAGCTCCCGCCCGCCGACGAGCTGGTGCTGGTCTCGGGGATGGCGCCGATCCGCGCGAAGAAGCTGCGCTATTACGAGGACCGCAATTTCCGTGACCGCCTGGCCGCGCCGCCGCGGCTCGGCGCCGGCATCTATGCCGACCGTCCGCAGGCCCGTGCCGATGATTGGAGCGGGCTGGTCCGCGTTCCCGATGATCGCCTCGGCAAGGCCGAGGACGGGAACGCCGCCCAGGATGAAGGCGGGCTCCAGCAGCAGCGTCATCCCGGCCTCGGCGAGGAGCCGGCGACGAAGCCCGAACCGCCCAAGCAGCTCGACCTGCTCGGCCTCGACAAGGACGATGCCGATCCCGCGACCGACAAGCGCGCCATGGATCGTGCGCGCGCGGTCAGCACGGTCGTGCGGGCGCACGCGATCAACGAGTCGCGTGATCGCGACATGCTGCCGGGCTTCTGAGGGTGGCGGCGATGAGAGAAAAGCGCGTCCGCTACCAGCTCTTCCTGCCCGAGGAGTTGAGTCACCGCTTCGAGGCGATTGCGGCCAAGCCCGGCGCGTCGAAGTCGGCGATCCTGACCGACGCGCTTACCGCCTGGCTCAACCGGCAAGCGGCGAGCGAGCTCGAGAACCGGTTCAGCCAGCGGCTCGACCGCATGTCGATGGCCTTGGGCCGCATCGAGCGCGACGGCCATGTCCTGCTCGAAAGCTTGGCGCTGTTCGTCCGCTACGAGCTGATGGTGCAGGCGCCGCTTGCCGACGCGGACGAGGCGGCGCGCGCGGTCGGCCGTGACCGCTTCGAAGCCTTCATCACCCGCGTCGGCGAGGCGCTCGCTAGCGGCCAGCGCACCCTGGCGGCACCCACCAAGAGCAATGGAGGCGTGCCATGAGCGAGGCCGTATCGACAGATCGGCGGCGCGCAATGCTGCGCACCGCGATGGGCCCGACCATCGCCGCGGCGCTCGCCGATCCGGCGGTGATCGAGATCATGGTCAATCCCGACGGCGCGCTCAGGCTCGATCGATTGGGTGAGGGGCGGGTCGATACCGGCACCATCTACGATCCGGCGCAGATCGAGCGGATCATCCGCCTGGTCGCATCCCACGCGCGCACCGAGGTCCATGCCGGCGCGCCGATCGTTTCGGCCGAGCTGCCCCCGCATGGCGATGGCGCCGGCGAACGGTTCGAGGGCGTGCTGCCGCCGGTGTCCCTGGCGCCGTGCTTCTCGATCCGGAAGCCCGCCGCCAGGATCTATACACTGCTCGACTATGTGAATGACGGCATCATGCCGGCGGAGACGGCGCGGCTGCTCAGCCTCGCCGTGGTCGAGCGCAGGAACATCCTGATCGCCGGTGGCACCAGCTCTGGCAAGACGACGCTCGCCAACGCGCTGCTCGCCGAGATGGCTCATCTCGACGAACGCGTGATCCTGATCGAGGACACCCGCGAGCTGCAATGCGCCGCGCCCGATGTGGTGGCGCTCCGCACGCGGTCCGCAGGTGCAAATCTCGCCGGCGGCGTCAGCATGGCCGATCTGGTCCGCTCGACGCTGCGCCTGCGGCCCGACCGCATTATCGTCGGCGAGGTGCGCGGCCGCGAAGCGCTCGACATGCTCAAGGCCTGGAACACTGGCCACCCCGGCGGGATCGCCACTGTCCACGCCAATTCGGCGATCTCGGCGCTCTACCGGCTCGAGCAGCTGATCCAGGAGGCGGTTGTCACCGTGCCGCGACGGCTGATCGCCGAAGCCATCGACATGATCGTGTTCCTCGCCGGCCGCGGCCTCGGCCGCCGGGTCGAGACGCTCGCGCGCGTCGCCGGCCTCGATCCGGACGGAAATTACGGCGTCCTCGACATTACCCCCGATCCAACCTCGTACCCTGAAGGAGACTGAGCATGCCCGCACTTCGCCTACCCGACCGCCGCACCACGTTCCTCGTCGACGTCGCCCTCGGTCTCGCCGTCACGATGTCCACGCGCGCCCAGGCAGCCGGTTCGGGCATGCCCTGGGAACAGCCGCTCCAGCAGGTGCTCGAATCGGTCCAGGGACCGGTCGCGAAGATCGTGGCAGTGATCATCATCATCGTCACCGGTCTGACGCTGGCGTTCGGCGAGACCGCCGGCGGCTTCCGGCGACTCATCCAGATCATATTCGGCCTGTCGATCGCCTTCGCCGCATCGAGCTTCTTCCTCTCTTTCTTCAGCTTCGGCGGCGGGGCGCTGATCTCGTGATCGGTCCGGGACAACATATCGAAGGGTTCGAAGCCCCGCTGCACCGCTCGCTCGCCGAGCCGATCCTCTTGGGCGGCGCACCGCGGGCGATCGCGATCGTCAACGGCACGGTCGCGGCCGCGCTCGGGCTCGGCCTCCAGCAATGGATCGCCGGGCTCGTGGTCTGGGCCTTCGGCCACACGCTCGCCGTGTTCGCCGCCAAGCGCGATCCCGACTTCGCGCCCGTGTTGACCCGCCATCTTCGCCAGAAGGGGCATTTGTCATGCTGAGCTTGCGTGAGTATCGGCCCAAGGCCGACCGGCTCGCCGACCATTTGCCCTGGGCGGCGCTGGTCGCGCCCGGCGTCGTGCTCAACAAGGACGGCAGCTTTCAGCGCACCGCGCGGTTTCGTGGACCGGACTTGGAAAGCGCGACCGAAGCCGAGCTGGTCGCGGCCTGCGCGCGGGCGAACAATGTGCTGAAGCGCCTCGGCTCGGGTTGGGCGCTCCATATCGAAGCCGAGCGGCGCGAGGCACTGGGCTATCCGGAAAGCGCCTTTCCCGACGCCGTGTCCTGGCTGGTCGATGAGGAGCGCCGCGCCGGGTTCGAAGGCGCAGGCGCGCATTTCGAGAGCCGCACTTATCTGACGCTGACTTTTCTGCCGCCACCCGACCAGGCCGACACGGCCGGCCGCGCGCTGGTCGAGCGCAGCGACGCCGGACAAGGCCGCGACTGGCATCAGGCGCTCGGGGCATTCATCGCTGAGACGACCCGCGCGCTCGACCTGTTCTCCGCCTTCATGCCCGAGGTCCAGGCGCTCGACGATGCCGAGACGCTGACCTTCCTCCACGGCACGATCTCGACGCGGCGTCATCCGGTCGGCGTGCCGGAAACCCCCATGTATCTGGACGGGCTGCTCGCCGACACTTCGCTTACCGGCGGGCTCGAGCCGATGCTGGGCGGAGAGCATCTGCGCACGCTCACCATCCTTGGATTCCCGAATCTCAGCCGGCCCGGCATTCTCGATGCGCTCAACCATCAGGATTTCGGCTACCGCTGGGTCACCCGTTTCATCGCGCTCGACAAAACCGATGCGACCAAGGCGCTGACCAGACTGCGGCGCCAATGGTTCAATAAGCGCAAGTCGATTACCGCGCTTCTGCGCGAAGTCATCTACAACCAGCCGGTCCAACTGCTCGACGCCGACGCCGACAACAAGATGGTCGATGCCGATCTCGCGCTACAGGCATTGGGCGGCGACCATGTCGCCTTCGGCCATCTCACCACGACGATCACGGTGGCGGATGCGGATCGCGGCCGGGTCGAGGACAAGGTCCGCGCGGTCGAGCGGATCGTCAACGGGCTCGGCTTCACCTGCATCCGCGAGAGCGTCAACGCGATCGAAGCCTGGCTGTCGAGCTTGCCCGGACAGGTCTACGCCAATGTCCGCCAGCCGCTGATCCACACGCTGAACCTCGCGCACCTGATGCCGCTGTCGTCAGTCTGGGCGGGGCCGGTGCGCAATGCCCATCTGGGCGGCCCGCCATTGCTCTATGCCGAGACCAGCGGATCGACGCCGTTTCGCCTGTCCACCCATGTCGGCGACGTCGGTCATATGCTGATCGTCGGCCCGACCGGCGCCGGCAAGTCCGTGCTGCTGGCGCTGCTCGCGCTCCAGTTCCGTCGTTACCCGGATGCCCAGGTCTACATCTTCGACAAGGGCTTCTCCGCGCGCGCCGCGGTGTTGGCGATGGGCGGCGCGCATCATGCGCTGGGGCTCGGCGGTGAGGACGCCAGCGATACTGGGGCCGGCAAGGCCATCGCCTTCCAACCGCTTCGCCATATCGATCGCGCCGACGAGCGCGCCTGGGCCGCCGAGTGGATCGGCGCGCTGCTGGCCCACGAGAAGGTTCTCGTCACGCCCGAGATCAAGGAAGCGCTCTGGTCCGCTCTGACCAGTCTCGCGACGGCGCCGACCGAAGAACGGACACTGACCGGTCTGTCGCTGCTGCTGCAGTCGGCACCGCTGCGCTCGGCGCTCGCGCCCTATACGCTCGAAGGGCCGTTCGGCCGGCTGCTCGATGCTGCTGAAGACGATCTCGCCATGGCCGACGTCCAGTGCTTTGAAACAGAGGCGTTGATGGGACAGGCAGGCGTGGTCGCGCCCGTGCTCACCTATCTGTTCCACCGGCTGGACGAGCGCTTCACCGGCCGGCCGACGCTGCTGATCCTCGACGAAGCCTGGGTGTTCCTCGACCATCCGTTGTTCGCTGCGCGCGTCCGCGAATGGTTGAAGGTGCTGCGCAAGAAGAACGTCGCTGTCGTCTTCGCGACGCAAAGTCTCGCCGACATTGCGGACTCGACGATCGCGCCCGCCATCATCGAAAGCTGCCCGCAGCGCATCCTGCTTCCCAACGATCGCGCGATCGAGCCGCAAAGCCGCGCAACCTATCAGCGGTTCGGGCTCAACGATCGCCAGATCGAGCTGGTCAGCCGCGCGACGCCAAAACGGCACTATTATCTGCAATCATCGCGCGGCAACCGGCTGTTCGAACTGGGCTTGGGCCCGGTCGCGCTGGCGCTGTGCGGTGCGTCCGATCCCGCCACCCAGGCCCGTATCGACGCGATCCTGGCCGAGCATGGCCGCGAGGATTTCGCAGGCCTCTTCCTCGCCGACGCCGGCCTCGCCTGGGCCACTGACCTCCTCGCCCAATTTCCCAGCTCTCAACCCCCCGAAGGAGAATGATGATGACCTTGACGAAACATCTTGTCGCAGGGCTGATGGCTGCCGGCGCGATCGGCTCGATCGGAGCCGGGCTGCTGCTGACCGGCACGCCGGCGCAGGCAATCCCGGTGTTCGATGCCAGCAACTACGCGCAGAACCTGCTGATCGCGGCGCGCACGCTTGCCCAGATCAACAACCAGATCCAGTCGCTCCAGAACGAAGCGAACATGCTGCTCAACCAGGCCAAGAATCTGAGCCGGGTGAGCTTTCCCGAGCTCGATGCGCTGCGCCAGACCATGCAGCAGATCGATGTGCTGATGGGCCAGGCGCAGGGGATCAACTTCCGGGTCAATGGGCTCGACCAGCAGTTCCGCCAGCTCTTCCCGAACGACCTCCAGAGCGCGCTCAGCACCAACGCGCAGGTGATCGCGGCACGCGGCCGCCTGGACACCGCAATGGCCGCGTACAAGCAGACGATGAGCGTCCAGGCACAGGTCGTCGAGAATGTTGCGGCCGACGCGCATACGCTCGAAGCCCTGGTCGCACGCAGCCAGGGTGCGGAGGGCGCATTGCAGGCGCAGCAGACCACCAACCAGCTGCTCGCGCTCACTGCCAAGCAGCAGTTCCAGATCCAGAACCTGATGGCCGCGCAATACCGCGCCGAGACGATGGACGCGGCGCGGCGCGCGCAGGCCGAGACCGACGCGCGCGCGGCAACCAAGCGCTTCCTCGGCACCGGCCGCGCCTACACGCCGCAATAGCAACGAGACCGGTCGCGCGGCTTGCCCCCCAGCCGTCGCGGCCGCAGCCCGCGGGGTTCCGGTCGCCCTTGCTCCCCCGCCGGAGCCCCGCGGCACCCATCACCAATCAGGACAGCGCAATTGCAGGATCTTAACGTCGTCGACCGCTTCTTGCAGGCGTTCATCACCTATATCGATGCGGGCTTCGGCCTGCTCGGGGGCGATGTCCATTTCCTGACCACGGTACTGATCGGCATCGACATCACGCTTGCCGGCCTGTTCTGGGCGATGGGCGGCGAGGACGACATCATCGGCCGGTTCCTCAAGAAGATCCTCTATGTCGGCGCCTTCGCCCTCATTCTGAACAGCTTCTCGACGCTCGCCGACATCATCTTCCGCTCGTTCGCGCAGGCCGGCTTGACCGCGGGCGGCGGATCGCTGTCGGCGGCCGATCTGCTGCGCCCTGGCCGGCTCGCCGGCACTGGGTTCGAGACGGCCTGGCCATTGCTCGACCAGGCGTCGAACATGCTCGGCTTCACGACCTTCTTCGACAATTTCCTGACGATCATGGTGCTGCTGATCGCCTGGGTGATCATCATCATCGCCTTCTTCATCCTCGCCGTGCAGATGTTCGTGACCATCATCGAGTTCAAGCTGACGACGCTTGCCGGCTTCATCCTCGTGCCATTCGCGCTCTGGGGCCGGACCAGCTTCCTCGCCGAACGGGTGCTGGGATCGGTCGTCACCTCGGGAATCAAGGTGATGGTGCTCGCGGTCATCGTCGGCATCGGCTCCAACTTCTTCGCCGAGTTCACCGCCGCGCTGGACGGGCAGGAACCCGACATCGCGCAGGCGATGACCCTGGTGCTCGCCAGTCTCGCCCTGTTCGGACTTGGCCTTTTCGGTCCTTCGATTGCCTCCGGACTGGTCGCCGGTGCGCCGCAACTCGGCGCCGGATCGGCGGTCGCCACCACCGCGCTTGCGGTCGGCGGCTTTGCCGCGGCGGGCGGCGCGGGCGTTGCCGGTGCGCGCGGGCTTGCCGGCGCCGGCCTGGGCGCCATCCGCGCCGGCACGACCATGGGGTCGGCCGCATCCACCGCCTGGAAGCTTGGCCAGGAAACCTCGGGTTCCGCTTCGATCGGTGCTGGTCTCGGCGGTCTCGCGACGGCGGCGCGTGGTACCGCGGCGCAGCGTGCGGGAAGCGCCTTCGGTTTGCGTGCCGCCGCCGGGCGCGGCGAGCAGGCGGCGTGGCGCGCGGGGAGCACGACCACATCCGCCGCCGCAGCCGGCGAAACCGCGTCCGCGGATTCGACACCCGCCTGGGCACGCAACCTGCAGGCCACCCAAGCCCGCCGTCATCATCGCCAGATGGCGATCCACGCGCTCCAGAGCGGCGATCGCGGCGGCAGCGGCGCCACCCCCGACATCAAAGAAAGGGATTGAACCCATGAAATTCAGACGCGCGGTCCAGCGCTACGGGCGAACGCCCGAACCAGAAACTCCCTATCAGCGTGCCGGCCAGCTCTGGGACGAGCGCATCGGCTCGGCCCGCGTCCAGGCGCGCAACTGGCGGTTGATGGCGTTCGGCGGTCTATTCCTGACCACCGGCCTGGCGACCGCGCTGGTCTGGCAGTCGATCCAGAGCCGGGTCGTCCCCTATGTCGTCGCGGTCGACCAGCTTGGACAACCGCAGGCGATCGCGCCTGCTGCCACGAACTATACGCCGACCGATCCGCAGATCGCGTGGTTTCTCGCGCGCTTCGTCACCGACATTCGCGCGCGATCGCTCGATGCCGTACTCATGCGCGAGAACTGGCTGCAAGCCTATGACTTCGCGTCCCCACGCGGCGCGATTTTCCTCGGCGACTATGCGCGGTCCGCCAATCCCTTCGCCGATGTCGGCGACAAGACGGTGTCGGTCCAGGTGACCAGCGTGGTGCGCGCGTCGCCGACCTCGTTTCAGGTGAAATGGACCGAGAACCGCTACGAACGCGGCGCACCGGCCGGCACATCGCGCTGGACCGCGATCCTGACTGTAATCGTCAAACCACCCAAGGACGCCGACACGCTCAGGAAGAACCCGCTCGGCCTCTATGTCGATGCGATCGACTGGAGCCGCGAGCTGGAAACGCCGATCCAGTCCCAGGCCGCTCGGCCCGCCACGCCGTTCGCGCCGAAAACGACGCCTTCCGCACCAGTGGTGCCCGACACCATTCCGCACGGCTCGCCGCTCGACCCCAACCTTGGCCAGCCCACGCAGCCCCAACCGGAGCCTCGCCCATGAAACACATCCTCATTGTCGCGTCTGCATTCACGGGCGCCACCGTAGCGTTCGCGCAATCGGCGCCGCAACTGCCCCAGTCCAGCGCAACGTCGCCGGTATCGGCAACGACACCGCCCTCGACGGTCGCGACGCCCACAGCGCAAATCCCAACCGCACCGATACTCGCACCGGCGATCGAGCATCGCAAACGTCCATCACCGGCGGAACTGCGCGTCCGCGCCGCCAACCGAACCGCGACGAAAGAGCCGGCGCCACAGGCCTTCATGAACGCAGTCCAAGTCTATCCCTATAGCGACGGTGTGCTCTACCGGCTGTTCGCAGCGCCCGAGCGCGTCACGGACATTGCCTTGCAGCCCGGCGAAGCGATCGTGTCGGTGGCCGCGGGCGACACGGTGCGCTGGACGGTCGGCGACACAACCAGCGGAACGGGCGATACGAAGCGGATCCATATCCTGGTGAAGCCGTTCTCGGCCGGGCTTTCGACCAACCTCATCATCACCACCGACCGGCGCGCCTATCATCTGCAGATGGTGAGCACCTCGGCGACGGCGATGGTGGCGCTGTCCTGGACCTATCCCCAGGACGAGCTAATCGCGATCCGACGCCGGCAGGCCGAAGCGCAGGCGGCGGCGCCCGTCGCGTCGGGACTCGCGGTCGAGAGCTTAAACTTCAATTATGCGATCACTGGCGACAATCCGGCCTGGCGGCCGCTGCGCGCATTCGATGATGGCCGGCAGACGTTCATAGAGTTCGCGCCCAGCATCGCGGTCGGCGAGGCGCCGCCACTGTTCGTGCTTGGCCAGGCCGGCGATGCCGAGCTCGTCAATTACCGCATGTCGGGGCGCTTCTATGTGGTTGACCGACTGTTCGGCGCCGCCGAGCTCAGGCTTGGCGGCAAGAAACAATCCGTGGTTCGCATCACGCGCACCGAAGCCAGGCGGCGCGAGCGGCGCCGGCATGGGAGGACGTCATGACCGATGCGCCGACCACAACCGGCTCCCCGCCGTCCGACAAGCTCGATCCCGAAACGCTGGTGCTCCGCGCCAAACCCGGCAGGGTAGTTCGCTTCCGCCGCGGCGCGATCGTCGCCATCGCCGCGCTCGGCTCGACCGCGATCGTCGGTGTCGCCTGGGTGGCGCTGAAGCCCTCTAGCCTGCGAATCGTCGCAGGCAGTGACGATCACAGCGAGAGCCGTTCCACCGCGCCGCCCGATGCGCTCGCCAATGCACCCAAAAGCTATGGCGACGTGCCGCAGCTTGGGGTCCCACTGCCGGGAGATCTGGGCCGCCCGATCATCGAGCATCAGCGGTCGCGTGGCGAAGCAACGCCTTCGACGTCAATCGACCAGGCCGCGCAGGCGGCAGAGGCTGAACGCCAGCGGCTAGCCGCCGAGCGTAAGGCCGCTCGGGAATCCGGCGTGATGATGCAGCTGGCCGAAGCCGAGAGAACAACCAGAATTCCGAACCCGGCCGGCACTACGCCGGCAACAGCGCCCGCCACCGATGCCGCGAGTCCACGCATCGCGCTCGATCCGGGCCGAGATCCCGCCAACCAGCAGCGCAAGGCCGACTTCCTCGCCGGCAAGGACGAGACCGGCGACATCAATCCGCACCCGATGGTGCAGCCGATATCGCCCTATACGCTTAGCGCGGGGACCGTCATCGCCGCGAGCCTGATCACCGGGCTCAACTCCGATCTACCGGGGTTGGTCACGGCCCAAGTGACCGAAAACGCCTACGACACGGTGACGGGGCGTATTCTCCTGGTCCCACAGGGCGCTCGGGTGATCGGCAGTTACGACAGCGTGGTGGCGTTCGGCCAGAAACGGGCGCTGGTCGTGTGGCAGCGGATCATCTTTCCCGATGGCTCCTCGATCCGGATCGACAACGTGCCCGCGACCGACACCTCCGGCTATGCCGGCCTCGCCGATAAGGTCGATCTCCACACCTGGCAGTTGCTGAAGGGCGTGGCGCTCTCGACCTTGCTCGGAGTGGGGACCGAACTGAGCTTTGGCAGCTCGGAGAGCGACCTTGTCCGGGCGGTCCGGGAATCGACGCAGCAAAGCGCGTCGCGTGCTGGCGACCAGATCGTCAACAAGAACCTCAACATCCAGCCGACGATCACCGTCCGGCCGGGCTGGCCGCTTCGGCTGTTGGTTCACAAAGACATTATACTGTCGCGGCCCTGGCAGTTGGCGGGGAGGTGAACATGGCCGATCTCAAGCTGCCGAAGCTGCCTGATCGCACCCCTGTCAAACTGACCATCAGCATATCGCCAGACCTGAATCGCGCCCTCGCGGACTATGCGAGCATCTACGCCGAAACCTATGGCAATGAGGAACCCGTCTCTGAACTGATCCCGGCCATGCTTGCCGCATTCCTCAGTTCAGACCGGTCTTTCAATGTGGCACGTCAGCGTCATGCGCGAGAACAACAATGACGGGGCGAAAGTTAGCGAACCCCTCCGCGCCGCCGAACGATCGAGATCCTTGCGCCCCTGATACGTCCAACATCGTTGAGGCGGCGCATCCTCCGCTCTGCGTTCGCGTTCCGATTGCAGCCCGAATGATCGGCGTAGGCCTTACCAAAATGTACGAACTGATCGGCACGGGCGAGGTGGAGATGATCAAGCTTGGTCGTGTGTCCCTGATTCCGGTCGCAAGCTTGGAAGCGCTTATCGCCAGGCACAAGGGGTAGCCGAAGGTCGATAAATTCACCTCACGGCAGCCGCCGCCGGGGGACAATCTCTACGACACCGATTTCATTTGCGACCGTTGGCGGGCGGCATCAGTCGTCTGCAACCGGCAAATTATGAGGGAACAGGCGAGGGATCGATTTCGCTGAGCCCCAAAATTATCTAGATTCTTCAAGTATTTACTGTGAATATTTGGAGGCCCGAGCCGGAATCGAACCGGCGTATACGGATTTGCAGTCCGCTGCGTCACCACTCCGCCATCGGGCCGTGCGGGGCGCGGCCTTCCCATGGGGCTTGGCCTTTGTCAATGCGATGTTGCGCGGCGTCGCGATTTCAGCGCGTTACGATTCCCGTCTTGGTCTCAACCGCATCAGCCGCTAGAGCCCGCCGGCGGCTGTATTGCGTCGCTATCGCACTTATGCCACGAGGACCATCGTGACCGACCTTGATTTCGAACATATGCGGCGCGCGATGGTGGCGAGCCAGTTGCGTACCACCGCCGTCAATGATCCTCGGGTGGTGGCCGCGATGGCACGGATCCCGCGCGAACATTTTGTGCCCGCTGAAAGTGCGGCGCTCGCCTATATCGACCGCCCGGTTCCGCTCGGACAGGGCCGCACCCTGAATCCGCCGATGACCACCGGGCGCCTCCTGACCGAAGCCCATCCACAGGCCGAAGATCGCGCGCTCGTGATCGGCGGCGCCACTGGTTATGCCGCTGCCCTGCTGGCCGCGATGGTCTCCTCGGTGGTCTCGCTCGAGGAAGATTCGAGCCTGATCGAGGCCGCGCGCAAGGCGCCTGTGCCGGCCAATGTCACGATCGTCGAAGGCCCGCTTGCCGCCGGCTGGAAGAAGAAAGCGCCCTTCGACCTGATGCTGATCGATGGCGCGGTCGAATATGTGCCGCAGCCCATCATCGATCAGCTCGGCGAGGGCGGGCGGCTCGCGGTGGCGATTCTCGATCGCGGCGTGGCTCGCCTTTCGATCGGGAGACGATCGGGCAAGGGCTTCGGCCTGGTTGCGTTCGCGGATGCCGAGGCGGCCTCCCTGCCCGGTTTCTCGCGCCCCAAGAGCTTCAGTTTCTGAACAGGCAGAGGACGGTTTGATGCGCGCGAAGAACTTGTCCGGAGTCGCGGCCCTGGCGATGATCGCCTCGTCGCTGATGCCAGCCGCGCCTGCTTCGGCGGATACGCTGCGCGAAGCGATGGTGCAGGCCTATAATAGCAACCCGACCATCCTCGCGGCGCGCGCGCGTCTTCGCCAGATTGACGAGAGTGTCCCGATCGCCAGGGCGGACGGCCGCCTCGGTGTTTCGGCGACTGGCGCCTATAATGACGATGCGAAGCGTTCGACGGTGGTGTCCGGGCCTGGCCGACGCTCCCTCACCGCGGGCGTCACCGCCGATCTCCCGATCTATCAGGGCGGCGCCGTCCGCAATGCCGTGCGCGCCGCGCGCGAGCGGGTCGAGGCCGGCCGCGCTGATCTCCGCGGAGCCGAATCGCAGATGTTCACGGATGTCGTCTCCGCCTACATGGACGTGATCCGCGACCAGGCAATCGTCGATCTCAATGCGGGCCAAGTCGGCGTGCTCAACACCAATCTACAGGCCTCGAAGGACAGGTTCGAGGTCGGTGACCTGACCCGCACCGATGTCGCGCAGTCCGAAGCGCGCCTCTCGCTCGCCCGCAGCCAGCTCGAGGCTGCGCAGGCACGGCTCGTCGCCAGCCGCGAGAACTATCTGCGCGTTGTCGGCAAAATGCCCGAGAATCTCGAGCCGCCACCGACGTTGCCCGGCTTGCCCGAGAATGTGGACAAGGCCATGGCGGCGGCGCTGGCCGACAATCCAGACCTGCTTGCGATAAAGAGGGAAAGTGACGCGACGCGCCACGATGTGGGTGTCGCTCGCGCGAGCCGCCTGCCTCGCCTGTCCGCCATCGCAAGCGGCGACTATGTCGATTATCTTGATACCGCGACCAGCACCTTCGGCCCGCGCGATCATGGCACGGGCGCGACGGTCGGCGTTCAGGCCACCCTGCCGCTCTATCAGGGTGGCGGGCCCGGCGCGCGCGTCCGTCAGGCCCAGGCGCGACTCAGCGAAACCATGGAACAGACCATTGCGACGGAACGCGCGGTCATCGCTCAGGTTCGCTCCGCTTATGCCTCGCATGTCGCCTCGCAGGAGGTGATCCGCTCCTCGCAGACCGCCGTTTCCGCCAACGAACTCGCGCTGGAAGGCGTGCGCGCGGAAAACAGCGTCGGTACCCGCGACGTGCTCGACGTGCTCAATGCCGAGCAGGAATTGCTCAACGCGCGTGTCCAGCTCGTCACGGCCCGCCGGGATGCCTATGTCGCCGGTTTCGCGCTGCTGGCCGCGATGGGGAACGCCGAGGCCGGCGACCTCGGTCTTGACGGCGGCCCTCTCTACGATCCTGTCGCCAACTATAATCGGGTGAAGACCTCACTGTTTGACTGGAGCGACGACGGCAAACAGGAAGCCAAGGCGACCCGTACCACGGGCGTCGCGCCCTTGCCTTCGGAGTCACTGCAGCCCATGCTGCCCTTCGAACCGGTCGAGACACCCCCCGTGACAACCTCGGGCAATTAGGGCATTAACCATGGCCATGGGGGAACTGAAGCCTGAACCGTCGATGGAAGATATCCTCGCTTCCATCAAACGTATCATTGCCGACGATAGTCAGGCAGCGGAGGAAGCCATTTCGCACGTGGAGCAGGTAGCAAATACCGGAGAATCCACCCGTTTTGGGTCGGGACCGTTGCACCTCGTCAACGAGGTGCCGGCGGATTCGCCGCCGCCGAGCGAGGAAATCCTCGAACTGACGCAGCCGGTAGAACCCGCCGAATCGGCCGCACAACCGCAGACGGATTCGCGATCCGAATCCGCGTCGGTGGAAACCGAGCGCCCAGTGGAGGCTTTTGTGAGCCGGAATGTTACGCAGCCAGCAAACCCAATTTTGTCCGAGGATGCCACTTCGGCAAGCCGCCAGTCCCTGGCAGCATTGTCGGCGCTGCTGGTCAAATCCGACAGCGAGCCGGGCGAAAATACGCTCGAGGGCCTCGTGCGCGAGATGCTTCGCCCGATGATGAAGGACTGGCTCGACCAGAAGCTCCCGGAGCTTGTCGAGCGCCTCGTCGAAAAGGAAATCGCGCGGATCACCGGCCGCCTGGCCTGACCGCTTCCTGATACGGCCGTTCTATCCCCTTGCCGCGCTGCGGCATGGCTGGCACAGACCCACGCCATGACAATCGACAAGACCTTCGACCCCGCCGCGATCGAGGCGCGCTGGTATAGGCATTGGGAGGAGACGGGCGCGTTCCGCCCGGCCCGGCCCGACGCCGAGCCTTATACCATCGTCATGCCGCCGCCTAATGTGACTGGTAGCCTCCATATCGGCCATGCGCTCGACAATACGCTGCAGGACGTGCTGATCCGCCACGCGCGCCTCAAGGGCAAGGACGCTCTCTGGGTCGCTGGCACCGATCATGCCGGCATCGCCACCCAGATGGTAGTCGAGCGCAACCTCGCCAGCCAGGGCGTCAAGCGCACCGATATGACGCGCGTGCAGTTTCTGGACCATGTCTGGGAATGGAAGGCGCAGTCGGGCGGCATGATCACCCGCCAGCTCCGCCGCCTCGGCGCCTCGTGCGACTGGTCGCGCGAACAATTCACCATGGACCCGCATTTCAGTCGCGCGGTCGTCAAGGTGTTCGTCGATCTTTACAATCAGGGCCTGCTCTACCGCGACAAAAGGCTGGTGAACTGGGATCCCGGCCTCAAGACCGCCATCTCCGATCTTGAGGTCGAGACGAAGGAGATCAACGGCAAATTCTGGCATTTCCGCTATCCACTCGCGGACGGCCAGCGCCACATCACCGTAGCCACCACCCGGCCCGAGACGATGCTCGCCGACATGGCCGTCGCGGTGAATCCGGAGGATGAACGCTACAAGGACATCATCGGATCGATGGTCCGGCTGCCGATCACCGGTCGCCTGATTCCCATCGTCGCCGATGAGCATGCTGATCCGGAGCTGGGTTCGGGCGCGGTCAAGATCACGCCCGGCCATGATTTCAACGATTTCGAGGTCGGCAAGCGCGCGGGCTTCAAGCCCGCCGACATGCTCAACATGCTCGATGCCGACGCGAAGCTGGTCCAGACAACCGATGGGCTCATCCCCGATGACCTGCTCGGCCTCGACCGCTTCGAAGCGCGCAAGCGCGTCGTCGAGCTGATCGAGGCGGAAGGCCTGCTCGAGCAGGTCGAGGATCGCACGATCCAGACCCCGTTCGGCGACCGCTCCGGCGTGGTGATCGAACCCTGGCTGACCGACCAATGGTATGTCGACGCCAAGACGCTGGCGGGGCCGGCGATCGAGGCGGTGCGCAACGACGATATCCGCATCGTTCCCAAGACATGGGAAAAGACCTGGTTCAACTGGCTGGAGAATATCCAGCCCTGGTGCGTCAGTCGCCAGCTCTGGTGGGGGCATCAGATTCCGGCTTGGTACGGGCCATTTCGAAAAGACGACGGTATTCCCACCTTCCAAATGACGGGACGGGCTTGGGATTATTCTTTGTTCGTAGCTGAATCTGAAGAACTGGCAAAAGCAGCGGCTGGAGAGTTTTTCGCGATACCTTCGGAACAGATTGGCGTTGCCCAAAATCAGCCTGAGGCCATGCGTAGATATGATCATGGCGAAATTTGCGTTTGGCGCGATTCCGACGTGCTCGACACCTGGTTCTCTTCGGCGCTGTGGCCGTTCGGCACGCTGGGCTGGCCTGACGAGACCGAGCTTCTGAAGCGCCACTACCCCAACGACGTGCTGATATCCGGCTTCGACATCCTGTTCTTCTGGGATGCCCGCATGGCGATGCAGAGTTTGCACTTCATGAAGGAAGTGCCGTGGAAGACCTTGTATCTCCACGGCCTTGTCCGCGCGGCCGATGGCTCGAAGATGTCGAAGTCCAAGGGCAATACAGTCGATCCACTGGGCCTCATCGACAAATATGGCGCCGACGCGTTGCGGTTCACGCTCGCCGCGATGGAAAGCCAGGGCCGCGACATCAAGCTCGACGAGAAGCGCGTCGAGGGCTATCGCAACTTCGCCACCAAGCTCTGGAACGCCGCCCGCTTCGCGCAGGCCAACGGCATCGGCGCGTCCGCCGCGCTTGAGGCACCCAATGCGGAGCTGCCCGTAAACCGCTGGATAATTGCGGAAACTATTCGCACGGTACAGGCGCTCGACCTCGCGCTCGCAGACCTGCGCTTCGACGAGGCGGCAAACGCCATCTATCATTTCGTCTGGGCCAGTTTCTGCGACTGGTATCTGGAGCTGATCAAGCCAATACTAGCTGCGAGTCCACCCCATGACGGAAGCCGGTCAAGATCGGGCTCAGGGGCAAGTGCTAAAGCAGATGAAACCCGCGCCGTGGCTGGCTGGGTGCTCGACCAGATCCTCGTGATGCTTCACCCCTTCATGCCGTTCGTGACGGAAGAGCTGTGGCACGCGCTGGGCGACCGTCCCTATGATCTGATCCACGCCAATTGGCCGATGGCGGACGCCCGCGCGATCGATCCGGAGGCGCAGAAGGAAATCGATTGGCTGATCCGGCTCATTGGTGAAATCCGCTCCACACGGGCCGAATTGAACGTCCCGCCAAGCGCCAAGCTGGATTTTTTTGTTGCAGGCCATTCCGATACGACTGGCGAACGATTGAAACGCAATGAGGCTATCATCTACCGCCTGGCGCGGGTGCAATCGACCGATGCGCCGCTGTCCGGAAAAGGCGTTGCGCAAGCCGTCGTCGATGAAGCAACCTATGCGCTTCAACTCGAAGGTGTGATCGACCTCGCCGCAGAACGCACACGCCTGACCAAATCGGCCGAAGCCGCCGAGAAGGAGCGCGACAGCCTCGCCGTGCGCCTCGCCAATCCCAGCTTTGTCGGGAAGGCCAAGCCCGAGGCGGTCGAGAAGGCCCGCGCGGATCATGCCGACAAGGTTGCCGAGGCCGAACGGCTGCGCGCGGCGCTGACGCGCCTGGCCTGATAGAGACCGGCAGTTCAGCCGGTCAATCGTCCTTCGACCATTCCGGCAGCGCCAGCACCTCGATGATGCGCGGCGCGACCTTGGCCGTCACCGGCGTTCTGGCGAGCACCTCCCCGTCGATCGAGATCGGCAGCGGCGGATCGGTCTCGATCCGAAGCGATCGCCCATGGAATTCGCGGGTAGTCTTGTAGAGATGCTCCAGTCGCATCAGGCTGAGCAGCCAGCTCAGCGCCAGCCGTCCATGGGTGCGGCCTTCCACCACCTGCACGATGATCTCGCCGGAATCGACTTCGGCCTCTTCGATCAATTCGGTGCCGCCGTGGTAGCTACCATTGGCAACACGCACTTCCAGCGCCGACATAGTCTCGTACCGCCCTGCTTCATCCGTGATGCTGAGTCGAAACGGCCGAAAACGGATCGCCTGCACCGCAGCCCACAACGCATAGCCAAACCGTCCGCCCAATTTTTTGAGCCAATGTGGCACCGTCTCGGCAATCAGCGGCGATATGCCGATCGCCGCGCAATTGGCGAAATAATCCTTGTCGATCATGCCGAGATCGATGCGTCGCCGATGACCCGCAGCAATGATATTGATCGCCTCGTCAAGATTGATCGGGATTTCGAGCGTTCGCGCGAAGCTGTTGGCGGTGCCAAGCGGCAGCAGGCCCAGCGGCACGCCCGCACCCACCACATAATCGACCAGGCTGCTGATCGTCCCGTCGCCGCCGCCCAGGATCAGGGCGTCCGGCCGCTTCGCCAATGCCGCCTCAACCACCTGTGGCAGTCGGGCCGGATCGTCCACGGCATGGGCGTCGGCCTCGATCCCGAGCGCCCGCAACGCCGAGCACGTCTGCTGGAACGCCTGCTCGCCCGACCTGGAGTTGGTGTTGATCACAAGTGCGGCCCGCGTGATCCACATTGCGGCCGGGTCAACGCCCGTTCGGTCGGGCTCGTGCTCGAGTTTCCGGTCGTTCGCGGCGCCAATATCGGCGGCCGCAAACGCATGCCTGCCATCGCCGTCAGCTAGCATGGTGTCATTCCCGCTTTCGAAGAAAGCGCCGATCGGAAGCGTATCATACCATTGAAACTCCCATCGGCACGATTTGTTCTGTTATCGTAACTTGGTAGTGTCTCAGTTTCAATTTTGTTCTCATTGACAGGGGTCGAAAAGGCGTCCCCGCTCCTCTATGCTTAGCGGAAAGCATGGAGGCGATATGGCTACGGTGGCCGAACGAATAGTGACGTATTTACGCGATAGACCAATACCCATCTGTACAGATTGCCTGACCAAGGCACTCGACCTTGGCCAACGGCAACAGGCAAACCCCATTGTTGAAGCGCTCGGCCTTACGAGTGATTTCAATCGTTATGATGGCGCTTGCTCGGATTGCATCGGGCCTCCGAAAAAGGTGATTTGTCGTGCCTAAAGGTCCACGCGGAGAGAAGCGCCCCGCCGACGCGATCGGCTTGGCCGTGATGATCGGGAAGATCGCGACCGGCGAGATCGAGGACGATCGCGAGGAACTATCCAGCGCCGCCGCCCAGCTAGGGAGCAAGGGCGGGAAGAAGCGCGCGGAGAATATGACGCCGGAGCGCCGCGCGGAGATTGCGAAGAAGGCGGCGGAGAAGCGGTGGGGTCATTCATCATCCACAAAGGGCAGTTGAAGCGTGCTTCCCCGCCTAGGTAGCGCGGTGTCGATCATAAGCTTGAACTGATTCCAATTCCTTGAAGCGCGCATTAGCGTGATGACGGCGTGGAGGTGTTGGGCCAAAGCTGGATGGCCAATGTCATCAGTCAAGAGCTGGTGAAGTCGTCCTTTTTTTCGTCCAGCATCATCGCGCGGCATCCGTTTTTCGAGCTCCTCTCGGATGCCTGGTGCAAGACGGTCATAAACAAGATCATTGGTATAGCCCGCGACGGCTTGCGGCGGGTTAAACTTGCGGCCACGCCACTCCCATCCTCGGAGCCTATATATCTCTTTGTAAAAGTCGTCAGGAAATCGCTTCGCCCAAGCGGCAAGCTCTTTAAGAAGAAAGGCATCGAGAATTTCTTGAAGCGCGTGGCGCTTGCGAACTTCTTGAAAGCCAGTAGCTTCGTCGACAAGCGCCACAATGCCGACTTCGGCAAGGGCGCGAATTAACATATCGGCGGCTTTGATCATTCCTTCATAACGAGAAGGGACTTTGCCTGTGGATCGCAGATTTGCGTCGCGAAACTGCAGATAAACCTCTGCGACCTGCTTAAGCGAGCGGGCATCGTAGCCGACTCCCTTCCCACCTTTTCTGGTGCGATAAAAAATGGGTTTGGTCGACGTGACTAAATCATTGGTAATAAATGGTTTTAAGGCATCAGCTTTTAGAAAGAACGGTAGTTCGTCGACCGTCGAGAGAACGCCGGTTCCGGCTTTAGGCGACCGAGAGCGCCCCAATGCGCGAAGGAAAGTGGCCTGCGTGATGATCCTTGTTTCATCCCGGAGGACAGCAGCCGACAATTCGACCGGACCTATGTTAAATGTTCCCTCGAAGTCCGCCATCGGAAGATCAGCCGACCAACGAGCCTCTGCTGCCACGCGGGCATTTTCACGCCTTTGGGCTGGAGTAAGCGCCTTCATCCGCGCTTTTCCAGCGGCCACTTTCTTAGGATCTTTCTCCGTCATCGTTGCCTCATGCTTGCATCGTTCATTATGCTAGCATATGCCAGCACAAAATGGAGTGCAAGCATGACGATTGCGCTTGACCCTAAGCATAAAAGTTCATATCAAATGCATATGAACAAGCTCCCGCTCGCCAAGCGCACTCAAATTCTTTCGATGCTGGTCGAAGGCGTTTCCATGCGCTCGATCAGCCGCATCGCCGACGTGTCTATCAACACGGTTTCAAAACTGCTTGCTGAGGCCGGAGAAGCCTGTCTCGCTATCCATAACGAGCATGTGCAGAACGTGCCATCCAAGCGGATCGAGTGCGACGAGATTTGGAGCTTCACCTACTGCAAGCAGCGCACTGTCTCGTCGGCCAAGGCGGCACCGGAAGATGCCGGCGATGTGTGGACGTGGACTGCGATCGACGCTGATAGCAAGCTGATCGTCTCGTATCTGGTAGGCGGTCGCGATGCCAACTACGCGACCGAATTCATGCACGATCTGGTCGATCGACTTCGCAACCGTGTGCAGCTCACCACGGACGGGCACCGCGCATATTTTGAAGCCGTAGACGCGGCCTTTAATGGTCGAGTCGATTATGCCCAGCTTGTGAAGCTCTACGGTCCCGCACCGACTGCTGGCCGTTATAGTCCGCCGGAGTGCATCGGCACGCGCCAGCGGGTCGTCTCCGGGCTTCCCAAGGGGGAACATATCTCAACCAGCTACGTCGAGCGCCAGAACCTCACGATGCGTATGTCCATGCGTCGGTTCACACGGTTGACCAATGGCTTTTCAAAGAAGTTGGACAACCACATTCACGCGCTGGCGCTCTATTTTGCGTTCTACAATTTTTGCCGCATCCATAAGTCGCTGCGCGTCTCGCCAGCGATGGCAGCAGGGATTGCCGATCGCCTATGGTCACTCGACGATATCATTGAGAAGATCGATTCGATGGCTCCGGCTCCGAAGCCGCGCGGACCGTACAAAAAGCGGCAACAGCTAGCGGCGGATTAAGCCGCCACTAGCCGCTTGGATGAAGTTTTTTCCTCGTTCGGAAACGTGACCACAACTGTCACTAGCCCGGTCTTTGGGTCCATAACTGCCTTCACAGTTGCCCCAGTTTCCGCATATGCACGCCGAATGCCTTCGGCTGCTTTGGGCGAGGCTTTTGTGAAAAACTTCTTTTTCATCAACCTTCTCCCCCGATCAAGATCCGGTACGCCTCTTCACGTTGAGTAGCATATTCCGGATCGGTTAGGAAATTACCAATATTCAACGCATCCTCAACGTTTTCGTTCACCCATGTTCTCAGCTTACCAAAGCCAGATGCATCTGAGATGAACTCGAACAAGGCTTCGATTCGCTCGATGTCTGCCGGGTCGTAATGTTCCGTGGACTCGTCAACATCGTCAGGATCGAGCGCGATAACATCTGACTTCGGCGTGAACTCAAATGGGCCAAGCTTAACATGGTCAGTCTGTAGCCGGGCCGCAATGGTGTCCAAAAAAGACCGAAGGTACCGTCGGTATCGGATCACGAGAAAAAGCAGCACAGAAGGCCACGCTAAACTATCGATAATGGACGCCCAAGTGTCCGTAGGGGCGGGAATCGCCCAAAGGACTTTACCTGTCCAAGTTGCCCCTTCCAAAATCCCCATGAGGGCTGGCCTAGCCCAGAAAGCCAAAATCCGCCAGCGGCTCTCAAAAATTCAAACTGAGACACTACCAACTTGTAGATGCCGAGCCGATTTCCTCGCCCGCGGTTGACAGCGAAGCCAAATCGCGATTTGCGGCCCCAGATCCTTGAAGGAGCACTCATGAAAACTGTCCTGGCCTTGCTGTTCTGCGCGTCCTTGATGGCAGGTCAGACGGTTCGAGCGGAAACCTCGGACACCCGCGCGCCTGGCGACGTCGCATGGACGATCATCGAAGGTCTGACCACGGAAGTAGGGCCACGTCTTGCTGGCACCGAGGCGGAGGCCCGTGCCCGAGCATGGGCGCTTGCGCATTTGCGGTTGCTGGGCTTCTCCAACGTCCATGAACAACCGTTCGAGATGTCGACCTGGGTGCGCGGTATGGAAGAGGCGGAGGTCGTCACACCCTATCCCCAAAGGCTGGTGATCACCGCCCTCGGCGGCAGCGCCAGCACAGGCAAGGCAGGGCTTGAAGCCGAGATCGTGTATTTCCCGACGATCGATGCGTTGCGGGCCGCGCCGGACGGCAGCCTCAAGGGCAAGATCGCGTTCATCAGCCACGCCATGCGCCCGACCCAGGACGGCAGCGGCTATGCGGCCTTCGGCGAGGCACGCTTCAGCGGCCCCGGCATCGCGGCGCAAAAGGGCGCGGCGGCGGCGATCATCCGCTCGATCGGTACCGACCATCATCGCACCCCCCACACCGGCAGCACGACCTTCGAACCCGGTGTCAAACCGATCCCGGCGGGCGCATTGTCTGTACCCGATGCCGAAAACCTCGAGCGGATGCTGGCGCGCGGGCCTGTGCGGCTCCGCCTGCTGCTGACGCCGCGCGATATCGGCTTGCGGAAATCGGGTAATGTCATCGCCGATCTGCCGGGAACCGATCCGGCGCTGCCCCCGATCCTGATCGCCTGTCACCTCGACAGTTGGGATCTCGGCACCGGCGCGATCGATAATGCCGCTGGCTGCGGCATCATCACGGCCGCCGCCGAGACTCTCATGGAAAGCCCGCGCAAGCGAACCGTCCGCCTGCTGTGGGCGGGTTCCGAGGAAATGGGCGCCCGGGGTGGCAAGGCCTATGCCGAGGCCAGTCACAACCTGCCCCACGCACTCGCGATGGAGTCCGACTTTGGCTCCGACCGGATCTGGCGGATCGACCTTAAGTTGCCTGAAAACGCGACATCGCTCACGGCGCGCATTGCGGCACGTCTGGCATTTCTGGGCATCGTCAAAGGTTCCGGCGAAGCACACGGCGGCAGTGATGTCCGCCCCCTGATCGAGCAGCAGAAGCTGGGCGCGATCGACCTCAGGCAGGACGGCACCCGCTACTTCGATCTTCACCATACGCCCGACGATACGCTCGACAAGGTGGACCAGGATCAACTGCGCCAGACAGTTGCGGCATGGACAATCGTGCTGTCGGAACTCGCGAACTACGAAGGCGAATTGTCACTTCGGGGAAAATAAGGCGGTCGCGTGACGATGGGAATGCAAAGGCCGCCGGAAGCATGGCGGGGCAAGCTCAGCCTCCGGCGGCGCGGGTTGGGCGAGCGACATCCTCCCCGGGTAGGCATCATTCTGGCGGGAAGCCGTAAAAGCGGCGTTATGCCGAAAATGGTAGAAATACGGTACCGCCCCCGTAACGTCCCTTCAAAAACGCGCGAATGCTCTTATGTGGCGTCACAGTCCGAGCACCCGTCGCCCAAGCGGAAGGAAATCTGATGATCGATCTTTATTATTGGCCCACCCCCAACGGCCACAAGATCACGCTCTTTCTCGAAGAGACGGGCCTTCCCTACACGATCCATCCAATCAACATCGGCAAAGGCGAGCAATTCCAGCCCGATTTCCTCAAGATCGCGCCCAACAACCGGATGCCGGCGATCATCGACCGGGATCCCGCCGACGGCGGCGCGCCGCTATCGCTGTTCGAATCGGGTGCAATCCTGCTCTATCTGGCGGAGAAGACCGGCAAGTTTATTCCATCCGACCTGCGCGGCCGGGCCGAAGTGCTGCAATGGCTGTTCTGGCAGATGGGCGGCCTCGGCCCGATGGCCGGACAGAATAATCATTTCCGCAACTACGCGCCTGAAAAGCTTCCATACGCGATCGACCGCTATGTCAACGAGACCAACCGGCTCTACGGCGTGCTCGACCGGCGGCTAGCCGATCGCACCTTCGTGGCAGGCGAGGATTATACGATCGCCGACATGGCGAGTTACCCGTGGATTGTACCAGACATGCAGGCACAGAACATCGACGAGTTTCCTAATGTGAAGCGCTGGAAGGCGGCGATCGCCGGACGTCCGGCTACCGAGCGCACCTATGCGATCGGCGAGCAATATCGCCCCAGCGATCAGCCGCGTGTGATCAGCGAGGAAGAGCGCAAGATCATCTTCGGCCAGACGGCGGCCAGCATCTCGGCGGCTGCGGCGAAGGCCGAGGCATAGTTTTTTTCCGCAGGCCGGAGAGAAATTATTCCAGGATCGACCGGTACAGCGCCAGATAGGCATCAGCCATTCGATCGACGGTAAAGCGCTCCAACACCGCCGCGCGACAGGCGGCGCGGTCGATCTCCCCAATGCGGGCGACAGCGGCGACCGCCTCGTCCACGCCGTCGACGAGGAAGCCCGTCACGCCATGATCGATCAGTTCCGGCATCGATCCACGGTTGCAGGCGATCACCGGCGTGCCGCAGGCCATCGCCTCGATCACCGAAAGGCCGAAGGGCTCGTCGAAATTGATCAGATGGAGCAGGCATCGCGCCGCGCCGAGCGTTCGTGCCCGCTCGGCCCCGCCGACCGCGCCGAGAAAGCGCACCCGCTCGCCGTCGATCACGGGGGCGATCATCCGCTCCTGATAGGCGTGATCCTGGACGATCCCCGCCATGACGAGCCTGCGCCCGGCGGCGCGCGCGGCGGCGATCGCCTCGGCCACCCCCTTGTCTGGATGGATGCGGCCGAAGAAGAGCAGATCGTCGCTGCCCTCGGGATCGAACGGAAACTCCTCGATCGGGATGCCGTGATGGATGGTGGCGGCATAGCGCAGGTCCGGCGCGCGGTCGGCATCGCTGATCGCGACATAATGCACACGATCCTGATAGGCGCGAAACGCCGGCAGGATGCGCGGGCTCGAGAAGCCGTGGATCGTCGTGACCATGGGCGTGTCGACCAGCCGGGAAAAGGCGAGCGGGATGAAATCGGCCTGGTTGTGGATGAGGTCGAACTCCCCCGCCAGCTCGAAGACATGCGCGACATGGAGGATCTCCCAGACCTTTGGGTCGATGCTCGGATCCTCCGAATAAGGTGCCGGGCAGACGCCGTCGAGGGTGCCCGCCGTCAGGCTGTCGAGCGTGGCGAACAGCGTGACGTCCACTCCGCGCGCTACCAGCGCCTCGGTCAACAGGCTCGTCACCAGCTCCCACGGTCCATAGGCTCGCGGCGGCGTGCGCCAGCTGATCGGCGCGAGCATGGCAATGCGCATGGCGGTCAGGACTCCAGCGTCAGGATGACGCCTTCGTTTGGAGCCAGAGCGATCCTTCGCGTCCCATACTCATCTTTCCCGTCGTCCCCGCGAACGCGGGGATCCATATTCTCAATGGTTCCGAGTTCATGGATTCCCGCGTTCGCGGGGATGACAGTCGACAAGAGGAGGGATGACACCGGATCGGGTAGCAGCAGGGCCTGCTCCTCGTCACCAAGATTGAGCGCAACCAGCAGCTTCTCGCCGCGATGGGAACGCTCATAGGCCAGCACGTCGCCTTCGCATTCGACCGGCAGAAAATCCCCGATCGACAGCGCCGGATGCGTGCGCCGCAGCCTGAGCAGCGCCCGGTAAAGGTTCAGCATCGACGCCGGATCGGCTGATTGCGACGCGACGTTCCGCTTTTGCCAGTCCTCATTGAGCGGCAGCCAGGATGCGCCGCTGGTGAATCCCGCGTTGGGGCTGCCATCCCACGGCATCGGCGTGCGCACGGGATCGCGGTTGAGACCGAGCCCCGGCTCGTTCAGCTCGCGCGGGTCCTGGACCAGCTCGGGCGGGATGGACACGTCCGCCAGCCCGATCTCGTCGCCATAATAGATCGTCGGCGTTCCTCTGAGCGTCAGCAGCAGCATCGCCGCGACACGGGCCTGTGCCTCGCCCAGCTTGGCGGCGACGCGTGGCCGGTCGTGGTTGCCGAGTACCCAGTTGGGCCAGCCACCGGGCGGCAATGCGGCCTCATAATCAGCGATCAGGCGCGCGAGTGACCGGGCTTCCCAGGGGGCGTCAATCAACTGGAAGTTGAAAGGAAGATGCACCTCGGGGGTCTCGCGGCCATAATAGTGCATCAACCGCTCGATCGGCAGGTAAATCTCGCCGATCAGCACGCGTTGGGGATAATCGTCCGCCACCGCCCGCATCTCGGCGGCGATGCCGTGAACCTCGGGCTGATCGGTCGAGTGGAGCTGGAGCACGCGGTGCATCTCGCCCATGGCCGGCGTGTATGCCGGGTTGGCCGGGTTGTCGGGGAAGTCGCAATGTTTGATCATGTGCCACAGCACATCGATCCGGAACCCGTCCACGCCGCGATCGAACCAGAACCGCATGGCCGCGTAGATGGCCTCGCGCACCTCGGGGTTGCGCCAGTTGAGGTCGGGCTGTTCCTTCAGGAAAGCATGATAGTAATATTGGCCGCTGGCCTCGTCCCATTCCCAGGCCGAGCCCCCGAAGTCGCTGATCCAGTTGTTGGGCGGGCCACCGCCCGGCGCCGGCTCGCGCCAGAGATACCAGTCACGCTTGGGATTGTCGCGGAAAGACCGGCTCTCCACGAACCACGGATGCTGGTCCGAGCTATGGTTGGGCACGAGATCGAGCAGCAGCTTCAGCCCTCGCGCGTGCGTCGCCGCGATCAGGGCATCGAGATCGTCCAATGCGCCGAAACGCGGATCGACCCCGCAATAATCGGCCACGTCGTAGCCGAAATCCTTCATCGGCGAGGGATAGATCGGCGAAATCCAGATGGCATCGACACCCAGATCGACGAGATGATCCAGCCGCCCTTCGATCCCCCTGAGATCGCCGATGCCGTCGCCATTGCTGTCCTGAAAGGAGCGCGGATAGATCTGATAGATCACCCCGTGCTGCCACCAGAGGGGCGTCATGCGAACATGCTCTTCTGCAGATGGGTGATCCTGCAGGCGAGATCGGCCTCGCCCGACGCAACGATATAATGGTCTCCGGCATCCACCTTGCCGGTCGAAAACACCACCGGGCTCGGCAGGTACATCTGGTGCGCGATGGGTGCGGTCAGCGCGGGATCGGCCTCGATCAACGGCGTTTCATCCTCTAGTCTCAGGATCACCGAGGGGTCGTCACGGTCGAGCAGCGCCCAGAAGGTGCGATAGACCCCGACGGGCGCGCGCGGCTCGACGCCGTGGTAGAGCAACAGCCAGCCCTTATCCGTCAGCACCGGCTGGGTGCCGCCGCCCACCTTCGCCGCCGAGGTCGATCCCCGGCGCGCGCGGATGCCGGGGCCGTCGAGCGGCTTCCAATGCAGAGCGTCGGGCGACTGCGCGAGATTGATTGATGGTCCGCCGGCGAACGGGCTCGCCTCCGGATAAGCGAAGTAAAGCTCGCCCAGCGGCCTGGTCAGTGCCATGAACTTGTCGGCGACCTTGCCTTCGAACAGGATCATGTCCTTGTTCTGATGATCGAGCACGATGCCGCGCAGATCATAGTTCAAACCGTCGACGGATGTGTGCAGCGTCGTGCAATGTCGCTCGGCGCTCACTGAACAGGTCGTCATGTACCAGATGCCGTCGATATATGTGATCCGTGCATCCTCGACGCCATAATCCTGAAAGGACGCCGCCGGTGTGACGGCGCGGTCGTAATGGATGGAGACGATGCTTCGCGCGTCGGGCGACAGCTCGACAGGCAGCAGCCAGGAGAGCGAGGTCAGCGCCAGCATCCGATGCGCGCCTTGCCGCAACGAGAATTGGCGCGGGTCGGTCATGTCGACGCTATCCAGCGGATGGCGATCGAGCACATAGCCGCCCGGCGTCCAGCGGATCGCCCGCACGCAACCATCCCGCACTGGCTCCGCCAGCGCCTCCGCGACGCGTACCATGAGGAGCAGATTGCCGTTGGACAGCCGGGTGAGCCCGGGATTGAAAGCGCCCAGCACATAGGTCGGCTCCGCGATCGAGCTGCGCAAGGGAGAGCGCGCCAGATCGACATCGTCCGGCGCAAAGATCAGATAATCGTCGTGACCGGCCATTCACCCCCCTGCCCTTTGCCTACCGCAACGCAGCGACTGGGCAGGCGTTCCTGACCCTAGTGGCGATGCTCCCGGCGGAGCGCATAGCGCCCGTCCGAATAGCCTTCGAAGATCCCGGGAATGGCGGGATGGTCGATCGGCTCGTCGCTCTCGTCCGCCTGCAGATTTTGTTGACTCACATAGGCGACGTAGCTGCTCTCGGCATTTTCGGCGAGCAGATGGTAGAAAGGCTGATCCTTGGCCGGGCGCATGTCCTGCGGGATCGCCTCATACCATTCGTCGGAATTGGCGAATACGGGATCTATATCGAAGATCACCCCGCGAAAGCCGAACAGGCGATGGCGCACAATTTCCCCGATCGCGAACCGGGCATGGGCGATCGGCGGCGCGGCAATGCCAAACCCATATAGGGCGGAACGGGCGAAAAGGTCGTCAGCGGTCATGTCCCCAATGTAAGGCCGTTTGCATCGCAAGCAAGCGTCCCCTTATTCTGCCCATCGCAAGAGGCGCTTGGCAATCGCGATCCCTTCGGTTAGATGCCCAGCCCTGCGACCAGCCGCCCGCCATGGGAGGCATCAGCGCCCGCTTTCGGAGAGGTGCCAGAGAGGTCGATTGGGACGGTCTCGAAAACCGTTGTGCGGGCAACCGTACCGTGGGTTCGAATCCCACCCTCTCCGCCAGAACCTATTGAAAATAAACAATTTTAACTAATGAGGCAACACTCCGCCCAACGACGAACATATGGACATGATCGCATGACAAGGCACCGTTGACGATCGTCACGCCCATTTCGTCACACACCTGCCGGATGATCTCGCGCACCTACCCTTGAAAGCGACCACTGGGCCATCCACTGAACGCCCTCACCATTCGCAGGCTTTGATCGCGTTAAGAGCCTGCGGCCAAACCACTATAACGGAACGTTCGATGTAAACGCCTATCTACCCATAACTTTTTTAATCCAAAGGCCGAACCGGTTTGGCGGGTAAGTACCGACGGGCGAGGTACGCTCATACCCATCGTTAGAAGGTTTTCGGTCGGAAACGCACCTTGCCAGTAGTTGGCCAGCATTTGTCGGCCCAGCCCCCAAGCGAATGGTAACCGGTCTAAGGCCACCTCTCGCTGCATATTCCCATTCGGCCTCGGTTGGCAGGCTCTTTCCGGCCCAGGTGGCATAGGCTGCGGCGTCGTCATGGCAGACATGCACCACGGGGTGATCGAGCAATTCCCGATGGTCGCTGCCGGGGCCCATCGGGTCCAATAGCCACTATCCGGAAGAAAAGCCCGAGCGACAGGAAGAGCCGGCAGGCTTGCCGTCGATGAGGATCGTCACCTTGCTGGATTTACCGTCGGGCAAATATCGGACCCGTAAGTGACAAGGGCTGGCCCAGGAGCCACCGCTTTGCCCGCCACCAGATGAAACTGGTGCTTCGGTTGTTCTGAGAACGCCATGTGAACTATCGGCTTCCATTTTTTCAGGTAGAAACTCCAACCGCTCCAATGTCCGCCAACAGCAGCGAGCACGCCCGAACCCCCCACCTTGGGGTACAGTTATGGAAGCAGTCAGATCAAAGCTTTGCGCCATAATCGGCGGAGCAACGCCTCGTTCGAGCTCTATGCCTTTGCCCCAAGGGGTGTGTTCAATATGGATCAACTCAGTGGAAATTTATGCCGCCCACGGGTCACTTCTCAACGGCAATCAACACATCCGCGAAGCCACTTTTTCGGGGGTCAGAGAAAAAGGCCAGATTTTCAGCGGCGCCAAAACGGTCTCTGGCCACGCACCCATATGACGGGCGCGGCAAAGTCCTGGAAAAGCGGGCGAATTTACCGGGCCAGTCGCAACCTGCCGGAGACCGCGAAATCGTGGACTGTTTGGCGCGCCTTGCAGTCTGGAGCGAACCGGTCTCGAGAACCATGATAGCCAATTCCGGGCGCAAAAATAATGGTTCAGAGGCATATTTCGCTCGGCAGCTGTCCGCTGCTGAGCAGAAAACGCCGGATTACCGAGCCTATTGCCTTGTGTGCCCCGTAAACAATTGGCTGCATAAATGGTCAGTGCAAATGGCAATAGGTGGTGTCGCTGCCCAATTTAATGGCTACGGGCATCCCGGCACCGCAGGATAATGGCTGTCGCTTTCAGCACGGACGCCATCGCGGGACGACCGTCTCAATCTCCATTCTTGAAAGTTTCCCTTGACGAAGGATTGGATTGTTTCCAATATGTTATGGACATTGTGCGCGCTTTGAGCTACTGCGCCCGCACTCCCGCATAGCAGCCTGATCGGCAGCAAGACGGAGTCACACCATGCCACTGATTGCAGTGGCGTGTCGGTGGCTGTCTGCTGCTCGCGCGCTGCTGTCGTCATGGCCTGCGGAAAGGCTATGTCAGATGCGATTATCTCCTGAAGATCAAAGGCGGCGCGAACTTGCCGCCATTAAATCCACGCTCGGGCCGGGCTTGATCAGCAAGCTCGTGCTCATGCCGATCGAGTTGCTCATTCCCTATGACCGCAATGCCCGTACCCATAGCGACAAGCAGATCGACCAGATTGCGCGCTCCTATCAAAGCTTCTGCGCGATCAACCCGCTTCTGATCGACGACCATAACCGGGTCGTGGCGGGGCATGGACGGCTTGCGGCTGCGAAGCGGCTGGGACTCACCCATCTGCCGACTCTTCAGGTCGAAGGGCTAAGCTCGGACCAGCTTGCCGCCTATCGGCTGGCAGACAATCGGTTGGCCGAGCTCGCTGGCTGGGACGAGGAGATCCTGGCGATCGAGTTCCAGCATCTCTCCAGCGTGGACCTGGATTTCACGATCGAGGCGATGGGCTGGGACATGCCGCAGATCGACATCCTGCTCGACAAACATGTCCGCGACCAGGGCGGCGATGTCGAGGATGCGGGCGAAGCCGACCGCGCTGATCAGTTGCCATCGCTCGGGTTGCGCGCTGTATCACGGCTGGGCGATCTCTGGCAGCTCGGCCGCCATCGCGTGCTCTGCGGTTCGGCACTCGATGGCACCACTTATGAGCGGCTGATGCTCGGCCAGCTCGCGCGCCTGTGCTGTCAGGATCCCCCGTGGAACATCGCGGTGAGCACCATCTCAGGCTCGGGCGCGATCAAGCACCGGCCGTTCGTCATGGCCAATGGCGAGATGAGCGAGGAGCAGTTCCGTCAGTTCCTGCGCGAGCAGATCAGGTTAAATGCGCTCTGGGCGGTCCCTGGCGCGGTGATCGCGATCTTCATCGACTGGCGCGGGGTCGAGAAGGTCATCACTGCCGGCGCGGCTGAAGGCCTGGAACTGGTCAACATTTGCGTCTGGGCCAAAACAAATGGTGGGATGGGCTCACCCTGGCGGAGCGCCCATGAGCTCGCTGTGATGCTTAAGAAGCCGGGAGCGCCGATCTGCGATCGGGTCTCGCTCGGCCGTTACGGAAGAAACCGAACCAACGTCTGGACGATGGCTGGTCAGAACAGCTTCGGGGCCGAACGGATGGAAGCGCTGCAGAGTCATCCGACCAGAAAGCCGGTCCAGCTAATTGCCGAGGCGATCCGCGATGTCACCGACATCGGCGATATCGTGCTCGATAGCTTCCTCGGGTCCGGCACATGCGTCCTGGCTGCCGAGCGCACCGACCGCATCTGCTACGGGATGGAACTCGACCCGATTTACGTCGATAGCATCGTGCGGCGTTGGGAGGCCTTCACAGGCAATGCCGCCATTCTCGATGGCGACGGCAGCAGCTTTGCCGAGATCGACGCCGAGCGCAACGATCAGCTAGTGGTGATACAGAAGCCGGTTCGAACGCGCATACGTCCTGCCGTCATCAGCCAGGGAGGCCAGCATGGCTGATGCACCTCGCCTGGGACCCGTCCGGATACGGGTCCGCCCGGTTCGGCCAACCGACGATCAACCCGCCCGTCTTGAGCCGCGGCTCGCGGTGGCGCCCGAACCACCGCGCGCCAAGAAGCGCAAACCCAATAGCGGCAGCTTCCACGCTGGGGATGGCCGACCGCGTCCCGGCCGGCCCAAGGACGCAAAAAACAGGAAGAATCGCGCGGCGGAAGCGGAAGCACGGCGCGCCACGGAAAGTGCGCGCCGGATCGCCGCTGACATATTGAGCACTCTGACCACCATCAACGGGTCGGAGGGCCCGCGTGAGGTCAGCTACTTTCATGCGCTGATGCTCAAAGAGGTCGAGCGCGCCAGCAAAGGCGACGAGCGTGCGCGCAAGACCATGTTCGAGATCGCACGCTGGGCGATGATCGATCAGCCCGACAAGGGTGACGAGGACGACGCGCTGTTCGACAGCCCCGAGACCAATCAGGCGATCCTTGACTGGTTTGCCGACGAGGTCCTGCGTCAGGAAAAGCAGAAGAACGGAGGGCGGTCATGACCCGTCCGTCCAAACCTGCCACCCTGATCTCGGTACTGGCGCGCCAGCGGATGATGCCGTTTCTGATCCTGATGTTCGGGTTGCTCCATCCGGGTGACCCGCCGCTTGAGCCAGCCTGGTATTTGCGGGCGATCTGCCGCTGGCTCGAACGGGTTGCCGGTGGCGAGCTCAAGCGCGCGATGATCTGGCTTCAGCCGCGCACGCTCAAATCGTTCACGGTCGCGATCGTGTTCCCCTGCTGGGTGCTGGGGATCAACCCTTCCCGCAAGATCGTGGTCGCGACCTATGGCGAGAAGCTCTCGCTCGAGCATGCCGACAAGCGCCGCCAGATCATGGACAGCGCGCTCTATCGCAGGCTGTTCCCCAAGACCCGGATCAAGCGTCCCGGCACGCGCGGCGCGGACATCCAGACCACCGCCGGCGGCTATTGCAACTCGGTGTCGGTCGGCGGACCCGTCACGGGCCGCGGCGGCGATCTGTTCATTCTCGACGATTGCATGAAGGCCGATGACCAGGACAGCCAGCCCTCGCGCGATGCGGTCAAGAGCTGGTTTACCGGCACCTTCTGGACCCGGCGGAACAACAAGGTCACCGCAAGCATGATCTCTATCCAGCAGCGCATTCACGAGGATGACCTTCCAGCGTTGCTGCTTGAGAAAGGGTTCGAATACCTCAGCCTACCGGCAATCGCGCCGAACGACATGGATATCGAGATTGGCCCGGGTGACGTCCATCGCTGGAAGCGGGGAGACCTGCTCGATCCTGTCCGGTTCCCGATGAGCGTGCTCGACGAGGAGCGGCTGACCTTGGGTCCGCGGGATTATTCGGCGCAATATCTGCAGAATCCGGTCGCGCCCGAGGGCAATCTGCTCAAGATGGAGCAGTTCCGCCGGTTCGAGCAGCCGATCGCGCGCGAGCGGTTCGACCGGTTGCTGCAGAGCTGGGATCCGGCCGCGAGCGAGCTTCCCACTGCCGACTGGACGGTCTGTACCACCTGGGGGTTCCTAGCCGGACGGATATTCCTGCTCGAGATCCTCCGCCAGCGCATGGACTATCCGACGCTCAAACGGTCAATCATCGCGCAGCGCCGCAAATGGCAGGCCGACCATGTCATTATCGAGCGGTCGAGCAATGGGTTGCCGCTTTGTCAGCAGCTCGGTGCGGAGGGGCCGTTCCGGCCGGTGCCATGGCCACCCTCTGGATTGCGCCAGCGCGACAAGGCAGAGCGGCTGATCGCCCACACCGGCCAGATCGAGGAGGGGCGCGTGTGGCTGCCTGCCACACTCGACGGGCTCGACGCTTTCCTCTCAGAGCTGCGGGCATTTCCCAACGGCCGCTATGACGATCAGGTTGATACGCTAACCCAGCTGCTCGAATATTTATTTTGGCACTGGAAGGCGCTCTATGAAGTGCGCATGCCCGATGGACGTCTGAAGGAGCCCATCCGCGGCAAGCGTCCGCCATTGCCGCCCGTGCCCGACTTTATCCGCTGATCCCGCGTAGCTCCGGTGCGTAGCCGTGCGTCAGCACGGCACGCATCGGAGCGCAGGTAAGACTGAGCAGTTCGCCACCTGGCGCCTTCTCGGCCGGGCCATAGCCCGCAAACGACCAGCGCCGGAATGCGCCATGCCAGTGCAGCCAGGTAGTGGCCGAGCCCGGCACCGTGACGATTGCACCGTCCGGCAGGTCGGTCGCCGCAATCATTTGGGGAGGCCGCGCACGCTCCACCGCGAGAACCGCATCGATTGCGGATGCCGGAGGTGGGCTGGTCAGCCTGTATGCGCCTTGCGCTGCGCCAAGCGAACTGCGGTCGCTGCACTTACGCCGAAACGTCGTGCAGCAGCACGGCACGATCGGCCGCGCTCAATCTCGCCAACAATCCGAACACGAAGATCAATCGAACTGCTCTTGCCCATGATCCACCTCCAAATCGGGTGAATCACAAATCTCTCGCCAAGGAAATCCTCAGCGATTCAGATTTCACGTCCGACGCTCTAGCTTGCGCGCATCAGGATGCGGGGGCGCAGGCTGTTGACGAGCTGATTGGCGGCCCTGCCCATGAGATCCATCTGGCGTTCTTCTTCCTTATCACTCCACGGCCAGGGCGATGGCCATTCAAGCGCGACCGAGGCTTCGCCGGCTTCCTGCTTCCAGAGCGGCGGCAGCAGGTCATTGTCTATGAACTCGTGGTCGATCACCTCACGATCGGCCAGCAGCATCTGGTAGAGATCCAGCGCATCGCTGCCCTTGAAGCTTGCAAAGGCGCCGACCACCCCTTGCGGCTTGCTCCGCCACAAAGTGAGCGCAGCCGGCCCCGGCAGCGGCACGCGCATCCAGTTGGTGCCGCCATGCCGTGGTGATGGCTGGCCCGGATCGTCGAACCGCATCTGCGCCACGAACCGCTCGACAAAGTCCAGCCATTGCTGCTGGGCCTCGCTGTCGAGCTTCGGCCCTGCCACCGCTCTTGGCGCGACCGCGGCGCGTTCTTCAATCAGATCGGCGATCTGCACGCCGCTGGCTTCGTTCCGGATCACGCTGCGCTCGATGAGCGCGGTGCGGGCAAGCAGCCGCGGTTGGCGGAGTGATCCGCCCAGGCAAGACGATGATGGAGATAATCCCGGTGCCGATCGGCTGGTCGTGAACGCCAGGGTCGATCCGCGCGACGCCGATGCCATCCACCTGGGCCAACCAGTCAGTGTCCGTCTTGACGGCGCGGGTACGAGGTTTGCGCCGGTTCTTGCCGGCAAAGTTGAGAAGATTTCCGGCGATGCGCTTACCGACCCGCGCACGGGGTTGAGCTACTTCGAACTCGAAGTCGGCGTCACTGATAGCGCGCTGAAGGATCTTCCCCGCTATCTCATGCGTCCCGGTCTGCCGGCAGACGTGCTGGTCGAGACCGGCAGCCGCTCTGCGTTCGGCTACATGTTCTCGCCGCTCGCCAAGGCCAGCTTCCATGCCATGCGGGAACGGTAACGGAGGGTTCCCGCCGCAGCCGAAAATCAAAAACTCAGAACGCCTTGGTAATGCCGAACTCTCCCCTGAGGCGCTTCTGATCATAGAGGACGATGGTCGAGTGATTTCGCGACCAGGTCATTCGAAGCGATGGAGCAAAACCGGCGATGTTCCAGTCCTGCTTGTAGATGCTCGCGGTCACCTGTAGTCGCCAGTCACGTCGCGTGCGTCTGAAAATTGTCAAAGGCGCATCGTTCAGCTGACCTCCGACTTCGACTGCGACTTGAGGCCTGAGGCCCCAGGCTATCTCCTTGAGTGCCCCAAGGCCGACACGTCCCTGCCAATTCGATTGGCCGTGACCGTTCGCGATGCCTCGCTGGACGACGGCATAGGCGAAGCCGAGGGTTGAACTGTCAAGCGAGCGATTCACCGAGGTGGCGGCTTCGAGGTCCCAGCCATCGACATCGGCGCGCCGCGCATAGGCGTTATGGCGTGCCGACAACCATGCTTCGAACGACAATTTGTCGTTGATCACCTCGTCAAAGTCCAGCTTTCCTCCAAAGCTCGTGACGAGCCGGCTACTACCATACCATCTTTCGAAACCCGTAACGGTGGTGCGCAGACGGCCGCCTGAAAGGCGGAGTTCGGGTCCGGCTTCGCCGCCGACATAGATGTCATCGAAATCATGGTCCGGATAGCGAACCGCGCGGCCGTAGGCGCCGATATATATGGGCACCGGGTTGTCGCGAAGCAGTCGGATGCTCGCTTCGCCCCCGATGATGATGCCGGTCCCGGATCGTGCACGTGCGCTGGGATCGAGCTTGAAGGGCAGGCCAAGGATCTCGATCCGCTCCTTGTCCGTGGCGGAATTGATGTTGCTGTCCGGTGCAATGCCAAAGGTGAGATTGAAGCGCCAAGCCCGACGCGCACGGATCGCCTCACGGAAGCGGGCAATGTTACGCAAAACCGGGGCAGGCGGATGCTCGGCTACGGCGAGGCGGAAATGATAATCGGCTTCTTCGTCCTTCCGCTCGAGAAAAAGTGTCCGGGCGAGTTCAAGCCTCACCCGGACCAGTCTTGGGTCGCCTGCCAATATTTTGCGGAATAGCCGTTCCGCGCGTGGAAAATCCTTCCGTGCGAACGCGAGCATGCCATCGAGGAAGTCACGCTCCGTCCCACCAATTCCTTCCGCCGCCAGACGGTCGAGCAGCTGCTGCGCCTGCTTATAGTGCCCGGCGTCCATGAATCGCCCCGCGTTGGACAGAACGTCGTCTGTCGGCAATTGCTGCGGGTGACCCGGCGGCAGTTCTTGCGCGTGAACGGGCAGGGCAATTAAAAGGGCTTGGAGCGCCAAATGCCGAAGAGCAAGTTGAAGTGCGCGCACAGGGCGATGTCTGCGTCACGGGCGTTTCATGTCGGCAATGCCCGCCGAAAAGTAAGCAACGCTAATCGAACGATTCCATCCGGCCATTTCATTGTCTCTCCCTGGCTGATTACGCCCGCGACGGGCTGCGGCCGCGCTGCACGCGGTGTAAGGCCCTACTGAGCAGCGTGGATGTTCATTCTGTCCGGACCTATTTCTTCTCCAGTAGGAAGGGCTGGTTCGACCAGACGGAATCCCCAACGCTGTCGAGGGTAACGAAGCCGCCCACTTCGGCCGCCTGAGGGCCGAAGAACGCCCCTCTGAACGTCCCGGTTATGGGATCGAGAATATCGGGCTGCTTGCCTTCGACATCGGGATATATCGCGTTGCCCGCAAGTGGGATTGTAAAATCAGCAGAAGATGAGATCGATGATGATCCAGATACCTTGATGCCAACGATGGCATTTTTGTACTCGTGTCCATAATCGTCGCTACTGACCTCCACACGGGCTGGAGAGTCGAGATCGGCCGTGATCGTCCGATCCCCGAAGTCGGCGGCCAAATGGAGGATTCCGTCCTGGCCCTCATAGGTTGCCTTTCCACTGGCCGGGAGGTCCGAGGGCGCGGTGCGCTCCCCATATATCAAGCGTACTTCGCGACCACGGGTCTGCATTGTACTCGTCCCGTCGGTCTGCAAATCCGAGAGATACCAGTCTCCATAGGATACATAGCTCAAGCCCAGCTCGGTGAAGAAAGATGACGAGCGGTACGTGGTGGGGGAGGTCTGGACGCGTCCCCCAATGTCGCTGCCCGCCTCGTTCGCAACGAACTTGGTAATGTCCTGGTTGCGGACATCGGACTTGGTGCCATCACTGAACGTATATTGATACTGAATATTGTAGCCGAAATCGCCATAGAATTCGTTGGTTGCGACCGACGAATGGAGCGCGGCCGCGCTGCTGCCGACATAACTTCTGCTGACTTCGCCATCCGGAAATTGTGCGGTCAGTGTGAAGGCTTTCGCGGTGGGATCGACCTTCACGTTCAACAAGGGGGAATCAAGCGATGTGACGGTGATCGCGCCGGGCTGACCCTTGTCAAAGCTCTGCACATAGAGCGCCGCAAGGCTATCATATGTTCCGGCCTTGGTGGCGACGGTCTGCTGAAGCGGCGTCCTCCCCACAATTGTCGTGGAAACCACTGAAACAGGTTGTGTTGAGCTTGGCCCCGGCACTGACGTTGCGCTGTTGACACCACCTCCGCTGCCACAAGCGGAGAGAAGGGCCACCGTACTCAATGCCCCGATGGCTCGAAAATGATCGCTGGTCATGCCCTTCTCCTTCCTTGCGAAGGTCATCGGACTATCACAGGTGCGGCGCGCCATCGGCGAAGCCACGCCAAAATCTGGATCAATTCACGGCAAAGATTGGGTGAAGCCGCGGTGCGGCGAGCGCCCCCTTACCGTTCGTAACGCAAGGTCAGGCCGACTCTTCGTCCGTCGCCCAGGATCAGATCGGTTGGGCGCGGTATGCCGGCATAGAAGGCCGGCTGCCGACCAACTGCAACACGCAGATAGTGAACGCCGGTAAGGTTGGTGCCCCATAGATCCAGCCATGCCGCGCCAAGCGGTATCGAAAGACGGGCGTTCAGGAGCGTGCGCGCGCCATAAGCAAGCCCGTCGATTTGTCGGTCGAAGACATTGCCTTGATGACTGACGTCCATGCGCAAGCGCGTGTCGCTCAATGTGGCCAGCGGTGGTGTGAACGTGATTCCTGCCGCCCAGCTTGTCTCCACCGCGCGAGCCGGAACATTGCCCGAGATGTCAGCGACCAGCTGGCCGGGACTGATCCGGCTGGGCCGCACGGTACACAGGCTGGATGTCGTGCTTCCCGGCGCCAGTCCACAGAAGGCGTTGCTGCCGGGATCTTCGCTGCTGTTCTTGAAGCGTGGATGCGCGTAACTGTAGGCAAGGTCGAAGGTCAGCCAGCGCGATGGCACGACTTCGCTGCTAAATTCGATGCCCTGGCTGTGGATGCCAGTCGTATTGCGGATAATGAGTGCCGCGACCGACGGTGTCGAAGGAAAACCCAAAATCTGGGTGTTGCTCCAGTTGATATTGTAAGCGGTGAGCTTGACCGAACGCACTAATCCTGTTCCCGCATAGGAAAAGCCTGCCTCAGCGGTCCAGTTGGTTTCCGGTTTGAAGTCCTGTTCGGCAGGCAGGAGATTGGGGAGAGCGTTGATCCCGCCCGATCGCGAACCCCGGGCGTAGGAGGCGTAGATCAACCAGTCGCTCGCCGGTTGATAGTCGATGCTGATGCGCGGCGTCACATCGAAGAATTGTCGAGCGCCGAGAGCCTTGCCGAAGCTTGGTACGAAACTGGCCGTACGGCTGTCCACGACCAGACGTTCCCAATTGGCACGCAGTTCGCCGCGAATTCTCACGGCATCTCCGATACGCTGATCGGCGGTAGCAAAGAAGGCAACGGTGCGGCGATGGTCGACGGCGTCGTTCTGAACGATCTGGCGTGCGTCCGGATCGTCGACAAGCGCGGAATTGATCGTTGCGAGCGGCCCGACCCGAAGCGGGTTGGCGAGGACCAGTGACGTGAACCGTTCATTGGCAGATAGCGCGCCTCGCTGCGCGCCATAGGCGAAGTTTGTCCGCTCGTCTTGCTGCGTCCAGAAGATCGTTGTGCCCGCCAACCATGAGAAACGGCGTTCGCCTGTGCTCCGGACCCGGAACTCCTGCGCGATCTCACGGGCGGATGACGGGTGGTGCTGAACGATGTTGACACGTTGCAGGCGAAGGACGGCGATGCTCTGGCTACCCGGCCCGCTGCAGTTTACTCTCAAAATGCAGACGCCATAGATGTCCCCATCGGCGCTGCCGTCGAAATCGCGAAATGCGTCGGCATCGGCGCGGTAAAAGCTGCTGTCGGAAAGCAGCTCGACCTCACCCAGATCAAGCCGAAGATGCAGAGCTGCCTGGCCCGTGTGAACGGGGCTATCGGGAACGGTGGGCGATAGCGACAGCCGCTCGGGGATTGGTGCCAACCCACAAAAATAGCTCCAGGCTCCTGACGCCGGATCGCGCCCACCGCAATTATATTGATGATAATCGAGGTCAGCGAAGGGTGGCTGGTTCATCCGCGTGGTGCCGTAACGGGCGGACAGGCTGCCCGAGAGCGGTCCCGTTCCGTCGCGGGTCGCGATCGTCGCAGACATCGCGAATTTGCGGACATTGCCGAGATGCTGCGCCGGTCGTGCAGCGTTTTCCCAAGTTCCATCCGCACTCCGCCAACTTGCAGCGAGCCGCGCCTTGAAACCTTGCCCGATCGGCCCCGATATTGTTCCGCGCAAACCGTGAAGCGCGTCCGTGCCGAGGTCGGCGGAGGTGCTGACGAAAAACTTCTCGGTCGGTTTTGCGGACACATAATGGATGAGTCCGGCGAAGCTGCTATGGCCGAACAGGGCGCTCTGCGGCCCTTCGACAACCTCGATCCTTTCCAGGTCCAGCGGCTCGATATCGATTGCGTCGCGATTGGCCTGATAGACGCCGTCCACGAACATGCCCACTGAATCTCCGGCGATGCTTGGCTGATTCTGGCCCCTAAGGGCTGGAAAGGAATTGGCTCCGCCCCAGATCGCCTCGAACGAGAGACCGGGTACACGCGCGGCAAGCGTCTGAAGGCCCTCGACCGAACCGGCTGCTATCTCGCTGGCAGGAATGACATCGATCTTGAGCGGGATATCGAGTGCCTTCTCCTCGATTCTCCGGGCGGTCACCACGATGGTGGAATCCGCCACTGTCTGCGCGAGGGATTGTGAGGAAATTGCAAGCAAGATCGGAAGGCCATTCGGCCAGATCATTCTCGCCGCAGCGAACCGCATAAAACCCTCTCAGATCCGGTAGGTTCGCACAGGCACTTTGCCCGCCCGCCGCATGGCGTCGAGCCGTGTGCGCTGGTCGCGGGCCGACTGCCGGCACATTTCGGCAATCGCCCTGAACCGTGGATCATCGTGGATCGGTGTCCAGATGGGATCACGATCGATGAGATACCACCAATGGCGGATATCATGGCCCGTCTCGATCGATGCGCGAAGATTGCTGAGCGCCTGATTGCGATCGCCGAGCAGCATCATCGCAGCGGCGCGATAACGCATGATTCCGCCGATACCATAGCTCGGATGCGTATCGATCCAGCGCACTAGATCGCCCAACAGGTGGGTGCCCGCGGCCTTATCGCCCTTGGCTAGCAATATCTGCGCAAGCGGTGGCGCAGCGATCATCTGCGCGATGCTCGTCACCCGAGGCTGACGAAGATCAAATCCGTAACGCGACGCAATCTGTTCGACAGCGCGATCATATTGCCTCGTATGCATCGCATCGTCGCGGATCGCTTCGGCCCAGCCCCAATTCGAGTACTCATTGAAGAGGAACCCACGCGGATCATAGGCAGCAGCAGCAGCGTGATGCCAGTCCCCGGCATATTCGGCAAACAGAACGCGCGTCGAATCCCGGCTCGCTGGCGTCGTCGCGGCAACGGCACGCGCCGCCCGCAGATCGTTGACGTCGAGATAGAAGGCGGCCGCGAAGTGCGGGCCGAGAGGGTTTTGCGGATCGTTCGTGATGGTGCGCTCGATAAGCTCGATCGCTTCGGCAGTTTCGCCATGAAACATCCAGCGTCGGAACGCATAGCGATTGGCAAGAATATAGTTTTGCGGGTCGATCTCGAGCTCATGCGCCAACAGCTTCTCGACCTGCTCGGGCGGAAGATGGCTCCAACGGCGTTGCACCGACCACCAGCGAGTGCGGGGCGAGAGCGGATCGATCGACAGCACCTTGTCGACCAGGGGCTTGCCATCCTGACCGATCGCGCCGTTGTTCTTTAGGGCGCTACGGTCGAGAAATTCGGCGAAGGCGGTTAAGCCACGGCTGTTGCTGGGGTCGAGCTCCGCCGCGCGCCGGAACAGGCGCTCGCGCTCCGCAGCGGGCAGATTGGACCACATCGCCTTTGCAAAAAGCGCTGGCCCGGAATCTGGATTGCGCTCAAGCGCCTTGTCGATCAGCGGCTGATAGCGGGTGCGAAAGGGCGCGAGGTCGTCCTTGCGGAGGTCGGCACCTTGCATCCGCGCATCGAACAGGGCAGCCAGCGCGTCAGCGAAATTGGGATCATATTTGACGGCCCTTTCGAACTGCGCGGCGGCGGCATCGGTCTCTGCTACGGTGAAGCGCCCAAGCAGCGACTTGCCCTTCAGATAGGCGAGATAGGCGTCGCTGCTGCGAGTGGCGACCGGTGCCGGGATCAGCGCGCCCAGGCCCTTGGCCCGAGCCTCAAGCGAGACGGTAACATGATCGGCGATGCGATCCTGCAGCGCGTAGAGCCTGTCGACCGGCCAGTCGAAACGTTCCGACCACAGACGGACATCGCCACCGGTATCGACGACGAAACAAGTGACGCGTAGCATCTCGCCGACGCGCTGAACGCTTCCCTTTATGATATAAGCGGCGTTGAGTTGTGCGCCCGCCTCTTTGGGCGAGGCGCCCGCAGCGGGACTCAGCAGCGAAGATTCTCGCGCGATCACGGTCAAGCCGCCGACCGAGGACAGGCGATTGAGCACCATCTCCGGAATGCTGCGCGCGATGAAGGCGTCCGCCGGATCGCTGCTGAGATTGTCAAAGGGGAGCACTGCGACCCGCAATGGCCCGACTTGTGTCACGGAATTATGGTCCGGTAACACGCGCGTGATCGTCAGCCCGCCGAGCGCGGCCGCGCCTAAGGCGACGGCTACCCATATCGGCTTTCCGCGCCATCGTTTCGGAGCTGAATGTGGCAGTGGCGGTATTGGTGTTTGACCATTCGGATCAACTCGGACGGGCTGGGAGAGCAGTTGATACCCGACGCCACGACGCACCGAGAAATAGCGCGGCGTCCTGGGATCGTCGCCCAGCGCGTCGCGGAGGAGCTTGGCGCGCTGCTTTACCGTCTCCCCATTGACGTAAATTCCGGTCCAGACCTGATCCATGAGATCATCGACCGACAGCACATTTGGGGCCGCGCGGATGAGCGCGAGCAAGAATTTGAACGAAAGGTGCGGTAGCGGAATCGCGTTGGCATCGCGGGTGACGAACTGTCCACCCACATCGACTAAAAGATCGCGAACTTGCCAGTGTTCGGTCTCGCTCTCTGGCATCCAAGTGACTCTATGTTGGCTACCGTCCAGAACTCGCTAGCGATGTCCCCCAACGGCTTGCCGCTCCACGTCTAACACAAATCGACTGCTTCGACAGGATACAGTGGGTATTTTCCAACTCTTTGCGGTTCCTTCACCGTGGAGTTGAGATTCAGGTCGGTTGAACTGAGGGAGCGCCGCTTCAGGATAAACTCGGCAGACCGATATTGCGAAAGCTGGTTACACAAAACAAAAAGGGCTGTGAATCGGCCTGCAAAATTGACCCCCTGAACATGTGCGGTTCAGGCTCCTGCGCTTTGCGGGAGCGGGGGGGAGATGCTGGTCGTGGAGACGGTGGCGCGGATCCGGCGCGAGTTTTTCGTCAAGG
>Ga0081455_10000344_pt1 | contig 60785 bp, 51 predicted proteins | sample TabmetS3T2R1_FD_70207 | JGI IMG/M metagenome (GOLD analysis project Ga0081455, IMG submission 70207) | Tabebuia heterophylla rhizosphere microbial communities from the University of Puerto Rico - S3T2R1 | ecosystem: Host-associated > Plants > Roots > Rhizosphere ...
CAATTCTGGGTATGGCGCTCGCAGATTCACGCGCGCGATTGCCCGGCGCGCTCGAACGTTTACAGCCACGCTTCTTTTTGCCCAGTCACCAGGACAATTTTTTTCGACCATTGGACGCCGGATTTCAATTCGGACCGCTTACGGATTTCTCGCGGGTGCGGCGCGACTGGGAACAAGCCAAGCGTGGCCGCCTAATTTTGCTCGATTATTTTCAGCCATGGACGCTGCCGAAAAAATAACTCGAACACGCGAACGTTACGGCCTTCTGCTCACAGCACTTGCACCTGTTGTTCCGCAAATTCTCGGGAGCGCGTTCAACATCTGGTATAACACGACCGTTATTCAGCCGTTACTTGTTTCTTCCGCCTTAAAGCAACGATTCCTCGACACGATCATTATTTACAATGTTGTCGTCTATCCGATCGGTGTTTTCCTGTGGCTCAGGCGAATTGTCTCGTTTCGCGGATTGTTCCATAATCTTTGCGAAGGATCAGTTGTGGATTCGAGGGCACTGGCGATAGCCCGCCGACGGTTGATTCATTTGCCATGGTTTGCCGCTGCGATTTGCGGTGTGGCCTGGTTTTTGTGCATTCCAGTTTTTATTGGAGCGTTTCTGCAGGTTCAAAATCCACTTGATTCGCGGTTGCTTATGCATTTGCCGATTTCATTTTGTGTTTCCGGATTCATCGCAGTCACGCATTCATTCTTTTTAGTAGAACTGGCCAGTTACTGGGGGTTGTTTCCGGTTTTCTTTAAAGGTGAACGCGCCGATCTGGTTCCGGGCGTGTTCACGTTGTCGTTGCGCGGCCGCGGAATCCTTTGGGCCGTATCCGCGTCGATCTGCCCGATCGTTTCGCTTTTATTGCTCATGTTTGCGCCGCGATCGCCGACGATTAATGCGGAATGGTTTGCGGTCTTTGTTGGTGTCGTCGGTATTGCCTTCGGAATCTTCACCGCATTGATGATGAGCTGGCTGGTCGCGAAGCCGATCGATCGATTGCGTGCCGCGGCGGATGCGGTCTCCCGTGGCAGGTTCGATGTCGATCTGGGCGAGGCACGGGCGGACGAATTTGGACGGTTACTGGGAGAATTCGGCAACATGGTCCGTGAGCTTAGAGACAAGGAAAAATTGCGGCAGACGTTCGGCTTGCACATCGGCAAGCGCGCAGCCGAACAAATTCTGGCGCATGACCCGGGATTGAGCGGCGTCGAGGAGGAGATCACCGTCATGTTTGTGGACATGCGTTCGTGGACTGCACGGACGAGCGTGTCCGCACCAAGCGAGGTGGTCGAAGTGATGAACGATTTTTTCCGGGTAACCGTCCGCGTTGTAGAGGAAAAACATCGCGGGATGGTAAACAAATATTTGGGCGACGGATTCATGGCGATTTTCGGCGTCGGTGACTCCGGTTCCAATCACGCGAGGGACGCAGTGGCTGCCGGCCGGGAAATACTCTCCGCAGTAGAAGAACTGAATGACGATCTCGCGGCGAGAGGTCGCGCCTCGATCCAAATTGGAATTGGAATTCATTCGGGGCCGGCGATCGTCGGCAGCATCGGCTCGCCGCAAAGGCTCGAGTTCACCGCCATCGGGAATACAGTGAACATCGCTTCGCGCATGCAGGGGCTGACGAAAACGACCGGGAAACCGCTTCTGGTGACGGCGGCCGTACGAGACCGTTCAGGCGATTCGTTCAGCTTCGAGGAACTGCCACCGCAGGAGGTCCGCGGGATCGACGGCCGAATGCCAATTTTTGCCGTGCAATACGAAATCTAATCATGATGTCGCTCTCTGAAATTGTTAATTATACAAATGATTTTCTGCGTATTCGTGAAATAGGCGATTGGGACAATGCGCTGAATGGTCTGCAGATCGAAAACGCCGGAGGCGCTACTAAAATCGGCGCGAGCGTTGACGTTTCGACACGAGTCCTGGCAGAAGCAGCAAAGCTGAATGTCGACCTTTTGATTGTACATCACGGTTTGTTTTGGCCAGGTCTGAAACCCGTAACAGGCGTGTTGCGCCGGCAACTGGAACTAGCCTTTGAAAACAACATCGCACTTTACAGCGCACATCTGCCGCTCGATCTCCATCCACAGGTCGGCAACAACGCACTGCTCGCTGCCGCGCTCGGACTTAAATCGGATCAACCGTTTTTCGAAGAAAAAGGCCAAATGATTGGCGTGAAGGCGCGTGCTTCGTTGAGGCGTGATGAACTCGATCGCAAACTGCAAAAAGCACTGAATGGTCCGGTAAAAGCCTTCATGTTTGGTCCCAAAAAGACTGGAACAATCGGAGTGATTACCGGAGGCGCAGGCTCGGAGATCTACAGGATCGCGCAGGAGGGGATCGACACATTTATCACAGGCGAAGGGCCGCATTGGGCGGCAGTAGCAGCCGACGAACTTGGGATGAATCTCTTTCTCGGCGGACATTACGCCACCGAGGTTTTCGGGGTAAAGGCCCTGGCGGAGCATTTGTCCAAACGCTTCGAAATTCCATGGGCGTTCATCGATTGCCCGACTGGCATGTGACCGGATAATTCGAATCACAAACCACAGATGACAAATGACGATGCAATATCGAAACGCGCCCAGCGTTTTCGTATCATTTTAGCGCTTCTTGTTAGCATGCCGCCGTTGGCCGCGCCTTCGGTCAAAGCCGGTCGGCCGACGCCACCAAGTGGATACAAAGTTGTTCGAGTGCACTACAGCCCTCTAAACAAGATGATCATGTCTGCCCGCATCAACGGGCAACACGCAAATCTGCTTGTCGATACCGGCTCCAATCAAACCATCCTCGACGCCGCCGCGGCTGCTTCGTTCGGCATAAGACCATCGCAACACGGGCCGCTGTACATTCAGTTCACGCAAATCAACGGCCAGAATCTGCCCGTGGGCTTCGCGCAAACTATCACAGCCGGCAATATGAGTTTTAGCAGTGTTTTCGTGACCCTGCGTAATTCGAGTCGTTCGGATCGTGCGAATGCGGACGTCGATGGCGTTCTTGGGCTTGATATTCTCGCGCGGTATAAGGCCGTCATTAATTGCCGCACGAAACTCATTTTCTTCAAAGTTGATCGGGGGCGGCGAACGCAACTTGCCGCCGTTGCGAAATCAGAAAAATTCACAAGAGTCCCACTACGGCACGAAGAGAACGGCGCCCTGACTGCTCCGTGTTCGATCCGTGGGCAACCAGCTCGTTTGCTCGTCGATACAGGCTCATTTGTTACGACTTTTACCGAACCGGTCCTCAAATCGCTTGGAGTCGGGCTACAACCCACACATGTATCTGCGCATTTCCCTGTTGGAAGGACGAAGAAAGTCAGCGCCGCACAGATCAATGATTTTACCATCGGTGATTTCAAAGTGCCGGCAGGACAATTCGGCGCGACAGCATTGCCCAATTTCCCATTGCGGCAGGGAAGCAGCAGAATGTTCGGGATTTTGGGGATGGATACGCTGTACAAATGTCATGCCATCATTGACCTCGACAGCATGAATCTCTTTTTGAAATAAGTGTGCGAACAGTGGTGCGCCGCTTTGTTTCTAAAGTTTTTGCTTTCCCAAATCGTCGGACGCTGTTCCTTGTTCGCCGATGACTGCGGCCGAAGATCGGCGAGGAAGCACACGCGCGGCAGGAATCGTGGGTATGGCGATTCTGTCGAGCCGCATTCTCGGATTGATTCGCGAAATGATATTTGCCGGGCTTTTCGGCGCCGGAAAAAATCTCGACGCGTTTTTGATGGCATTTCGGTTGCCAAATCTGCTGCGTGACTTGTTTGCCGAAGGCGCGCTATCGACGGCATTCATCACGACGTTTTCAAAGAAGATCGCGGTTGACGGCGACAAATCAGCATGGCGACTCGCGAACAAGGTGGCGACGCTCACGGCTGTTTTCATGAGCGCAGTCACGCTGCTGGGCATTGTGTTCGCGCCGCAACTTGTGGACCTTCTAACGTGGGGAAGCTGGTCGCCGGACAAGACCGCGCTCACTGTCCTGCTCACGCGCATCATGTGGCCCTTCATGTTGCTCGTCTCGCTCGCTGCGCTGGTGATGGGCGTGCTCAATGCCAAGCAAGTCTTCGGTCCGCCGGCCATGGCTTCGAGTTATTTTAATCTCGGTTCAATTATTGCCGGTGTTGCAATTGGCTGGTGGCTCGATCCGAATTTCGGGGCACGCTCCCTTGTCGGATTGGCAATCGGGACGCTGGTTGGGGGAGCCTGGCAATTGGTTGGACAATTTCCTTCTCTCTGGCGCGTTGGGTACAAGTACCACGCCGATTTTCGATGGCGGGACGAAGGCGTGCGCACGGTGCTCACGCTCATGGGGCCAGCCGTGATCGCTGCCAGCGCCGTTCAGGTCAACGTGCTCATCAACAGCGGATTTGCGGCGAGCCTTGGCAACGGTCCAGTCAGCTGGTTGAACATCGCGTTTCGTCTAATGCAATTGCCGCTGGGACTTTTCGGCGTTGCCATCGGGACGGTCACGCTTCCGTTGGTATCGAAAAGCGCGGCCGTCGGAAACATGGACGAGTTCCGCTCGATTCTTGCTCGTGGAATACGGCTGGCGTTTTTGCTCACCATTCCGTCGGCGATTGGCCTGGCGATGTTTGCCTCGCCCATCATCAGCGTGATCTATCAACACGGGCGGTTTAATGCCGAAATGACGCGGGAGACTGCCGGTGCTCTGGAATTTTATGCAGTCGGACTCGTTTGCTATGCAGGACTGAGGGTATTAACGCCTGCGTTTTACGCGATTGGCAAACGCAACACGCCAATGGTCATCAGTTTCCTTGCGATTGGCGCGAACCTTTTTCTCAACTGGCTTTTTACATTTCACCTTGCCTGGGGACATCGCGGCCTGGCGTTTTCGACGAGTCTTGTCGCGACAATCAATTTTTTACTGCTTTACGCATTGATGCGGCGTCACGTGCGCAGGTTGGAGACGCGGCAGTTACTAGTTGGCCTCGGAAAAATGTGTTTTGCGGGCGGCGTGCTGGCATTGGTTTGCTGGGCAGCAAATTACTGGTGGCTTGATGCGTGGGCGAGCCTCCGCTTTTTTCCAAAGCTATGTGAGTTGTTCGTAGCGATCGCGCTTGGCATTGCTGCGTTCTTTGGCTGTGCGTTCTTGCTACGCGTCAGCGAAGTGCACGACATCGTTGATATCTTTCGGCGAAAAATAAATCGCGCGTTGTAGAGGCGTTTGTGTGAAACGCCTCTGCACTCGCCGCGGCGAGCGCCTCTACGCGAGCGCCTGGTCGAGATCCTCGATAAGATCGTCAGCGTTCTCCAAGCCGATCGACAATCGCAAGAGTCCTTCGGGTGAAGTTGTCCCAGGGCCCTCGATTGATGCTCGATGCTCAATCAAGCTTTCCACTCCGCCAAGACTGGTTGCTCGCGTAAAGATTTTTGTCTTAGCTGCCACTGACATCGCTGCGTCCCGGCCATCCTTAACCTCAAGGGAGAGCATCCCGCCGAACGTCGACATCTGCTTTGCCGCAATCTCGTGTCCAGGATGGGACTTCAATCCGGGATAATGGACGCGTGCCACCTTTCGATGCCGGGAAAGAAAATCAGCAACTTTCATCGCATTTTCCGAATGCGCACGCATCCGCCACGGGAGAGTACGCATGCCCCGCAGGATTAGCCAGCAATCGAAAGGTGAGGGGACGGCTCCCCCCTCGTATTGAATACTGCGGACACGCTGGAAAAAATCGCTCTCGACTTTCGTAACAACAATTCCACCGAGGACGTCACAATGGCCGCCGAAATATTTTGTCGTGGAATGCAAGATTAGATCGGCGCCCAAATCGAATGGGCGCTGCAGCGTCGGCGCCCAGGTATTATCGCAAACGCAGATCGCGCCCGCTCCGTGAACAATCTGTGCAACCGTGGCGAGATCGACAATTCTTAACAGTGGATTGGATGGGGTTTCCATCCAGGCGAGCTTTGTTTTCGGACGCAGCGCTTTTTCTACGGCTTTCAGATCGCTCATATCTACGAAGCTGACGTCGAGCCCCCAGCGCCGGAAAATCTCTCGCAGTAACCGTGACGTTCCGTAGTACGCATCGACGTGCGCGAGGACGTGATCGCCCGGCTCCAGCGCCTGGAAGATCGCCATGCTTGCTCCCGTGCCAGATGCGAAAGCGGCCGCCGCTGCGCCGCCTTCCAGCGCGCTAATCCCTTGCTCGAGCGCCTGGCGGTTTGGATTGTTGTTGCGGGTGTACATGAACCCCCGCGAGTACGTGCCCTCGGCATCTCGCTCGAACGTCGTTGAAAGATGAATCGGTGACGCAACCGCGCCCGTCGCTGGATCAACGGTATGCCCCGCATGGACAGCTAAAGTCTCAATTCTCATTGTGGTTGATTTTTCGAACGGACGCTACGGGTTGCAAATGCGGTTGTCGAACTTATGGTGTTGCGGCTTCGGGGTTAACTCACGAACGGTTTCGGGGTTGACGGCTCCATTTGCCCAGCGCCAAATAGCAACTGCTTTTGGCGGACGACCGGCCGAGCGTGTTTATTTCATGAGTATCTACGACGACGACGTGTTTCAAATGGCGTGTGACCAGTTTCAGGTCATTGCCGATTACTTGAGTATCGACAAAAACGACCGCGAGCGATTGATGTATCCAAAGCGCGCTATCGCCGTGACTCTCCCAGTGCACATGGACGATGGCAGCACCAGAACGTTCCAGGGCTACCGCGTTCAGCATCATTTGACCCTCGGTCCGACCAAGGGCGGAACTCGCTTCGCTCCGTCCTTGTCCATGGGTGAAACTGCAGCGCTGGCCATGTGGATGAGCTGGAAGTGTGCGCTGTCCAATTTGCCGTACGGCGGAGCCAAAGGCGGAGTCGCGGTGGATCCAGCGAAATTGTCGCGAAAAGAATTGGAAGCGGTTTCGCGCCGCTACATGCAGGAGATGATTCCCTTTGTCGGACCGCACACCGACATCATGGGGCCAGACATGGGCACAAATGAACAGGTCATGGCGTGGTTCATGGACACTTACTCGGTCCATCAAGGTTATTCTGTAAGCGAAATCGTGACCGGCAAGCCGGTGGCTATCGGCGGAACGGAAGGCCGACGCGAGGCAACAGGGCGTGGCGTTGTTTACCTGGTTGAGCGCGCGATGAACATGCTGAAAATGGATCCCGAAAAATGCACGGCGATTGTGCAGGGATTCGGTAACGTGGGCTCAGTCGCCGCTCTGTCGCTCGCTTACAAGAGCGGCGTCAAAGTCGTTGGCATCAGCGACGCACATGCGGCGATCTACGATCCAAAAGGAATAGATGTTCAGGCTGCCGAACAACACATTTTTAAGAAGGGGACCCTGCGCGCGTTTGCCCAGGACGATCATGTCGATCCGAACGAGCTGCTTACCATGCAATGCGATATCCTGGTGCCAGCCGCGGTCGATCGCGTGATTAACGGAAAGAACGCCGGTCAGCTTAAGTGCCGCATCCTCGCTGAAGGTGCCAATGGGCCAACCACACCGGAGGCAGACCTGATTTTGGAAAAACGCTGGGACGAAATTTTTGTCATCCCGGACATTTTATGTAACGCGGGCGGCGTAATTGTTTCTTACTTCGAGTGGGTGCAGGGCCTGCAATCCTACCTGTGGACGGAAATCGAAGTGACCGACAAACTTTTCCGTATCCTGGAGCATTCGTTTGCGCAGGTGATCAAACGCGCGAAGGCGCATAAGATTTCTCATCGCACAGCGGCCATGGCCATTGGAGTCGAGCGCGTTCTCAAAGCCAAACAGGTGCGTGGACTGTTTCCGTGAGCCGCAAAGAAAATCTTGTTGACGTGTCCAATCCGCCTCTCCCCTTGGCGAAGGGGAGAGGACTGAGGTGAGGCAATCGAACAAGCTCATGCTCGATAAGATTCAACCCTCACCCTAGCCCTCTCCCTTGCGAAGGGAGAGGCGACAGTCTGACCAAGCAACGACAATGAAGTTTTCCCACAGCGAAGAAGACCGCGAGGGAAAACATCTCGATGTCCTGACCGATGAGGAGAATGGTCTGCGCATCATTGTCTCCCGTCTAGGTGCGGAATTAATCAGTCTTGCGAGAGTTAACGAGGCAGGGGAATGGACTGGCTTTCTTTATCGCGATAACGACTTATCTACGCCGCCGCAGGGCTGGGCGAATCATGCGACCGTGATGGGGTATTATCTCCATCGGCTTAAAGACGGACACAGTTTGTACCGGGGACGCCAGATCAAAGGCGGCAATCACGGTTTTCTCCGCTCCAAAGTGTGGCACTTCGCCGGAACTTCTCTTCAGGGAACCGGGGTGTCATTGCAATATTCGATAACGCCGAAGGATTTCTCAGCGGAGGAATATCCATTGAAAGTCAGCGTCAACCTGACCTACACGATCGATGCGAATAAAGTCGGCGTGCTTTTCGAGTTTCGAAATGAGGAGCCCGAGCTGGATGCGCATGTTTCGTTCGGTCTGCATCCTGGCTTCGCGGCGACGTCTTTTGAAACTTTTCATCTTCAAATGCCTCGAGGCCTTTATCGCCGACACTTTTCGCCGGGAAATTATCTTTCAGGGCAGACCCGCGATATCGAGTTCGCCGGCGGGGAAATGCCGTTTACCAGAACTGAATTGCCCGGCTCGTTTATTCTGGAACTTCTCGATGTTCCAAGGCCTCGATTTTCCTATGTCGATCCGCCCAGCGGCCGATGGGTGATCCTCGATTTAACGAGCGTGCCGTACCTGACGTTGTGGTCGGACGGCGAGCCGTTCCTTTGCGTTGAACCATGTTGGGGCCTCACGGACGCTCATCAACAGCGAGCTTTTGAAAATAAGGAAGGAATTCAAATCATCCCGCCCGGCGGCGTGCTGCAGGCGTCGTTCAGCATGGCCCCGGAACTTGCTTCCAGCGATTAGCCAGCTAACTGACGCTTTAACTACCGAACGATATGCTGACCGCTTCACTTCGCGCTCTGCTCGCGCACTCGATCGATTATGCGGGGATGTTTCCGCCTTGTAGTCTCGGGCTCGAATCAGCGCTTAAAAATCAGTCTGAATATGTCCGCTCGCCGGAGGCATGGATGCTTGGCGCATTCGTTCTTCCTGTCGAACAGTTCGATGCGACCAAACAATTGCTTTCGCAGTTTGATGCTCAACATCCACTTCGCATCGCTGCGCTCGGACCAAAAACCGCGAGCGTTGATGCCTTTCTTGACGCGGTAGACAACGCGGATGCAGCGATTCGCTCATTATCGAGGCATAACGTCGATCTGATATCAATCAGTCATCTTGAGATGTTTCTGCCAAACGACATGGATATTGCGTCGCTAAAGGAAGCGAAATCGATTCTCGGCGATTTGCCCGTTTTCTGGGAAGCGCCGCCCGACAGGGCGGAACAAACCATCGCGTTACTCGCTGAATTCAACTCTGACGCTGACTTGGCGACTTTTGGTTACAAACTGCGTACCGGCGGAGTAACTGCGGATGCGTTTCCGACTTCGATGCAGATTGCCAAAGCGCTCGTGACTCCGGCTACCCATCAACTGCCGGTCAAGTTTACGGCCGGTCTCCATCATCCGCTGCGCCAATACCGGGAGGAAGTCCAGGCAAAGATGCACGGTTTCCTGAATGTACTGGGCGCGGCCGTCCTGGCCGCTGAACATCGATGGGACACAAATCAGACCGCGATGATGCTCGAAGACGAAAAGGTCGGTTCCTTTTCGTTTACCGATGATTTTTTTACGTGGCGGGAATGGCAGATCGATACCAAACGGCTCCAATATCGTCGCCGATTCGTGGCATCGTTCGGCAGTTGCAGTTTCGATGAGCCGCAGGAGGACTTGCGCGCGTTGAAATTGCTGTAGGGTAGGGATAGCGCGCCGCGCCGTCCGGACGGTCCGAGCCGGACTGGCACTACGGCGCGGCGTCCTTAACCATAATGTCACTGAAATCATTCATCGACGTTCCGTCTGATTCGCATTTTCCCATTCAAAATCTTCCATTCGGCATCTTTCAACCGAGGGGAGGCAAACCGCGGGCGGGAGTCGCCATCGGCGATTTGATCGTCGATCTTTCCGTTCTTGAAGAACTCGGTCATTTTCGTTCGCCGGAATTTCAGGGACGAAAACCGTTTTCAGAAGACTCGCTGAATGCATTCCTTGCGCTTGGTCGTCCGGCATGGCGCAAGGCGCGCGCGATCCTTCAACGTCTTCTGTCGTCCAAAACGCCGATCCTGCGTGACAACGCGAGGCTGCGGGCACGGGTTTTTCAGGCGCAAAAGAGCGTCACCATGAAACTGCCTGTGCGCATAGCGAATTATACCGATTTCTATTCGTCCTATCACCATGCGCACAATGTCGGCACGATGTTGCGTGGGCCGGAAAACGCGCTGATGCCGAATTGGAAATGGTTGCCTGTCGCGTATCACGGACGCGCCAGCTCGGTTGTGATCAGCGGCACTGATGTGCGTCGACCACAGGGACAGGTCAAGCCGCCAGATGTTTCGGTACCAACTTTCGGTCCAACCAAGAGTCTCGATTACGAGCTCGAAATGGCTTTCCTGATCGGCCCGGGGAACTCGTTAGGCGAACCGGTGCCGATTGACCGCGCGGTCGACCACATCTTCGGCCTGGTGCTAATGAACGATTGGAGCGCGCGCGATATTCAAGCATGGGAGTACCAGCCTCTCGGGCCGTTCCTGGCGAAGAATTTTTGCACCAGCATCTCACCCTGGGTCGTGACACTGGAGGCCCTTGAGGCTTTTCGAAAACCGCTCCCGAAGCAGGATCCCGAACCAATGCCGTACCTGCGAGCAAAGGACGATTTCACATTCGACATCCAACTCGAGGCGAGCCTGCAAACCTCGTCGATGAAAGCAGCGCACGTCATCACGCGGACCAATTTTCAAAATCTTTACTGGAGCATTATTCAGCAACTTGCTCATCACACAGTGAACGGCTGCAATTTGCAGCCCGGCGATCTGCTAGCCAGCGGAACAATCAGTGGAGCAACTGAGGAATCGCGCGGTTGTATGTTAGAGCTGACCTGGCGCGGCGCGAACCCGTTAAAGCTTCCGAATGGCGATACGCGCAAGTGGCTCGAAGACGGCGATACTCTTGCCATTACTGGCTGGTGTCAGGGCGATGGCTACCGTGTTGGCTTCGGCGAAGTGGGCGGACGCATCATTGGAAATGCCAAGTGACAAGTGAATCGTGACAAGACGGGGCTCAAGCCGACTGTTGTATTTGCACGATGGATTTCCTGGATCGGGCATCCGTTAGTTTTCATCACTCTTTCCATCGGCGTCACTGTTGCGTTGCGTCTCGCTAATCGCGCGGGTCTGGCCCTTTTGCTGACTCTCTTTGCGACGGTGATTCTGCCGATGGCACTTTTGCTTTTTCGGGGATTTCAATCGGGCCGGTGGAGCGATCCCGATGTCTCCGTTCACGCTGAACGCATCCGATTTTATCCACGCGCGATTTTCATTTCGGCGGTGGCTGTGATTGTACTTTTGCTATTGCAAGCGCCGGCGTTCGCGTTGCGCGGTGCCACCATGACGTTGTTTTTGCTGATTGTCGCAGCGCTCCTCAATTTTCGAATCAAGCTATCGTTGCACGCGCTTTTCGCGTTCTATAGCGCCATCATTCTCTTCGTGGTCAATCCGATCGCCGGCGCAGTCGCCTTCGCGCTGGCTCTCCTCGTTTTCTGGTCGCGAGTTTATCTAAAGCGACACGATCTTTCGGAAACGCTCGTCGGCACTCTTCTCGGTTTGCTGGGTGGACTGGTTACAGCGTGGTAGCCCGTCTAAAGCGACGGCGCTGCACCAAACCAACCGGATTAATATCCTCGCGCCACGTAATGCCCGCGGATCCACACGCGCTGACCATACCGCCACGCCCAGTGACCAGGCTTCCAGACGTAATATACGCGCCCATACCAGTATCCGGGTCCGCGATAATACGGTCGGTCGCCAACTGCGACCACGACTGAGCCTCCGCCGTAATACGGCCCGGCGCCGTAGTAAGGGCCGTAGCCCGGATACGCGCTGTAATAGCCCTCACAGCCCGCTGTCGCGAACAGGGCTGAAAGCAAGAGAACCAACAGAATCACCCGTCGAAAATTGGTTTCCGTTTCGTTCCCATTCGGGTTTCCGATGTAAACAGCGCGCATCTTCATATAATCATATTCGGTTTTGGCGGAGTTTTACGCGCCTACATTCGCCACTGCGAAACGCCGTTTCTTGTGGCTGAGAATTTATACAACGCCTTGATCGAGCATCGCGTCGGCAACTTTCACAAATCCGGCGATGTTCGCGCCGACGACAAGATTGCCGGGATGCCCATATTCCTCGGCTGTTTCCCACGAGTTTTTGAAAATCGTGAACATGATGTGACGCAAGCGTGAGTCCACTTCCTCGCGCGGCCACGGCAAGCGCATCGAATTTTGGCTCATTTCCAGACCGGAAGTCGCCACGCCGCCCGCATTCGCCGCTTTGCCGGGACCGAAGAGAATTTTCTTCTCCAGAAAAAGATCGACGCCTGCGGGTACAGTGGGCATGTTGGCCGCCTCGGAAACCAGATAGCAACCGGTCTCAACCAATCTCTTTGCGTCTTCACCGGTAATCTCGTTCTGGGTAGCGCAAGGGAACGCGCAATCGCATTTAATGCTCCATGGTCGCTGACCGGCCACAAATTTCGCGCGGAACTTTTTCGCATATTCCGCGATGCGTCCACGCCGCACATTCTTAATACTTTTCACCCAGGCGAGTTTCTCTTCGGTGATCCCGTTCTTGTCGTAAATGAAGCCTCCTGAATCGGACATGGTAACGGGCTTTGCACCGCACTCGATCAGTTTTTCCACCGTAAATTGGGCAGCGTTGCCAGCGCCTGAGACAGTACAAATTTTTCCTTCGATTGTTTCGTTGCGCGTCTTGAGCATTTCCTGCGCGAAATAAACCGCACCGTATCCCGTCGCTTCAGGACGTATGAGTGAGCCGCCCCAATTAAGCCTTTTCCCGGTCAACACACCTGTGAACTCGTTTGCCAGACGTTTGTATTGGCCAAAGAGATATCCAATCTCGCGGCCGCCCACGCCGATGTCGCCCGCCGGCACATCCGTATTGGCGCCCACGTGGCGGAACAGTTCGGTCATGAACGATTGGCAGAAGCGCATGACTTCGGTGTCGGATTTTCCCTTGGGATCGAAATCCGCGCCGCCTTTGCCGCCGCCCATCGGCAGACCTGTCAGTGAATTCTTAAAGACCTGTTCGAACGCGAGGAACTTAATGATACTGGCGCAAACCGTCGGGTGAAAGCGCAGGCCCCCCTTGTAAGGGCCGAGCGCGCTGTTCATCTGGACACGGAAACCCCGGTTAACCTGAATCTGACCTTTGTCGTCGATCCAGGGCACGCGGAATTGAATCATCCGCTCGGGTTCGACAAGGCGGTCGAGGATTTTTCCGTCACGATATTTCTTGTTACGCTGAATCACCGGCCGGATTGATTCGAGCACTTCTGTCACCGCCTGAAGAAACTCAGGCTCATTAGCATTGCGCTTCTTAACAACTTCGAGAACTTGCTGAACCAGGCCCATAAGGGTGTTACTTCTGCCGGTTATTTCCCTCGTAGGCAAATAAAAACAACGGGCGCGCTTCAGGCTGGGGACCTCGGACCTGTCGCCGTGGCGAGCGCTTTGCCTTCAAGTCGCGCTTCCGATTTCGAGCGAGCAGTAAAAAAATGCGCGATGCAGGGTTCGAACCTGCGACTTCTTGCGTGTGAAGCAAGCGCTCTACCACTGAGCTAATCGCGCTCGTTTTCAGAAGCGGACAAAATAAGGCGCACACGGAGCGGCGCAAGCATCCGCCGGAATTGTAGCGCGGCGGCCTCGAAAGCCTTCGGGGTTGCCCTACAATAAATGCCATTCTATCTAAACATATGTCCGAACATAAAATTACTCTCACCTGGAAACGCGGCGACACGCCGTTCGAGTATCAGAAATATTCTCGCGATCACACCTGGAAATTTGACGGCGGTCACGAAATGCAGGCGTCGGCGGCTCCCGCCTATCTCGGAAACCCAAAGCTTGTTGATCCCGAAGAGGCGTTTGTGGCGTCGCTTTCGAGCTGCCATATGCTCACCTTTCTCGCCATCGCAGCCAAAAAAAAGTTCGTGCTCGACGAGTATGTTGACGATGCGGTCGGCCACATGGAAAAAAATGCGGAAGGAAGGCTTGCCATTACGCATGTGACGCTAAGTCAGCGGCTGAAATTCTCAGGCGACAAGCAACCAACAACGCAAGAGCTCGAGGAAATGAATCACGCCGCGCACGAGCAATGCTTCATTGCCAATTCGGTGAAGACCGAAGTCACAGTCGAAACGCAGAAGTAGCAACCGGATTTCATTGCAACTCTGTAGACGCAGGCGTGTCGCCCGCAAAATCTGGGACATGCAGCCGACACGGCTGCCACTCCAGATTTCTTTGGATTGAAAGTGCATAATCTGCGCTAATCTGTGCCGAAATGACGACTAGGTCTCCAGACCCTCAACTGATGGAAAAGATCGTCAGCTTGTGTAAACGGCGCGGTTTCATTTTCCAGTCGAGCGAGATTTACGGCGGGTTGAATGGCCTTTGGGATTACGGTCCGCTGGGGGTCGAGTTAAAACGAAATCTCAAGAACTACTGGTGGCAGGTGACTGTGCATGAAAGAGACGACGTCGTCGGCATGGACGGATCGATCCTGACCCATCCTGCGGTGCTGAAGGCATCGGGTCATGTCGAGGGATTTTCGGATCCGATGATCGATTGCAGAACTTGCAAAGCGCATTTGCGCGCGGACCAGCTGGTTGAGAAAAAAGGGATTAAGCAGTGCCCAAATTGCGGCGGCAAGGATTTAACCGCACCGCGACAGTTCAACCTGATGTTCGAAACGCAGGTAGGCGCTGCAGCTGACGAAAGTTCAGTTGCTTATCTCCGGCCTGAAACAGCGCAGGCCATCTTTGTTCAGTTCAAAAACATCCTCGAAGTATCACGCAAGAAGTTGCCATTCGGCATCGCACAAATTGGCAAGGCGTTTCGGAATGAAATCAATCCGCGCAATTTCACGTTTCGCTCCCGCGAGTTTGAGCAAATGGAGCTCGAATATTTTTGCCGGCCGGAGCAGGGAATGCAATTGCTCGAATATTGGAAGGAAGAACGCCTGAAGTTTTATGAGAACATCGGGATTCCGCGCGGCAAACTTCACGTGCTCACAGTGCCGGACGAAGAGCGCGCGTTCTATTCAAAGGGGACCTACGACATCGAATACGAATTTCCCTTTGGACGCCAGGAACTCGAGGGCGTCGCGTATCGGACGGATTACGATTTGTCGCAGCATCAAAAGGCGAGCGGGAAGTCTCTCGAATATTTTGATGAAGAAACAAAACAACGATTTGTGCCCCATGTTGTCGAACCGAGTGCTGGTGTTGATCGCACGGTGCTGGCGCTAATCTGTGAGGCCTATTCGGAAGATCAGGCGCCAGATGAAAAAGGGAAAATGGAAACGCGCATAGTTCTACGTTTCCATCCGCGGATGGCTCCCGTTAAATGCGGCGTTTTCCCGTTGCTCAAAAACAATCCGCAGCTCGTCGCGAAGGCGAAGGAAATTGTCGATCTTTTGCGGCCGCACATGGTTGTCTTCTATGATGAGAGCGGCGCCATCGGCCGCCGATACCGACGTCAGGATGAAATTGGCACCCCGTTCGGGATCACGGTTGATTTTGAGACACTCGGCGAAAAGGACCCGGCGCTGCGTGATACGGTAACATTGCGCGATCGTGATTCGATGAAACAACAACGCGTTGCGATCCAAGACTTGCCAGCAATCTTACGGGAACGACTGTACTAATGGATCTCGCGCAGTTCCGCGAATACTGCCTGAGCAAACGCGATGCGACCGAGGGCACGCCATTCGGACCAACTGTTCTCGTGTTCAAGGTGAGCGGCAAAATGTTCGCGTTAGCGACTCTCGATGACGTGCCGACCACTGTGAACCTGAAATGCGACCCTGATCTGGCGCTCGAGCTGCGCGATCGTTACGAGCAAGTCACGCCAGGTTATCACATGAACAAGAAGCACTGGAACACCATCGAGATTGAGGGTGGCATTCCTGATCCCGAACTAAGAAAAATGATCGACCACTCGTACGATCTCGTAGCAAAAGGCCTGCGAAATCCTAGGGTAAGGGTTGCAGCTCGATCTCGCCGAAACTCAACTTCAGCGCGTCGCGAGCGACGTTAAGGAAATTGTCGGCCGCGTCGGTGAGACCGACATGGAGCTCGCCGGGATTTGGCAGCGATGCCCGAAGCGAGTGTCGATCCAGTATTTCTTCTACAGCGCGCGCGCAATTGTGCGCGGAATCGACGAGCTTGATTTTGCTCTGGAGCGATCGTTCGATCGCACCGGCAAGGAGCGGATAATGCGTACAGCCAAGCACCAATGTGTCGATCCCATCAGTAAGCATCGGTTCGAGATAGCGCATGATCATTCGGTCCGTCACTTCGTCGTCGAGCAGTCCTTCTTCAATAAGCGGGACAAGCAGCGGACACGCGCGACTGCTAACGCGCACATTGTCATCGGCCGCGCGCAACGCCTTTTCATACGCGCCGCTGCGAATGGTTGCACGTGTTCCGATGACGCCGATGTGCCGGTTGCGTGTCGCTTGCAAAGCAGCTCGCGCTCCCGGCTCAATTACACCGATCACAGGCACGGAAAATTCCTTTGTTAGCAACGGCAATGCGACCGACGAAACCGTGTTACACGCAACAACCAGCGCTTTTGCGTTTCTCCGCGTCAAGATTCCGGCTAGTTCTACGGCGTAACGCCGCACCGTTTCTGGGCTTTTCGGTCCGTAAGGAACACGCGCCGTATCGCCAAGATAAAAAATGTTTTCGTTTGGCAGCAAATCACGCAGCGCTTTCACGACGGTGAGGCCACCGATTCCAGAATCGAAAACGCCAATTGGGCGCGAATCACTCATGCAGCCGGGAAGGTGGCGGTTAGGGCATCGCTATGCAAGCGCGCGATAGGGCGTGCCCGCCGGACGTACCGCAGATTTGCAAACCAGCTCTGGCTTTGGATGATTGATCGCGATGGCTGAACTTCCGAAGAGATACGATCCAAAGTCGGTTGAACCGAAATGGTATCGACGCTGGATGGACAATCGCGACTTCGTTGCGAACCCGAATTCGTCGAAGCCGCCGTTCTCTATCGTTATGCCACCGCCAAACATCACTGGTGTGCTTACGCTTGGCCACGTACTTAACGACTCCATCCAGGATATCCTTGCGCGCCGCGCGCGAATGCAGGGCTTCGAAGTTCTTTGGCTGCCGGGCGTCGATCATGCAGGAATCGGTACCCAAACGGCAGTGGAGAAACATCTTCGGCGAACGGAAAATAAAACACGGCATGATCTTGGACGGGAGGAGTTCCTGCGACGCGTGCTAGCGTGGCAGGATAAACACGGTGGGATCATCATCGAGCAGCTCAAGCGCCTGGGCTGTTCCTGCGACTGGTCGCGTCAACGTTACACGCTTGATGACGCTTACGTTGCCGCGGTCCAAAACGTTTTTGTCGATCTCTATCGCAAAGGGCTGATTTACCGCGGCAGCCGGATGATTAACTGGGATCCGGCTGCGCAAACTGCGGTTTCAGATGAAGAAGTAATTTCCAAGCCGCAGAAAGGAAATCTCTACTTTGTTCGCTACGAAATTGTGGAGGAGCCTGGGCGTTTCCTGGAAATCGCAACGACTCGTCCGGAAACCATCATGGCCGATACTGCGATGGCTTTTTACCCGGGTGACAAGCGTTACGCCGATCTCGTGGGCAAGCACGCGTGGCGTCCGCTGGCGCGTGAGAAAATTCCGATCATTGCCGACGAAGCGATCGATCCTGAATTCGGCACGGGCGTTTTGAAAGTGACGCCCGCGCACGACGCATTGGATTTCGAAATTGGCCAGCGAAACCAGCTGCCGATTGTCGATGTGCTGCATCCGGATGGCCGCATCAATTGTCCCTCAGTACCGGAATTGGATGGGCTTGAGCGGTTCAAAGCGCGGGAAAAAGCCGCGGAACTATTGCAGGCGAGCGGAGCGCTCGCGAAGACCGAACCGTACGAGAATAATGTCGGGTTCAGCGATCGCAGCGATGTGCCGATCGAGCCTCGGATCAGCGAGCAATGGTTCCTGCGTTATCCAAAAACAGAGGAAGCTCTGGCTGTAGTGCGCGACCACCTGATTCGATTCTTTCCCCCGCATTGGGAGAAAGTTTACGCACAATGGCTGGAGAACATTCGCGATTGGTGCATCAGCCGACAGGTGTGGTGGGGGCATCGGATCCCGGCATGGTACCGGAAATCTCAAACTGTAGAGGCAGGCGTGTCGCCTGCGGATCAAAACAACGCAGCCGACACGGCTGCCGCTACAAAGAAAGAAAACATTCGCGTGCAGGTCGAGTCACCGGGTGAGGGATGGTTCCAAGATCCTGACACACTCGATACATGGTTTTCATCTTGGTTATGGGCTTATGAGACGATGGACATTGAAACCCGGAAGAAATTTTATCCGACGAGTGCGCTCGTGACGGCGCCGGACATCATTTTCTTCTGGGTGGCGCGCATGATCATCGCTGGCTTGGAGTTCAAGCCGGGGAAATCAGAGCGCGTTGAGGACAATATTGCATTCCACGACGTCTATTTTACGGGACTCATTCGCGACAAGCTCGGCCGGAAGATGTCGAAGTCCCTGGGTAACTCGCCTGACCCGCTCGAATTGATCGACAAGTACGGCGCTGACGGCCTGCGGTTTGGGCTAATGCGCATTGCGCCCAGAGGCCAGGATATTCGTTTCGACGAAAAGCAGATCGAAGAAGGGCGAAACTTCGCGACGAAACTTTGGAACGTCGCGCGCTTCCGGCAGATGCATGGACCGAGCGATCCCGCTCCACAAATCGACAATCAGACACTATCGATCTACGCCTTGGAACTACTCGCGCGCCTGAACGAAACAATCGACGCGATCGAAGCCGCTTACGGGGAGTATCAATTCAACACAGTCGCACAACGCCTTTACGACTTTGTCTGGAGCGATTACTGCGACTGGTTCGTCGAAGTGGCCAAGACGGAAATCTTCGGCAGCGACGAGACGAAGAAGCAATCTGCGCTGGCCGTAATGGACTTTGTGCTTTCCGCAATATTGCGACTGCTGCATCCCTTCATGCCGCACATTACGGAAGAGCTTTGGTCGTTATTGGGGGTCGGAAGCGATTCAATCCAATTTGCTGCTCTACCAGAGAAAACAGGTTTGGATGACGTTTCCGATCTAAGTGGCAAACGCGAGCTTGTTGAGGCTATTTACCAAACAATACAGGCGGGCAGGAATTTGCGATCAGAGTCCAAGGTCCAATCAACTAAGAAGATGCGTTTTATCTTACGCACAAATAATAAATCAATTTCTACACAGATTCCGACACTAACGCGATTGCTGAACGCCGAGGAAGTACAGCTGGACCCAAACTACCAGTCACAGGCCGGAAACCCAGTCGCGGTGACACCGCTAGGCGAGATCTTTTTGACCGTCGCTGCGGCTGACAGGGCAGGGGAACAGCAGCGGCTCGACAAGGAAATCGCAAGAATCGAAACGGAAGCGCGGGCCGTCGAGAAAAAATTGGAGACCAAATCGTTCGTTGATCGCGCTCCCGCAACCGTTGTTGAGGAGCATCGGCGGCGCTTGAAGGATTTCAGCGAGCAACTGGCGAAGCTGAAACAGGCGCGCGAATCCCTGAATTAAAGATCACTTTCTGCTCGTTGATCCTGGCGCCGCGCTTTTGAAAGAAGTCCTTTAGTTCAGGCGTGTAGAATGTTCTGTCGTATTCCTGATTGAGTTCGAGCCAGACTCGGCCCCGCGGCGTGAGATGTTTTGCCAGATCGTCGAGAAAGAATTCCCATTCGGGAATTTTCCAGAGATTCGGCATTTTGTGATTGTTGAAGCAAATCATGAAAGCCGTAACGAGATCGAATTTTTGTCCAAAATCAGGGAGCGGGCGAAAAGCGTCGATTCGCTGAACTACACGGCGGACTCCGAGCAGCCGCGTAACTTCCCGAAACATCGACAAACGGTCCATATCAAGGCCGAGTCCCGAATGCCCCAGCAGCTGGGCTATGTAGAGAAAATATCCTGCCCCGCAGCCAAGATCGAGGATGCGCTTGGGACGCACCAAATCGAGTTCAACCTGCCGAATTCGACGAACGTTGATTCCAATCCAGCGATCAAGATCAAGATACTTCGGCCAGTCTGCGCCGGGATTGGCGACGGCATATCGCTTGCGAATCTGCTCGAAAGCCACCGGATCGATTGTCTCGATGACCCGCTTCTTATTAAGCGCAAATCGTCCAGTCCGGAGAAGTCTGAGCGTGTGTTTCCTCGCGCTGACCAGGCTCTGGCCATCTACAAGCTTGCGTATTTTGTGTCGAAATCGCACCTGAAGATAGATCACAGCTTGTAGCGGAGCGCAACAATTTCAATTAAACTGGAACCTGGATGAGCCTCTGGAAAAAGTTGGTCTGGTTAGCCGTAGCCGCATTGGGCACGTGGGCGGTGGCGATGCTGGCGTTGTCTCGCGGCGAACACATCAGCGCGCTATGGATCGTTACCGCTGGATTTTGCGCGTTATCGATTAGCTATCGTTTTTACAGCAAATGGCTCGCCACAAAAGTGCTGGTGCTGAACGAGCAGCGTGCCACACCTGCCGTGCTGCAAAACGACAACAAAGATTATGTGCCGACAAACCGATGGATGGTTTTCGGGCACCACTTCGCAGCCATCGCTGGTCCGGGGCCGTTGGTTGGTCCTGTGCTGGCAGCGCAGTTTGGTTTTCTTCCCGGCACTCTCTGGATTTTGATCGGCGCGACGCTTGGCGGCGGCGTTCACGATATGATCACTTTGTTTGCGTCAATGCGCCGTGACGGCAAAACACTTGGTGAGATGGTAAGAGAAGAAATTGGGCGCGGCGTTGGCCTCCTCGCACTGGTCAGTGTCCTGGCGATCATGATTATTTTGCTGGCTGTTCTCGCGCTAGTCGTCGTGCAAGCTCTCGCGGAAAGTCCGTGGGGAGTTTTCACCATTGCGACGACGATTCCCATTGCGCTGATCATGGGAATTGGATTACGCACGGGCAAAGTGAGCGTGACGGCGGTCACGATCTTCGGTTTGCTCGGTCTGGCGTTTGGCGTGTGGGGCGGACAATTCCTCGCGAATTTTCCCGCGATTGAGAGTTGGTTTCGTCACGACCAGAAGTGGCTGGCCTGGGCCATCATGATTTATGGACTCGCTGCCTCAATCCTGCCGGTGTGGATGCTGCTGACGCCGCGGGATTACCTCAGCACATTCTTGAAGCTAGGCACCGTCGCCATGCTTGCGGCGGCTGTGATGCTGATCAACCCGACACTGCAAATGCCGGCGATTACCAAATTCATCGACGGCACCGGACTTGTCTTTGCGGGTCCGGTATTTCCCTTTGTATGTATCACCATCGCTTGTGGCGCAGTCTCCGGCTTTCATTCCCTGATTGCCTCGGGCACGACGCCGAAAATGATCACGCGCGAATCGAGCATCCGCGGTATCGGTTATGGGGCCATGGTGACGGAAATGATGGTCGCCCTGATGGCGATGATCGCAGCGTGCGTGCTTCAACCGGGAGAATATTTCGCTATTAACACAAAAGGCACGCCGACCGAAGTCGTCGCAAAAGTTTCCGCGGCTGGTTTTCCAGTAACAGAGGCGGAAATGCAGAAGCTGGCGACGAATCTGGGGGAATCGACAATGTTCAATCGCGCTGGCGGTGCGCCCACTTTCGCAGTCGGCATGGCCCACATGTTTGCTCGCGTCTCTGCTAAGCCGACAGCGCTGGCGCTGTGGTATCACTTCGCCATCATGTTCGAAGCGCTGTTCATTCTCACGACGATCGATGCTGGAACACGAGTGGGCCGATTTTTGCTCCAGGATTTTCTGGGCAATCTCTGGCGTCCACTGGGAAATACGCGTTCGTGGACTGCGAATTTTTTCTCCAGCATTCTCCTCGTTGCGGCGTGGGGATGGTTTTTGTACCAGGGCGTAATCGATCCTCTTGGCGGCATTAATTCACTTTGGCCGCTGTTCGGCCTTGCCAATCAATTGCTGTCGGTGGTCGCACTCTGCCTCGGCACAACGCTTTTGATCAAGATGCGAAAAAGCCAATATCTCTTCGTAACTTTGGTTCCACTTTGTTTCATGTGCGCGGTTACATTTTCCGCCGGCTATTTGAAGGTTTTCTCAGCGGACCCAAGGCTTGGATTTTTGAGCGGCGCCGAATCGCTTTCGAGTCAGGCTGCTGGAATGACTGATCCAGTCAAAGCAGCTGCTTTGGCGCGGCAGGCAACCATCTGGCGATTCGACACGTTTGTGGCCGTTTTCTTTCTGATCCTGGTGCTTCTGATCGTGCTGGGTTCGGCCAGGCAGTGGTGGCAATTATTGCGCGGAACCAAGCGCGTCGTTTTGCACGAAAGCGAATTTGTGCCGCTTAGCGCGGTATCATGATCTATTCGTATAAATCTTGGCGCCGGTGCGCGAGCGATTTTACACGGCTCCGAACCGAGAGAACGAGTTCCTGAGACACGTCGGCTTCAACAAGTTCTTCACGATCGGCAGATGCGGACGCGATCGCGACTCCGCGAGGATCGATAATCGTTGAGCTGCCACAAAACCATAACTCTTCATCTTTACCGACGCGATTCGATGCGATCACGTAACTCTGATTTTCGATCGCACGCGCCAGGGCAAGAGTTCGGAAATGTTCAATGCGCGGGAATGGCCATGCCGAAGAAACGATAAACGCACCTGCATTCTGTTCGACCGCCAGTTTTCTGTACATCTCCGGAAAACGGAGATCGTAGCAGATACTGAAGCCGAAGCGCAGGTTGCCAAACGCAAAGCTTGCGAAAGCGTCCCCTGAAGCAAAACACTTCTCCTCTCCGACGGGCGCGACTGCGTACAAATGAGTTTTACGATATTTGGCCGAGATTTGTCCCTGTTGATCGACAAAAACGAGGGAATTGTAAATTGACGTGCCATCCCGTTCCGACACGCCACACACAATCGCAATGGAAAGCTTCGCCGCGATTTCCTGAAGCCCGGGAACGAAACCGTTGGTCCACGAACCGGCGTGAGTTTGAATTACGGACATCGAGTATCCCGTGTCGGTCATCTCCGGAAAAACGATCAGCTCCGCACCGCCGTCCCTCGCACGGCGAGAAAAATCCCGAACCTTGAGCAGATTCGCTTTGGGATCACCGAGGGAACAAGAAATCTGAGCAGCCGCAACCTTCATATGAATTCGCCCACTAAACACGCGAAAGAACGCGAAATCTCGTATGCGACACCTGTTTTCTTTTGGTGTGTTTCGCGTTGTTTCGTGGCGAAGCAAATTAGAACAAACGAAGGACAATTACAGCCGCACCTGCTGCGCGTCTTTGGCGGGGATCCAGCCGCGCAAGTTATTCGGTAACGCAGCGTAGATCCAATCCCCGCGGGTGCTCAAGATTTTCACTTCACTGCCAGGTGGCAATGCAAGGACGCTGTTGGCAGTGTCCGCCGTCGCAAGACGCGCCTGGACATCCTTGCCGGTTATTATGGCGAGCGCGCTTCCATCGGTCCCGCGTTCGAGCGTGTACACCGCGTAGCTCGAGACGGCGCTGATCAGCAGGCAAAAGATCAACGTGGCGATCAATGTAGCCGACCTGCGGCGCGCAAATAGCAGCATGACAAATGCAAATGCGGCGAGCCAAAAAGTAATCGCCGCCGCGATGCTGTACTGGTTGACGCTCGCGAATTGCAAGTAGCGTTCCGGCCGGCTTTGCTGCAGCTCAAGTGCGCGCGCTTCATCACGCGCAATCTGCAAATTGGCCTTGGCTTCCGGGTGATGTCGCTCCAAGGCGAGCGCGCGTTCGTAATTCAAAATCGCGTCCCCAAAATCGCCCGTCCGGAAATAAGCGTTGCCGAGATCGTAAAACAGAGTTGCACTCCATTGTCCCGCGCGGACGAGCGCGTCGTAGCCAGAGATCGCTTCCTTGAAATAACCCTGGGCGTATTCCTGGTTTGCCTTCGCGAAGTCTGCATCTGACTGCGCAAAAGAAGACCCAGCCCAAACTGCAACAACCGCAAAGGAGCAGGCGAAAACTTTCATCTTAAATTTTCGATTAATTCCAGCACTTCGCGCTGGCTCTCGGGAGAGACTCTTCCGGGACCGTTATGCGCTCCGCTGTACTGCCATTCATCGCTTTGCTCGAACAACCGGCGGAGCCGGTCTCGTGAATCGCTATTCAGCTTGAAAGCCTCTGCCGCAGTCTCCACATCGACCGTGTTTGGGTCGATGCGGCGACTGCCTGACGCCAAAGCGGCCTTTACGCGAACCACTCTGGATGCTTCGGCGTAATATTCCCGGGGCGATACGTCGTTACGATGCAACTTGTGCATCAGATCGGTGGCTTCATGTTGCAGGGCAGCGATGCGTTGCGCTTCGCGATTATCAATTCTTGCCCGGCGAATTTTCCAACCTGCAAATCCAATCAAGCCCAGCAATGGAATCAACTGCGCAGCCCAGAAAACATTTCGCGTGTAAATCGGTGCAAATGACGCCGCTGCCCGCGGTGGCTCGGTCAGTTGATAGAGAATATCCTGAGGCTTGGCTGCGGTCTGGACCGACGGACGTGCTGCTGTAGCCGGGGTCGGCGACCCCTGCTGGGCCGCCCCCGCATTTTGGGCAACGGCGGCGCCTCCCTGCACATTGATCGGAATCGGCTCGCTGTGCAGGGTCACGTATTGTTGTTTCACCGGGTCGAAGTAAGAGAATACAAGCAACGGTAGCCCTTGCTTTTTCTCGTTGGGCGAAAGCACCGTCTCGAAAGTCTTCGTCCCACTAATCCCGACTTCGTCGTCCTGCTTGAACTTGGACGAGGGCGGATATTTATGCCACCCGCGGTCGTCTTCGACGGCTGGTGCATTGACGCGGTCAAAATTGCCGCGACCGGAAATCGTAGTCGTAACCGTGATAGGATCACCTACCTGCACGGTCTTGGGGTTTGCATCGGTCGCCATTGTGAAATTTCCAATTGCACCTGAAAAACTCGACGGCGCATTTGGCGGCAAGGGCTTTACCTCAAGCGCTACAGGTTCACTCTTGATCTCCACCTCGCGGCGTTCGCCGAGTTGAGCAAAAGGATTGGAGAAGAACGGATCGGAGAACGGGTCGTCCTGATCGAACAAATCGAACGGCGAACGGGGCCGCGAGCGCGGCGCGCTCTGCCTGCGGGGAACGACAATTTGCGCCTTTGCTTTTACAGGCCCGATTTCAAATTTACCAGCGCGTGCCGCAGCAATAGCGGTCTTATAAGTCACGACCTCATAGATTCTGCCGCCGATCGTTTCAGTATTTTCCCCGGATTGCTGCAACTTTTGCGCGGTAAATCCCTGTCCGGTGATCTCAGGCGGCTCGATGAGTCGCGGGCGAACACGCGGATCAAATCCCATTCGAATCTGAACGGGAACGGTCTCACCGACGTACGCGGTCTTGCTGGGTACGATCAGCTGGGCGAAAACCATGTTATTTGCGCTCGCTGGCTGTGTGTCGCGACCAGGCCGGCCACCGGACGATCCAGATGAACGGCCGGACGAATCCGCGACGTTTAATGTCAGCGCCGGTGTACGCAGCGTATTGTTTCCGACGCGAATGGTTTGAGGCGGGATGGTGAATCTTCCCGCTCTCAACGGCATCACAGTATAATCGTACACCACACTGGAAGTTAAGCTGAGATTGTTCATCTCGATGCGTTGTGACGTTCCAGTTCGCCGAATTTCGAGACCGTCCACCGCGATCTCTTCTGGCGCGTCTGCGCCACGCGCTCCACTAATTCGGACTTCCAATTGCACCGTTTCCCCAAGCGCAGCTTCGGAGCTATTCAAAACCGCTGTCACGCTCGGCGAATCGGCGTACGCAAATGGCGCGCTGGCGATAACAACCAGAGCAACCAATAACCTCCGACAGTGCATGCGCATTTCTATCAACCATCAACTCTCAACCATCAACTCCCCGCGCCTTTACCAGTCCTTATAGACACGGTGCGTTGCTCTGCGTTCATCAAGCTGGACCCGCGCCTCCTCGTCTTTCATGGACTCCAAAAGGGCTTCGGCCTGCCGTTCGCTCATCTGGCCCTCCTTTTCCGGTTCGGCTTCGGCGACCTGCGCGTTCTTATCAGGCGGCTTCTGTGATTTGTCTTCACCGCCAGCTCCTTTCACTTCACCGGCAAATTTCTTGGAATCCCCCGGAGTCGGCGACGGTGTCCCATTTTCCTCTTCACCCTCTCCCGGTGATGGCGAAGGCGTTTCGTTTTGTCCTTCACCTGGGCCGGGCGATTCTTCACCTCGTCGTTCCCCTGGCGATGGTGAAGGTTGTTGGCCCTGCTGCTTGTCAGCTCCCGGCGAAGGAGAAGGAGTCTCGCCAGGCTGTGGTTGCGGTTTCTTTTGCGGCTCGTTCTTCGCCTGTAACTGATTGTTCTTTTCCTGTTGCTGATCTTTCTGATTTTCGGATTTGTCCTGTGACTGCTGACTTTGCGATTGCTGCTGGTCTTTCTGCTGTTGCTGTTGCTGCTGCTGTTGTTGTTGTTGCTGCTGTTGCTGCTGCTGCTGTTGTTGTTGCTGCTGCTGTTGTTGCTGTTGGTTCTGTTGCTGATCTTGTTGATTCTGTGGTGGCGGTTTTTTCTTCCGAAGAAGCCCAGCTATCCCTTGAAGCTCTGGATCGTTTGGGAATTTCGTTAGTCCCGTAGCGACTTCGGCGGCGGCAGCCTCGTCTTGGCCAAAAATATATTTCTGCGCCCCTCGGTTCACGTAATCCTCCGCGGTCTCGGCGAACAATGAAGAGGCTGCCAGGAAGAAACTAAGGAGTGTCAGTTCTCTTAATGCCATTGATGTCCTGCAATCTGTGAATGTAATCCATGTAGAAGGCGGTTGTAGGATCGACATTGAATTGCTCGTCCATTATGTGAAGCGCTTTTGCGTATTTTCGCTGCAATACCGCTTTGTCCGCTTCTGCCTTTGCTTTCTTCGCAGCTTCGCTGGGTTCATTCGGTTTCTGCTGTCCTTGTCCACCTTGCTGTTGCTGATCTTGGTTCTGATTGTGACCCTGCTGCTGTTTTTTGTTTTTCAGCTCTTCGATTTTCTTCTTTACGTAGTCGTAGTTGTCCTTCGCCTCTTTATTCTGCGGATCGAGCTTGAGCGTTTGCTCGTAATGCTCGAGGGCATTCGTCCAGTCACTAAGCTTTTTGTCGTCACTCTTTTGCGTCTCGCCGCGCTGATAAAGTGTGTTCCCAAGGTTATAGTGCCCCTTGCTTTGGAGGCCGATATCTCGCGAAAGCAGCGCCTGGCTGAAAGATTCCATCGCCTTGCTGTAATCTTTCAGTTTGTAAGCAGCCGCGCCTGAATCGAACTGGAGCTTGTCCTCCGCTCGCGATTGCGGATGCGTCTTTAGTGTCTGTTGAAACTGGCTGTAGGCATCCTCGAATTTTCCGCTGTGATAGGCGTCGAGACCTGGCGCGGTAGCGAATGCAGACGAAGAAAGGACCATCACGAGAAGCGCGACTACAGCGGTGGTTTGCGCTGCGCCGGCTAAACTAGCCGGAATCTTGCGCGCAGGTACAGCAGCATAAATCTTCTGGCGCGCTCGTTTTCGTTCTGGAACCAGGATCGACAATGCGAGAGCAATCAATGCTGCGCCAAGGGGCCACTCGTAACGTTCAATGGAGCGACGCGACAAACGCACATCCATTTCAGCAGCCTGCATCTTTGCCAGACCTTCATTTTGAATTTGCTGCATCGTGCGGAGTCCGTTTTCCAGGTGAAGATAAAAACCGCCAGTAGCCTCAGCGATTTCCCGCAAACGTTTATCATCCAGTTTCGATTTTACGACCTGGCCGGCTGAGTCTTTGACAAAACTGGTTTGACCGTCGTCGCTCGTCACCGGTATGAGCGATCCCTGCGGCGTTCCCACGCCCACCGTAAAAATTCGCACCCCGGCATCCGCCGCCTCTTTTGCAGTCTTCAAAGCATCACCGCTCAATTCTTCGCCATCTGTGAAGATGACCAAAGCGCGATTTCCCATGGCGCTCTTGCCGAAGCTTTGAGTGGCAAGAGTAATCGCGCTCGAGATGTTGGTGCCGCCTTCGGGAATCGTCTTCGTATCCAGGTCGTTCAACGCCTCAACTACAGCATCGTAATCGATCGTAAGCGGCGCCTGTAAAAACGCGCGGCCTGCAAAAGCAATCAAACCAACACGATCGCCCTGCAACTGAGTGATTAAATCCTGGATCGCGAGCTTGACGCGATCGAGCCGGTTTGGTTGGACGTCATTGGAAAGCATGCTGCGCGACGTGTCCACAGCGATCAGCAAATCGAGGCCCTTGCGTTTTACATCTTCAAACGTGTAGCCCCAGCGCGGCTGCGCCAGACTGACAATGGCCAAAGCAAGGCCGAGCAGCTGCAAGGCGAATCTCAATATCCGGCGAGGGCGATTTACCGTTCCGGCAAGCTGCGGCAACAACCGCGCCGAAACGAATTCCTGCAATCGTTTGAGCCCGCGTTGTTCCGAGCGAATGAACAACGCGATCAGAAGCGGGATCAGAAGTAATCCCCAAAGCCATTGTGCCGCGCCGAAGGTCATAAAACTCGTCAAATCGTTAAATAGAAAAGGTTCACGGCAGTTTTTTCCAGATGGTTTGCGATAACAAAATCTGCGCCACCAAGAGACCGCAACCGCTCATCAGACACAACGGAAACAAATCGCGGTACTGCTGATATTTTTTCACGCTAACCGTCGACTTCTCCAGTTTGTCTATGTCGTTGTAAATTTGTTCGAGCGATTCGGTATCGGTCGCGCGAAAGAATTTACCATCCGCGATCTTGGCCACTTCTCTCAGCCCGGCCTCGTTAAACTGTACGCGCTGGTTTTCATAGAGAATATTGCCCAATGCGTCGGTTAAAGGTCCTCTGGTAGTGAAAATAGGCGCCGGGGCGACTCCGTTGATTCCCGCGCCGATTGCATACAAGTGAATCTTTAGCGCCTTGACTGCCTCGGCGGCGGTGTTTGGTGGAATTTTACCCGCATTATTTTCTCCGTCGGTTAAAAGAACGAGCACGTGGCTTTTTGAACGTTTGTCATTGAGCCGGTTGGCTGAAGCGGCCATGGCCGATCCAATCGCTGTGCCATCTTCGACGAGCCCGATCCGCACCCGATCCAGGTTTTGCAAAAGCCAATCGTGGTCCAGTGTCATTGGGCTAACTACATACGGACGACCTGCGAACGCGATGATGCCGATCCGATCGTTTGGACGGCCTTCAATAAATTTACGTGTGACTTCGCGGATTGCATCGACGCGCGTCGCTTCTTGTCCGCCGATGGTAAAATCCTTGGTCAGCATGGACCCGGAAACGTCCAGGGCGAGTATGATGTCGATCCCGCTGGCCTCGATCTGGGTTAGACTCTTGCCGAGCTGCGGACGCGCGAGTGCGACCACAAAGACCGCAATGGCAGCCAGCAACAGTGATCGCAGAATTTTGCCTGCACGCGCAGCGCTCTGTTTTCCAATCGCTCGGAGACTTGCTGTGGATGAAAAAGTGAGCGCGGCGGCAGGTCCTCGTTTTCCGCGCAAATAAGCGAGCAACGGAACTACCAGGAGCAACAGCAGCAGCCACGGATGCGCGAAGGTCAATGCACTGCCTCTGAACCAATCAAACATGGTTGACCTCCTTTCACAAAACGGATCGCTTCTTCAAGTAACAGTTCGCTGTCCGACGTCGTTGCCTCGTAACGTGCGAACTTGATCAGGTCGCACCGGTTCAAGAAATCTTCGAGCAGCGACTTTTCATCCTCGGAAAACGGGGATGAACCTCTGAGCCCATTCAGAAACTCAACAGACGTTTGCCGCGTGACCGGCAACCCGAACTGTTCCGTCACGTAGCTCCTGAGAATGTCGGACACACGAATGCTGAAGCGATATGGATTAATCGCTGTGATCTGCGTCCGTACCTGCTCGAGCAATGCGAGGGCGCGCTCACGGGGTGGCTGGGGCGGTGTTGGGCGCCGAAAAGACTTCGCAACAAACCAGACGATCAGCCCGATGACTGTGAGCAAAACGAACACTCCGAGGAAAATCAGCCATGGCGAGAGGAGCGAATAATCGATCGGCGGCGCAATATCGTGGAAATCCTCAGCCAAGAGCAATGGAGTAATGGAGTAGCGGAGGAATGGAGTATTGGTGGCCGACTTCATTGCATTACTCCAGCACTCCACTCCTCCAACACTCTTCATCGAACACCGAGACGGCGCTCGCGTTGTTTGAAAAAGGAACGCAACTGCGGGAGGTAATCTCTGCCCGTCTGTAGAGCAATCGCATCAATGTTGTTTCGACGCAGGACGCGCGCAAGCTCGTGCTCCCGCTCGTCGACAAGCCCGCTAAACCGCGCTCGCGTGGTGCGATCCGCAGTGTTGATCTCAATTTGATCGCCGGTCTCGGCGTCTTCCAGGGTGATGATGCCGATATTTGGCAGAACTCTTTCTCGTTCGTCGTGAATATGGATGGCGATGAAATCGTGCCGCCGTCCACTTATCGCCAAAGCTCGCGAAAAATCGGGCGCCTGGAAATCCGAAATGAAAAACACCACGGCGCGTCGCGTGACAATCTTGTTCAAATAATCGAGGGCCAGCGCGGGTTCTGTGCCGCGTCCTTTTGGTTCGAAGAACAAGATTTCTCGGATAAGTCGCAGCGTATGAGAGCGGCCTTTCTTCGGAGGAATAAAAAGCTCGACGCGATCGGTGAAGAGGATAAGTCCGACCTTGTCGTTATTCCTGATTGCGCTGAAAGCAAGCAGGCACGCAACTTCCGCCGCCAATTCGCGTTTTGATTGCGTTGTGCTCCCGAAATTTCCCGACGCGCTGACATCGACGACCAGCATTACCGTTAGTTCGCGTTCTTCCGTAAATTTTTTCACAAACGCGCTGCCCATCCGGGCGGTGACATTCCAATCAATCGCGCGAATTTCGTCGCCGGGCTGATATTCCCGAACGTCTTCAAAATTCATTCCGCGACCCTTGAAAACACTATGGTAATCGCCCGCGAACGCGGTTTCGACGAGGCCTCTCGTTTTTATTTCGAGAGCCCGGATTTTTTTTAGAATTTCCGCTGGGGTTCTTGCGGGCTCGTCATCCCGAGCGGAGCGAAGCGGAGTCGAGGGATCCCGTTGCATTACCGTGAAGCTCTGACTGGTCGCAAAGCGTACATCTGCGAAAACAAGTCGCGCCATTCAGGATTCCTTCGGGCGATGAGCGCTTCTTTTTTTGAGCGACTCCAGCGTTTGAGCTGTTTTTCTCTCGCTATTGCGCTGGTTGGGTCTGAACACGCTTCGAAGTAAATCAGTTTGTGAGCGTTGTATTGGCGAGCAAATGCGCTGCCGAGTCCGAGCCAATGCTCGCTCGCGCGTCGTTCGAGGCTGTTCGTGACACCGATGTATAAAACAGTGTGGCGATCTCCGTTGGTCAAAATGTAAACGAAGTAATTTTGATGTGGCATTAGTACATCTTGGGTTGCGCCGCGGGATCCCTCGACTTCGCTCGGAATGACGGCAAAAATCACGGCACAGGCAACCCAGCGAAAATCCGCTCAATAATTGTCTCACTGGTGACTGCTTCCGCTTCGGCTTCGTAGCTGACAATGATGCGGTGGCGCAATACGTCGGGACCGATGCTTTTGACGTCCTGTGGGGTAACGTAACCGCGGCCGTTCAGAAATGCGTGGGCCCGAGCGCCCAGAGCAAGGTAAATCGTGGCGCGTGGTGAGGCTCCGTAACGAATCAGTCCTTCGAGTCGCAGATTGTATGCCGCCGGCTCGCGCGTGGCCCAGACGACGTCCACGATGTAGTCCTTCACGCGGTCGTCGATGTAAATACTATTGACCACATTGCGTGCTGCGATGATTTGCTTGGGATCAACCACCGGATCAACTCGCAAATCGGGTGCCGAGGTGGCCATCAAGTCGAGAATGTTTCGCTCCTCCGACTTCTGAGGATAACCGATGTTCAATTTGAACATGAAGCGATCCAGTTGCGCCTCGGGTAATTGATACGTGCCTTCTTGTTCGATCGGATTCTGGGTCGCCAATACAAGAAACGGATCGGAAAGGGGATAGGTTTGCTCGCCGATTGTCACCTGGCGCTCCTGCATTGCCTCCAGCAATGCGCTCTGCACTTTGGCCGGTGCCCGATTGATTTCGTCGGCGAGGATTAGATTTGAAAAAATCGGACCCAGCTTGGTCGTAAACTCTCCAGTCCGCGGGTTGTAAATGAGAGTGCCGATCAAATCCGCAGGCAAAAGGTCCGGAGTGAATTGCAATCTTTGGAAGCCAGTCTGGATGCAAGCTGCCATTGTTTTCACTGTGAGCGTCTTGGCTAGGCCGGGGACGCCCTCGAGCAGGAGGTGACCGTTCGCAAGCAGCCCAAGTAGAAGACGATCCACCAAATATTTCTGGCCTATGACAACATGACCGACCTGCTGGCGGAGCCCTGGAATCCATTGGCCCAGCTCCCGAACTTCCTGCGTAATTTCCTGCGTAGATTTCATACGGTCTCCTTCAGACACGCACGCCGGGGAGAACGTTCGATCAAACGTGCGGCAACTTACTGAGTTTCTGCTTATTTCGCCCGCGAATCCAGTGCTTCCTCGCGCGAGCGCAAGCTCGGAATGATGCTAAACGTTAGATCGCAATGTTCGTTCTCAAGCCTTGGCATCGCGCAATCTGGATCGCCGCAATGGCTGGCGTTGCGATATCTGCTCTGGCTTGGTTCGGGTGGCGCGACCCGCAAATCAATTACTTACCGCGCGATAGCCAGGCGGAGTGGATCGTCTTTCCTGCAGCCGTTGACGCGCATGCGCATTGGTTTGCCAATCTCGACGTTACCTTTCGGCGCGAGTTTGCGTTGACCGACCAACCGGTGACCGCTCATCTGAGCATTTCTGCAATGCGGCGCGCCGAAGTGAAAATCAACGGCAGCCCTATTCGTCTTCCGCCGAATGGCAATTGGAAAAAGATTGTGACCGCAGAGGTGGCCGGCCAATTGCGCGCCGGCCCCAACGTGATTGAAGCACGCGTCTTCAATCATAATGGTCCCCCGGCGCTGTGGCTTACTTTAACGGGGGATCACCTGAATCTGAGAAGCGATCAAAGTTGGGAGGCATCGTTTTCTGGTTCGTCCTGGCGTCGAGCAGCGCTGGCCGCAACAGCGAAGACGCCCGGACCCGGCAGTTCTATCGCCAGCGGTGAAGCCACATTCGATGCGGCGAAAAAGACATGGCCTTTTTGGGTTGTTGTTGGCGTTCTCGCTTCTGCAATCACGTTTATCTGGAATCGCGCGTTTAATAACTCCACACCACCATGGTTGGAAAATACGCTCCTGCTCGTCGCCGCATGTCTCTGGTTACTTTTGTTCTGGAATAATGCTCGGCTGTTGCCGTTCCATGCGGGTTTCGATTCGAAGGAGCATCTCAAATACATCAGCTACATCCAGGAACACCACGCCCTGCCATCGCCGAATGAAGGCTGGGAAATGTATCAGCCGCCGCTCTATTATTTGATCGCCGCGGCAAGCCTTTCGGCGTGTAACCTGTCAATCAACGATCCAGCATCGGTCCTGGTGCTGCGTTTGTTCGGCGCATTCCTGGGTATTGCCCAATTTGTTTTCGTCTTCTTGAGTTTGCGCCTCCTGTTTCCCAGCCGAACAGCAATCATCGGACTTCTCCTGGCAACATTTCTACCGATGCATTTATATCTCGCGCACTATGTGACGAACGAAATGCTGGCCGCCACGCTTGCCACGTTGACGATATATCTATGTTTGCGACTGCTGAAGAGCGACACGCCGCGTATGTCGCAATTTGCCTGGCTAGGATTAGCCCTTGGTGCGGCAATGCTGGCGAAAGCGACCGGCGTCTTGTTACTGCCAGTTGTCGTTGTGGCGATCGCCGCCAGGCTCGCTTACGAGCGAACGCCAGTTGCAGTCTCATTGCGCAACCTTTGCATACTGCTCGCGACTTGCCTGGCTGTGTGCGCCTGGCATTACGGACGTATCTGGCTCCGATTCGGCACTCCGCTGCTCGGTAACTGGGACGTTCTCAGCGGATTCACATGGTGGCAGGATCCCGGTTATCGCACCGTGGCTGATTACTTTCGCTTCGGTCGCGCGCTAACGCATCCACTGTTCGGTGGGTTCGCGGGATTTGGCGACGGAATCTATTCTACGCTCTGGGGCGATGGATTGTGCGGAGGCGCGTCGAGTTTGAGCTCGCCCTGGAATCAACAGCCAATGGTGGCCGGTTATTTATGGGCTTTGATACCTACGGCGTTGATTCTCACCGGCGCGGTCGTGGCACTGATTCGATTCATTCGAAAACCATCAAGCCAATCATTTTTACTGCTCGGTTTCTGTGCAGTGATTGTCATTGGCATGATCTTTATGACCCTAAGAGTCCCTTCCTATGCGCAAGCGAAAGCGTTCTACGGGTTGTCGGCTCTCACACCGTTTTGTTTCTTCGGTGTGATAGGTTGGGAAACGCTGACACGGAAAAGAAGATCTCTGCAGTTTGTTCTCGGCATCTTCATTTTGAGTTGGGCGATGAACAGTTTCGCCGTTTATTGGATTATTCCTTCAGCGACGCAGCATCTCTACGCTGCAAAAACTTTGGGTACTCAGGGCCAGATCGATCGCGCCGCTGCCGAAGCGCTTAAGGCGGTGGAAGCAGATCCCTCGAACGCGATCGCCCGAGGTTTTCATGCATTGGGCTTGAGCGAACTAGGCCAGGACGAAAGGGCCATTAAGGAAGCTGAACGCGCGACCGAATTAAGTCCGACTAGTTCTGCTGCCCACTTGAATTTGGCCGTTTCTTTAAAGCGGACTGACCAGGAACACGCAATCGCCGAAGCTCGCCGCGCAATCGAGCTCGGCCCGGAGAATTCTTCCGCCTACCAATTTCTGATTAATTGCCTTTTCGCATCACATCGTTACAACGAAGCGGCGCAGCTTGGCCGCGAATGGCTAAGTGTCACGCCCTATGACGAAGCGGCTCACTCGACGTTAGCGTCTGCTCTAGCCGAAAACGGTGATGCTATTTCTGCGGCCCAGCATCTTGGTTACGTGATGATGTTGCGGCCGGATGTCGAACAAGCTCATGCACAGCTACGGCAGATTCTCCTATTGCTTGCGAAGGAACCGGGTGGATTACAACGATTGCGCGAAATTGCTGCAAATGCTCCAGACTCACCGCGGATGCTGGACGAGCTAGCTTGGTTGCTTGCAACGTATCCCGATTCGAAATCGCGGGATGGTACCGAAGCAGTTCGTCTGGCCGAGCATGCCTGTGATCTGACCGAGCGCAAAATTCCGGCTCTTCTCGATACGCTGGCTGCGGCCTATGCCGAGGCGGGCGATTTCGCGCGTGCAATCAGCGCGGCTGAAGACGCGCTGAATCGCGCCCAGGCATCCGGAGACGACGATGCCGTCAAGTTAAGTGAAAGCATTCTGGTGTCGCTTCGCGAAAACCTTCCCTATCGTCAGGAACTGGAGTAACCGGTCATTTTGCTCGTAGACGTGATGCTGGCGTCGGAGTCTGCGCGCGAGGACGCAGCGTTAGAAGGATTGGCAGGCCTGGAAACGGTTGCGCTCGGCGAATGAAAGATTCCAGGTAGCGTTTGTACGTTTGGTTCAACAACTGAGGATCATTTACGAAAAGGACAAACTCAGGAGGTTCGAGCTGTTGATCGTCTTTTCCCTTGGACTGGGCAGCATAAAAAAGCTTCAGACGTCGCGCCCTTATCGTTGGCGGCGGGTTGGCTTCAAACGCTTGCCGCAGTAATCGGTTCAAAACTCCAGTGCCAATATGCTGTCGGGCAGCGCGCTGGATTTTTTCGATCAACTTAAATAACTTACTGATGTGTTCTCCGGTCAACGATGACGTGACCAGCACTGGCGCATAATCCAGAAAGAACATTCGCTCACGCGCCGATTCCACCAATTTGGCGATGGCTTCCTTTTGATTGCGCTTTGGCTTAACCAAGTCCCACTTGTTCAAAATGATGATGGCCGGCTTATGCGCCGCTTGAATCAAACCGGCGATTCGTTTGTCCTGAGCCGTTACCGCCGCTGTTAGATCAATAATGAGGATGCAAAGATCGGCGCGGCGGATGCTTCGTTCGGAACGCATGACACTGAAGATCTCAGCTGAGGTTGACTGTTTGCCGCGCCGGCGGATTCCTGCCGTATCAATGAAAACAAACTTGCGGCCATTGCGTTCATAAAGGATGTCGATTGCATCACGCGTGGTTCCTGCCAGTTGGCTAACAATTGCCCGTTCGCTCCGAACGATGGAATTGATGAGAGACGATTTTCCCACATTAGGTCGACCGAGGATCGCGACGGCGATCCGATGCTGGACGCTGGATGCTGGATGCTGGATTTGACTGCTCGCCGGCAGATGTCGACCTATCTCGTCGAGCAGGTCTGAGATGCCTCGATCGTGTTCTGCGCTGATTGCAACGCTCGATTTGAAACCCAACGAATCGAACTCTGCTGCAAGCGGCAAATGTTTTTCGTTATCAATCTTGTTGATGATCAGGACTACAGGCTTTTGAGATTTGCGCAGGACCCGCGCGAGCTCTTCGTCGATCGGCGATAACCCTGCTTTGGCGTCAACGACAAGAAGCAAAAGATCGCTTTCGCGTAATGCTTGCTCGGCGGCACCGCGCACCTGCTCGGTCAGTTCCGTTTCGCCAGCGCCGAAAATCCCGCCGGTGTCCCACACAACGAAAGGCCGTGTGCCGCGTTCACAAATTGCTGAAATCCTGTCGCGCGTAATTCCAGGCTGGTCGTGGACGATGGCAATTTTTCGCCCAACCAGTCGATTAAACAGCGCGGACTTGCCGACGTTGGGCCGGCCAACGATAGCAACGGCGGGAAGGTTGTTGGCCGCGTCGTTCATCCTGCGAAAATGCTGGCCTCACTGCCTTGTAGCGTGCGCGTGGCCTTCAGCTTGTAACTGGCGCACTCCGTCTGTGACGTACACGATTCCTGAAATGAATGTGAAGAGCCCTGCCGCGACGACTACGTAAAGCAGGGGAATAAATTGAAGCTGGAGCATCACCCATCCAATAGCGACCATCTGCAAAACAGTCGCCACCTTTCCCGTCCAGTTCGGTTTTACGTGCACCTTGCCGTTTAACAGATACAGGATCATCGCACCCACGAGAATCACGGCGTCCCGGGAAATGACGAGCACCGGAAACCATGCCGGAAATCTTCCGTAGTCGGGATCGACTTCGCTCCAATTGCTGATGCTCAGCGTGATAATACCGCTCAAAAGCAGGCCCTTGTCCGCCAGCGGATCGAGAATGACTCCCAACGAACTCCGCTGATTGTAGTGGCGCGCGACGTAGCCATCCAAGCCGTCACTGACAGCAGCGATCAGGAAAATGGCAATCGCAGTAAAACGCATCCATTCGAGTGGCTGGCCGCGTTTGATGCTTTCGCCATAATAAATCGCCATCGTCACAAAAGCCGGAATCATCAGGATCCGGACGACCGTGATTTTATTGGCGGTTGTCATCGCAGAAACTTAGCGCAAGCGTCTCGCCTGCGATCAAACAAATTCGCACGCCAAACCCCCGGAACCCCAAAAACGTTAGGTCGCGATTGTCGCTGCCTTGGTAGTCGGGATCGTAAATTCTTCGATCTCTTTTCTAATCTCGTTCGCGAAGCTGGCGGCGCCGGCGCCGTTTACGACGCGATGATCGAACGTAAGCGAAAGCGTGATGACTTCCGCGCTTTCGTTTTTCTTTCCGTTTGGAATCAACTCACGATGAGCCGTGCCGACGAAAAGCGTCCCGACCGAGGGCGGCACAACGATTGGCGCGCCGGCCTTTACCCCGAATGCGCCCAGACTCGTAATCACAACCGGCGCGTTCATCGCATCGACGCGGCCAGTGCGCGTCGCGTCAACGGTTTCGTTATAACTCTTCACAAATTCTGGCCACCTCTTCTTATTCGCATCAACAATCACTGCCGTCGCGAGGCGATCCCCTTCCAGTGCCACGGCGATGCCAAGATCGAAATTTTCGTTCTCAACGATTCGCTCGTCTTCTAAAATGAGGCGACGAAACGGCGGATGCTTTTCCATGGCTTTCACCACCGCCCATGCGACCATCACCGAAGGAGAAGGGGCATCCTTCCCATTTTTCTTTTTTGCTGAGTCGCGCGCCTTGTGAATTGCGTCCCATCGCGCATCGATCTGCAAGTTGGCAGGAATCACATGAACCAGCTTGCGCGTAATCGTTGGTGATAACGCGGGTTCGATAACTGCAGCCGGGGTCGGTGACCCGGGCGGCGTGATCTCGCGAGCTGATACCGGAAGGCCACGGTCAGCGCCCGCGGGTACGGAACCAGCCACCGATTCTTTCGTCGCTTCTTGAAACTGATCGGCAAACGATGGTTCCGCGGTTTTGATTGTGCCGAGTTCCTGACCGATCTCGACCGTGTCGCCCACCTTTGTTTTCCATTCACCCATCACGCCGGCAAAGGATGACTGAATGGGATAAACGGCTTTATCGGTTTCCACTTCACACAGCTCATCGTCATGGGAGATGGTGTCGCCGGGGTTTTTCAAAAGCGAAACCACTTTTGCGCTGCGAATTCCTTCGCCCATTATTGGAACGGTGATCGTTTGAATGTGCGTTTTGCTCGGTTTGCCTTTTTCCAAAGTGGGTTGCTGACTGTCGGCAGCTACTTGGGCTTTTTCGCGGATGATCGGCGACTCTGCGCGATAAGTCGTATTTGAGAGTGATCGCTGAATTGCGGAGACGATCCGCTCTACATCTGGCAGCGCTGCATACTCGTAAATTGGGTTATAACCGATCACGACATTCGCTTTGCTGACGAGAATCGGCGGGCTGATCATTTCGTTCCAAAGATCGGGTCTGCCGGCGATGTGAGAAATCAACATCTGACCGACACTACAATTTTCAGTGTCCTCTTGGACGACAACTAACCGGCGAGTCTTGCGCACTGATTCCTCGATTGCGGCCTTGTCCCACGGAACGATGGAGCGCAGATCAATTAGTTCGACGCTGATTTTGTCGCCAATCTTCTCCAGGGCTTCCAGCGATTTCTCCACCGTGTTACCCCAGGCAACCACCGTCACGTCGGAGCCGTTGTGCAACTTGTGCGCTTCGCCCAACGGAATGGCGCGAATCGGCTCGGAGTAATCGTGCTCTGCCCAAAGGAGATGTTTCGGTATCAGAAACATCACTGGGTCTTCACCGTGCATTGCTGTCCAAAGCAATCCGGCGGCATCAGCTGGCGTGCTTGGAATCACAACGCTCAGACCCGGATAATGTGCGAGCGCCGATTCGTTCGCCTGGCTATGCCACAAACTTCCGCCGGGGAGATAGGCTCCATACGGCGCATAAAGCACAGTAGGGCATTTCCAGTTGCCGAACGATCGCCAGCGTAGTGTTGAGATATTTGTGACCAGCTGGTTGAACCCCGGATAAATGAAATCAATAAATTGCAGCTCGAAGACCGGGCGTTTGCCGTATGCGGCCAAACCGCAGGCGACACCGAGAATCGTCGATTCAGCTAGAGGCGAATTGAAGACCTGTTTTGGAAACTCGGTCGAAAGCTTTTGCGTGAGACGAAACACGCCGCCCTTTGGATCTTCAATGTCTTCCCCAAAGATCAGCCGTCGGGGATCTTCTTCCAGACCAACACGCAATGTTTTGTTTACCGTGTCGCCAATTCGATATTTCCCAGCTGGAAGAATCTCCTTACTAACCTTTGGAGGCGAAGTGCTGACATTAGCAAGCAACTCGTTAGGCGACGGATCCTCGGCTTTTTCCGCTTCGGCATACTCGCGGCGAATGCGTTCTTTAATGTCATTATCGAGCTTCGCGAAATCCTCGGCAGTGATTAGACCTTCCTCGATCAGTTTATCTTTCCAGTACTTAAGCGGGTCTGATTTTTCCAGCGTCTGCAATTCTTCCGCGCTGCGATAGAGTTTCTGATCGTCGGAACTGGTGTGACTGGAAAGGCGCTCCATCCTGATCCAGAAAAAGAACGGCCCGTCGCCCGCGCGAATTTTCTCGAACACCTCAGCAGTCGCGTCGTAAACCTGCTGCACATCTTGTCCCTCAATTCTTCGCCAGTCGTCGGCTTCGAGAACGTTGAGAGCGAGCGGATTGTTCTTCCGCGTCGGCATGCTGATGCCGTAGCCGTTGTCTTCCACGAGGAAAAGTACGGGAAGTTTTTTTTCTTTAGCGAAGCAGAGCGCCTCAAAAAAATCTCCCTGGCGCGTTGCCGCATCACCAATCGTGGTGACCACGAGATTTTTTTTGCCGTCCAGCTGAATGCCCCAGGCAATGCCGCACGCAGGAAGCAACTGCGAACCTGTTGGAGTCGGCACGCTCCAGATGTGCAAATCCGCATCGCTGTAGTGCGACGGCATTTGCCGGCCGCCGCTTCCGGTGTTGCGCTTGGCAAAATATTCGAGACCGAGCTGACGAGTCGTCATTCCGCGGCCGAGCACAAGACCGCGATCGCGATAATAAGACACAATATAATCGTCCGGCTCCATCTGGATCGAGACCGCCGCCAGCGCCTCATGTCCCATTCCGGAAACATGAAAATGTCCCTTGCCCTGCCGATTCAGATTCTGTTCGCGCAGATCCGCGTGGCGGCTCTCCAGGATCGTGGTTAAGAGTCGCAGTTTATCTTCCTTGCTGAGCGCGGGCATACGGCATGATCTTACACGGCACTTACGGATCGACAATCAGACGGATTTGTTTCGAATAAAAAATGCACACCGAAAGGACAACATCAAAATTGGGAGTGATCGAACGTTACCGGGATTATCTTCCCGTCGCTGAATCGACGCCAATTGTTTCCCTGGGCGAGGGGAATACGCCGTTGATATCCTGCCCGCGATTGAGCAAACGCGTCGGCCGCACGGTTTCCGTGAAAAACGAAGGCGCAAATCCAACGGGCTCGTTCAAGGACCGCGGCATGACCGTGGCTGTATCGAAGGCCATCGAGCACGGCACAAAAGCTCTCATTTGCGCTTCAACGGGGAACACATCCGCTTCCGCCGCTGCCTATGCAGCCCGAGCAGGAATCTCATGCGTCGTAATTTTGCCTGCGGGAAAAATTGCGACGGGAAAATTGCTGCAAGCTTTTGTCTATGGCGCCAAGATCGTCGCGATCGATGGCAATTTTGATGACGCATTGCGACTGGTGCGTGAGCTCGGCCAGGACGGAAACTTCGCCATTGTAAATTCGATTAACCCCGACCGGATTGCTGGACAGAAGACCGCCGCTTTCGAAATCATCGATGCTTTGGGCGACGCGCCCAATTTTCATCTGTTGCCTGTAGGCAATGCCGGGAACATCACCGCGTATTGGGCTGGCTACCGGGAATATCATGCCAGCGGAAGGTCAACGAAGTTGCCGGCGATGATCGGTTTTCAAGCCGCAGGCGCTGCTCCAATTTTTTACAATCGCATCGTCGCGAAACCGGAAACGGTGGCATCGGCGATTCGCATCGGCAATCCGGCAAGTTGGAAACAAGCGAGCGCGGCAATTACTGAATCACGCGGCGCAATTGATGTGGTTAGCGACGAGGAGATTCTTAAAGCGCAGACGTGGCTGGCACAGCACGAGGGAATTTTTGTCGAGCCGGCAAGCGCGGCTTCTATCGCCGGACTTTTCAAATGCTGTGATTCGAAAGAGGCGGCTTACTCACTTCAAAAGATCTCAGAGCAAAGCCGAATCGTTTGCACGGTGACCGGGCATGGATTGAAGGATCCCGACGTGATCACAGGGCAGATGCAGGAATTAAAATCTGTCCCGGCGACTGTAAACGATGTGCGACGCGCGATTGGGCTCTAGTGGAGCATAAGAGATGAAACCGAACGGATCGAGATTGCCGTACGAATTCATGTCCTGTCATTCTGAGCGAAGCGAAGAATCTCGGATTTGATTGGCGGCACGGTGGAAAAAGTCAGAGATGTTTCGCTCGGCTCAACATGACAATTCGAGCGACCGGACAAATGGCATCCGTATCAAAACCATCTGTTCCAGCGCACGAGTCCCTGATTTGTTTGGAACTTCGCATTCCTGCCTCATAATCTAGCTCTGCCATGCGTTTGGTCGTTCAAAAATATGGTGGCACTTCGGTCGGGACACCGGAGCGGATCTGTAACGTAGCGCGCCGAATTCTGGAGACGCAGCGGAAAGGTTGTCGGGTTGTCGCAGTCGTCTCAGCGATGGCGGGTGTGACCGATCAGCTAATTAAGTTCGCAAAGGCTGTCTCGCCACAGCCAACGGAACGCGAGCTGGATCTCCTGCTTGCCACAGGTGAGTGCGCTTCCAGCGCGCTGACTGCCATGGCGGTGAACGCACTGGGCGGAACAGCGATCTCGCTCACAGGCGCGCAGGCAGGAATCTTGACCGACCACCATCACACCAAAGCGCGAATCGCGAATATCAGTCCAAGACAGATTCACGAAATGCTCTCGGAAGATTACATCGTGATCGTCGCTGGTTTTCAGGGGCAGACACCGGAGGGAGACACGACTACCCTCGGCCGCGGCGGCTCGGACTTAACCGCGATCGCGCTGGCGGGCGCGTTGAATGCCGATGCGTGTCAGATTTTTACAGACGTCGATGGTGTCTTCACCTGCGACCCGCGCATCGTCAGCGACGCGAAGAAAGTCAGCGAGATCGCGTATGACGAAATGCTCGAGATGGCGGGTAGCGGCGCCAAAGTGATGCAGTCGCGCGCGGTAGAGTTTGCTAAAAAGTTCGGCGTCGAATTCGAAGTTCGATCAAGCTTTACGAAAAAGCGTGGGACAGTCACCAAAGAAGAAACCCCCAGCATGGAAGACGTGCTGGTTCGCGGGATCAGTCTTGACCGGCACCAGGCGAAACTAAGCGTTGCAGGCGTGCGCGATGAGCCGGGAATGACTGCGCGGATTTTTTCGAATATCGCCGCAGCGCACATCATCGTCGATATGATCGTGCAAAGCGCCTCGATCAGCGGAACGACTGACGTTTCGTTTACGATTCATGAGGATGAACTGGAAAACGCACGGACGATTCTGATGCCGGTGATTGGGCAGATCGGCGCCAAGCGGTTGAACACCGACGCTGGCATGGCCAAGCTGAGCGTGGTCGGGATCGGAATGCGATCGCACTCAGGAGTCGCGGCCCGAATGTTCGAATGCCTGGGGAAAAACGGAATCAATATCGAGCTGGTTTCCACCTCGGAGATCAAGATTGCGGTCATCATTGATGAAAAAGACGCAGAACGCGCTGCGCAATTGATCCATGCTGAGTTTGGACTGGGTCGATTAATGCCTGCTGTCTCTGCAACGCGGACCCTCGCTTGATCGGTTCCGTGGCAGGCGATCACGCCTGCATTGTGGTCTGTGAACCAAATGATTCCCGCCCGACCAGATTTTTGCACTCGCATCTTGTCGTAGTTGTTCCTAAAAAGAATTTCCAATGATTCTGCATTTTTCGGACTTCTCTCCAGAAAACGGCCGGATTAGGCCGGAAAAACCCGTAATTAAAGGCGGAATTTTCCCGCCGAATTCTCGTTAGATGACTCCCGCACTCACCACTGACACCCTCCGGAGACTGCAAAGCTGGTATCAGGCGCAGTGCGACGGAGACTGGGAGCATAGCGGGGGCATTACCATCGAGACGCTGGACAATCCCGGTTGGAAGCTCGAAGTCGCATTAGCCGATACGGCGTTGGAGAAGAAGGCGTTTGCCGAGGTCAGGCGCGACTATGAGTCCGAGAAGGACTGGCTGATGTGCTTTCTCCGCGACGGAAAGTTTATGGGAGCATGTGGCCCGCAGAAACTCGAGGAGATGCTTCAGGTATTTCTAGACTGGGCAGAGGAATCTTAGGTCATGCGTAGTTTGCTGCCACGCAAGTCATCTAACCAAGCGCGGGAGTGAACCGCTGACCGCCGCGAAGATTTGCTTTCGATGACTTCAACACTGAACCCCAAAGCACAGCTCGCTCGTCAGCGGTCGCTCAGCTCCTTCTCGTTAGACGGCCAAACATAACTCTCTCGGACGTCATGCGGCGCATCGTAGTGTTTGGCAACTCAGGTTCCGGCAAGACCACTCTCGCTCGCGCCTTGACGTCGCAGTACGGACTCGCTCACCTCGACCTCGACTCGCTAGCCTGGGACAGACCAGCGGAAGCGTGGCTGTCCAGACTCAAGAACGAACCGCGCTTGTGGAAAGATTTTGTGCCGGTTCGCAAACCATCTCCGGAGAGTACAAGGGCAATCCACGACTTCATCGAAGAGAATCCAGAGTGGGTCATCGAAGGCTGCTATGGCGACCTCTTGGAGCAGGTGCTGCCCTACGCCTCTGAAGTGCGTTTCCTGAACCCTGGGCTCGAAGTGTGCCTCGCCAACTGTCGGGCTCGTCCTTGGGAACCGGAGAAGTACCCGTCGAAGGAGGCCCAGGACGAGCAGCTCGAGTTTTTGCTCGGTTGGGTACGTCAGTATCAGAGTCGCACAGATGAGTATTCCCTAGCACGACATCGCGAGCTATTTGAAGGCTTCCGAGGACCGAAGGTCGAGCTGTTGTCTCCTCCTGAGGCCGTCTAACCAACCGATGAAGACAACGGCCCCATATCAAAATGAGTTGACTCATTCGCTCCCGCTCTTTCGGCCTTCGGCTTGCCCATCTATGTCGCTCCGTTTCCCGCGGGCTCCATTCAGTGTGTTTGCCACGATACCCTCGACTTCGTCTGGGCTCCCGGCTACCCTAGTGTGATTCGTGTCTTCGCGCTCACGCACTCCCGCCGTATTGTTTTTCAACGATAGCCGTGGCTTATCATGTTTTCTTTCCGCGAAAACACCCTTCGGGCTACCCGTCCATGTCGCACCGCTTCCCGCGGGCTCCATTCTCTTTCTCGTTACATGCAGCGTGATCCGAACAACGCAATGAAGCGAGCCACAATTTTTGCCATTGGCGTGCTGCTGCTCTACGCGGCCGTAATCCACGCACAGGCAACGACCATAACGGTCACCAACACAAACGACAGCGGGCCAGGCTCATTGCGCCAGGCGCTCGCCGATGCAAATGATGGTGACACCATTGCGTTCAACCTCGGTGGCGCGGCAACGATTTCCCTCACTAGCAACGAACTCGTCATCAACAAGAATATTGCCGTCATCGGTCCGGGTGCCAATCTGCTCACCGTGGCGCGCGCGCAGGGCGCGCCGATCTTTCGGATTTTCCACGTCAGTCCGGCGCACACCGTCACCATTCAAGGCGTGACGATCAGCAACGGATCAACCTTCCAGGGTCTCTCAATCGGCGGCGCCGGAATCTGGAACGACCATTCGAATCTGACCGTGAACAACTGCATTCTCACCGGCAACGCAGCTGACCACAAAGTTAGCGGCGGCGGGATTTCCAATGACGCAGGGTTTTCCGGGAGCGCGTCACTGACAATCAACAACAGTATTATTGCTGGAAACAACCTCGGCGACAGCGTAGCAGTCAATTTTGGTGGCGGCATTTACAACTACGGAATCGACGGCAACGCCACTTTAACGATTAGCAATTCAACGATCAGCGGCAATCAAGCGTTCCAAGGCGGTGGATTGTTCAGCGACGGCGGGGTCACTGGCAGCGTCGCAGCAGTCACGATCAACAACAGCACCTTCAGCGGCAACTACGCCGACCAATATGCTGGCGGCATCATGAACGAGGCAAACGAGGGAGGCCAGGCAACAGTAACCGTGACCAATAGCACCTTCGCAGATAACTCCTCGTGTAATTGCAATTTCTTCGCCGGTGCCATCTTTAACGACGGCAACACTGAGCCCGGCGGCGCCATGTTGGAAATGGGTAACACCATCTTCAAAGGTGGGCTGGAAAATCCACGAAATATTTTTAATCAGGGCGGCGTGGTTATTTCAGACGGATATAGCCTCACGAACGACGCCGGCGTATTCAACACCAACGGCGGCATCGGCGATTTCAATGCAGCTGGCGATCAGATCAATACCGATCCGATGCTGGGTCCTTTGCAAGATAATGGCGGCTTAACGCCTACACACGAGTTATTACCCGGTAGTCCAGCCATTGACGCTGGCGATCCGAAGTTCACGCCACCGCCTTTCTATGACCAGCGCGGCACTCCTTTTGTTCGCGTGTTCAACGGGCGCATTGACATTGGCTCGTTTGAGCCGCAGCCGACGCCGACACCAACTCCCACTCCGACTGTGACGCCAACGCCAACGCCAACACCGACGTTGACTCCAACGCCGAGACCCACTCCGACTCCGCGTCCTCGCCCTTCTCCGCGGCCACGCCCGTAGGCGTAATGGGTTTTCGAGCGCTGCATCTAGCCAATCGATGAAGCCAACGGCCCCTGACGCGACGACCGCGAGCAATCTTGCCGCGAAACTCTGCCGTGGCTTATCTCTTTCTCGTTAGGTGTGTGGCCACTCCACACAATCAAAGTGCTATCAGGCTAGCGAACTGATCGCACCACCACAGCTCGAGCCGGCGCCTGCGGTGCAACCGAAGCAGTGTTCACCGGTCATAATCTCACGATGTTCGAGCGAATCGGGATCGATGTCCCAAAGAAAAAGCGGTTTGCGTCCGCCATTGCCCGACCATTGCATTCCGAGCTGCTGATTGAAGTCGCAATCGTAAACTTCGCCGCGCCAGCCGACGCTAATCGTGTTGCGACACATCAATCCGTCGATTGTCGCTGGATTAAACGCGCTGATCAGCAGCTCCATGTACTCATCGAGTTTGTTATTGTGGCGCAGATAACTTGCAAACCGGCCAATTGGAAGATTCGCGAGCGCGTAGAGCTTGTTAAACACGATACCGAAATGCTTTTCCAGTTCGCGTTTGTAATCGGCTTCAAGCTCGTCCTGTGACGGCGGCAGAAATGCTCCCACCGGATTGTAGACAAGATGCAACGGTAATTCGGCGTCGATTCCGTAGCCTAACGAGTTAAGCAGTCGCAGCGCAGCGATACTGTCCTCAAACACGCCTTCGCCACGCTGCGCATTGACGTTTTCGGCCGAGTAGCACGGCATCGACGCAATGATCTCGACCTTCCTTGCAGCCAGGAATTCAGCGAGATCTTCATAACCGCTTTCGAGCAGAATTGTAAGATTACAGCGGTCGATAACGTGCCTTGAGGGGCGCAGTTCTTTCACTCGCTCCATGAAATAGCGAAAATCGGGAATCATTTCGGGCGCGCCGCCGGTGAGATCGACGGTCGGAATATCAGTCCCGGCCAGCCAATGAATGATCCGATCAATGGTTTCCCGCGTCATGATTTCTTTCCGCTTCGGCCCGGCGTTCACGTGACAATGCACGCAAGTAAGATTGCAAAGCTTGCCGACGTTGATTTGAAGGATTTCGGGGCGCGTCCTGCGCAGATGCAAACCTTCAGCAGCCAGCCGATAGAAAAATCGATTCATGACACGTGTAAGATGAGCCAGTAGAGCGCTCCCGCTGTAACTGCTGCGAATGGCAGCGTCACGAGCCAGGAAAGAACGATTGCATTGATCGTTCTGACATTTGCCTTCCCAGTGGTTAAGCCAATTCCAAAAAGCGAGCCGACGGAAACGTGCGTCGTTGAAACGGGCAAACCGTACAAACTCGCCAACACCACAAGAATTGCGGTCGTTAAATTTGCGGTGAAGCCTTGGCCGTGATTCATCGTCGTGATTTTTTTGCTCATCGTTTCGGCTACCCGCCGCGCGTTGAGCAACCCGCCGACCGCCATCACGAGTGCCACGGCAGCAAATCCCCACCGCATATTGAGTGTTTTCCACATAAGCAGCAGCGCGACGATTTTCGGTGTGTCGTTCAAGCCACGGGCAAAACTGACCGTGCCGGCGCTTAAGAAGTGAGCCGCGTCGACAATTTGTTGAGAGCCAATTCCTAAAAAGGATCCGGCGTAACGCTCACGGCAATTTCGTTGTTCATCGACCGTTAGCGTGATTGTTCCCACGACTGCGGGACTGCGCATCGCGAAGACCGATGACGGTTGTGGCATCGCCACGATACGTTCCTCGGTCCCGACACAGATACACCATTCTTTGCTCGTTCCGGTGGCGACTCGAAGCGCGTGAAAAACAATGTAGAGAATTCCGGCTGCCACGATCGCAAGAACCGGGCTGAGCAGTAGAGGTAGAAGGAAACCTTTCCCCAGCACGGCGAGATTTATTTCGGATCCGACCGCAACCACACCGCAACCAACGATCGCGCCAGTCAAGGCATGCGTCGTCGAAATTGGGAAACCGGTGAGCGCGGCGATGATGACGGTCAGCCCGGCGCCGATTGCAACGGCAAGCAGAAAATATTCCGACCCGACAAAATTGTCCGGGACGATTCCTTTGCCGCTGAATTTCTTTAACAGCGTTTGCGCGAGAAAGATTGACGCGAACGATCCGGCAAATGTCGTGATTGTCGCCCACGAAATCGCCGTCCGATAGTTACATGTGCCACTTCCGAAAAGGGACGCGACTCCCTTGAAGTTGTCGTTTGCGCCGTTCGAATAGGCGAGAAAGCACGTCGCGAGAAAAAGAAGGGCCAGCGTCATTAGTCACAGCTGCCGCCATCACAACACTTGTTGTTTGCTTCAGTGGTTAGGTCGTAGTCCTGGCCTTTGGTTTCTTTCGGATGCCGACGAGCGGTCCGCGAACAATCAAACGGCTTCGCTTCGTTCAGCGGTACGTCGACAATCGGATCGACGAATTCGAAGAACTCTCGATAAGGCGCTTTCTGGTAGAGGTTGTAAGTCTTATCGCAAACGGCGTACCGCCTGCCGCGCTCCATTCGGTGGTTATCATCATCGAGCACTTCCTTGAAGGGGCCGCGATAGACGACGGCCTGATTGCGTTCGAAGCATTCGCCTTGTTTCCCTTTGAAGGCTTCGATGGTGAGGGAACGAAATTCAATCCCTTGCACAGTACGCCATGGATTGACGTCACGCCCGAGAATTTGAATTCCGTAAAAACCGGCGTTCTCGAACGCGGCCAGGAATCCTTCCTCGGTAAACGCTCCGGAAATGCAGCCCGTCCAAAGCTCCGGATCATTTTGCATTTCTTCGGGAACTTCTTCATCGCTCACGATATCGCAGACTACGGAGCGCCCTCCTTTTTTTAAGACCCGGAAGATTTCGTCGAAGAGTTGCCGTTTCGATTTCGGCTCAACCAGGTTCAGGACGCAATTGGAAACCACTACGTCGATCGAATCGCTGGCGATCAACGGATGCTTGACGCGCAATTCTTCGGCGAGCTCGTCGGCAGCAAGAAACGAAGCCGCATCAGTTATTGGATTCCTTTTCAAATGTTGATCTAACAATTCGAGATCGAGTGCCAGATCCTGAATGCGACTTTTCCGAAATTCGATGTTCGTGTAACCGAGACGCTCGGCAACGATGGGTGCGTTCCGTCGCGCAACCTCCAGCATCTCGTCGGTCATATCGACGCCGATCACTTTCCCACTTGGTCCGACTATCTGCGCGGCGATAAAACAAATTTTTCCCGTACCACTGCCCAGATCGAGAACTGTTTCGCCTTCGCGCAGATAGCGGGACGGATCGCCGCAACCGTAATCGCGCTCAATCACTTCCGGTGGAATTACCTTGAGGTATTCGGAGTCGTAATCGACTGGACAACACAGTTTGTCGGCTCGTTCTTTTGCTCCAGCCGCGTAACGCTGGCGGACGCTGCGTTCTCTGCTTTGGGCTTCGATCATCTTAATGCGAAGCTTTAGCAGACCGACTTATTCCTGAAAAGCCTGCAATTTGGCGAGGCACGGAGGGACGGTTGGGATCACGAATATTTCGCAATACCGATCAATCAAATGTTATGGCGTTTGAGAGAAGCAGACAAATCGTAGAATCATTCAAGCGTGAGATAACCGTGTATCGCCGCGTGTTGCGCGATGAACGGACTCCGCCGCGCGCTAAGCTGTTTTTAAGCTTGGCCGTTGCTTACGTGTGCGTGCCGTTCGATTTGATTCCGGACTTCATTCCCGTAATCGGTCACCTCGATGACGCGATCATTGTCCCTGCTTTAGTGATTATGGCGTTGCGTTCCCTGCCAGCCGACGTGATTTCGGAGCATCGAGAGTGGGTCAACGGCGAAGAAGCTGCCGGCAGAAAACAGAACGACACCGTCACGACCTGAGTGTGACCTTATTGCAAGTCTGCGGTTTTCTGAAGCGCATCGCGCGCGATCTTTGTCACCCAGATTGTCACCACGATGGTCGCCGCCAGACCGATGCTTAAGAACGTCCAGTATTGCCAGCCGTGTTTTATAGCTTCGCCGCCTGCCGCGGCGGCGACGGCAGCTTGACTGGCTGTTCCAATGTAAACATAAAGCAACGTCCCGGGCATCATGCCGATCCAGCTTGCCAGCACATAGGGCCAAAACTTCACCGCAGTCAGGCCGTAAAAATAATTGCTCACGTTGAATGGAATGACGGGACTGAGCCGAAGCAAGAAGATCAACTTTGCCCCTTGTTTACCAATCGCGTTGTCGATTCGCCGAAACGTGTCGTTACCCTTAGCGACCGCTTCGACTCTGCGACGCGCGATGAAACGCGCCACAAGAAAGGCCAACGCCGCCCCCAAGGTTGAGCCTGCAGAAACCGCGAGAAAACCTTTCCATAGACCAAACGCGAACCCAGCGCCGATGGTGAGGACCGACCCGGGCGCGAGCAACACTGTGGCGACCGCATAAACACCGATGAAAATGAAAATGCCGGCCACACCCATATGCGCGACCCAGGCGTTGAAATTTCTAAGCCATTCCTGAACCGGCAGAAATTGCATCGCCAGGAAGAGCGCGAAGACAATCACGATCAACGTAACCAGCCGCGGGATTGGGCTTTTGTTTTTGGTGCTCATTTGCCAGCGCGCGCGTAAAGCCAGGCAAAGAGCTTTTTCGCCGTCGGCGTCAGGCGTGTCCTGTTGTATTTGTCACCGGCTTTGCGGGCGAGTTCAGCGAATGTCGGATAAGCGTGAATCGTTGATGCAATCGTGGCCAGACCAATTCCCGCCTTCATCGCCAGTACGAATTCGTGTAACAAGTCACCCGCGTGCGGCGCAACGATGGTTGCGCCGAGAATTTTGTCACTGCCTTTTTGGGTAAGGATCTTGCCGAAACCAGCTTCTTCGCTCTCTACCACCGCGCGATCGATGTCTTCGAGCAGCACAACGAACAAGTCGTAATCAAGATTCCTCTGTTGCGCTTCTTTTTCGCCCAGACCAACGTGAGCGACTTCGGGATCCGTGTAGGTGCACCAGGGCACAACCGAATAGTTCATCTTCTGTCTCAGAAATTGGAAAGGCATGAGAATGTTACGCACGACCACGCGCGCCTGCGCATCGGCCATGTGCGTAAACAAGAATGGTCCAATCACATCACCCGCGGCGTAAATATGCCGTTGAGATGTTTGCAGATAATCGGTAACGCGCAGCCCCCTCTCGTTGAACTCGACCCCCGCGGATTTCAGATCCAGGCCTTCCAGGTTTGGACTTCGTCCAGTGGCGACAAGGAGCGCGTCTGCAAAGACAGTCCGTTCAGCCAGCCCGCCCGACTGTCGATCTAAGAATTCAAGCGTGACGTTGCCCGCATCACTGGTCGCTACCGCCCGCGCATCGACATTCTTAATGACGCGCACACCCTCGTTGATCAAGCGGCGCTCAAGAAATTCCGCCACATCTCGATCTTCTCTTGGCAAAAGCTGCTCGCCGCGCTGGATAATGGTCACCTGCGTGCCGAGGCGACAAAATGTTTGAGCGAGTTCGCAACCGATCGGCCCGCCGCCGAGCACAATCATGTTTTCAGGTTTTCCCTTTAACCCATCAAAAATAGTCTCGTTGGTGAAGTAGGGAACGTTGTTGATGCCTTCGATTGTTGGAATCGTCGCGCGACTCCCAGTAGCGATCACGAAGTTCTTCGCGCGTAGTCTCTGCACCTCGCCAGACGCGGGGTTTCCGCCTCTCCCTGGGGGAGAGCTTTGAGGTGAGGGCGAAATGTTGATTTCAATTTCCTGCGGCGAGACAAATCGCGCTTCGCCGTGAAAAACATCTACGCCTAACGACTCAAATCGCTCCCTGGAGTCGTGCGGCGCAATCTTCGCGCGTCGCTCACGCATTCGCTCGAAGATTTTTTCGAATACAAACTGCGGCTCTTGCTGATCCAAGCCCCACTTTTCCGACTCGCGGATTTCCTGAATCAATCGTGCGGAAGAAATGAGCGCCTTGCTTGGGACACAGCCGAAGTTCAGGCAATCGCCGCCCATCAGATTCCGTTCGATCAGCGCCACGCGTCCGCCGAGTCCGGCTGTTCCCGCAGCGGTAACCAGGCCAGCCGTGCCCGCGCCGATCACGACAAGGTCATAAATGCCTTCACCTTTCTTCATCGCGATATGCTGCGAACTTTGGAGACGTGAGCTAGTTCGATTATTCCGTTGCGAAACCCCTCGAGAAAAGGAACAAACGTTAGCCGCGCGTGCAGACTAATGAAGAAAATCGAAGATGTTGATCTTGTAATTGCGGCCGTGTGGCCCCTGATCATTTAGACCCCAGTTGTAGGATTTGTAGCTGATTTTGCAGTCGGGCTTTTCCAACATCAGACGTGCTGGCGCAGGCGCATATTTGGCGAGGACCGCTTTGGTGCCGCCGGCTTTGTCGAAATCGCCTTTGAACCATTTGAAGATATTCGAGACGTTGGCTTCGTTCTTATCGAGTAGAAACTCGTTGAGATCGGGGCGGCTCAACCAACTGTGAAAGGCGCGCTCTGTTTGTGCGTCGAGCCCACCGGCGGTGTAAGCCGATCGCTGCAACGGCGGGCAACTTCGCGCCGCGCAGACTAACACGGCGTGGGTGCGCCAGCCAAACTCCGGGCGCAGCATGTCGTTCTCGATGTCGTTCAAGGAAACGTTCCCCCCGCCGAGCTTGTGCCGCCGCTCTTTGAAAGAGCCTTTTAGCGCCCAAATGCTTTCGGTTGGATAATTTTGCAGAATCCATTGCAAGACGAATCCGTTGTAAGCGTTGACTAGCGAGGCGTAACGCTCATTTCCCTGCGCGGCGCTTCCGCTGCGAGCGAACTGCGCGAGATAATCATCGAGCGCTTTCAGATCCTCGGCAGAGCCCTTCCACTTTTCGTACGCGACCAGCCCATCAGTATTCACGTATTTTTTGAGCAGCTGGTCATATGCTTCGTGTTTAATCCCAGAAGGAACTCCCACGGCGTTGCAAAAGGATCGCGGCCCGAAAATCAAAACCGCGGCGCAGATATAAATTTTCGTTTTCAATGCGGGTCCTGTCGTCTTGCGCGCAAGATTGGAGCGCGAGGAGGCAATGCGCATATCGACCATAATCAACGAAGTCGCGAAACAAATCGAAACCTTGCCGGGAATATAAATCTGCTTGTGCGTCTCCGACAGACTGTAATAAACGATTCGATTATGACAAAAACCGTACTGATGCTTACCGGCTTCGCCGTTGTTTTGGCTGCTGCCATTGCTTGTTTCACTCCCACCAAAAAAACCGACGACCGCACACAGACAGGTCTCGCACCCACGGCTTCACCTTCGCGCTGAGATGGCATTGGCCCAAGAGGCCGCTGAAGTCCGCGCCGCGCTCGCCGCCGCTTGGGAGCGCGTTCCAGAGTCGTTTCGCGGTCCGACTCAATTTATGGGACGTGAGTATGCGGGATGTGGTGCAACGATCGGGGCGATGCCGAAGTGCGATTTCTCATGCACCGGCTGCTACCTCAATGCCGACGCCAACCGTGCCCGTCCGGCGCCGCTTTCAGAGATCAAACAACAACTTCAGCAAATCCGCGCGTGGCTGGGTCCATGTGGCAACGTCCAGCTCACGGATGGCGAGATTTCGCTGCGAGATGAATTGGATCTGATCGAGATCATCGCTTACGCGCGCCACCTTGGCCTCGTGCCGATGCTCATGACGCACGGCGAAACATTTCGACGGCGTCCCGGTCTGCTCGAACAGCTAATGGAAAAAGGCGGCCTGACGGAAGTGTGCATTCACGTCGATACCACTCAACGCGGACGCCGCGACGGTTATCGAGCGGCGCGGACTGAAGCCGAACTGGACGGTCTTCGAACCGAGTTCGCACAATTGATCCGCACCGCTCGCGCTCGCACCGGGCGCAGGCTTGAGGTCGCTTCCACAGTGACGGTCACGCAGCATAATCTTGCGGGTGTTCCGGGAATCGTCCGATGGTTCCTGGCTAACGCCGATGCATTTAAAATGGTGAGCTTTCAGCCATTAGCCGAGGTCGGGCGCACGGACCGTTCGCTCAAAGGGGTCGCGGTGGACGAGCTGTGGCGACGCATCGCCGAGGGGGCTGGTGATGCCATGATTCAGCGCGGTGAAGGCTTTTTGGGCCATCCGGCTTGCTCCCGATTCGTCCAGGGGCTGGCGGTCCGAAAACGTAACGACGTGACGTTTGTGCCACTGTATCGCCGGGATCGAGCGGACGAAATGCGCACACTCAATGAACTACTGGATCGACTCGGCGGCGTCTCTTTTCGCTTGGATAATTGCACCCGGGCTTGGCGCCGAGCAGGTCGCATTGCTGTTCGCCATGGTGGATTCATTATTGGCCGATTAGTGCCTGCGTTCGTTAGGCTCTTGTGGCGCGCGCGTTCTTTCAGGGCGAACTATTTCTGCATCGTAAGTCATCACTTCATGAGCGCCGCTGAAATGAAAACAGCTCTGGGTGAGGAACGGCTTGCCGCCTGCGCCTTTCGCGTACCGATCAGTGGCCGCCTCGAGCCGATGTGTGCAGTAAACGCACTCGGCCTGCGTGAGGCCTATTATCGCCAAAACTCCACCGCCGCATGACGGCTTTCGGATTTTTCGTTGCTGCTGGCGGAGTCACGGCGATCCTGTGGTTAAAATCCCACCGACGCCAGATCGGCGTTAGCGAAAACGAATTCTGGATCGGAACGTGGCTGACGTTCCTCGGCGCAATTGTTGGTGCAAAGGCCCTGTTTATTATTCTCGGATGGCACCACTACGCGACCGGTGAATTGCGCTTTTGGTCTAACTTCGGAACTGGCTTCATATTTTTCGGCGGCTTGGCGGGTGCTCTCGGCACCGGCGCCATGTTCGCATGGTGGCGTGGTCTAAGTTTCTGGCGAGGCACTGATTACTTTGCAGTCGCATTGCCGCTGGGACACGCGATTGGCCGCGTAGGATGCTTTGTGAACGGTTGCTGTCCCGGCCGACCGCCGCATCCCGTACAGCTCTATGAATCCGCGGGACTACTGGCAATTTCGTTCGCCTGCTTCATCCTGCTCAAAAGCGTCGCGGCGTCTCGATTAGCCCGTGGCACGGCTTTCTGCGGCTATTTGTTCCTTTACGGCTTGCTGCGACTGCTCCTGGACCCGTTGCGAGCTGATGGACGACCCGAGCGGTTTTTGGGGCTCTCCTACCAACAGGGGATCGCCATCGCGTTTATGTTGCTGGCCGGCGCGGGCGCGCTTCTGATCAATCGCAATCGCGGCGCCTCCACGTTCGCATCTACGGGCAATGCATAGACGCCGGAGAATTCCAACGGTACGAAACTATCTCGTTATCCGTTTGGCTGTTCCTATCGACGCCCGGACGGGTCAGGGTCGATCACTTGATTCTCTCTCAAATTCAGCTTTAGCATGAATTCTCGGTGGCCCGCGACGATGATTCATTGTGGGACTCGTGGCATGAGCTGGATCAATATCGTTAATCAAGAACAAGCGGCAGGGCGTTTACGAGAGCTTTATCAGCGCGTTGCCGGTCCGGGCGGCAAGGTGGACAATGTCTTGCAGATTCACAGTTTGCGGCCGCACACGCTCGAAGGGCACATGGCGCTGTACAAGAGCGTGCTGCACAACAGCGGCAACAAGCTGCCGAAGTGGCTGCTCGAAACCATTGGCGTTTACGTCAGCCTGTTGAACGGGTGCACTTATTGCGTGGAGCATCATTTCGCGGGGTTGAGCCGACTGCTCAACGATGACGATCGGCTGCAGCAAATTCGCCAAGCGCTGGAGACCCGCAGGCTCGAAGAGGCTTTCGAGCAGCGGGAGCAAACGATTCTCGATTACGTGCGGCAACTCACGCTATCGCCCAGTGATATCTGCGAAAGTGCAATTGAGCAAATGCGCGCTGGCGGCCTGGACGATGGCGAGATCCTGGAAGTCAATCAGGTGGCGAGCTATTTTGCTTACGTCAATCGCACCGTGCTTGGTCTTGGTGTCACGACCAAAGGCGACATGCTCGGCCTTTCGCCTAACGACTCAGCCGATCCGAAAAACTGGCACCACAAGTGAGCCGTGATGGTGCCGCAGGATAACAATGTGGCGCCGATTATTACGACGTTATAAACGCCTTGACCCTTTTTCACTCAGCGAATTCTCCGATTGCTTTGGCGGGCACTTGATGGAGCCGTAAGAGCAGAAGACGCAACAGTCGCCGGGCTTAGGCTTTAAAACTGTCTTGCAACTCCTGCACTGATAGAAGAACTGGCAGGCGTCGGTTGGCATTGTTTCTTCTCTCGTAAAACCGCAATGCGGACAAAGACGCCGCTACCAAAAGTGAAGACTCAGGAGTTTCAGCATGACCTCGCAGAGTCATGGAGCAAATGCGTCACCAGCGGTAAGCACGTCGCCACCAACCCGAGCGAAAAGCCGACGTACCGGTTCGAAGATATTGGGGAGGATATTGCGAGGAAATATCTCAACCGGGAACAGTTCAAATTTTGGAAAGAAGCAGTCGAGCGCGGTGTGCGCCCGCTGCCGAATGAAAGCTAGTTGTCGTGGAAATCAGAGTCACGATGAAAGGAGGTAGCAAGAATGGCCTTTAAACAGGGTGAGAAGTATCGCTGCCCTGATCCGGAATGCGGCTGCGAGATCGAAGTGACCAAGGGCGCCGCACCGGGCAAAGGCGGGGACCAAAAGCCGCGCTGTTGCCGCGGCAAAGAGATGGAGAAAATTCAGCAGTAGTAATCTGGTTGTGCGGATGCTATCACTTGGTGTCGGCGTCCGCACAAGACCAGCTTTGTTTCGGCACAGGTACATGCGTCTCACATCTTTCCCGAATGAATTCTCTCTATAAGCACAATCGGGTTGGCATCGCCTTGCTCATTCTGCGCCTGACGGTTTTTCTGGTGATGTTCATCTGGACGATCGACAAATTCGTCCGTCCAGATCACGCCGCGTCGGTTTACGAACGTTTCTATTTTCTGCGCGGACTCGGTCCAGCAATGATGTACGTAATCGGCATAGTGGAACTCGCCATCCTGGTCGGGTTTGTGATTGGCTTTGTGCCGCGACTGACCTATGGACTGGTGCTGCTGTTTCACGCCGTCTCAACACTCTCATCGTTCCGGCAATATTTTCATCCGTTTGAAAATCTGAATCTTCTTTTCTTCGCCGCCTGGCCAATGCTAGGCGCGTGTTTCGCGCTCTACTATTTGCGCGATCTGGACACGCTTTGGCGAGTGGGTCCTTCCGGCCAATCGCGCAGGCATTAGAAAAACGTTCGAGACGCGGGGGAATAACAAGGGGGGCAGAGGCATCCTGCATAATGTCACATGAACGCTGAGTGGATTAGCCGTCTGCGTAGCGCCTGCCTCATCGGCCTGCTCCTCATCGGGCTTACCGGTCTGGAAATAGCATCGGCATTCGCACAGGAGGCTTCGTCTGCGAGGACGCCGGCGCCCGACTGGAAACTGACTGACTTGAATGGCAAGAGAGTAAGCTTATCCGATTTTAGCGGTAAGGTTGTGATTCTGGATTTTTGGGCGACGTGGTGCATGCCTTGCCGCATTGAGATTCCGCACTTTGTCGAACTGCAAAAGCAATACGGTGCCAAGGGCCTGGCGGTTATCGGCGTTTCGCTGGACGAACAGGGACCCGATGTGGTGAAGAGGTTCGTCAAGCAAGTCGGAGTGAATTACCCGATTTTGATCGGAAACGAGAAAATCGCTGAGAAGTATGGTGGAATCGTCGCCCTTCCCACTACTTTTGTGATTGATCGAAAAGGTCGCATCGTGAGCCAGCATATCGGTTACGACGACAAAGCAGTTTTCGAAAAAGAAATTCAGTTATTGCTGTAGCAGCAATTCAAAAACTTAGCAGAAAGTTTCACCTGAGCCGCAAACGATGAAAATACCGCCGCTTCTTTTGGTCGCGGGCCTGGTGTTGTGCGTACCCAAAGAAGGCACGGCCGAGGACGCTGGAGAGACCTACACGAACCGCCTCATTCACGAAAAATCGCCTTACCTTCTGCAGCACGCGCATAATCCGGTCGATTGGTATCCGTGGGGCAAGGAGGCGTTCGACAAAGCGAAAAAGGAAAACAAGCCAATCTTTCTATCGATTGGGTACTCAACGTGCCACTGGTGCCACGTGATGGAGCACGAGTCATTTGAGAATCCGACGATTGCGAAGTTGATCAATGATAACTTCGTCAGCATCAAAGTGGATCGCGAAGAAAGGCCGGACATCGACCAGGTCTACATGACCTTTGTGGAGGCAACGACCGGCAGCGGCGGCTGGCCGATGACGGTGTTTCTGACACCCGATCTAAAACCGTTCTTCGGCGGAACCTACTTCCCGCCCAGAGACAAGTGGGGTCAGCCTGGCTTGGTGAGGGTGCTGAACAAAGTCGCCGAGGCGTGGAAATCTGACCGCGAACGCATCACCGCCAACTCGGACAAGATCATCACTCAATTGCAAAGCGCGATCGCCGTTCGCAGTGGCGGTGATAAGCTGAACGACTCCGTTGCTCGAAAAGCTTACGAGCAATTCGCAACACAGTTCGATTCGAAGTTCGGGGGCTTTGGAAGCGCGCCCAAATTTCCGCGGCCGGTAACGTTCAATTTTCTGTTCGATTTCTACGGCGCCAATCCGGAATCGAAAGAGGGCAAGCACGCGCTGGAGATGTCGATCTTCACATTGCGCAAGATGGCCGAAGGCGGGATTCACGATCACATCGGCAGCGGTTTTCATCGCTACTCGACCGACAAGTTATGGCATGTGCCGCATTTCGAAAAAATGCTCTATGACCAGGGACAGCTGGCGATGGCTTATCTGACCGCGTACCAAATCACGCGCGATCCATTATTTGAGAAGACAACGCGCGACATTCTCGATTACGTCCGCCGCGACATGACCAGCAAGGAGGGAGGATTTTATTCGGCGGAAGACGCCGATAGCCTGCTCACGCTGGGAAAGCCCGAGCATGCAGAGGGGGCGTTTTACGTTTGGTCCAAGGATGAAATCGATCAGTTGCTCGGCGCGGAACGCGCGAAAGTTTTTGATTACCAATTCGGCGTCGAGGCGAAGGGCAACGCGGCGGAAGATCCGCAGGGCGAATTCAAAAACAAGAACATCCTCATTCAGCGCCACGATGTTGCAGAGACGGCGAAGAAGTTCGGCCTAACGAAAGAAAAGGCGGAACAACTGCTTGCCGAAAGCCGCAAACTACTTTTTGACGCGCGCGCAAAACGTCCGCGCCCGGCGCGTGACGACAAGATTGTGACGGCATGGAACGGGCTGATGATCTCGGCCTTCGCGCGAGCAGCGCAAGTGCTTGGCGACCCCTCGTATCTGGAGGCGGCAAACAGGGCGGCGGATTTTGCGAGGCAAAAACTTTACCGCGCAGAGACGAACACGCTGGCGCGTAGTTACCGCGAGGGTGCAAGCGACGTAAATGGATTCGCCAGCGATTACGCGTTTCTCATTCAGGGGTTGCTCGATCTTTACGAAGCCTCATTCGATGTTAGACGGCTGGAGTGGGCAATGAAATTGCAGCAGCGCCAGGACGAATTGTTTCGCGACAGCAAAGACAACGGCTACTTCTCCAATAGCGGCCAAGATTCCAACGTGTTGCTGCGGATGAAAGAGGCCGACGACACAGCCGAGCCTTCACCCAATTCCATCACTGCGTTGACCCTTCTGCGGATCAGCTACATGCTGGATCAAGACGACGCGCGTCAACGTGCGGAGGGAACCGTCAAGGCTTTCGCGAAACAACTCGACGCCGTGCCGTCATCGATGCCGCAAATGCTGGTAGCGCTCTCCTGGTCGCGCTCCAAACCGAAACAAGTCGTCATCGCTGGCAAAGCTGATGATGCCGCGACACAGGCAATGTTGCGGGAAGCGCATCGGCATTTTGTGCCGCATGAGATTCTCATTCTCGCCGATGGCGGCGACGGCCAGCAGTTTTTCTCCGATCGCGTTGAATTCATTAAAAGTGTCGGCAAGATCGACAACAAACCGACGGCTTATGTCTGCGAGAACTTCGTCTGCCAGCTTCCAACGACTGATCTTAAAACGCTGGCCAATCTGTTGACGCGTCCGGCGCCTGGCAAAACGTCAGCCAAAATCTCTCGATGAGTTATTTTCGTGCGCTGCCGCCACATGCGAGTCTTCTCCGCCGGGCTTGCTTCGTATGAGTAGCGTCGATTTTCAACAATTGGTGGATCGACAATACGCTCCGCTCTATCGGTTTGCGCTCAGCCTTGCGAAGTCGGAAGCGGATGCCGCCGACCTGACGCAGCA